>ERZ761602.31-NODE-31-length-345658-cov-14.799788_pt1 | contig 345658 bp, 313 predicted proteins | sample MGYA00512165_ERZ761602 | MGnify/ENA primary metagenome ERZ761602 (study PRJEB28899, sample SAMN02445085) | bioreactor sludge metagenome | biome: EBPR sludge; isolation source: Thorneside wastewater treatment plant | place: Australia: Brisbane, Thorneside... | reverse complement strand
GCTGGTCGAGCGCCTTGCCGTAGCGGAGGTTGCGCATCTTGATCTGCACGAACGCGCGGAGATTGCCGGGCGTGCGGTGCTGGGTTTCCATGACGAGGTGCGGCTCACCGTTGAACTTGATGACCTGACCTCTGCGGATATCGTTGGCTGCGGGCATGATGTTGGATGGCGGTTTTGGGTGTTAAAAGGGTGATGGAGTAAGGGTCCCGCTCCGTCCCTGTCAAGGCCCGCGCCATCTCGGGGCTTGCGCTGGACCCTGCCCGTTACCGAAACTCTCCCAACTCTATGAAACAACGCACTCTGGCCCGCGCCGTCTCCCTCACGGGCAGCGCGCTGCACACCGGCGAAGCGGTTACCCTGATCCTGAAGCCCGCTCCGGCGGACCACGGCATCGTCTTCAAGCGCACCGACCTCAGCGGCGAGCCGGAACTCCGCCCCCGGGTGGACCAGGTGACGGATCTCGTCCGGGCGACCACGATCCAAAGCGGCCATGCGAAGATCCACACCGTCGAGCATGTGCTGAGCGCCCTGCACGGCTGTGGCGTGGACAACGTCCTCATCGAGATGAACGCCTCGGAACCCCCGATCATGGACGGCTCGGCCCGGCCCTTTGTGAACATGATCCTCGAGGGCGAACCCGTGGAGCAGGACAAGGACCGCGAGTATTACACACTGGATGCGCCGGTGTCGGTGACACGTGGCGACTCCTCCATCATCGCCCTGCCGAGCGACGAGTTCAAAATCTCCTGCACCTCGGCCGACAACCGCGGCATCCATACGCAGCACCTCTCGCTGACGATCGACCCCGAGGTTTACATGACGCAGATCGCTGCGGCCCGCACCTTCACGATCTACGAGGACATCGAGGAGCTGCTGAAGCTCGGCAAGATCAAGGGCGGCTCGCTCGACTGCGCCGTCGTCATCAAGGGCGACAAAATCATCTCGAAGGAGCCCCTGCGCTTCAAGGACGAGTTCGTCCGGCACAAGATGCTCGATATCATCGGCGACGTGCTCCTGCTCGGCCTGCCGCTGAAGGCGCACATCATCGCCACCCGCCCCGGCCACGCCATCAACGCCGAGCTGACTAAGATCCTCTTCGAGCGGCTGACGGAGAAAAAGAAGGCGCCGAAGAAAAAGGCCGCCGCTGCGAAGACCCCGCAGCCCGGCGAGACCTCGCTCGACATCAAGCGCGTGCTGGAGATGCTGCCGCACCGCTACCCGTTCCTGATGATCGACCGCGTGCTCGAGTTCATCGGTGAAACCGAACTCGTCGCGATCAAGAACGTCACGATCAACGAGCCGTATTTCCAGGGCCATTACCCCGGCGAGCCCGTGATGCCCGGCGTGCTCCAGATCGAGGCCATGGCCCAGGCTTCCGGCATCCTGCTGCTGCGCAACGCCAACACCGAGGGCAAGACGGCGCTCTTCATGAGCGCCGACAAGGTGAAGTTCCGCCGCGCCGTGCGCCCCGGCGACCAGCTTGTCATCAACGCCAAGCTCACCAAGAGCCGCGGCAACAAGATCGGCATCGCCGAGGCCACCTGCACGGTCGGCGGCAACGTCGTGTCCTCCGCCGAGCTGATGTTCGGCTTCGTGGACATCGAGGCCGCGCCCTGAACATGGCGACCCGCATCCATCCTTCCGCCGTCGTGGAGCCGGGCGCGCAGCTCGGCGAGGAGGTTGACGTCGGCCCCTTTGCCTACGTCGGCGCGGAGGTGACGCTGGGCGACGGAACGCGCCTGCACCATCACGCCGCGGTCGAGGGGTTCACCACGCTGGGCCGCGGGTGCGAGGTGTTTCCCCACGCCTGCATCGGCGGGAAGACGCAGGACCTCAAGTTCAAGGGCGGCCGGCCCGGCGTGCGGGTGGGCGACCGCAATGTCTTCCGGGAATACGTTTCCGTGCATGCCGCGACCTATGACGGCGACTTCACCGTGCTCGGCTCGCACAACACCGTGCTCGCCTACAGCCACATCGCGCACGACTGCGTGCTCGGCAGCCACATCGTGATGAGCAACGCCATCTCCATGGCGGGGCATGTCGTCGTCGAGGACCACGTCGTCATCGGCGGCGCGGCGGGCATCCACCAGTTTTGCCGCATCGGCGCGCACGCGATGCTCTCGGCCATGGCCAAGCTCGTGCAGGACCTGCCGCCGTATTTCATCGCCGACGGCACGCCGGCGGAGGTGCGCGCCTTCAACAAGGTCGGCCTCGAACGCAGCGGCCACACGGCGGAGCAACTCGAACGGGTGAAGCAGATTTTCCGCATCCTCTATCGCGAGGGGCTCAACCGCACGCAGGCACTGGAAAAACTGTCCGCGCACCCGGCGGCCGGCACGGCGGAGTTCCAGCGCGTCATCGCCTTTGCCCAGGCGAGCGAGCGCGGACTGGCACCCGGCGCGAGCTGATGATGTCTCCTGCGCCGTTTCTGCTTTCCGCCACCGGCAGCGGCCGGGCCAGCGCCTACCTGGAGTCGGGCAAGATTATCACGTTCCGTGGGCGCACGCATGTCACCTGGCTCGACACGCCGCCCGAGGGGTTCCGGATCAAAATCCGCACGCTCGACCATGCGAGCGGCCAATGGTCGTCCGCCGTGACCGTCGGCGAGGCGGTGGACAACCACGGCGGCCCCGCGCTCACGGTGGATGCGGCCGGGTATCTGCACATCGTTTATTTTTCCCACCACCACCCCTTTCGTTATCATCGTTCGGTGCGACCCAACGATGCGGGTGAGTGGGGCGAGATGGAGCAGTTCGGCCGCGACCTGACTTATCCGACCCTGCTCTGCGCCCCGGATGGCACGCTGGTGCTCTCCGCGCGCCGCAGTTTTGAAAACCGGCCGTGGGAACTGGAACTTTGGATCAAAGCCCCCGGCCGGCCCTGGACGCGCCGCGGGGCGGTGCTGCGCTCGCGACAGCCCAACTACAGCCAGTTTGCGGCGTCGATGGCGTGGTCGCCGGACCACCGCCGGCTGTTTCTCTCCTTCCGCATCTACGAGATGCCGGATTATGAAAAGAAGGAGGCGGTCACGGCGGTCGGCTGCATCACGAGTCCGGATGGCGGGGAGACTTGGACGCGGCTGGACGGGGCTCCGCTGATGCTGCCGGCCTCCGCGGATGAGGTGGATCCGATTGTCTGCGGTGATTCGCGCGAGGGCCGGATCGCCGACACCGGCTCGATGGCGCTCAGCCCCGCCGGGGTGCCGCACCTGACTTACAGCGTCAAAACCCCGCAGGGCGCGGAGACGTTTCTGGCCGTGGCCCGGCCCGACGGCGGCTGGCGGCAGATTGGTCTTAACCAATTTTTGCCCATGGAGTTTCGTGACTGGGCCATGGTTCACCAAGGCGGCGTGGCGTTCGCGGCCGACGGGCGGTTGATCGTCGTCGGCACCCTGCAAAACCTGCGGGCCGGGGAAGAGGCTTGGGGGCATCCGGGCACGGAAATCGCCCGGTTCACCTCCCGCGACGGCGGCGGGAGTTTCACGGCGGAACTGCTCACGCCGCCCGATCCCAAGGTGCCGCATTGGCTGCCGAACCTGGAGAAACCCACGGGATTCAACGTCATGCCCGCCCAGCCGGGCCTGATCTACACCGCCGGCGGCGCGGGGGCCGGATTGGGCGATGTCCTGAGCAATCAGGTCTGGTGGCGTCCGCTGGCGTAGGGGCGTTTCCCGTTACGCCAACGTGACATTGCGGGCTTTGGCCGCAGGCAACTTGACCCTGCGGGCGCTTGTGGGAGAATGGCCGGAACGTCTCCCCGAGACGAACCTCATGCCCACAAAACCATCTTCCAGCCCCGAAAACACTCCGCCGGCCCCGGAGGGCGAATCCGCCCCCACCGCCGCGCAGGAGGCCCAGTTCATGCGCCGCGTGCACCGCGAACTCATCGATGATTTCGACGAGGAGCTGGAGATGGAGCGGGAAGACTGGGAACGGGATGTGCCCGGCTTCGACGGCCGCACGCTCGACCAAAATGCCGACAAGGCCGAGCGCGCCCTCTATTTCAAGGAGCTGTTCCGCCTGCAGGGCGAACTGGTGAAGCTGCACGACTGGGTGGTCGCCACGGGCCACCGGCTGGTGATTATTTTCGAAGGGCGCGACGCCGCCGGCAAGGGCGGCGTGATCAAGCGCATCACCCAGCGGCTCAACCCCCGCGTGGCCCGCGTCGCCGCGCTGCCCGCGCCGACCGACCGCGAGAAAACCCAGTGGTATTTCCAACGCTACATCGCGCACCTGCCCGCCGCAGGCGAGATGGTGCTCTTCGACCGCAGTTGGTATAACCGCGCCGGCGTCGAGCGCGTCATGGGTTTTTGCACCGACGAGCAATACGAGGAGTTTTTCCGCTCCGTGCCCGAGTTCGAGAAGATGCTCGTGCGCTCCGGCATCCAGCTCATCAAATACTGGTTCTCCATCACCGACGAGGAGCAGGAGTTTCGCTTCCGCTGCCGTATCACCGATCCCCTCAAGCAGTGGAAACTCAGCCCGATGGACCTCGAGTCGCGCAAGCGCTGGGAGGAATACACCAAGGCAAAGGAGGTCATGCTGCAGCGCACGCACATCCCCGAGGCGCCGTGGTGGATCGTGCAGGGCAACGACAAGAAGAAGGCGCGGCTCAACTGCATCCACCACCTGCTCTCGCAGGTGAAATACACCGACATCGCGCATCCCACGATCCGCCTGCCCAAGCGCGTGCATCATCCCGATTACTCCCGCAAGCGGCTGCCCGAGGAGATTTACGTGCCCGAGGTTTACTGACGGGACGGGCGTTATTGCAGCACCCGGCCCACCGGTTGGCGGAGCGCAAAGGCCACCGGGAGCGTGCCCGCGAGCGCGCCGATGAACAACCACGCGAGCCCGCGCGCCGTCTCGCTCCACGCGTAGGGATCAAACCGGCCGCGGTCGAGCAACGCGGCTTCAAAGCCGGCCAGCCCGAACAGCGGCGCGTGCAGCAGGCCGGCCAATCCGCGCGCCGCCAGCACGGCGGCGACCGTGAGCAGCGCGGCCTCAAGCAGGTAGCGCAGCAGCAGCAGCGCAGCCGGGGCGCCGAAGCTGCGCAGGAGGGCGAGCGTGAAACGGTTTTGCCGGTATTCCAGCACGGCGATGGAGCCGAAGACGAGGGCGGCGATCAGGCCGGCGATCCAGCCCGCGCCGTGGCGCAGACCGGCCTGCAGGTGTTGCAGCGACTCCAGTTCGTCGAGCAGGGCCTCGGGACTCTGGAGCTGCGCGGTCGTGCGCTCCTCCAGCGCCAGCAGGCTGCGCAGGCCCGCCGCGAGCCGGCGGACGTCGGCGCCGTCGTTGGCGGACAGACGCACGGTTTCAAACCAGCCGGCCGCCAGCCATTCTGCCGCGCGCGCGGCCGGGAGGAGGAGTGCCGGTCGTCCGCCCGTGAAACGTTGCAGCCACTCCGGCGCGGGCAGCGTGATGGCGGAAAGATCGGCGCCGTCGAGTTCCAGCCGCACGGGCAGGCCGGACGGGATGCTCGCGGTGAACAGATGGTTTTCGCCCGCGGGCGCGAGGGCGAACCACGGGGCGAGCAGCGGCAGGCTTTCCTCGTCGTAGGCCAGCACGAGGCATTCCTGACCGCGACCGTCGCGGGCGGTGACCGCCACCTGCCGCAACGCCAGCAGGGTGTGGTCGGAGCCGAGGGCGGCGAGCACCCGGCCCAGCGGGCGGAAGGAATCCACGCCCGCCGGCGCGGCCTCGGTGACGATCAGCGTGTGCCCGCCCATGCGGCCGAGACGGCCGGCCAGCGTGCGTTCGCCGAGTTGCAGCAACGCGCCCGCCAGCAGGAGCAGGAGGGCGAGCAGCGCGCACACCAGCAGCCGGGCCGCGAGCGCGCCGGGCGTTTCAAGCCAGCGCGACCAGGTGTCCTTCGACAGGTAGAAAGCGGTTAAAATCCAGGCTTTCATGCGGCAGGGTGTTGAGCCGGGCGTCGTGCGTGGCGATGAGGCACACGCAGCGGGCGGGGAGGTGATCGCGGAGCAGCTTCATGATGACCCGGCAGTTCAGGTCATCGAGGCCGGAGGTGGGTTCGTCGAGCAGGAGCACCGAAGGTTCCTTTAACAGGGCGCGGGCGATCGCGGCGCGCTGCTGTTGGCCGCCCGAGAGCGTGTCGGGTCGCCGGTCGGCATAAGCCTCGAGCCCGAGCAGCGAGAGGTATTTTTCCGTGCGGCGGGCGACTTCCGGCGCGGCGAGGCCCGCGAGGGCGCCGACGAGCGCGAGGTTGCGCCGCAGGCTGGCGAGCGGCAGCAGGTTCAACTGCTGGAAAACAAAACCCAGCCGTGCGCGCGCTACGACCGGGTCGGTCGGGGCGAACCCGCCGGGCAGGACGATGTGACCCGCGTCGGGCCGGAGGTAGCCGGCCACGAGCTTGAGCAGGGTGCTTTTGCCGCAGCCGGAGAAACCGCGGATCAGCGTGAGGCCGGGGCCGAACTCGGCGGAGAACCCGTCCAGCACGCGCGTGCGGCCGTAGCCGAAACCGAGATCGCGGCAAACCAGAGCGGTGACCGGGGCGTGCGGATTCATGGCGCGATGGCCACGTGGGTTTCGCCCACGAGCAGGACGCGGGCGCCGGGGGCGAGGCGTTCCATGCCGCCGGCCCAGCCGAGTTCGCGGAAGGCCGCCGGGTGGGCCAGCACGAGGTCGAGCTTCGGCACGAGGCGGGCTTTTTCCGGCAGCGTGGCGGTGAGCATGGCTTGGATTCGTCCGCCGGTGAGCGGGCGGGCGACGGCGGTGGATTCCGCCTCGATCACAAAATAGCACGCGAGTTCCTCGCGGCCGAAGACCTCCTCGGTGCGGCGGTGCAGGTGGGTGGCGCGCAGGGTGCGGCCGAAGGCGCCGGTGGCCAGCCGCAGCTCCAGTTGCCCGGGCGGCACGAGGCGCCATTCCGGCTGGCGGAGGTTGATGCGGACGTGCAGCCGGCTGAAGTCCTGCAGCAGGGCGAGCTCGGCGCCGGCGTCCACGCGCCAGCCGTCGTCGTCCTCGGGCGGCGTGGCCAGCAGGATGATCTCGGCGGCAAAGGGCAGGGTGAGCCGGCTGTCCTGTTCGCGGCGCGCCAGCTCGATCTCTTGCTGGCGCAACTTGAGCTCCAGCGCGCGGGTTTCCAGCCACTCCTGTCGGGCGGTGCCGGTGAAGGCCAGCAGGCTGCGCGCGAGCCCGGCTTGCCGGGTAAGTTGCTCCAGGGTGCGGCGCAGGCCTGCCTCATCGCGGTCCCGCGCGCCGCCCTCGGCGAGGTAGAGCTCCGCGAGTTCGGGTTCGTCGAGGATGCGCTGCAGCATGGCGGCCTGCCGTTCGAGTTCGGCGAGCTGGTCCGTCAGCTCGGCGCGGGCGCGGGCCTGATCGTAGCGCAGCGTGGGCGCTTCGCGGGCGAGGAACAACTGGCGGGCGAGGTCGATGGCCTCGCGTTCCAGGGCCAGCCGGTCGGGCTCGAATTCCGCCCACAGCGTGCCCGATGGCTGGGCTTCGCGGGCGAACGCGGCCGGGAGCAGCCGCAGCCGGCCGGATTGTGCGGCCTTGATCTTGCGGCTGAGGGCGGGGCGGACTTCCGCCTGCACGGTGCCGAGCACGATCTCGCCGGCCAGCGGGTAGGCGGTGAGGTCGAAGGCTCGGGCGGCGGTGGCGAGGAGGAGCCAGAGCAGGCAGTGGCAGGCAGTTTTCATGTCGGGGGCCATTGGGTTTCGTCGAGGATCCAGAACAGGGCCTCGAGGCGTGTGCGCTCCAGCAGCAGGCCGGCGCGCTGCTGGTCGAGCGCGAGCAGGCGTTCGAGGTTGTCGCGGGCGCGGGTGGGATGTGTGCTGCCGGAGAGGTTGCGCAGGGCGTCCAGCCGCACCTCGGTGAGGCGCAGTTGCCGGTCGTTGAGGGCGAGGGCGGTGGCGGCCTGCTCCAGTTGCTGGAGCAGGAGCGCATTTTGCTCGCGCAGCAGGCGGGCGTGGAGCGCAGCCTCGCGCCGGGCTTCGCGCAATTGGCCCGCGACCCGGCCGCGCAGGTCGAGGTTGAGGGAGGTGCCGAGGGAGATAAAAATTTGGTCGGTGCTGAAACTGCCTTCGCGGCCGCCGGCGCGCTGGTAGAGCGGCGGGCTGCTGAGGTTGAGCGTGAGGTCGGGCCAGTATTGCAGGCGCACGCCCCGCTCGCGCAGGCGCATGGCCTCGATTTCAGCGGCCTGCAGGCGGCGGTGGAGCCGGCCGAAGTGCTCCGCCTGCGGCCAGCCCGACGCCCGGGCGGCGTAGTCGAAGGCCGGGAGTGCGCCGGCCTGCAATTGCCAGCGCACGGTGGCATCGCCGAGCAGTTTGCCGGCGGCGCTCTGCAGTTCGTCCGCTTCGCGGCGCAGGCTCCAGAGCACGGCCTCGCGTTCCAATGCCGGCGGCGTGGCGTCGAGCAGGCCGCCCGCGAGGTTGCCGCCCGGCTGCCAGGCGCCCGCGCGGGTCAGGTTGGTCCGGCGCTGCTCCAGCAGCGCGGAGCGGAGGAAGAGTTCGCGCAGCCGGACGGTGAGCTCGCGCTCCTTGAGTTCCAGCGCCCAGCGGGCGCGGATGACCTCAAGCTCGGCGGCGTATTGCCGCATCTGCCACTGGAGCAGGCCCGGGAGGTTGAAGAAAGCGTGCAGGGCGATCGCGGTGTCATCGCCATCGAGACGGCCGAGTTCGCCCAGGCTTTTGGTCAGGTTGCCGGTGAGGGCGGCGCCGGGCATCAGGTCGCGGACGACCTGCCGGCGGCGTTCCTCCGCGGCAGCGATGGCGGCGTGCTGTTGCTGGAGTTCGAGATTGTGCTCGCGGAGCCGGACAACGGCTTCTGGCCAAGACAGCGGCGCCGGCGCGGCGGCGGCCATCTGCGTGCGTTGTTCCGTTATTTCCGTGGCGAGGGTTTCGGCGTGCCGGTCGAGCGCGGCGCCGGGATGCCGGCACCCGGCAAGCAGGAGCAGGACAAGAAGGGGCGGCAGGCTGGCGCGGGGAAGACGGGACATCAGACAAAACCCTCCCGCCCAACGGGCGGGAGGGTTGGGTGCGGTCAGTTGTGGTGTTGTCAGTTCAGCGTGTAGTTCACCATCGTCACCGTGGGGGGCAGTCCGAGGCTGGTGCGCACGAACTGCATCGCCACGCTGGTGGGCCCGCCGGAGGCGTTTTTGTAAACGATGATCGTGTCGCTGTTGCCCGGGCTGCCCACGTTGACGTAGGTGAAGGAGGTGCCGCCGTCGGCGGTGAAGGGCACGGTGAGGCCGCTGAAGGTGAGGGCACCCTGCGCGTTGACGCTGAAGGCCACCTGCGTGCCGACGCTGTAGTTGGGCACACCGGCGGGGATGGGGGCGCCGACGGGGCCGACGATCACGTTGGAAACCGTGCGGGTGAAGCTGGTGCCGACGGGCAGGCCGATGTCGGCGGGCGGAGTGCCGCCACCACCGCCACCACCGCCGCCCGTGCCGCCGGTCCCGCCACCGCCGCCCTGCGCCGGGGCATACTGGCCGTAGAAGGGCGCGCCGCCCGGGCCGCCGAGGTTGATCTCGTTGAAGGTGCCGTCCTGTTTGCTCGACACGGCATACCAGAGGTTGCCGTCCTTGAAGATCCATTCGAACTGGTTGCCCTTGTAGAAAATCGGGTTGGTGAGCGTCTTGCTGTCGAACTGCAGGGTGTTCGCGCCGATGACGAAGGTCTTCTGGGTGCCGTTGCTCACGGGCGAGCCGTTCTGGGCGAACTGGAAGACGAGGTTGTAGGAGCCCTGGACGGCCGAGGGAATGGCGGTCGCGGCGGTCTCGTCCGGCCCGAGCGCGGGCGGCGGCGGCGAGGCCGGCGGGGCGGCCGGCACCGTGGGGTTGGTGGCGGCGAGGGTGCCGGCGGTCACGCGGCTGGTGTAGCTCTGGCCGTTGTAAACGGTCGTGAACTGCGTGATCGTGCTGCCCTGGCGGATGAAGTTCTGAAACGTGAGGTTCAGCGTCGTGCCGAGCGAGGGCAGCGTGATCACCATCGTGCCGCTCTGGTAATTGCCGGCGGGCGTGTAGGTGTAGGTGCCGGCGATGGCGGTGGCGGCCGCCGGCCAGGCGGAGCCCGCCGTCTGCGTGTTGAGGTAGGTGACTTGGGCGTTCGACTGGAAGGTCAGCGTGGGATTGATCTCGATCGTGGTGCCGGCGAAGGCGAGGTAGTTGGTCGGGCCCGTGACATTTGCCACCGGGCTGTCCTCCCCTCCGCCGCAGCCGGAGAAAAAGAGGGCCGCGGAGGCGGCGCAGGTTGCCAGGAAGGTTCGGAGTGCGCGTGGTTTCATAGTCCGCGCAAACGATAGCAAATGGCGACAAGGAGCTGAATACGCATAGGTGCGTAGCCGTCGCGCTGTCCTGCCTTTCACGGTGCCGGCCCCTGCCGCGGAAAATCCGCGGTCCGCCGGTCGCGGCTCTCACTTCTTCTTGTAAACCGTGGCGGGGTCGAAGACGCGGCGTGCGGCGAACTCGAGCTTCAGCGAGGCCGCGTCGCCGGCGTTGGCGCCGGGGGCGAGCTGGCGGTAGAAACAGGACTTGTAGCCGTTGTGGCAGGCGGCGCCGCCGACGTTCTCGACGCGGAGCTGGATGACGTCCTGGTCGCAGTCGGTGAGCACGGCCTTCACGAGCTGGGCGTTGCCGGACTCCTCGCCCTTGACCCAGAGTTTTTTCCGCGAGCGGCTCCAGTAGGTGGCCTTGCCGGTCTTCAGCGTGTGCGCGAGCGACTCGGCGTTCATGAACGCAAACATCAGCACCTCGTTGGTCTCGTGGTCGCAGGTGATGCAGGGAATGAGCCCGTCGGCGTCGAACTTGGGCTGGAGCGTGGTGCCGAGCTCGATCTCGGCGGTGGTGGTGCGGGCGGGGAAGACGAAGGTGCTCATGATAAAATTTCCGCGTCATTCATGGCCGAGTGCGGCCCGGCGAGGCAATCCCCGTGTTCGCCCGGTCGCAGGAATCGTTGTGAACCACGAATGGACACGAACCGACACGAATCGATGCAGTGGGCAAGTTGGTCCAAGTCAGTGAAAATTGAACTGCAGCCGCTTGCTGGTGGCGCGGCAGCGCCGGTAGGGTCCGCTCTCCGAGCGGACCGCAGCCCGCTTCACAGTCGGGTTATTGGCCGCGCTCCCCGAAGCCTTCCGTGTTCATCTGAGTTCATCTGCGGTTTCCTGCCGTGAATTTCGGCTCAGGCTTCGTCGGAAAGTTTCCGCAGGTAGTCGAAGGAGTAGAGGCCGGTGCGGTGGCCGTCGCTGAAATCGAAGCGCAGCGCGTAGTTGCCGATCCGCTCCCAGCCGGTGACCTGCACGCCGGCAAATTTTTTGGCCCCGCCGCCGCCATACTGGTTGCCGAAGATGTCGCGCTCGCCCTGGGTCTCGGCGCTCGGCGAGGCGGCGCGGAGGCGCTCGCCCGTGAAATAGCTCTCACTGCCATCGTCCCAGACGATGGCCACTTCCTCACCGATGAGCTGGATGTTGACCGGGTTTTTCATGCGTGGTCGCAATGAGTAAAAACTCCTGTCCGGGTTGAACAGCCAATTTCACCACCGGGGACTTTCCCGCGGATCGCGCGGAGGACACGGATGGAATCGAAACTCAATGAGCTTGGTTAGTTCTTTCGAGGCCAAGTCATCCAAAAATTTCTACTTGATGAGGGAAGATAATCGAAACCGCATGATTGATAGTATGTTTTCAGTTTCTCCTGCGCTGGGTCATCTTCCGTATCACCGTTAGCGGGCTGAAAAATAATTTCTCTGTCAGAACCTAACTTTTCCCGAATACGGGCAATCATCTTGCTTGCATACTTCTTAAGCAGACCACGTCTAGGTGGTTCAGCGGCAATCCAATCGATGAATATATACGGTGGATTCGGCAGTTCTTCGCTCTGGGTCCGCGGCGTATGCAGCTTAAAGTGAAAAGTAAGCATTCCTTCGTCGGTGATCAATGTATCCTCGTGTTTCATTTCTTCACCGAACATTGGAGTTGTGCAGCGCGTGGGCGTGCAAGGAATGGCCCTTTTGAACTACTTGTTAGGTTGAGCCGAGTTCGCCCATGGGAATATCCGAACACGATAGCATTTTCAGATTCACTGCGCGACATCAGGGTTAGATGTAGTGTTTGGTTAGGTGTTCTGGATCGCTGAAGCTGAGCCTGACCAACCAATTAATGGGGCGTATCTGTCTTTGTCGAAATGAGCCGTCGATTCGATAAGATTGATGATGGCTTTGATATCCTCACTACACATGCGCGCCTTAGCTACCGAGGCATACTCCATCCACTTGGGAAGAGGCTGAGAATACAATACCCTCTGGTAAGACTCGATATCTTCGTCGGATTCAATCTTCAGCTTCTCGTCGCGAGGATGCGCGAGACGATTCCTAAACTGGAACAATTCGTTGATTGTCTGAAATGGGCGACGCGAGAAGTCGACTGAAACGCCCACCACGGTGCAGATATGCACCAGCTTCGCTAATGTCGGTGCGCGCTCAAACTCCGTCCACTCTTTCTCCACCTTTGGTCCAGCATAGTTCAGGAATGCTTCGAGTGAGAATGCGGAGAGCAAAAAGGAACTGAGTAACGAGTAAAAGAACCCATCGTGCTTCGCCTCCACGTGTGCCAGATGAACGCCCGCACCGTGGAGCAACTCGACGTGCGGGAAATAGCGTCCCTCACGCGTAACGCGAACTCTGGCTTTCTTTTTCACTTAGCAGTGCTATCCGGCCTTACCGTAAGGCCTGAGTGGGGTGAGGTTCATGACTACATGCTTTGACTAACTGCTTGGTCGGCGAACGTCGAGAATTTCGGGTAAGGCTTTTGCCGGTGGCGTGGGTGTCCGCGAATGAAAGTCTGCGTCGTTCTCGTTCTTCGTAATCTTAATCGTTCTCCGGGTTCGGCGAGACACCAGCGTAGATTGAGAACGAGAAAGATTAAGAGAACGAGGAACGATAGGTGGCGCCGATTAAGCGTCGCGTTGCAGAATCAAAACCCAGTCGCTGTCGCTTTTGACGGGGGGTAGGCAGTTCCAGGTGCCGTTGGCGTCTGACTTGATGCGGCCGAGGGAAGTCTCCCGACCGGTGACAGGGTCGAAGCGGGTGGCTTGCCAGGTGGCGTCGGAGCCGAGGTCGCGCTCGACGATGGGCTCGGCGTGGGGCCCGTAGGTCACGCGGATTTTGCCGGGAATGCCGGCGGTCTGCGGGCCGTGCAGGTCGGCGGCGCCGTCGCGGATGGGGCCCCAGGGTTGGTCGCCGGCCTGTCCGAACACGCGGGCGGCGGGCCAGGCGGTGTCGTCGAAGTCGCGGGTGTCCCAGCCGCCGATTTTGCCGGTCCAGGCCTTCCAGGTGCCGTCGGTGATGAGGCGCTGCACCCGGCCGTTGGCGTAGGCTAGCTCAAGGCAGGCGAGGATGCCGGCGGGGCGGCCGTTGGCCGGACGGTGTTCGCTCCAGAACGTGAGGACGTTGCGGCCGGGCTTGAGCAGGTGGGCGCGGTCGTTGAATTGTGGGCTGGTGGACGAGTCCCAGCCGGTGGCGGCGGGCCGGCCGTTGAGCTGCGCCTCGGTGTGGCCATGGCTGACGAACCGGAGCCGGGCGCGCACGATTTTTTTGCCGGCCGGAATTACGAACGTGCGGCGGAAGAAACGCCGCTCCGGCGGGGCGTCCTTCGCGGCGGGCGCGGCCGGCAGCGGCGAGGTCCAGAGCCACTGCGCGCCGGTGAGCGGGAGCCAGATATCGCCGGTGTAGACGGCCCATTCGGGGTGCGGTTCGAAGCGGGACCAGTCGAAGCGCGTGAGGAGTTGTTTGCCGTGTGCGCATTCGGCGGAACCGGGGTAGTGCATGGCCTCCTGCCACGGGGTGTTGCCGTAGTTGCCGCCGTGGGGTGAGGCACCGTGCGGGATGCCGGGCTGGTTGCACTGCCAGATGCCGTTGCCGCCGTAGGTGTGGCCCATGGCGCCGTTGAGCACGCAGGACCAGAAGGCGCGGCGCGACCACGGCGAGGTGATGGTGCCCATGAGCATCTCGTAGCAGGGCTCGCCGTTGAGCACGGGCAGGCGCGGGGTGGCGGCGTGGGTCTCGCGCACGGCGCGGATCATGATCTCGACGGCCTCGTTCTGGCCGTGGCAGCACTGGAGCATGTCGTAGTCGATCAGCGATTCGTCCTCGGTGCAGTTGCGCGCGGTGTAGCGGTTGATGGCGGTGGGGTGGATGGTGATGGGGCGGTGGAAGGGGTCGGTCTCGCGGAGATAGCGGATGATTTTCGTCCACGCGGTGACCATGGTGCGGTCGTCCGCGGGGAAGTTTTTCGCGAGATACCAGGGCAGGTTGGCCTCGCCGGCTGTGCACCAAAGCACCGGCCAGGCGCCGTAGCGGGCGATGAGGTAGCGCCAGTGCGCTTTCATCTGGGCCTCGGTCATCCAGTTGATGAAATAGCCCCACGCGCCGACGATGCAGGGCGTGAGGCCCGACGCGACGAGGTGGGCGAGGCGCTCGTCGGCGCGGTCGAAATACTCCGGGCGGATGTGCGCGTAACCTTCCTCCCAGGGGAAGCCGGCCTCATTGGCGCCGCGCGGGTCGAAGGCGTGCATGTCGGGATAGAGCCCCGCGATGATCTGCACGACGTTGTAGCCTTTCTGCACGCGATCGGCTGTGAGCTGCTTGAAACCCTGCGGCCATTGCAGGCGATGGCAGAGGCCCATCCACCAAGTGTCGCCAAGCCAGAAAAAAGGCGTGCCGTCGGCGTGCTCGAAGTGACGTTTGTTGGGGGCGATCTGCACCGGGCCGTGGGCGTAGAGCGGATTTTTGCCGCGGTAGGGCGTGATCGTCACGCGACCGGTGCGCCCGTGCAGCCCGGTGTCGTCCGTGGCGGAGCACTCGGTGCGGAAGGAGTGGGTGCCGGTGAGTGGTGAAGCGTAGCGGACCTTCCAGGTTATGCCGCCGGCCCAGAAGGCAGGCACGCGGCGCACGGTTCCGATGGGATCGGTGAAGAGCGCGTCGAGTGTCAGTTGGTTAAACGGGTCGGCATAAGCGCCGCGGGCGGTGAAGGTGAGTTCGACGGGCGTATTGGCCGGAGTCGAAGGCTTGCCGATGGCGGAACGCGAGGTCGCCTTGGCGACAGGCGAGGGGCGGGTTTTCATAGGGAAGGCGGCATGCTTGCGCGGGCCGGAATGGCGGCGAGCTAATAAGCGCCGGTGGCGGCTTTCGCGCTCGCCCGCGGTTGGGCCGTTTCCCAATCTTTGGTCATGCACACCCCGCCACCCCTGCGCATCGGTTTGTTTGGCATCGGGCTCGACGCCTACTGGCCCCAGTTTGCAGGGCTGAAGGAACGCTTGGAGGGCTATGTCGGGCGCGTCGCTGCCAAGCTCGCCCGGCCGGGGGTCGAGATCGTCAACCTCGGCCTCGTGGACAATCCCGATCGCGCCTACACCGCCGGCCACGAGTTTCGCCGGGCGGATGTGGACATCATTTTCCTCCATGTGACGACCTATGCGCTGTCCTCGACCGTGCTGCCGGTGGTGCGCCGGGCCCATGTGCCCGTGATTGTGCTTAATTTGGCACCGGAGCCGGCGTTGGACTATGCGGCGTTCAACGCGCTCGGCGACCGCACGAAGATGACCGGCGAATGGCTGGCGCATTGCTCGGCCTGCCCGGTGCCGGAGATTGCCAATGTGTTCAAGCGCGCCGGAATCACGTTTCATCAGATCACCGGCGTGTTGGACGATGATCCGGCCTGCTGGCGTGAGGTGGATGCCTGGGTGGAGGCGGCGCGCGTGGCCGCCGCGATGAACGGCAACCGGCTCGGCCTGATGGGGCACACCTACGGCGGCATGCTCGACATCCAGTCCGACGCTACCCTGCAAAGCGTGGCCTTTGGCACGCACATCGAGCATCTGGAGGTGGACGAACTGTCGGCGCTGCGGCGCGAGGTGACGGCCAAGGCCGTGGCGGACCGACTGCGTGAGTTTGCCGAGGCCTTTGATGTGCAGGCGGATTGCCCGGAGGAAGATTTGCGCGAGGCGGCACGGACCTCCGTGGCGCTCGACCGGCTTGTCGCCGCGCATCGGTTGGGTTCGCTGGCTTATTTCTACAAAGGCACCGGCGTGCCGGAAAACGAGGCCACCATCGCCTCGATCATTCTCGGCACCTCGCTGCTCACCGCGCGCGGCGTGCCCGTGGCGGGCGAATACGAGGTGAAGAACGTGCAGGCCATGAAGATCATGGACCTGTTCGGCGTCGGCGGCTCGTTCACCGAATACTACGCGATGGATTTCAAGGACGACGTCGTGCTCATGGGGCACGACGGCCCCGGCCACATCGCCATCGCGGAGGGCAAGACCAAGGTGCGTCCGCTCAAGGTCTATCACGGCAAAGTCGGCCGCGGCGTCTCCGTGGAGATGGCGGTGAAGCACGGCCCCGTCACGCTGCTGTCGGTCATCGAGGCCGAGGGCGGCAAGCTTGCGCTGCTTTGCGCCGAGGCGGAGTCGGTGCCCGGTCCCATCATGGAGATAGGCAACACCAACAGTCGCTACCGTTTCGCCTGCGGCGCGCGGGAGTTTGTGAACCGTTGGAACCGCCACGGCCCCGCGCACCACTGCGCCGTGGGCGTCGGACACATTACGGAAAAAATCCAGAAGCTTGGGGAATTGCTCGGGCTGGAAACCGTGCGGGTGTGCTGAGGGCGAACAGAATTACGGGATGAAGTGCGCTCCGCTCGGAGAGCGGACCCTACCGGCGCTGCCGCGCCACAAGACTGCGGCTACATCAATCTTCGATATGCGACAATGCCGGGCTAGGGCCTGACGTCTTCGTCCTGATTGACAGCCCGGCCGTTGCCGGTCTCCTTTGCGGGCTTTTACGCCCATGACCGACAAGTCCCTGCCGTTCACGAAGGAACAACTCGAGGCCGTCGCCGCCCAGGTGCCGACGCCTTTCCATATCTACGACGAGGCGGCCATACGGAAAAATGCGCGTGCCTTCTACGACGCTTTTTCCTGGGTGCCGGGCGGTTTCACCAACTACTACGCGGTCAAAGCCCTGCCGAATCCGCACGTGCTTGCTGCGCTCAAGGCCGAGGGTCTCGGCGGCGACTGCTCCTCCTTCGCCGAATTGAAACTCTGCGAGGCCGTCGGTATCACGGGTGACAAGATCGTCTTCACGTCCAACGACACGCCGGCCTACGAATACCAGAAGGCGGCCGAGCTCGGCGCGATCATCAACCTCGACGACATCAGCCACATCGCGTTTCTCGAGCAGAGCCTCGGCGGCAAGCTGCCGGAGATGCTCTGCTTCCGCTACAACCCCGGCCCGCTGAAGGCCGGCAACGTCATCATCGGCAAACCCGAGGAGGCGAAATACGGTTTCACGCGCGAGCAGCTCTTCGAGGGTTACCGCATCATCCGCGACAAGGGCGTGAAGCGTTTCGGCCTGCACACCATGGTCGCGTCGAACGAACTCAATCCCGACTACTTCGTCGAGACCGCGCAGATGCTGTTCGACCTCGTGGTCGAGCTGAACCGTGCGCTCGGCATCAAGTTTGAATTCCTCAACCTCGGCGGCGGCATCGGCATCCCGTATCGGCCGGAGCAGACCGCGGTGGACCTCGCGTATGTCGGCCGGAAGATCAAGGAGGTCTACGAAAGGACGATCGTGGCCAACGGCCTCGGGCCGATCCGCATCACGATGGAGTGCGGCCGCATGATCACGGGGCCCTACGGCTACCTCGTGTCGCGCGTGCTGCACAAGAAGGCGATCTACAAGAACTACGTCGGCCTCGACGCGTGCATGGCCAACCTGATGCGTCCCGGCATGTATGGCTCGTATCACCACATCTCCGTGCCCGGAAAGGAAAACGCGCCGCGCAAGATTTACGACGTCACCGGTTCGCTCTGCGAAAACAACGACAAGTTTGCCATCGACCGCGCGATTCCCGATCCTGCGCCCGGCGACCTCGTCGTGATCCACGACACCGGCGCGCACGGCCATTCGATGGGCTTCAACTACAACGGCAAACTCCGTTCGGCCGAGGTGCTCTGGCAGGGCGACGGCAAGTGGAAGCTCATCCGCCGCGCCGAGACCTACGCCGACCACTTCGCGACGCTGGATTATCCGGGTCTGCGTTAAGCCGGATACGCGGATGCTTCACCTCTCCGGGGGTGAAGCATCCGGATTAGCCGAGGGCGCAGCGCCCCGGAGCATATGCAATTCCCGGCGTTTGGTGCCGGTGTTGAATCGCTGCTTCTGGTCATCCGGATGGCATAGAGTCCCTTGCCGGCAACCCCGGTGTATTTTCTGCGCATGCAGAGAAATTTCAGTCCGCTCGGCCTGTCCGCCATAGCCTTGGCGACGGCGGAAGCTAGGACCCTACCGGCGCTGCCGCGCTGAAGGGCTTCGCGCCCTAACCGCCAAGCTGTGTCTTCGCCCTATGGTTAACTTTGCGCCAGAGAACCGCCGGCCTGGACCTCGTCTTCCACCGTAGCCTCTGAAGTGTTGAACTCGATTGGGGCGAATCGCTCGGCCTTGAACCCGAGCTCTCGGCCGGCACAGAACGGGTCCGGCGGGTTCTTCAACTCCACCAGTAGCACCTGAATCTCAGGCGCCTTGTCCCCGCCGCCATTCTGGACCGGCTTGCCGTCCTTGACGACGAGGGGCACCCCGCGACCGGGACACATCTCGCGGATGGTGTAGACTTCACCCTTCACCGGCAGGGCAGTGTAGGCCTTCTTGGCCCATTCCGGGAAGACGTCGTCAACGCAGGCAACTAGGGAACCGATTTGCATGGGTAGAGAATAGGCCTTCGCAGCCACCAGGCAAGCGGACCGGTCAAAGCGGGCACACGTGCATCGCAAAGAACCACCCGCGGATTTCAAGGGCATGAGGTGGCCGCAAGCGCGCGGAGCAAGGCGTTTGGTTGGGCTTTGGAATTCTGACAGAGGGATTGTGGGCTCATTGTGAATAAAAACCGCTGATTTCCATAGGTATGAACTTGACCTTGGTGGATTAAAATGGGTTGAAATGGGGCACTTTGGGGGACTTGAGCCCCCTTTCCCCATGTCAACCTCAACTCCGCCGCTCTATACCGGGCTTTTCCGGCATACGTTGGACGACAAGAATCGGCTCACGATTCCGTCGGCGTGGCGGTTTGCGCACGGGGAGAACGACACGTTTTTGGCGACGCCGCATCCGGATGGTTACATCGCGGTGCTGCCGCCGGCCGAGGTGGAGAAACTTCGCGCCAAGATCGCCGACATGGCATTGAGCGACGGCGAGGCGCAGGACTTTGTCGCGCGGTTCTTCGCGCAGACACACTCGCTCTGGTTCGACAAGGCGGGCCGCATGAATCTCAGCCCCGAGCTGCTGCAGCACGCGGGCGTGACGAAGGACGCTGTCCTCGTCGGCGGGCTCACGAAATTCAACATCTACACGCCGGCGCGCTGGGAAAAGGTCGAGGCCCGCACGTCCGGGGAAAATTTCGGCGATCTCATGCGCCGCCTCAAGCTCTGACGCCATGCACTGCGCCGCCTCCATCTCTCCTTCGCGGCTGCCCCTGCGCAAGGTGGCGGCGGCCCTGCTGGCCAGCCGGCAGTTCCCGGCCTGGATCGACGCCACCGACGGTGGCATCAACTGTCCGCCCGCCCTCGTGGCCCCGCGCGTGCGCGACTGCCTCGTGCTGCGCGTCGTGCCCCGCCGCAAATCCCGGAGTCTTCCCGATGTCCGTTGCGTGCATTGAAACCCCGCTCCCGACGATGACGTCCGGCCACCAGCCCGTCCTGTTGCCAGAGGTGCTGGCCTTGCTCGCTCCGCGTGCCGGGGGCCGTTATCTCGACGCCACTTTCGGCGGCGGCGGCCACACCCGGGCTATCCTTGAGGCCGCGCCTGATGTGACGGTCGTGGCGCTGGACCGCGACCCGGCGGCACAGGTGCGGGCGCAGCCGCTGCAGGCCGCGTTTGGCGACCGCTTCGAGCTCATCGACCGTGATTTTGGCCGGCTCGCGGAAATCCCGGCGACGGATTTTGACGGCGTGCTGTTCGACCTGGGCGTGTCCTCCTTCCAGCTCGACGACGGCGAGCGCGGTTTTTCTTTCCGGCAGGATGCCCCGGCCGACATGCGCATGGACCCGCGCCACGGCGTGTCCGCCGCCCGCTGGCTGGAGACCGCCACCGAGGAAATGCTGGTGCGCGCCATCCGTGACTTCGGCGAGGAGCCGCACTGGCGGCGCGTGACCCGCGCGATCCGCGAGGCCCGGGGCACCGGCGTGCTGGCGCGCACGGCGTCGCTGGCTGCGGTCATCAGCGATGCGATTCCGGCGCGCGACCGGCACACGATGAAGATTCACCCCGCGACCCGCGCCTTCCAGGGCATCCGCATCGCGGTGAACGACGAGATCGGGGCCATTGAGCGCGCCCTCCCGGCGGCCTTTGCCAAGCTCAGCGCCGGCGGCGTGCTCGCCGTCATCAGCTTCCACTCCCTCGAGGACCGGCCGGTGAAGCAGTGCTTCCGCCGCCTCTGCGGCCAGCCCGAAAGCGCGTCCGACCACCGCCCGCAGGACTTCCGCGTGAAACTGGCCGAGCCGCTCACCCGCAAGCCTGTCACCCCTAGCGAGGCCGAGCTCGCCGCCAATCCCCGCAGCCGCTCCGCCAAGCTCCGCGCCTTGCGCAAACTTCCTGTCCGTCCATGAAAAAATCCGACACCCACGCCTTTGTTAACCAGTTGCTCGTCTATACGCTGGGTTTGATCTGCTTCAGCGGCTCCGTGGGCATGGGCACGGTGTGGCTGCGCCACCGGATTTCCGAGAGCGCCAACGCGGCGCGGGTGATGGAGAGCCGCATCCGTGAGGTGGAGCGGCACATCGCCGAGCACAAGGCCGAGATCGAGCGCGCGCAGAGCCCGGCCGTGCTGGAGCAGCTCAACCGCGAGTGGCGGCTCGGCCTGCAGCAGGCCCTGCCGGCGCAGGTCGTCCACGTCGGCACCGATCCCGTCCGCAGCCTGGCGGCCAAGCGCAACCGCGAGCTGTTCACCGACAGCCCCGCCGCGGTCTCCGTGCGGCTTTCCCTGAGGAATTGAAACCATGTCCAAGGGTTTTGCCTCGAATTTCCGCCTCTACCTGATCGCCTTCCTGATCCTCGGCTGCCTGTCGGGCGTCGGCGTGCGGCTCGTGTTCCTGCACATCATCGACCGGGCCGACCTGCTGAGCCACATTGAGAAAACCCGCCGGCAGATCATCGTGGATAATGCCCGTCGCGGCGACATCCTCGACGCCAACGGCCACCTCCTCGCCACGAGCCGCACGCTGATCGTGCTGGGCGTGGACCCGCAGTCGCTCCGGCCGGAGGACGAATCCAAGTGGCCGCAGCTCGCGGAATTGATCGGCATGCCCTGGTCGGAACTGCACCGCGTGATGACGACCAAGACCCGTGGCACGCCGGCAAACCCGGTCCCGCCGGCCGCGGTCGGGCTGGCCTTCAACGTGACGCCCGGCAATCCCGGCGAGACCACCGATGACGCCGCGCTCGACGAGGCACCGGAGACGGGCGGCCAACGGCTGATCCGCTGGGCCCGGTTGAGCGAGGGCGTCGAGGAATCCGTTTACGACCAGATTCAGGCCCTCGGCATCCGGGGCGTCTATGGCAACCGCACCTTCCGCCGCACCTATCCGAACAACGCGCTCGCGGCGCACCTGATCGGCTACGTCAACAAGGCCGGCGAGCCGGCGAGCGGGGTGGAGGCCTACGCCGACTTTTACCTGCGGGGCCAAAACGGCTGGCGCGAGGGCGAGCGCGACGGCCGCCGCCGCGAGCTGGCGCAGTTCCGCACGCGCGAGGTCCGGCCGGTGGACGGTTACCACGTCTCGCTCACCATCGACACCGTGATCCAGCACATGGTGGAGGAGGAGCTGCAGCGCATCGCGCAGCAGTTTCGCCCGGCCAAGGCGACGATCATCGTGAGCGACGCGCGCACGGGTTTCATCCTCGGGCTGGGCAACTACCCGACCTTCAACCTCAACCAATTCAACACCGCGCCGCTCGAGGTGCAGCGCAACATCGCGATCACCGACCAGCTCGACCCGGGCTCGACCTTCAAGATCGTGCCTGCGGCCGGGGCGCTCAACGACGGCCTCGTCACGCCCTCGACCCGCTTCGACTGCATGCTCGCGACCATCGAATACAAGGGGCGCACGCGCCGGTTCATACCGGATGACCACCGCTACGACCATCTGCTGCCGGTGTCCGAGATCATCAGCCGATCGAGCAACATCGGCGCCGCGCAACTGGGCATGAAGCTCGGCGAGGAGCGGCTCTACCATTACGCGCGCGCCTTTGGGTTTGGCGAGCGGTCGGGCTTTCCTTTCGGCGGCGAGATCCCGGGCATGCTCAACGCCCCCGACCGGTGGACCGTGCCGGATATCACCCGCATCCCCGCGGGCTACAGCATCTCCGCCACCCCGCTGCAGATCCACTACGCCATGGGCACGATTGCGAGTGGCGGCGAGCTGCTGCAGCCGCAGATCATCCGCGAGATTCGCGACGCCTCGAACGAGTCGGTTTACCGCTTCGACCGCATAGCCAAACGCCGCGTCGTGTCCGAGCAGACCGCGCGCAGCGTCGCGCGTATGCTCCAGGGCGTGATGCGCCGCGGCGAGGGCACGGCGCCGGACGCCGCCATCCCCAACTACGAGGTCGCGGGCAAGACGGGCACGGCCCAGAAGCTCATCAACGGGGCCTATTCCAAGACCAACCACATCGGCTCCTTCTCGGGCTTTTTCCCCGCCAGCCGGCCGGAGCTCGTGATCACCGTCATCGTGGATGACGGCCGCGTGCCCGGCAAACCGGCTTACGGCAGCATCGTGGCGGCCCCGTCCTTCAAGCGGCTGGCCGAGCAGTTGATCCAGCACCTCGACATCAAGCCCGTGGATTACACCGCGGGCGCGCGCCTTGTCGCGATGGAAGGAGGCCGCCGGTGATCGGATACCTGACGCAGAACTATCCGTTGATCCACGCCTTCACGCCGCGCCCCGTGCGCCGCACCCGCCAGGAAAACCTTGTCCGCAACCGTGTCTTCAAAATGGCTCCCAAGATCACCGAATATTTTCCCGAAGGGGAAATCATCGCCGTCAAAGGCGCGCTCGACCGTCCGATCTCCGGGCTGGTGATGGACAGCCGCCGGGTGGTGCCGGGCACGATGTTCTTCGCGCTGCCCGGCCGCCGCGCCGACGGGGCGGGATTCGTGGACGAGGCGATCGCGCGCGGCGCCGTCGCCATCGTCACCAACAAGCTGCCCACGGCCGCGCCCACGCGCGTGACCTTCATCCAGGTCGCCGATCCGCGGGCCGCGCTCGCCCGGGTGGCGCAGCGCTACTACCGGTTTCCCGACCGGGAGATGGCGGTCATCGGGGTGACCGGCACGAACGGCAAGACCACCGTCACCCACCTCATCAAGCATTTCCTCAACGGCGACCAGCGCGTCGGCCTGCTGGGCACGATCAACTACGATCTCGGCGCGCGCACGGTGCCTTCGTTCCGCACGACCCCGGAGTCGGTGGATATTTTCGGCATGATGGCGCAGATGCGCGACGCGGGCTGCCGGCAGGCGGTGATGGAGGTGAGCTCGCACGGGATTGACCAGCAGCGCGTGCTCGGCCTGCAGTTTTCCGCCGCGGTGTTCACCAACCTGACCCGGGACCACCTCGATTATCACCAGACGCTGGAAAGCTATTTCGAGGTGAAGAGCCGGCTCTTCACCGGCGGGACGGGCGCGCCGCCGAAGGCGGCCGTGATCAACCTCGACGATCCGCACGGGGAAAAGCTCGTCGGGATGGTGCCCGCCGGCGTGAAGACCGTGACCTTTGGCGAGCATGCGCGGGCGATGGTCCGCGCGGAGGACGTCGTGCTCGGCTTCAAGAACTCGACCTTCCGGCTGGTGTGGCCCGAAGGCGAGCTGGCGATCGATTCGCCGCTCATCGGCCGCTACAACGTCAGCAATCTGCTCGCCGCGATCGCCACGGCCTGGAGCCAGGGACGCGATCCGGTGGTGTTCCTCGCGAAGCTGCGCGCCTTCAAGGGCGTGCCCGGCCGCATGGAGCGCATCGAGGAAGGCCAGCCCTTCAACGTGCTCGTGGACTACGCCCACACGGACGATGCCCTGCGCAACGCGCTCGGCATGCTCCGCGCCATCACGCCCGGCCGGTTGTTCGTGGTCTTTGGCTGCGGCGGCAACCGCGACCGCGCCAAGCGTCCGCTCATGGTGCGGGCCGTGCAGGAGCACGCGGATTTCGCCTTTGCGACCGCGGACAATCCCCGCGGCGAGGCGCTCGCGCAGATTTTCGCCGACATGAAGACCGGGGTCACCGCGCCGGAGAAGATGGCGTGGATCGAGGACCGCCGCCGCGCCATCAGCCTCGCGCTCGATGCCTGCAAGCCCGGCGACTGTCTGCTGGTCGCGGGCAAAGGCCACGAAAGCTACCAGGAATTTGCCGACACGGTGAGCCCGTTCGACGACCGGCAGACCGTGCGGGAGCTCATCGGCATCAAGGCGATCAAATCCGGATGAGCCGCTTTGCCTCCAGTGACCTGGCAGCATGGACCGGCGGTCGTTGGACCGCGGACCCGGGCGCACCGCTGGCGGGTTTTGCGATCGACACCCGGCAATTGCGGCCGGGCCAGATGTTCGTGGCGCTGAAGACGGCGGCCCGCGACGGTCATGATTATCTGGCCGCCGCGCAGGCGGCCGGTGCCGCGGCGGCGCTCGTGGCGCGGGCCGATCCTGCGGTGGCGTTGCCGCAGCTCGTGGTGGCGGATCCGCTCCGCGCGTTGCAGACGGTCGCGCGCGAGCATCGGCGGGCCTTTTCGGGGCACGTGATCGGCATCTCGGGCAGCGCCGGCAAAACTTCCACGAAAGATCTGCTGGCCCTGCTGCTCGGCGGCGAGGCCGGCGGCGTGCTGGCCACGGAGGGAAACCTGAACAACCATCTCGGCGTGCCGCTGACCCTCACGCGGTTGGACCGGGCGCGGCACAAATTTGCCGTCATCGAGGCCGGCATCAGCGCACCGGGGGAGATGTCCCCGCTGGCGGCGATGATCGAGCCCGACGTGGCCATCAACACGCTGGTGGCGGCCGCGCACACCGAGGCGCTGGGCGGTCTGGAAGGAGTGGCGCGGGAAAAAGCCGTGCTGCCGGCGGCAGTGCGGGCGGCCGGGGTGGCGATCTTTCCGAGGCAGAGCGCGGACTTCGGGCCGTTCCGCGATCTGGGCGTGCGGACGATGGTCGTGGAGCGCGCGGATGTCATCCGCCCCGAGCAGCCGGCGAAGGACCGGGTGTATTTCACGGTGACCCACCGCGCGGACCGGACGGCCATCGGCGTCGCCTACGGCGAGCCGCCGCCGCTGACGTTCACGCTGCGGCGGGTCAGCGACGGCATGGCGCAAAACGCCGTGCTCGCCGTGTGCGCGGCGCTCTGGCTGGGCGTGAAGCCCGCCGCGATCCAGGAGAGACTGGTCGGCTGGCAGCCCGCGCGGCTGCGCGGCGAGATCAGGGAGGATGGCGGCCGGTTGGTTTATCTCGACTGCTACAATGCCAATCCCGCGGCCATGGCGGATGCGCTCGGGGTGTTCCAAGCCCTCGCCCCGGCGGGCGCGCCCCGGCTCTATGTGATCGGGTGCATGGAGGAGCTGGGCGCGGATTCGCCGGCCCACCACCGCGCGTTGGGCCGGGCGCTCACGCTGCGGCCGGGCGACCGGCTCTTTGTCATTGGCGCGCAGGCGCACGAGGTGTGCGCCGGGGTGCTGGAGCAGGGCGACTTCAGCCGGCAACTGCAGATCGTGACCGGACTGGAGCCGGCGGTCGCGGCCTACGCCGACTGGCAGGGTGCGGTCTTCATCAAGGGCAGCCGCCGCTATCATTTGGAAAGCATTCTCGAACCCGTCGTTTCCGTCCATGCTTAGCTACCTCGCCGATTACGACCACATCTTCGGGCCGCTGCGCATGCTGCGGTATCTCACCGTGCGCACGGTGCTGGGCGCAGGCACGGCGCTGATCATCGGCTTCATCATCGCCCCCTGGCTGATCGCGCGCTTCCGGGCGTTGAAGTTCGGCCAGCACTACGACGACGACCGGACCGGGGATCTGGCGCAGAAATTCGACAAGAAAAATACGCCGACCATGGGCGGGCTGATCATTTTCGTGGCGGTCTTTGTGAGCACCTTCCTCTGGGCCACGCCCAACGTGTGGGTGTTCGTGGCCCTGTTTGTTTACACGGTCCTCACCGCGGCCGGCTGGCGCGACGATTACCTCAAGGTGGTCCACAAGAACCGGGACGGGATTTCCTCCTGGGAAAAAATCGGCTGGCAGTCGCTCGCGACCATCGTGGCGCTCGGCGTGTTGCTCTGGCATCCGGTGAGCGCGGACAAGATCCGCGAGCTGTGGGTGCCGTTCCTGAAGCACGCCGTGATCACGCACATGCCGTGGTGGCTGCTGCTCGTGCTGATCTACCTGTGGATCGTGGGTTTCAGCAACGCGATCAACCTGACCGACGGCCTCGACGGGCTGGCGGTGGGCTGCACCCTGTCGGTGGCACTCGTGTTTGGCATCATGGCTTATGCGGCGGGCAACACGATCATCGCCGGCTACCTGCTCATCAGCTACGTGCCGGGGGTGGGGGAGCTCACCGTGATCTGCGGCGCGCTCATCGGGGCCTGCATGGCGTTTCTTTGGTATAACTCGCATCCGGCCGAGGTGTTCATGGGCGACACCGGCTCGCTGGCGCTGGGCGGGCTGATCGGCGTCATGGCTTTCATGATCCACCAACCGGTCACGCTGGTGATCGTGGGCGGCGTGTTCGTGATGGAGGCGCTCTCGGTCATCATCCAGGTAGGCACCTTCAAATACACGAAGCGGCGGCATGGCGTCGGTCAGCGGGTGTTCCTGATGGCACCGATCCACCATCATTTTCAAAAACTCGGCTGGCCGGAGACGAAGGTCGTGCTCCGGTTCTGGGTGCTCTCGCTGGGCTTCGCGCTGGCCGGTCTCGCCACGCTCAAAATTCGCTGACCATGCCGCCGACCGCTCCAGATTTTCTCGCCGCCCGCCTGCAACGTCCCGTCGCCGTCTTCGGCGAGGGCGTGAGCGGCCGGGGCGTGCTCGCGCTGCTGCGGATTCTGGGCGTCGAGGGGATCATCTACGACGCGCGCGGGACGGAGTTTAACGCGGCGGCCGCCGGCCGGCATGATCTGGCGGTGTTCTCGCCGGGCTTTGCGCCGACGCATGATTGGCTGCGGCTGGCGCACGCGCAGGGCCTGCTCTGCCTCGGCGAGTTGGACTTTGCCTCGCTCTTCTGGCGCGGCCGGTTGGTGGCGATCACGGGCACGAACGGCAAAACCACGCTGACGGAGTTTTTGGCCCATGCGCTGCAAACGGCCGGGGTGCCGGCTTTCGCGACGGGCAACATTGGCCGGCCGCTCTCAGACCTCGTCGCGGACCGGGCGGGTGGGGAAGCCCGGGATCTCGCGATTTGCGAAGTCAGCTCGTTTCAGGCCGAGACGCTGCAGCACCTGCGGCCCGAGGCCACGCTTTGGACAAACTTTGCCGAAGACCACCTGGAGCGGCACGACGGCATGGCCGGCTACTTTGCCGCGAAGTGGAACCTGATCGCCCGCACGAAAGCCGGTGCGGTTTTCGTGGGACCGACGGTCGTGGCCTTTGCCCGGGAGCAGGGGCTGACGCTACCGGCTTCGGCCGTGGCGCTGGTCGAGGCGGCGGCTGATCCGCGGTTGGCGGAAACCGTCTTTGCCGCCGCTCCACAGTGGGAGAATTTTCAAATCGCCTCGGCCTGGTGGCGCTCCGCCGGCCGCGATGAGGCCGAGCTGTTGGCGGCAGCCCGTTCCTTCCGGCTGGGGCGGCACCGGCTGGCCCGGGTCGCGGAGATCGCCGGGGTCGGTTACTGGAATGATTCGAAGGCCACCAATTTTCATGCCGTGGAGGCAGCGCTGACGCGCTTTTCGCAGCCGGTCCTGCTCATCGCGGGCGGCAAGGCCAAGGGCGGAGACATCGCGGGCTTTGTGCGCCGGATCGCGCCCCGGGTAAAACATTTGTGCCTGATCGGCGAGACGCAGGCCGCGCTGGCGGCCGCGTGCGCGGTTTGCCGCGTGGCGCACACGCTGTGCGCGGGCCTGGCCGAGGCGGTCCAGGCCGCGGCCAGGCTGGCCGTCGCCGGGGATGCGGTTTTGCTGAGCCCGGGCTTCGCAAGTTTCGACCAGTTCCGAAACTACGAGGACCGGGGCGAACAATTTGAAAAACTGGTGGGCGGACTGGGCACCGCCGCCAGTTTGAGATAGCCTATGCCCGCCAATCCCGCATCACTTCATCCTCAACCGTTCCGCTCATGAAAATACTCAAAATTTTCGGCATCGTGGTAGGCATCCACGTCTTTGCCCTCGTCCTCATTTTTGCCAACCCGGGCTGCAGCGCCTCCAGCGCCAAGCCACGCGGCGCCGCGGTGCCGGCCGACGAATCCCCGGCCATCACCCTCAACTACGGCTCCACCACCGGCGAGCCGATCACGGCCGCGCCGCTGAATGGCGCGCCCATCCTCTTCAATCCCGACGCGCCGGCGACCAGCGCCGGCGCCCGCTACAGTCCCACGCGACCGGGCACGCCGACCGCAACCACGCTGCAGACGCAGCCCGTGGCCGATGTGCTGCCGGTCTCGACCTACACGGTGGTGCGGGGCGACAGCCTGTGGTCGCTGGCGAAGAAGCACAATCTGACCGTCGCGGAGCTGGCCGCCGCCAACAGTCTCTCGGCGAGCGCCACGCTCCAGTTGGGCCAGCGGCTCGTCATCCCTGGCAAATCCTCGGCGCCCGCCGAGTCGGCCGTTCCGGCTGCGCCGGCGGTGGCGGAAGTTTCAGAGCCCCGGCCGGCCGCGGAATCGGTGGTGCATGTGGTGAAGGCGGGCGAGACGCTTGGCGCCATCGCCCGCAAGTATCAGGTCACCGTGGGCGAGATCGCCACGGCCAACAATATCACGGACCCCGGCAAGATCCGGCCCGGCCGCGAGCTGGTGATTCCGGGCTGGAAGGCTCCGGGTTCCCGTCCGTCCGGCAGCGCAGTCGCCACGCCACGGCCGGCCAGCCCGCCGGCAGCGGCCCCGGTCATCCGCCTGCCTTCGGCGGAGGAGGATCTCGACGCCGGGCTCAAGCCCAAGAGCGACGTGCCGGTGATCAAGATTGAGGAGCCCTCGCCCTTCCAATCCTCCTGACCGACGGCAATGGCCCGCGCCTCGTCCGCTGCAACCAGTCCCGCGCATGCGGTCCTCAATCCGGCGGCAATCATCGCCGTCTGTGCGCTGGCCCTGACGATCCTTGGGCTCACTATCCTTTTCAGCGCGAGCGCGTCCTTCAAGCAGGGCCCGTATTACTATCTCAACAAGCAGTTGCTCGGCGTGGGCCTGGCGGCCTTTGTCTGCTTCGTGGTCAGCCGCCTCAATCTCGACTATGCGCGGCGGCATGTGCTGGTCCTCGCCGGGATCACGGCGGTGCTGCTGGTGCTGGTGCTGATCCCGTCGATCGGCATCGAGGTCAAGGGCAGCCGGCGTTGGCTGGGTTACGGCCCGCTGCGGCTGCAGGTCTCGGAGTTTGCCAAGCTCGCGATGGTCTTCTGTCTCGCGCATTATCTCGCGGTCAACCAGACGAGGATCAGCGAATGGAAGCGCGGCTTTGTGATCCCGGTCGGCATCGTCACGCTGTTCGCCGGCCTGATCGTGCTGGAGCCTGATTTTGGCACCGCGGCGCTGGTCATGGCGGTCGGGCTCACCCTGCTGTTTCTCGCCGGCGCACGGTGGAGCTACATCCTGCCGGCCCTCGCGGCCGTGGCCCTGGCCTTTGCGGTGCTGGTCATCCACAATCCCAACCGGCTGCGCCGGTTCCTCGCCTTCCTTGACGTGGAGGGCAACAAACAGGGCGGCACCTATCAGCTCTACCAGGCGTTGGCGGCGTTCGCCGCCGGCGGCACCGAGGGCGTGGGACTGGGGCAGGGCCGCCAGCAGCTCAGTTATCTGCCGGAAGCGCACACGGATTTCATCCTCGCGGTCGTCGCGGAGGAGCTGGGCCTTTGGTTCACGATGGGCGTCGTGGTGGTGTTCACGATCATGTTCATCGCCGGGCTGGTCCATCTCCGGCGCGCGCCGAATCTTTTCCAGTTTTTGCTGGTGGCGGGCTGTCTGCTGCTGATCGCCCTGCAGGCCATCATCAACATCGGCGTGGTGACCGGGGTTTTCCCCACCAAGGGCATGTCGCTGCCGTTCATCAGCGCCGGTCTCTCCAACCTTCTGCTTATGGGCATGCTCGTCGGCATCCTGCTCAACACCCAGCGGACCTGGGGCCGCGTCACGCTCGGTGGCGGCGCGCGCGCGGGCCGGGAGGTGCTGGCATGAGCCGGTTCATGATTTCCTGCGGCGGCACGGGCGGCCATCTCTCGCCCGGTATCTCGCTGGCGGAGGGACTGACCGAGCGCGGCCACGAGGTCACGCTGCTCATCAGTGAAAAGAAAGTGGATGCCCGGCTGGTGGAGAAATATCCCCAGTTCCGCTTTGTGCGCGTGCCGGGCACCGGGCTTTCCTGGCGGCCCGCGGCGCTGGTGCGCTTTGTCATTTCCCAGGCGCGCGGCCTGTTGTGCTGCCTTCGGTTGGTGCGGGCGCAACGGCCCGATGGCATCGTGGGCTTCGGCGGTTTTACTTCGACCGGCATTGCGTTGGCCGGCCGGTGGGCGGGGATTCCGGTCGCCCTCCATGAATCCAACCGTGTGCCGGGGCTCGCCATCCGCGTGCTCGGCCGGCTGGCGCAGCGCGTCTATCTGCCGCCGGGCGTGCGGCTCCCCGGCGTGCGCGCCCGGCACACCCGGCCCGTGGGCATGCCGGTGCGGCGCGAGATCCGCCGGCTGCCGGCGGCGACGGCCCGCGAGGCGCTGGGGCTTGATCCCAAGCAGAAGGTCCTCGCCGTTTTCGGCGGGAGCCAGGGCTCCGGTCCGCTCAATGATTTTGTGCGCGACAACCTCGGGCGGCTCGCCGCCGAGGGCATCCAGGTTTATTGCGTGACCGGGCTGGGCAAGGGCGAAGCCGCGACGCACACAGGCAAGGCCCGCGACGGCACGGAGGTCCGCGCGATCTTCGTGCCCTTCAGCGACCGCGTGGCCGAGATGCTGTCGGCGGCGGATCTGGTGGTCTCGCGCGCCGGCGCCGGCACCATCGCGGAGCTCATCCGGTGCGAAACGCCCGCCATCCTCGTGCCTTATCCGCAGGCGGCGGACGATCACCAGCGGGCGAACGCCTCGTTTTTCGAAAAGCAGGGCGGCGGAATCGTGGTGGAGCAGGACCGGCTGCGGGAAATGTCCGCCGAGGTGCTTGACACCATTTTCAACGACTGGCTGCTGCGAAAATTCCGCTCCAACCTGCAGCGCATGGACCGGGCGAACTCGCTGGAGCTGATGCTCACCGATTTGGAGGAACTCATCCGCCCGGCGCCTTCCGCCGCCGCCACTGTGCCCGCATGAAAGCCCCGGCTCCATTGATGCTTTTCGGCCGCGAGGTGCGGCACATCCACTGCGCCGGAGTCGGCGGCATGGGACTGGCGCCGCTCGCGCTTTGCCTGCGGGAGGCCGGTTGCAGCGTGAGCGGGGAGGATGATGCCCTGACGGAAGAAGTCCGGGCGCTCCTCGTCCCGGCCGGGGTGGTGATCGGGCCGATCCCGGAGGCTTGTGACTTGGTGGCGTGCTCGTCGGCGATCGCGGAAGATCATCCGGTGCGCGCGGCCGCACGGTCGCGGCAATTGCCGGTGGTGCGCCGGGGGGAGCTGCTCGCCGAGATCACCCGCGGGCGGAAGCTCGTGGCGGTGTGCGGATCGCACGGCAAGACGACGACCACGGCGATGTTGGCGACGGTGTTGCAGCAGGCGAATTTTCCCGCCGGGCATGTCTTGGGCGGCCTCTTTGCCACCCCGGGGATGCCGCCGGCGCGCTACAGCGCGAACGAGTGGATCGTGGCGGAGGTGGACGAGAGTGACGGCACGATCGCGCGGTTTTCGCCGGAGATCACTGTTATCGTGAATCTGGACTGGGATCACCCGGACCACTACCGGCAGCCGGTCGAGCTGGAGCGGGCCTTCGCCGCCTTGGTGGAGCGCACCGCGGGTCCCGTGCTCGTGAACGAGGCCTGCGCGCTCTCCCGCCGGATTGCACCCAACGCGAAGACCTTCGGCCCCGGCGGAGACTTCTCCTGGACCCGCGAGCCCGGCGACGAGACGGCGATCCGCCTGCGGCTCGGCGGAGAATTTTCCCTCGCGGCGGCGCAGGTGCGGGCGCAGGGAGATTTCAATGCCGCCAATGCCGCCGCGGCGCTCGCCGCCGCGCAGTTGATGGGCGTGACGCTTTCACCGACCGTGCTCGCGGACTACCCGGGTGTGCGGCGCCGTCAATCGGCGCTGCCCGCCTCGGGCGGGCTGACCGTGATCGAGGACTACGCGCACCATCCCGCCGAGATTTGCGCATTGCTGGTCGGACTGCGCCGGCAGGTGCCGGCCGGCGGCCGGCTCGTGGTGGTTTTCCAGCCCCACCGGTATAGCCGGACGGCCCAGTTCAAGGCCGGGTTTGCGGAGGCGCTCACGCTGGCGGATCGCGGTTATCTGCTGGAGGTTTATCCGGCAGGCGAGGCACCCGTCGCCCGCGGCAATGCGGCGGACATCCTGGCCGAATTGAAAAAAAGCGCGCCGGCCGCGGCGGTGGAGCACCTGACGGACGACGGAGAACTGATGGTTGCACTGACCCGCGAGGCCAAACCCGGCGACTTGGTGGCGTTTGTCGGCGCGGGCGACATCGACCGCAAGGCGCGGACTTGGCTGGCGGCCTGGCAGGCCCGCGAGACCGCCCGGTGGGATGCATTTGCCGCGGTGCTGGGCGCGCAGTTGGGCGAAGCGTCGCGGGTGCGGCGCGAGGAACCGATGGGGCCGAGGACGACGCTGCGGGTCGGCGGTGCGGCGCGGATTTACGCCGAGCCGGCGGATGAAAAAGACCTGCAGACTTTGCTGCGGCTGGCCCGCGAGGCGGGCGTCGAGGTTTTTATGCTGGGCCGCGGCTCCAATCTGATTGTGCCCGACGCGGGCGTGGACGGGCTCGTGATCGCGTTGAACCATACGCACTGGGCGGGTTTTGAACCGCTGCCGGAAGGCCGGGTCCGGGTGGGGGCGGGGCTGCGGTTGAAAAATCTCTGCGGGCTCGCGGCCAAGGCCGGGCTGGTGGGGTTTGAGTTTCTCGAGGGCATTCCCGGCAATGTCGGCGGTGCGCTGCGCATGAACGCCGGCGCGATGGGCGGCTGGATGTTCGACGTGGTCGAGCAGGTGCGCCTGATGACGCCGGAGGGCGAGATCCGGACGGTGCCCAAGGCGGACATGCACGTGGCTTACCGGCATTGCGCCGAACTGCATCATGCGATCGCGCTCGGGGCCGTGCTCCGCACCCCCCAAGATTCCGGCGACGGTGCGCCGCAGGCCGCGGCGGCCATCGCCCGGCAGATCGATGTTTACCGCCGCAAACGGCACGAGAGCCAGCCGCGCGAACCCAGTGCGGGATGTATTTTCAAGAATCCGCCGGGCGACTCGGCCGGTCGGCTGATTGACCAAAGCGGACTGAAAGGGGCGCGGGTGGGGGATGCGGAAGTGTCGCCGGTCCACGCCAATTTCATCGTGAATCGGGGTCAGGCGAAGGCGGCCGATGTGCTCGAGCTGGTGCGGCGGGTGCGGGCGCGCGTCCGGCAGGCGACCGGGATTGAGCTTGAGCCCGAGGTGCTGCTCTACGGGCAGGCGTGGAGGGATGTCCTGTGAAGCTGCCGATTATCGCGGTCTTCGCCGGGGGCACCTCGGCCGAGCGGGAAGTTTCGCTGGGCTCGGGCCGCGCGTGCGCCCTGGCCTTGGCGCGCACGTTCCCGACGCAGTTTTTCGAGATCAAGGCCGATGCCCTGCCCGAGGGACTTGATCCCGCCCGTCATGTCGTCTTCTCCACGCTGCACGGCACGTTTGGCGAGGATGGCGGCATGCAGCGGCTCATGGACGGGGCGGGCGTAACCTATGCCGGCTGCGATGCGGCGAGCAGCGCACTCACGATGGACAAGGCCCGCACGAAACTGGCGGCGGCCGGCCGGGGCGTGCACGGAGCGCGACAGATTCTGTTTCACGCCGGGTCGAAACCGTCGGCCGACGCGGTGATCGGGCAACTGGGAACGGCCGTAGTGGTGAAGCCCAACGCCGAAGGCAGCAGTGTCGGCCTGAGCCTTGTGCAGGACCGCGCCGGCTTGGAGTCGGTGCTGGCCGGCATCACGCGCGGCGACTGGCTGATCGAGGAGCGGTTGCAGGGCCGGGAGCTTTCGGTCGGCGTGCTCGGCGGCCGTGCGCTCGGCGTGGTGGAGATCCGGCCGAAATCGGGCGTTTACGACTACGCCAGCAAATACACCAAGGGCCTGACGGAGTATTTTGCCCCCGCGCCTTTGGATGCGGCCGTGACCGCCGCCGTCCAGCACGCCGCGGCCGAAGCCTTCGCCGCTTGCGGCTGCCGTGATTACGCGCGCGTCGATTTTATCCTCACGGAGAAAAACACGCTTTATTTGCTGGAAATCAACACGCTGCCCGGCATGAAAGAAACCAGTCTGCTGCCAATGAGTGCGCGCTGCACGGGGCTCGACTTCACGGCATTGGTCAGGGAACTCGTCATGCCCGCCGTGCAGCGTTTCGCCACTGGAGCCGGCCCTATCCGCCCTTGAACCCGAATCACTCCAATTCCCGGCGCACACGCGACTGGAGGGACATCCCCCAGGAAGTGAAACCGCGCGCGATGTCGCGCGGCGGCCGGCGCCGCGCGGCGATGGCGGTGTTCAAGTCGGTGCTGCTCACCGTCACGGTGGCGGCGTTGGCGGTCCTGGGCTGGCTCGGCTACGAAACGTGGCGCTCCCATCCGCACGGCATTACCAGCGCCGCGAATCTCCCGCCGGTGCAACAGATCGCCCTTTCCACCGACGGCGTGCTCGACGACCACTGGATCAAAAGCACCCTGGCCCTGCCGTCGGGCGCGACGCTGATGGATCTGGACCTGCCGCAGTTGCACGAGCGTCTGCTGGCCGGGGGGCAGGTGCATTCGGCTTCGCTCACGCGCCGGTTCCCGGCCACTTTGGCCGTGCATCTCGCCGAGCGTTCACCGGTGGCGCGGGTGATGGTGCAGCAGGGCGGGGCGGAGCCCGATGCGCTCTTGGTGGCCCGTGACGGCGTCGTTTATGCCGGCGTCGGTTACGAGGAGGCGCTGCTCGGCTCGCTCGTCTGGCTCGACGGTTTCCGGCTGACGCGGGCAGGCGGCCGGATACAGCCCATCGCAGGCATGGAACTGGTCGCCGATCTGATCGCCAAGGCCCGCAACGAGGTGCCGCACCTCTATGAGACTTGGCGCGTCATCTCGCTGGCCCGGTTGGCGGATGACGGCGAGATCGAGGTGCGCGCGACCGACGTCGAACGGATCCGCTTTGGCCGCAACCAGGATTTCTTCCGCCAGCTCGCCCAGCTCGATGTGCTGCTCGAGCTGGCCCAAAGCCAACCAGACCGGCCCCTGCGGGAAATCAATCTCGCCATTGGCCGCACGACCGACGGCCGCGTGCAGGTGCCGGTGACGCTGGACGTGCCCGAGCCGACGAAAGGCCACCGGTCGCCGACGCGTCCCGCCAACACTTCCTCCTTCTTCAACCCGCAGAAAAAACCGTCCGCGCGTGAGCTCTAGCAACACCATCATCGGGGCCGTCGAGATCGGCACCTCCAAGATCACCGTCCTGATCGGCGAATACAACGGCCGCGAGCTGGCCATCATCGGCCGTGGCGAATGTCAGGCGCGCGGCATCATCAAGGGCGCGGTGGTGGACTACAAGGCGGCCAGCGAATGCACCCACAACGCGCTCGAGCTGGCCCAGCGCGAGGCGGGCGAGGAGATTGACTACGTCTTCCTCGCGCAGACCGGCGCCCACCTGGAAGGTTTTTACAACGAGTCCACCGTGAACGTGAAGGCGGCGGACAACATGATCAGCGCGGGCGACATCCGCACCGTCTGCGACTTGGCGCGCGCGAAGGAGCTGCCCGCCGGCCGCATGGTGGTCACGCACATCCGCCGGCCCTTCCGCGTGGACGGCCGGCTGGTGCCGAACCCGGAGCATCTCGTTGGGCAGCGGCTCGAGGCCGGCTACTGGACCGTGCACGGCTTGGAGACGAAGCTGGCGGACATGATCCACGTCATCCGCGGCTTCAACCTGGAGGTGCGCGAGCTGGTGCTTTCCAGCCTTGCCTCCGGCTACATGGTCACGACGCCGGAAGAGCGCCAGCACGGTGTGCTCGCGATCGACATCGGCGCCGGCACCACTGATTTCGCGCTCTACCGCGATGGCGTGCCGCACACGACCGGCGTGCTCCCGGTGGGCGGCACGCACCTGACCAACGATCTTTGCGTCGGCCTGCGGCTCGTGGACGGCAAGGCCGAGAAAATCAAGCTGCGCTACGGCCGGGCCGGGGTGCAGGCGCGCGACAAGTCCGACAAGGTCTGGCTTGACGGAAATTTCAGCGTCGGTGACCGCCAGTTTCCGCGTCTCACCATCGAGCAAATCACCACCGCCCGCGCGTGGGAGATCCTTGAGGTCGTGCGGAAAAAACTCGGTGCGGCCTACACCCCCGAGCTTTGTCCGGCGGGTGTCGTGTTGACCGGCGGATCCGCCAAGCTGCCCGGCATGGCCGAGGCGGCGGCGCGGGTCTTCGGGGTGCCGGCCCACCTCGGCGAGGCGCCCGCCTGGGTTGCCGAGAATCTCCGCGACCCCGGTTACAGCACCGCCCTCGGCGTGCTTTATTTCGGCATGCAATCGCACACCGAGCAGCAGACCGGCCGGCGCAAGACCGGCTTCCTGACGGGCCTCAAACGTCTCTTCGCCAACTCCTGAGCGCCATGAACCTCAACGAACTGCCGCTGGAGCACGAGATGCTCGCCGACCGCAACATCGCCATCAAGCTGGTCGGCGTCGGTGGTGCCGGCTCCAATGCCGTGGACCGCCTGAAGATGGAGAACCTCGAGCGGCTCCAGCTCGCCGTCATCAACACCGATTACCAAGCCCTCGCCAGCTCGCCCGTGCAGGACAAGGTGCTCATCGGCATGAGCGTCACCCGCGGCCTTGGGGCCGGCGGCGATCCCGATCTCGGCCGCGAGGCGGCGGAGGCGGACCGGGAAAAAATCACCGCGGTGGTGAAGGATTGCGACCTGGTCTTTCTCATCGCCGGCATGGGCGGCGGCACCGGCAGCGGCGCGATGCCCCAGGTGGCCGAGATCGCCTCTGAGGCCGGCGCTCTCGTGATCGCGTTTGTGACCATGCCTTTCAGCTTCGAGGGCGGCCGGCGGCTCAAGCAGGCGGAGGACGGGCTGCAGGCGCTGCGCCGGGTTTGCGATGCGGTCATTCCGCTGCCGAACGACATGCTGCTGCAGGAAGGCGCCGATGACGCCTCCGTGCTCGACTCCTTCGCGCGGGCCGACGAGTGGATCGGCCGCGGCGTGAAGTCGATCTGGGCCATGCTGTTCAAGACCGGGCTCATCAACCTGGATTTTTCGGCGCTTAAACAGGTGTTCCAGCAACGGGGCGGCAAGACGCTCTTCGGCCTCGCCGAGGGCTCCGGCGAAAACGCCGTGGCCGCCGCCATCGAGGGCCTGCGGCTCTGCCCGCTGCTGCACACCCCGGAGTTTTCCCGCAAGGCCGACCGGCTGCTCGTCAACATCATCGGGGGGACCGACCTGACCCTTCCGAAAGTCAACGAGCTGATGACCGCCGTGGCCGACCAGTTCGGGCGCGATTCGCACATCATCATGGGCGCGGTGATTGACGAAAGCATGCAGCAGCGCGTCGAAATCTGCGTCATCGGCGCCAGCGACATGAGCGGCCGCAACCCCCTGCGCCGTGCGCCTGTGCCGGCCCAGCGCCATCAGCCCCGGGCGCCCCAGTCGGCGTCCGCGGCGCTGCCGGAGTCCGCGCTCCCGGTGTCGGCCACCGCCGAGGCCGCCACCCGCACCGCGCAGGACGAATTTGGCTTTGGCGAAATCGAGAGCCGCGGATTTTTCGAGAAGACCGACCGCAACCTCCACGACGGCCAGGATCTCGATGTGCCCACCTACCTGCGGAAGGGCATCAAAATCTCGCTTTGAGCCCGGGCAAATCCACCCCTTGGCAAATGCGCGGGCATCTGCATCGTAGCGGCCATGTTTGTTGACGAGTGCACAGTCAAATTGGCGGCGGGCGATGGCGGCCGCGGCTGCATAAGCTTCCGGCGCGAGAAATACGAGCCGTGGGGCGGCCCCAACGGCGGCGACGGCGGCCGGGGCGGCGACGTCATCCTCGTGGGGGACGACGACACGAACAACCTCGTGGACTACAAGTATCAGCCGCACTGGAGCGCCGGTCGCGGCGGGCACGGGCTCGGCTCGGATCAGCACGGCAAGGATGGCGAACCCCGCCGCCTGCGGCTGCCGCTCGGCACCGTCGTCACCGACCAGGCCACGGGCAAGGTCGTCGCGGAGATCCTGCGCGACGGCGAGGAGATCGTCCTGTGCAAGGGCGGCAACGGCGGCTGGGGCAACACGCACTTCAAGACCTCCACCAACCGGGCGCCGAAGCGCGCCAATCCCGGCCAGCCCGGCGAAACCGGCACCTACCGCCTCGTGCTCAAGAGCATCGCGGACATCGGCCTCGTGGGCTTTCCCAACGCCGGCAAATCCTCCCTGACGCGCGCCATCACACAGGCCCGGCCGAAGACCGCCGCCTATCCCTTCACCACGCTCCACCCGCAGATCGGAGTGATCGATTACCCGGAGGGTCCGGCGGGCGGCCGCCGGCTCCTGCTCGCGGACGTGCCCGGCCTCATCGAGGGCGCGAACGAAAACCGCGGGCTCGGCCACCGGTTCCTCCGACACATCGAGCGCTGCGCACTCCTGCTCGTCCTGCTGGACATGGCCGGCACGGACGCCCGCGACCCGCGGGAGGACTACCGGCACCTGCTGCGCGAGCTGAAGCTTTACGACCCCGCGCTGCTGGAGAAACCCTGCCTCGTCGTGGCCAACAAGATGGACGTTGATGCCGCGACGGCCAACCTCGCGAAGTTCAAGCGTCGTCATCCCAAGGTCGCCGTGCTCGGCATCTCCTGCCTGACCGGCGACGGTTTGCCGCAATTGAAGAAAGAATTGCTAAAACGGGTCACGCGGTTGCGCGCCGGCCGAAAAATGTCGCCTCGCCCGGCGCCTTGAACAAGATTCCGGCCGTATGCCTTCGGAATACCGCTCGCTTATCATGCGCTCGAACCGCCTTCTCGGCGCGGCGCTGGTCGAGGCCAACCTCATCAAGATCGAGGATCTCGAAAAGGCGAACGAGCGGCTGCTGGAGATCATCGCGCTCGATCAGCCGCGGCAATGCACCGTGCTCGGCATCCTTGCCTATGAGATGAAGGCGCTGCGCGAGGAGGACGCCCTGCAACACGTGGTGGACAACGAAGGGGTGGGGCTGGTGGACCTGCGCGACTACGATGTGTCGGACGAGGTGAAGCGCAGCATTGACCCCAGCGCCTGCTGGGCGACCTGGGCGGTGCCGTTCGACCACGAGGAGGATTTTCACTTTGTCGCCACGGCCTACTACCTGAGCCCGCCGGTGCGCGCCTTCTGGGAAAAGCAGCTCAACGGTCCGATTCTCTGGTTTGGCACCACGCTGGAGGGGATCGCCGATTTTCTGGAAAAGACCGAGGCGGAGAACTCCGGCAACCCGGCCGGCGGCGGCACCCGTTCGCCTTTCAACCCGGCCGCCATTGCCGCCGCGGGCGCCACCGTGTCGCCGTTTCCCACGGCCACGCCGGCCGCCGGCACCAGCAACACGCCGTTCCCCAAGCCGAAGTCGGCTTCACCCTTCAACGTGCCCGCCGATAACTGACGCCCATGCCCCTCGGTAAAGTCCAGTCGCAGATCGTCGCCAAGCTCGTCGCCATGGAGCGCCTCTCCGAGGAGCAGCGCGACGCCGTGGCCGCCAGCCCCGTCGAGCTCAACGGCGACGCCTTGGACAAGCTGCTGCAGGAGGAATACAAGATCTCGCCGTTCCAACTGCTGGTGGCCAAGGCCCGGGCGCTGAACATCGCGCCTTACAACGTTGCCCGCTACCGCCTGAGCGCCACGACCTTTGAGCGCGTCCCGCAGGATTTTTGTCAGGAGAATCTTGTCCTGCCGGTCGGCCAGGTCGGCGAATTTCTGCTCGTGGCCTTCGCCAATCCCTTCGAGGTCACGCTGCCCACGAAGATCCAGGAACTCACCGGCATGCGCGTCATCCGCCTGCTCGGGCGCGAGCGCGACATCCGGGAGAAGTTTACCAAGGGCGGCCAGCAGCAGGCGGCGGGTTTCGACGACGTCGTGCAGCAGATCGGCGCCGAGTTTGGCGGTGGCAGCTCCGAATCCATCGAGGAGGATCTCGTCAACGAGGAGTCCGGCCCGATCATCCAGCTGGCCAACCGGATCATCGAGGACGCCTATTACATGGGCGCGAGCGACATTCACATCGAGCCGCAGGAGAAGGAGGTCATCGTGCGCTACCGGGTGGACGGCCTCTGTCAGGAAAAGCTGCGGCTGCCCGGCATGGTCGGCCCGGCGCTCGTGGCCCGGTTGAAGATCATGTGCAATCTCGACATTTCCGAGCGGCGCCTGCCGCAGGACGGTCGCATTGTCTTCAAGCAATACACCAAGAAGTCGCTCGACCTCGACCTTCGCGTTTCGACCGCGCCGCTCAACCACGGCGAGGGCGTGGTCATGCGTATCCTCGACAAGCAGAAGTCCACGCTGCCGCTCACCGCGCTGGGCTTCTCCGATGCCAACCTGACCAAGTATCGCGAAGTCATCCGCCAGCCTTACGGCATGATCCTGCATTGCGGGCCCACCGGCTCCGGCAAATCGATGACGCTCTATTCCGCGCTCAACGAGATCAACTCGCCGGAGATCGTCATCCGCACCGCCGAGGACCCCATCGAATACACGCTCGCCGGCATCAACCAGATGCAGATGCACCGGCAGATCGGCCTGACTTTTGCCAGCGCCCTGCGCGCCTATCTCCGGCAGGACCCCGACATCATCCTCGTGGGTGAGATCCGCGACAAAGAGACGGCCAACATCGCCGTTGAGGCTGCGCTCACGGGTCACTTGTTGATCTCCACGCTCCACACCAACGACGCCCCCGGCACCATCGCCCGTCTCACCGACATGGGCGTGGAGCCGTTCATGATTTCCTCGTCGCTCCTGTGCGTGTGCGCCCAGCGGCTGATGCGCCGCGTTTGCAAGACCTGCCGCAAGCCCTATGAGCCGCAGGGGCGCGAAAAAGCCTTGCTTGAAAAAGGCATCGGCTGGAGCGGCACGATTTACAAGCATTCGCCCAAGGGTTGCCCGAAGTGCGGTGGCAGCGGTTACAAGGGCCGCGTCGGCATCCACGAGCTCATGGTCACCAACGAGGAGCTGATCGAGGGCATCAACAAAGGCCTCGAGACCGCCGAGCTGAAGAAAATCGCGATGCGCGGCGGCATGAAGACCCTGCACCAGGACAGCCTGCTCAAGGTCAAAGAAGGCACCACCACCTTGGAAGAGGCGATCGCGACCGCCCCCGTGGATCTCTAAGCCGGCCGCCGGCGCGGACTGCGCTTGCCTGCCGCGGGACTTCCCGCCAATGGCATTGGTCCTTCCTATGTCACGCCTGCTTGCTGCAGCCACCGCCACCGTCCTCCTCTTGGCCTTCACGGCCTGCGCCAGGAAAGCCCCGGAGATCACCTCCCTCCAGCGCAAAGAGGCGGCCAGCCTCGTCAGCGAGGCCGAGTTTGCCCTCGCCATGCGCGACTTCGGCCGGGCCGAAGAGCTTTACGCCAAAGCCACCGCCCTCTGTCCGGACGACGGTTCCTATTGGCTGGATTTGGGCGCGCTGCGCCGGCGGGCCGACAAGCGCGACGGGGCGCGTCAGGCTTACACCGAGGCAGCCAAGGCTTACGCCGCGGCCTACAAGGCCGACCGCAAGAATCCGCAGCCCTTGCTCCAGCAAATCTATGTCGAGGCGCTGCTGGGCAACACCAAGACGGCGTTGAAGCTTCTCAAGCAGGCGCAGGCCGACCATGGCGACAACCCCGGCGTGAAAAAGCTGACACCCGAGGCGTTTGACCGGATGATCGCCGATCCCGGCTTCAAGGCGCAGGCGCTGTAGCCGCCGCAAGCACCCCTGCGCGGATGGGCACCTATTGGGTCGAGTTCCTCACGGTTTCCGCGGCCCACTTGCTGGCGGTGGCGAGCCCGGGTCCGGACTTCGCCATCGTGCTGCGGCAAAGCCTCGCCCATGGCCGGCGGGTGGCGGTGTGGACGAGCATCGGTATCGGCAGCGGAATCTCGCTGCACATCGCCTATTCGCTGCTGGGGATGGCGCTCTTGTTGCGGGGCTCGGCCACGGCGTTCGGGATGCTCCAATACGCCGGCGCCGCTTACCTCACTTGGCTCGGCGTGCAGGCCCTGCGCAGCCGGCCGCGCCAAGCCGGCGAGCCTGCGGCGGCGGTTGGCGGCGGGTTGCCTTCGGACCGCGCGGCCTTTGTCACCGGCTTTCTCACCAACGCCCTGAACCCCAAGGCCACGCTGTTTTTCCTCGCGCTTTTCCCGGTCGCGGTGAGTCCGGCCACGCCCAAGCTCGTGCAGGCGGGCTACGGGCTGTGGATGATTCTCACGACGATGGGGTGGTTCTCGCTTGTTTCCCTGCTGTTCACACGCCCGGAGGTCCGGAACAAATTTCTGCGCCACGGTCACTGGATCGACCGCGCCCTCGGCGTCATTTTCCTTGGTTTCGCCGCGAGTCTGCTGTTCGCGAATTTAGGCTGAGTGGATTTGGCGTGTTTTGCTTCAATGGCATTTCACCTATAAAGGGAAAGTGAATGCGGGGCTATGCTCGGAGGAGGAAAGGAGGCGGCTAGGGTTTAGGCGGCAGATGTCCCTTGCCCACGGCTTCGTCGATCATGCGCACGGCGTATTCCCAGATCGTGCGGGAGCCGTCGGCGACATGCGCGTTGCGGGCGAGGACTTTGTCGTGGGTGACGCCGTGTTTCCGCCAGGCGTGGCCCTCGGTGAGACAGTTGAGCAGCATGGGGTGAAAACGGTCGCACGCGGCGGCGAAGCGCGATTCCGGTGTCTGCTTGGATTCGAACTCGTCCCAGAGCGCGCGGAACTCGGCGGCTTGGTCGGCGGGCAGGAGGCCGAAGATCCGGTCGGCCGCCCGGGCTTCGCGTTCGTGCTGGTCGGCCATGTTGACGACATCGTAGGCGAAGGTGTCGCCGGCGTCGATTTCCACGAGATCGTGGATGAGCACCATCTTGAGGATGCGCAGGACATCCAGCGGGCGGTGGTTGGAGTGTTCCGCCAGCGTGATGACCATCAGCGCGAAGTGCCAGGAATGCTCGGCGCTGTTCTCCGACCGGCGGCTCTGCGTGACCAAGGTTTGCCGGAACACTTCCTTCAGTTTGTCGGCTTCGACGATGAAGCGCATCTGGCGGACGAGACGGTCGGCAGGGGAGGACATGCCGCAGCGATAGCGGAACAACCGCCCCGGGCAACCCCACATTGCAGCGGGTGCTTGGAGGGCACGAGAGGGACCCCTCCGGAGGGGGTATCCGTGTCATAACCAAGGGGGCCGGCGCCCGGTGCCGTTTGTTTATTTGCGTTTTCAATACCCGGACGTTTCCCTCGCCGGCTACTATGCGCGTGAAAGTCCTCGTCGCCGACAAGATATCCGCCAGTGGGGTGGAGTATTTGCGCCGTCAGCCCGGTCTGACGGTGGTCGAAGCCTACGGCTCCAGTCCGGAGCAGGTGCTCGGGCTGGTCGGAGACGTCGAGGCGATCGTCGTGCGCAGCGAGACGAAGATCACCGCCGCCGTGATGGCCGCGGCGCCCAGGCTCAAGGTCGTGGGCCGGGCCGGCGTGGGGGTGGACAACGTGGACGTGGAGGCGGCGACCGAGCGCGGCGTCATCGTGATGAACACGCCCTCCGGCAACACCATCGCGACCGCCGAGCTGACGTTCACGCACATCCTTTGCGGCGCGCGGCCGGTGCCGCAGGCGGCGGCCTCGATGCGGGCCGGCAAGTGGGACCGCAAGGGCTTTTCCGGCATCGAGCTTTTCCGCAAGACCCTCGGCGTCGTCGGCCTCGGCCGCATCGGCAGCGAGGTGGCCAAGCGTGCGCAGGCCTTCGGCATGCGCGTCGTGGCCTACGATCCCTATCTCGCGCCCAGCCGCGCCAAGGCCATGCAGGTCGAAGCCATGACGCTCGACCAGCTATTGGCGGAGAGCGACTACATCACCGTCCACATGCCGATGACGGACAGCACGCGGCACCTGATCGACGAGGCCGCGCTGGCGAAGTGCAAGAAGGGCGTCCGGCTTTTCAACTGTGCCCGCGGCGGCATCATCAAGGAGTCGGCGCTGGTCGCCGCCCTGAAGTCCGGCCACGTCGCCGCGGCGGGGCTCGATGTTTTCGAGGAAGAGCCGCTGGCGGCCGACCATGAGCTGCGCAAGCTGCCCAATGTCTCGCTCACGCCGCACCTCGGCGCCTCGACCGCCGAGGCGCAGGAGAGCGTCGGCCTCGAGGTCGCGGAGCAGGTTGCCGACGTTCTCAAGGGCGGCGTGATCCGCAACGCCGTCAACATGCCCTCGATCGACGCCGCCGCGCTCAAGATCCTCGGGCCCTACCTCGACCTCGGCCAGAAGCTCGGCACGCTCGTGCAGCAGCTCGGGCCGCAGCAGATTGCCACGCTCCGCGTCACCTACTGGGGCAAGATCGTGGACCTCGACGCCAACTCGGTCACCCGCGCCATCCAGCGCGGCTTCCTGCGCCGGATCAGCGGTGACTCCGTGAATTTCGTGAACGCCCCGGTCGCGCTTCAGCGGCTCGGCGTGAAGATGGAGGTGCTCAAGTCCACCGACGACGTGGACTTCACCGAACTCGTGTCGGTCGAGGCCGTGACCGCCGATGGCACGGTGCACTCGGCCCGCGGCACGCTGCTCGGCAAAGCCGCCCGCCCGCGCGTCGTGGAAATCAACGGCCGCGACGTCGAGGTCGAGGCGCACGGCAAGCTGCTGCTCATCGAGAATCACGACGAGCCCGGCATGATCGGCTACGTCGGCACGCTGCTGGGCAAGGACGGCGTCAACATCGCCAACATGTCGCTCAGCCGCCAGGAGCCCGGCCAGACCGCGCTGATGGTCATCAACCTCGACAGCGAGCCCAGCGAACCGGCCCGGCGCGAGTTGAAGTCGCACCGCGCCATCAAACTGGCCAAGTTCATTCAGCTCTGATTTTCGCATGTTCGTCGCCTACCTCATCGTTCTCGCCGTCGGCTACCTGTTGGGCGCGCTGCCCTTCGGGTATCTGGTCGCGCGCGCGAAAGGCGTGAACATCTTCGAGGTGGGCAGCCGCAACCCCGGGGCGACCAATGTCCGCCGCGTGCTCGGCAAAGGCCCGGGTAACCTGGTGTTCGCGCTCGATGCGCTGAAAGGCGCCGTGGCCTCGGCCTGGGCGTTGCTCGGCCGCACCGAGGCGGTGTTCACCTGCGAGATGCCGGAGTGGGGGCTCGATTTCATGGTGGGCGGGGAAGGGTGGACGCTGCTCGGCGTGGCCGGCCTCGTCGGCGCCATGCTCGGGCACAGCTTTTCCTGCTTCACGAAGTTCAAGGGTGGCAAGGGCGTGGCCACCGGGGCGGGCGGGATTTTTGTCATCATCCCGGTCAGTGCGCTCATCGCCGCCGCGGTCTGGGCGCTGGTTTTCTTCGCCTCCCGCTATGTGTCGCTGGCCTCGATGCTGGCCGCGCTCTCGCTGCCGCTCACGGTGTGGCTGCGGGACCGGCCGCCGCTGGTCATCACGCTCACGGCGCTGATCGCGCTCTTCGTGATTTTCCGCCACCGGGAGAACATCAAGCGCCTGCTGAACGGCACCGAGAACCGCTTTGTGAAAAAGTCCCCGGAGGAACCCAAGGCATGAGCACGCCCAACGTCATTCGCATCGGCCTGTGCGGCTTCGGCACGGTCGGGCAGGGGGTGTGGAAACACCTCGCCGGCGCGCGCCGCGCCCTCGAATCGCGGCTGGGCGCCGGCATCGAGGTCCACCGCATCGCGGTGCGCAACCCCCGCAAGGCCCGCGCCGTCCGCCTGCCCGCCGGCCGTATCACCACCGACGCCCTCGCGGTCGCGGCCGATCCCAAAATTCACATCGTCTGCGAACTGATGGGTGGCACCTCGCTCGCCCGTGAGGTCACGCTGACCGCGCTGCGCCACGGGAAGATCGTCGTGTCGGCCAACAAGGCGCTCATCTGCGACCACGGCGCGGAGATCTTTGCGACGGCACGCCGGCATGGCGGCCATTTTCTTTTCGAGGCCAGTGTCGCCGGCGGTATCCCGATTATCAAGGCCCTGCGCGAGGGCCTCGTGGCCAACCGCTTCCCGCGGATTTACGGCATCCTCAACGGCACCTGCAATTACATCCTCACGCAGATGGAGGAGCAGGACGCGCCCTACGCCAGCGTGCTCGACGAGGCCAAGCGATTGGGCTACGCGGAGGCCGACGAGGCGCTCGACGTCGAGGGCTGGGACGCCGCGCACAAGGCCTCCATCCTTGCCTGGCTGGCGCACGGGGTGTGGGTCAAGCCGCGCCAGATGGTGGTCGAGGGGATCACCCGCATCACCCCGGCTGATTTCAAGAATGCCGCCATGCTCGGCTACGGCATCAAGCTTCTCGCCGTCATCACCCGCGATCTCGACAGCAACGAGCTTTCCGTGCGCGTCCACCCGACGCTGCTCCCCGAGGGCAGTGTGGTGGCGAACGTCAGCGGCGTCTTCAACGCCGTCTCCGTCACCGGTGATGTCGTCGGCACCACGCTCTACATCGGCCGCGGGGCGGGGCAGGATGCCACCGCCAGCGCCGTCATCAGCGACATTGCGGACGCCGCCGCGCTGCTGGTCCACGGCAAGGGCTCTCATCTTACCGCCGCCGAGACGCTGCCGGCGCGCAACGGCTGCCGGCTGGCGCCGCCCGAGCACATCAAGTGCCGCTACTACGTGCGCCTCACCGTGAAGGACCAGCCCGGCGTGCTCGCCCGCGTCGCCTCGGTCATGGCGCGGCACCACATCAGCATTGCGAGCGTCATCCAGACTCCCGGCGAGGACGACCGCGCCGCCTCGCTCGTGCTCACCACCCACGAGAGCCACGAGCGGGCGATGAACGCCACCCTGCGCGACGTTGCGCGCCTCGCCAGTGTCATCGGCGAGCCGGTGCTCCTGCGCATCGGTGATTTCAACGACTGATTTTTCCGTCCATGCCACGCATCGTCCAAAAATACGGCGGCACCTCCGTGGGTGACGTCGAACGCATCAAGAAGGTCGCCGAGCGCATCAAGGCCACGCGCGACGAGGGCCACGAGCTGGTCGTCGTCGTTTCCGCCCGCTCCGGCGTGACCAACGAGCTGATCGCCCGCGCCAAGGCGGTGTGCGAGCATCCCAGCGAACGCGAAATGGACATGCTCCTCGCCATCGGCGAGCAGGAGACGATCGCCCTCACCGCCATGGCGCTGCACGGCGTGGGGGTGGATGCCGTGAGCTACACCGGCGCGCAGGCCGGCATCTTCACCGACAAGGTCCACACCAAGGCGAAGATCAAGACCATCAACGCCCAGCCGATCGACAAGGACCTCAAGCAGGGCAAGGTCGTCATCGTGGCCGGCTTCCAGGGCATCAACGAGGACGGACACGTGACCACGCTCGGCCGCGGTGGCTCCGACCTCACCGCCATCGCGCTGGCCGCGGCGCTGCAGGCCGACAAATGCGAGATCTACACCGATGTGGACGGCGTCTATACCGCCGACCCGCGCGTGGTGAAGACCGCGCGCAAGCTCAACGAAATCTCCTACGACGAGATGCTCGAGCTGGCCTCCTCCGGCTCGAAGGTCATGCAGTCGCGCTCCGTCGAGTTCGCCAAGAAATACGGCGTCGTTTTCGAAGTCCGCTCCAGTTTCAACCACAACCCAGGAACCATCGTGAAAGAAGAAGTCGCCTACATGGAAAAGGTCGTCGTCCGCGGCGTCGCCGTGGACAAGGACCAGGCCAAGGTCATCGTCAGCAACATCGTGGACAAGCCCGGCTCCGCCGCGCGCGTGTTCCGGGCGCTCGCCGATGCGAACGTCCTGGTGGACATGATCGTGCAGAACGTGCCGCGCCACGGCGTGGCCAACCTCACCTTCACCGTCCCGCAGGGTGATTCCCACCGTGCGCAGAAAGTGCTTGAGCCCGTGCTGGCCGAGATCGGTGGCGGCGCGGTCGCCATCCACGAGCACATTGCCAAGCTCTCCGTCGTCGGCGTCGGCATGAAGACGCACTCCGGCGTCGCCGCCACGCTGTTCCAGGCGCTGGCCGACGTGGGTATCAACATCGAGCTCATCACGACCTCGGAGATCAAAATCTCCATCGTCATTGATCTCGACCGCGCCGACGAGGCCGCCCGGGTAACCCACGAAGCCTTCCAGCTCAGCCAGCTCGGGGTCTGAGGAGGCAGAAGCCAGAAGTCAGATGTCATGCTTAAGATCAGGCTGCCTGATGGTAGGGCCCGACCTCCGGGCGGGCCGTAACATGCACCGAAGCGCCATGCGGCCCGCCCGGAGGTCGGGCCCTACCGGGTAGGATTGAATCCCACCCACTTGCGCCATGCGTTACATCTCCACCCGCGGGCAGAGTGAGCCCCTCGGCTTTTCGGCTGCGGTCGCGACCGGGCTGGCGCCGGACGGCGGGCTTTACCTGCCGGAGACGCTGCCGGATTTCTCCCCCGACCTCGCGCGCTTTGAAAAGCTGGGCTACGCGGAGCTTTGCTTTGAGTTCATGCGGGTTTTCGCCACGGACATCCCGGCGGAGGCGCTGCGGGATTTGGTGACGCGTTCCTATGCACGTTTTTCGCATCCAGCGATCGCACCGCTGGTGCGGCTGGATGAACGCACGCACGTGCTGGAGCTGTTCCACGGGCCGACGCTTGCGTTCAAGGATTTCGCCCTGCAGTTGCTCGGCAACCTCTACGAGCGCCAGTGCCGGGAGCGCGGCGAGTCCATCAACGTCCTCGGTGCGACCTCGGGCGACACGGGCGCAGCGGCGATCCACGGGCTGCTGGGCAAGCCCGGCACCGCCAGCTTCATCCTCTATCCCGACGGCCGCGTGTCGCCGCTGCAGGAGCGGCAGATGGCCTGCACCGGTGCGGCCAATGTGCATGCGCTGGCCATTGACGGCTCCTTTGATGACGCGCAGGCGATCCTCAAGGAGCTGTTCGCCGACCAGACCTTTCGGCTGAAAAACCGGCTCTCGGCGGTGAACTCCATCAACCTCGCCCGGGTGCTAGCCCAGTGCGTCTATTACCTCTACGCGTGGCTGCGGCTGTCGCGGGCGGAGCGGGCGGCAGCGGAGTTCGTGGTGCCGACCGGCAATTTCGGCAACGTGCTGGCCGGGTGGATGCTCACCCGGATGGGCGTGCCGCTCGCGGGCTTCAAGGTGGCGACCAACCAGAACGACATCCTGCACCGCCTGTTCACCACGGGCGAATACCGCGTCGGCGCGGTGCAGCCGAGCCTCGCGCCCTCGATGGACATCCAAGTGGCGTCGAATTTCGAGCGCCTCATGTATTACAGCGTCGGGTGCGACGCGGGCCGGGTGCGCGAGATCATGCGCACCTTCAAGGAGACCGGCCGGTATCGGTTCGAGAACTTTGACCGGGGGTTGTTTTCCTCCTCGCGCTGCACCGATGCGGAGATTCCGGAGATCATCCGGCGCGTGCACCGGCAGTTCGGCTACGTCGCCGACCCGCACACCGCCTGCGCCTTCAAGGAACTGTCGCCCGACCGCCCGAGCGTGGTGCTGGCCACGGCGAGCCCGGCCAAGTTTCCCGAGACGCTCCGCGCCGTGCTCGGCGAGGAGCCCGTGCATCCGAGCCTGGAGGCGTTGAAATCGCGCCCCGTGGTGAAGCACCGCCTGCCCGCGACCGCCGCCGCCGTCCGCGCCTACGTGGAGCAGCACGCGGTTTGAGCTTTCGGCGCGGTCAGATCAAGGGGCGTTGCAGGCCCGACGCTGAGACCGGCTTCCCGGACGCTGGCGCGAAGAGTGCCTTCGGGAGGTCGCCCGGATGGCTCAATGGAACGGTCGCACCTCGACGGAGGCGCGGCACGCTTGGGCGGCTTTGCGGCCCCAGGCCTGCGCCTCGTCGCGGTTGGCCACCTCCAGCACCCAGAAGCCATCCACGAATTCCCCGGTCTTGAGGTAGGGGCCGTCGGTTGTGAGCACCGAGCCATCAGGCTGCCGCAGAAGCGACTTGGCCCGACCGGGCGGCTGCAGGCCGCCGACGAAGACCCGGACGCCGGCCGCGACCATCTCGGCATTGAGGGCATCAATATCGCGGCGCATGACCGCATCCACGGTCATGGCAGGGTCAAAGCCGTTGGGTCGGTGAATGGCTACGAGGTATTTTGTCATGAGGTTCCTGTTTTACCCGACGATTCAACCCGCCGGTTCAGGACATCGGTTTGCACGATTTCCTCACGGGCAAGCCTGCACCTTGGGCTTCGGCTAACAATGCATGCTGGGTTGCTAATTCGTCTGCTTTGCCATTTGGGGCGCTTTAGTAATTCACGATAATCGAGCATAATCTCCAAGTCATCGGGAAACGTCACAGAATTTTCGAATCATCTGCGGCCGTAGTTAGTGCGTAGAGCCGATCATGACGATTGCCTTCACAGCAACGGCGCGAGCAGGCGGCTGAGGTCTTCGAGGATGTTGCCCCAGAGCCGGGATTTGCGGGGGAGGTCGCCGGCGGGGCGGCAGGAGCGGAGGAGCGTCTCCACCCAGGCCTTCATGGCGAGGACGTCGGGCTGGGAGTGGACGAGCACGGCGATCTCGAAATTGAGGAAGAGGCTGCGCAGGTCGAAATTGGGCGAGCCGAAGAGCGCGAGCCGGTCGTCCACGAGGATGGCCTTGCTGTGCATCATGCCGGGGCCGTGGAGCATGATGCGGACGCCGGCCTCGCGGAGTTCGCGCAGGAAGTGCCGCCGGGCGAAGTCGGTGACGGGGTGGTTGGAACGCGCGGGCACGATGAGCGTGACTGCGCGGCCGGCGCGGGCTTTCACGATGAGCGTGCGCTGCAGGACTTCGTCGGGGATGAAGTAGGGCGTGATGATGGTGAGGCTGCGGTCGGTCCCCTGGATCATGGCGAGGATGCCCTCGTAGAGCGGGTCGCCAGGCACATCGGGGCCGCTGGCGACGACCTGCAGCTCGCTGTCGCCGCGGGGTTGGAGCGCCTCGGCGACGGGGATCTCGGCGTGGAGGGCGTCGGCGGACTGTTTGCTGGCGAAGCACCAGTCGGCGATGAAGACCTCGTTGAGAAGGGCGGCGGCGGGGCCGGCGATGACGGCGCTAAAGTCGGCCCAGCGTTTTTTCAGCGGGGTGGGCCCCATGTATTCGCGGGCGAGGTTGTGGCCGCCGACGATGGCGGTGGCGTGGTCGAAGACGGCGATCTTGCGGTGATTGCGGAGGTTGGCCGAGCCGCGCGAGGTGAAGGGCAGCACGGGCATGAACCACTGGATCTCGCCGCCGGCCTTGCGCAGCGGGTGGAGGAAATCCCGGCTGAGGAACATGCAGCCCACGGAGTCGAGGAGCAGGCGGACCTTGACGCCGTCCTTCGCGCGCCGGGCGAGGAGCTTGATAATACGGCGGCCGGTGTCGTCGCGGCCGATGATGAAGGCGGTGATGTGGATGTGGGTGCGGGCGCGGTTGATCTCTTCCTCAAGGGCGGCGTAGGTGATCTCGCCGGTGGTGAGCAGCCGGATGCGGTTGCCGCCGACGGGTTCGCAGGCGCCGTTGGCCGTGACGGTGCTGGCCACGGAGAGGCTGGCGCAGGCAGCGGGCGGAATCTCGCCCCGGCCGGGCAGGGCGGGCAGGAGGCGGGACTTGCTGGCGCGCAGGCGGCGGAGCTTGCGGCCGCCCAAGAGCAGGTAGAGCGGCACGCCCACGTAGGGGATGAGCACGATGACCAACAGCCAGGCGAAGGTGCTGCCGGGCTGGCGTTTCTCGCTCACCAGCCGGGCGATGAGGAAAATGGCCAGCAGGAAGCCGGCGATCGTGAAGAGGTGCGACCAAAGGCCTTGCGTCAGGGTTTGTTCGAGCTCGGCATCCATGCGCGGCGGGGCGTTGTCCGCCAGACAAGCCGGGGGCCCGGGGGAAGCAAGGCCGGGGTGAAAAAAACCTTGAACTGCGGCGGGCGAGACGAGAACTTCCGCGTTCCGTTTTTTGGTAGGATACTCAAGTGGCCAACGAGGGCAGACTGTAAATCTGCTGGCTAACGCCTTCCCTGGTTCGAATCCAGGTCCTACCACCACCTTTCGCCCCCCTGTTCCCGTGTGGAGCAGGGGGGCTTTTGTTTGGCAAGTCCAGCGGGCAGGCCACGGTCCGCTCGGAGAGCGGACCCTACCGGCGCTACCGCGCCCTTTCTTACTTCCCGGCGGCCAGCAGACGCTGGATTTCGGCGAGGAGCTGGTTGAGAGGCGTGGTCTTGGGGAGGTAGGCGGAAACGCGTTTGCTCAGGTTTTCCTCCACGGTCTGGCGGTCGAAGAGCACGCTGGTGAGCAGGATGACGGGCAGGCCGGGCTGGGCGGCTTTCAGCTTGGCGATGAGGTCGAGGCCGTCGGATTCCTCCAACTGGAGGTCGGAAATCACGAGATCGGGCGGGGTGGCGGCGGCGTGCGCGAGGGCTTCGCGGGCGGTGGCGACGGTGGCGATGCGGTAGCCGCTGATGCTGAGGAACTGCTCGAGCAGCTGGCGGATCTCGGCCTCGTCATCGACGATCAAAATGTGGTGGCTCATGGGGAACAGGCGGGGTCAGGCGGTGGCACGGTTGAGGATGACGACGCCGCCGACGACGTTGTTGCCGTCGCGCAGCGGGTAGAAGGTGAAGCGGACGGGGATCTCGCCGCCTTCGCTGCGGAGCAGGGTCGCGGGCAGGTCGCGGAGATCGTGGCCCTCCTTCAGGCCACGCTGCAGCGGGAGGTCGCCGGCGGTCAGGCGGACCAGTTCGGGCAGCGGTCGGTTGATGAGATCCTTTGCCAGCCAGCCGGTGTCGTGCTCGACGGCGGGGTTGATGCGGGATATGTTGGCGACCTTGGTGATGACGAAGACGAGGTCGGTGATGGAGTTGATGATGAGGTGGTTGTAGCGGAGCTGGTGCTCCAGGGCCTGGTTGGCCCAGCGGCGCTCGAGGTTTTCCAGGTTCAGGCGGTCGTTGGCGGCGCTGAGTTCAGCGGTGCGTGCCTGCACGCGGGATTCGAGCTGGGCGTTGGCCGCGGCCATCGCGTCGGCGGCGCGGCGGCGCATCAGGATGTCGTCGCGGATGAGCCAGGCGCCGGCGGCGAGGAGGAGAAAGTTGATGGCCACGCCGAGACCGATGGTCCAGCGCGTGGCCTGGGCCTGGAGGAACGACTCCTGGTCGCGGAGGGCGAGCAGGTTCATCTGCTCGGTTACCAGCCGTTCGACCAGCCGCAGGAGTTCCTCCACCGCGGTGTTGGCCGCGTCGACCGCGAACAGGGTGGCGAGGGATTCGGGCGGTGCGGACCCGAGTTCGCGGGCGAAGGCGCTGCGGGACTCGGCCAGGGTGGCCAGCCGGGCAACCTGCCGGGCGGTTTCCGCCTGGTCGCGGGCGAGCGCGCCGGCCACCTCCAGGTGGTCGGCCAGCCGCACCTGGCTGCGGCGGCCGGCGGCAAGATCGCGGGGGTCGCGGGTGAGGGCATAGATGCGCAGCGAACCCTCGGCGCTCTGGGTGGCGGCGGCGATGCCCTCGAGCTCGTTGATCAGGGCGTGGGTGCGGTTGACCCAGTCGCTCGCGGTCACCGTGCGGTTGAGCTGGCGGACGGCATGCACGGCCACGGCGACAAGCACCACGGTGACGAGGGCGAAGAGGGCCAGCACGCGTTTGATGGTCGGATCTTTCAATTTGGGCGGGGGTTGGGAGAGGGAAGCTCCGGTTCAGTATCTCCCACGGTCGGGATCCTGAGCCGGAGGATCGGTTTTGACCACCGTGAACTTTGCTTCCTTCACGTCGGTGGCGTAGTCGTAGGTGAACTCGGAGGCGGAGGTCCAGTTGGCCTCGAAGGAACGGGCGACCTTGGTCGCGATGGAACGGATGTCGGGTTTGCAGCGCTCGAGGTTGAAGGTGTAGCGGCGGTTGTTGTAGTCGAGGTAGGCCTTGTCCTCGGTGACGTAGCAGACGGCGTGGGCGATGCGGCCCATCATCCGCACATGGATGAGCCGGGTGTCGTAGCCGTGGTGGCTGAGCACGTGGTCGGCAAGGATGGCGTAGTCGTCGCAGTCGCCGATCTTGGTGCGGAGAAACACGTCGGGGTTCTGCACGTAGTTGATGAACTCGTAGGTGAAGCCCTCGAAGAGATTGGCAAAGCGTTTCGGCGTGAGCGAGGTGTCGTCCAGCAACTGCCGGACGGTGAGCGCCTCCAGCCGCACCAGGCCCAGGCCGACCGTCAACGGAACTCGCGGGCCGCGGCCTCAGGCCGGCGGGTGCAGCACTTCTTGCACCGCGCGCAGCAGCTCTGATGCGCCGAACGGCTTTTGCAGGAAGGCCCGGGCGTGGCGCCGGGCCTCCGTCACGGTGGCGTTGGCGGCGCTGGCCAGCCCGCTGATGGCGATGATGCGGAGGTTGGGCTGCAGCTGCATCAGGGTCGAGGCGAGCACGGCCCCGTTGAGGTTGGGCATGTCCACGTCGGTGATCACGAGGTCAATCTTGCCGGTCTGGGACTGGTAAAGGACGATGGCCTCCACGCCGTCGCCGCAGGCGAGCACGCGGTAATTGCCCTGGCGGAGGACAACTTCCATGCTCTCGCGCACGCTGGGATCGTCGTCCACGAGGAGAATCAGCTCCCCCTGGCCCTCGGGCAAGGCCGAGGCGGCGGCCGGCTCATCGGGCGCATGCTCCCGGCTGGCGGGCAGAAAGATGCGCATGGTGGTGCCGCGCCCGGACTCGCTCTCCACCTTGATGAAGCCGTGGTGCGCCTGCACGATGGTGCGCACGGTCGTGAGCCCGAGGCCGCTGCCCTTGCCCTTGGCCTTGGTGGTGAAAAATGCGTCGAAGATCCGCGGCAGGACATCGGGCGGGATGCCCGTGCCGGTGTCGCCCACGGAAATGACCAGCCACTCGCCGGGGTGGGACTCGGGCAGTTTCGCCGTGTCTTCCAAGCTCAGCGTGCGGTTGGCGAGCGCGACCGTGAGCGTGCCGCCGTCGGGCATGGCGTCACGGGCGTTGACGCAAAGATTGAGCAACACCTGGTGGATCTGGGAGGGATTGGCCATGACCGGCCAAGCGTCGGTGGGGATGCTGGACTGGATGCGGATGGACTTGGGGAAGGAGTTTTGCGCGAGCGCAACGACGTCGCGGGCGACGTGCTTGAGCTGGGTGATGCGTAGAGTGTTGGTGCCGCCCTGGGCGAAGGCCACCACCTGCTTGACGAGGGCCGCGCCGCGTTCGGCGCTGCTTTCGAGCATGCTGATGACGCGCAGGTCCTTCTCGTCGGTCAGCCGCCGGCGCAGCAGCGGGCCGGCGAAGATAATCGGGGCCAGCATGTTGTTCAGGTCGTGCGCGATGCCGGCGGCGAGCATGCCGAGGCTCTCCAGCCGCTGGGCCTTGAGATACTGCTCCTGCAGGAGCTTTCGTTCCGAGATGTCCTGCTTGATGGCGATGAAATGCGTGATGGCGCCGCCGGCGTCCTTCACCGGCGTGATCATCATCTCCTCGGTGTAGTGGGTGCCGTCCTTGCGCCGGTTGACGAGTTCGCCGCTCCACGGGCGGCCCGCGAGGATGGTGGTCCAAAGATCCCGGTAAAACTCCTCGCCTTGCAGGCCCGACTTGACGAGGTGCTTGGGATTGCGGTGCAGCACCTCACCGAGGGCGTAGCCGGTGAGCCGGGTGAAGGCCTCGTTGGCCCATTCGATGCGGCCGTCGGTATTGGTGATGACGATGGCGTTGGCCGCGGCCTCAAGGGCGGCGCTCTTCAGCCGCAGCTCTTCGCTCCGCAGTTTTTCGTTGGTGATGTCGGTCCAGGCCCCGGCGACTTCGCGGGGTTGTCCGGCGGCATCGCGAATGAGGCGCATCTCGTCGCGAATCCAGAGGGTGCGGCCGTCCTTGTGGAGGAAGCGGTATTCATGCACCAGCTGGCCCTGCTCGAGCAGGCCGGCGGCAAAAGTCGCCGCCTGCGCCCGGTCTTCCGGGTGGACGTGATCCGGCCACCAGGTGGGCTGCATGGCTTCCGCGAGGGTATAGCCGGTGAGACGCTCCAGGTTGGGGCTGGTGTAGCGCGGCGTGCTGCTCGCGGAGCTTTCCCAGCCGAGCTGGTAGATCACCGTGGTGCTGGCATTGAGGACGTTTTGGAGCAGCTCCTCATTCCGGCGCAGATTTTCATGGAGTTCATGCAGCCGGCGCAGCTGGCGGATTTCACCGCGGCGCCAAAGAAAGCCGGCGAGGATGCCGAGTCCGGCGAGGAGCGTGGCGGTCTGCAGCAAAACGGAGAGCTGCTTTTGCCGCAGCGGCGCATCGGCCTCGGCGCGGTCGATGCGGGCGATCAGCATCCATTCGGTGCCGGCAACTGCTTCGGCGGCCGCTATGACTTCCGCGCCGCGGTAGTCGATGCCGCGAATGATGCCGCGAGCGCCCTGCAACGCCCGGGCGGCCGGAAGATTGGGCGTGCTGAGCGGCAGGGTGAATTCCAGCGGTGCGAGGTCGGAAAAACGCAGCGGGCTGAGAGACCGCACCTGGTCGTTTTCGCGCCGCACCAGCAGCGTCTCGGCGGTTTCGCTGTTTGTGGGCCAAGTCTCGAGAGTGGGATACAGGTGCCGCTGCGGATCAATCCGCCAAAGCATCAGCGCCTGCGTCCGGGTGGAGTCGGCCGGATCCCCCAGCGGTATGACGAGTGAAAGCCGGACTCCCGTGTCCGTATCCGGCCGGTGGAAATCCACCCACTGGGCCGCGCTGTGCCGTAAGGTGGTTGCGCCGGCGGCGATTTCCTCCGCACCGGGAGCGGCCGTGTCGGCGGGGAGTTGCAGACGAACCCGCCCCTCCTGATCCAGCAGCATGATTTCGTAGCCATGACTGGCCTGGGTGTTATCCAGCCAAGTCCGCAATTCCCCGGACATCCGTTCGTCGGCCAGATAGTCCCGCACCATGCGGAGGAACGGCGGGTTGAGCCGGTAAAAGCGGGCGTCGCTCTCGCGCTCCTTCCGCCAGTGCTCCAGTTCGCGGACTTTCAATTCGGCAACGGCCAGCAGTTGCTGCTCGGTTGCTTCCTCCAAGCTGCGTGCTTGGTGCCGGTAAAAGACCAACGACAGCACGGCGACGGCGATGCCTCCGGCCGCAATGAGCGACATGGCGACAATCCGGATCAGTCGTTCCTTGCGGTCATCAACGGTCATGTATGCGCAGTTATGGCCGGATACTCCAGCATTGACAGGAAATTGCGTAAAACAGGCCCGAACCGGCTAGGTGCCGACGGTAAAGGCGCGGCGCATACCGCCGGTGACGATGGCGAGAGTGAGCAGGGAGTTGACCGGCATGAGGATGGCGGCGACGAGCGGATTGATATGTCCGCTGACGGCGAGACCCACGGCGGTGAGGTTGTAGGCGACCGAAAAAACTAGGATCCAAATCTGGGCGCGGCGGCGGACGGCATTGACCTCGAACAGCGCGCGGATGCCGGCGAGCCCGCGGCCGAGATAATAAAAGTCGGCCTTTTGTCCGAGCACGCCGCGGTGGATGACGGGCGTGCCGCGGCAGAAGGCGCGGTCGAAGGCGAGGCTGTCGTTGGCACCGTCGCCAAGCATCAGGGTGTCGCGGCGGTCGTGGCGCTCGAACCAATCGGCCTTGGCTTCCGGGCTGTAGCCGCCCTGCGCAGCGGCGGCCGGCAACCCGAGATCACGGGCGAGCGCGGCGACCTTGGCCGGGGCGTCGCCGCTGAGGATGTGCAGGCCGAGCCCGCGCGCGTGCAGCGCGGCGAGTTCGGCGGCGGCATCGGGCCGGGCGGCATCGCGGAAATGGAAACGCGCCAGCCCCTCGCCGTCGCGGGCGAGGACCGTGGTCCCGTCGGCGGGGCCGTCGTCGCGCCAGCCGGCGCGGCCCAGCGACCAGGCGCCGAGTTCGACGCCATCGCCGACGCTTTCCTCCACCATGCCGGCCAGCGGCGGCGGTGCGCCCCGGGCGAGCAGGTTCTCCAGCAGGCATTGGCTGACAGGATGGGCGTTGCCCGCGACGAGGGCGTGCAGGGCGGCGCGGGCGGAATCGTCGAGCGCGGCGAGGCCCGCGGGATTCGCCAGCACGGGAGTCTCGAGCGTGAGCGTGCCGGTCTTGTCGAAAATCACCCGGCGGACGCGGTCGAGCCGGGCCCAAAGATCGCCGCGGCGCACAAACACCCCGTGGCGACGCAACGCGACGCCGGCCATCTCCTCGGCGAGCGGAAAGGCGAGGCCGATGGCGCAGGGGCAGGAGACAACCAGCACGGCGGTGACGACCGACCAGGTGCGCAGCACATCGCCGGTGGCGAACCACCAGCCCACACCGGCCAGGGCGGCGATGCCGAGGATGCCGATGAGGTAGCCCTGGATGATGCGCTCCAGAAAACGGTGGCGGTAGCCGGCGCCTTCGCCGGCCTGCTGGAGTTTTGCGAGCAGTGAGTCTTCCCACGCCTCCGTCGCCCGCAGCCCGGTCGCGGCGAGGCTGACGTTGACGGCCCCGGCGGGAACCCGGCCGCCGGCCACGAACAGCCGCGGCTCGGCCTCGCCGTTGATCGAGGCGAGGGAAAAGGTGGCAGAGGCGGCGAGCAGCACCGACTCCACCGGGACGGTCTGCCCGGAGGCGACGCGGTAAGTGGCGCCGACCGGAAGCTGCGCCGGGGGCACGGTGCGCACGGTGCCGTCCGGTGAAGTCATTTCGAGCAAAGGCGGAGCCGGCTGGCGGGCGAGCAGGCGGCGACGGTTGCGCTCGACGGCGGCGACCTGCGCCCAGCGGCCGAGCAGCATCAGCAGGATGAAACCGCTCACGAAGTCGAAATAGATGAAGGCTTCGTTGTGCGTGAGCCAGCCGTAGAGCGATCCGAGATAAGCGCCGACGATACCGATGGAGATGGGCAGGTCGATGTGGAGCAGGCCGAGGCGCAGGCCCTGCACGGCGCGGGCGATGAAGTAGCCGCCGCCGGTGAGCAGGCTGAGTGTGCCGAAGGCCATGGAGAGATGGCCGAAAAGCCGCGCGTATTCGAACGTGGCTTCCATCCCGAAATAGACCGGCAGGGTGAAGAGCATCACGTTCATCGCGAAGGCGGTCGCGAGGCCGATGCGGCGGGCGAGGCCGCGGCTCTCGGGCTCGCCGCCGGCGGCGTCCGCCGGGCCGACGAGGTAGTTGAAGGCCTGCAGGCGGCGGGCAAAACCGGCCAGGGAGCACTGGCCGGGGATCCAGGTCAGCCGCATCTGGCCGAACTGGGGGTTGACCATGATGTCGCGCGCGCCCGGCTGCTGCTGGAAGAGCCGTTCGATGAGCCAAACACAGCCGGCGCAGGAGATGCCCTGCAGCGAAAGCGCGAGCCCGGGCACGCCGCCGGATTTTTCGGCCTCCGCCTGCGCGACTTCCAGCCACGCGTAGTCACGCGGCTGGAATACGACCGGATCCACCGGCGCGGTTACGGTGTCTTTGATGCGATAATACCCGGCGAGGCCGTGCTCGTGCACGAGGCGGTGGACGTAGCTGCAGCCCGCGCAGCAGAAGCCGGACTCGCGTAGCGCGGCATCAAGCAGCGGCGCCCCGCAGTGCCGGCAGGCGGTGGTGGCGCCGGGAGGGGTGGCGGTGGGGCGGGCAGACATCTCAGAAGCAGACGAGGTTGTTCACGTCGGGTCCCTCGAAACCGAGCGTGCCGCGCAGCCGCCAGCCGATGACGAGCGCGGCGGTGAGGGCGAGGGAGAGCCGCAGCCGGCCGAGCCACAGCGGGGACAGTTTTTGCCGCACCCAGTGGAATTGCGACTGCGCGAGCCACAGCAGCGGCACCGTGCCGAGGCCGAAGGCGAGCATGAACTCCGCGCCCCGCAGGGCGGAGCCGGAGACGAGGGCGAGGGCCACGATGAAATAGAGCGGGCCGCAGGGCAGGAGCGGCGTGGCGAAGCCGACCGCCGCGGCGGCCGTTACCGGCGAGCGCCGGCGCGCCCACTGGTTGAGCCGCAGCGTGAGCCCGCCGAGGACGGCCGGCTTGCGGAGATAACGGTCCCAACGGAAGGCGAGCCCGATGAAAAACACGACGAGCACCCACGGCAGCCAGCGGAGGGCATCGTGATTGAGCCAGTTGAGCGGGGCGCGGCCGAGCCCGCCGGCGAGGGCGCCGAGGGCGGTGTAGCCGGCCAGCCGGGAGAGCTGATAAGCGCTGCTGACGGTGGCGGCGTCGGCCGCGGGTTGTCCGGGTGCCCCGCGCATCGGCAGCAGCGCACAGGCCAGCGGGCCGCACATGCCGGCGCAATGCAGGCTCGTCACCAGTCCGGCCACGAAGGCGGCGGCGGGTGAGTTGACGGCGGCGAATTCCATAAGGAAGCGTTAAGCAATAAGCTTTAAGCGGTAAGCTGGTTTAGGAGCGTGGCAGGTGGTTGAATAGTTCGAGGCTTAAAGCTTACGGCTGATTGCTGACCGCCGGCTTGGGCTGCAGCGGCACCTCGGCAACCTTGTGCTTGGAGGCAATCGTAAGCCAGATCGCCCACGCCGCAAGTTGGAGCGCGCAGGCGGCGACAACCCAGAGCCAGAGTTTGCTGGAGCGGGGTTTATTCATGGCGCGGGGCTTTCCTCGCGGAGGAGGCGGGCTTCGGGGCCAAGGAACTCGACCTCACGGCTGATGCTGAACGTGCCGGCGGGATCGGTGACGGTGAGGGTGAAGCGGAAGGGGCCTGCGTAGGCCGCGCGCGGCACCTGCAGGATAAGGGGCCTGACCTCCTCGCCGAGGGAGGCAATGGCGACCGGCGTGGTGAAGCCGTTCAGGATCACGGGCACGGGGGAGTTTACCGTGGCGATGAATTCCGTGGTGACGGCGCGCTTGTTTACCACCCGCACGAGGAACTGGTTGCGCACATGGGCGGGGTCCACGAAGTAGGGCGCGCCGACCATGCGGGTGATGCCGGTAGCGGCGGGCTTGATTGTGGACAGAGCCCAGCCCGCGACGGTCATGCCGACGAGGAGCAGCACACCGTAAAGCAGGGTGCGAGGGCGGAGCCAGCGGGTGCGGCCGCCGGTGAAGGCGGCCTGCGAATCGTAACGGATGAGACCCTTGGGCCGGTGCACGCGGGTCATCACCTCGTCGCAGGCATCGATACAGGCGGTGCAGCCGATGCACTCCAACTGCAGGCCCTGGCGGATGTCGATCCCGGTGGGACAGACCTGCACGCAGCGGTTGCAGGCCACGCAGTCGCCCGCATCAGCGGTGCCGATTTTCCCCCGTGGTTCGCCGCGTTTGGCGTCGTAGCCGATGACCAGCGAATGGTCGTCGATCAGCGCGGACTGGAGCCGGCCGTAGGGGCAGATCACAATGCACAACTGTTCGCGGAACCAGGCGAAGTTGAAATAGAGGATGCCGGCGGCGACGAACACGAAAGCGAAGGCACTCCAGTGTGCGGCCGGCGAATCGTGCATGATGGTCCAGAGTTCCGGGATGGAAATGAAGTAGGCGAGGAAGAGGTGGGTGATGACCAGCGACACCGCGACGTAGAGCGCGTGCTTGAGGCCTTTCTTGAACACCTTTTCACCCGAGAGCGGCGCGGCGGCCAGGGCGCGGCGCTTGACGGCGTCGCCCTCGATCCAGCGTTCGATGCGCCGGTAAACGTGGTCGAGGAAGACGGTTTGAGGACAGGCCCAGCCGCACCAGATGCGACCGAGCACGGCGGTCAGGAAAAACAGGGAGAAGCCGAGACCGGTGATGAGAAAGAAGGTCAGCCACAGATCCTGCGCGGCGAAGGTCCAGCCGAAGAGGTGGAAGCGACGGTGGGCGACGTCGAGGAAGACGGCGGGAAACCCGCCGACCTGGATCCAAGGCAGGGAGAGATAAACCGCGATCAGCAGCAGGGCCGAGACCTTGCGGGCGAGGGCGAAGCGCCCCTTGGCGTCGGCCGGATACAGGAAGGGCCTCGACCCGTCGGGATTGATGGTCGTGACGGAATCCAGCGATGGGCGCGGTGCGGCCATGGCGGCCCTACTTTGCCTCCTCGTGGTGGCTCAGGATATAGGCCACGACTTCGGCGGTCTTTTTGGCCCCGATAATGGGACCCCAAGACGGCATCCCTTTTTCCAGGACGCCCTTGTCCACGACGGCAAAAATTTCGGTGGGCCGGCCGCCGTGCACCCATTCGCCGTCCACCAGGCTGGCACCGATGCCGCCGTCCTCGGCACCACGGAGGCTTTCCTTGTGGCAACTGGCGCAGGTGGAGTTGTAGGTGGCGCGGCCGGCCTGCACGAAGACGCTGTTGCGGCTCATCTGCCAGAGGGTGGCGTCGTCCAAGAGGTTGGCGGAGGCGGCGAGTTTGGCGGCCTCGATGCGTTCGAGTTCGGTGGCGAGCACGGCGGTGTCGCGCGGGCCAATTTCTGAAGTCTCGTAATAGAACCAGTAGCCGATCCAGAAAACGATGGTCGCGTAAAGCGTGAAGAGCCACCAGTTGGGCAGGCGCTTGTCGTATTCCTGGATACCGTCGTAAGTGTGCTCGCGGATCGGATCCTCGGGCGGCTGGGGCGGTTTAGGTGCGTTGGTCGTCATGGCGGGTGGGCTCGGATTCCAAGGGAAGTCGGGCGAGGGCCTCGACTTGCGGGCGCGGCATGCGGACGGCGCGCCACAGCATGGTGAGGTAGATGGTTACCGCCACGATGAACGCAAAGAGCGTGAGGAAGGCGGCGTAGTCCTCGAGGATGAGTCGTTTGAACATGGCGGGGATCAGTTGGCCGCGGCCGGGGCGACGGGTTCGCTCTGGCCGAGCTTTTGCAGGTAGGCGATGAGCGCGATGATCTCCTTCTCGGGAGCGACGTAGGCGCCGGCGTCGCGGAGATTGTTGGCGATGCCCTTGGCCTGCTCGTTTACCTGGTCGAAGATCTGCTGCGGTGTGAGCGGGCCGTAGGGCACACCCAGCATGCGCTGGACATTGATCTTGGCGGGCAGGGTAGAGACGTTGAGGTTGTCCCGCGAGAGCCAGGCGTAGGAAGGCATGTTGCTGCCGACGGAGATGCTGCGCGGGTCCTCCATGTGGCGGAGGTGCCAGACGTCGGGGTATTTGCCGCCCACGCGGGCGAGGTCGGGGCCGGCGCGCCGGGAACCCCACTGGAAGGGATAGTCGTAGATGGACTCACCGAGGCGGGAGTAATCGCCGTAGCGGAGCACGTCGGGCACCATGGTGCGGATCATCTGCGAATGGCAGGTGTAGCAGCCCTCGCGGATGTAGATGTCGCGGCCGGCCAGTTCCAGCGGCGTGTAGGGCACCTGGACACGGTCCTCCATGTTCGCGGCCTTCTGGACCATCACGGTGGGGACGATCTGGATGAGACCGCCGGCGGCGACGGCCACGAAGGTGAGGACGGTGAAGGGCAGGGCGTTGAGGAGGAGGCGTTCATACCAGCCCTGCCAGACCTTGCCGCGGGAATAGAGCAGGGCGTAGCCGGCGATGACGGTCATCAGGGCGCCGACGAGGCCCGCGACGCTCACGAGGTTGTCGCCGAGCATCCACAGGGTGGCAAAACCGGTGAGGAAAACGGAGAGGAGCACCGGGGCGTTGAGAAAGGTGCCGCCGAAGCCGAGGCGGGTGGTGGTGGCCGGGTTCTCCGCATGGACCTCGATGGTGCCGTTGACGGCCTGCGCGCCGCGGATCGTGCGCCAGAGATTGTAGGCCAGCACGAGCCAGCCGGCGAGGTAGAGTCCGCCGCCAATCACGCGCATGAGCATCATCGGCCGGATGGCGTTCAGCGTGTCGAGGAAGTTGGGATAGGCGAGGACGGTGCCGTCCTCGGCGGTGGCGTTGAGCATCAGGCCCTGGGTGATGCCGCTCACCCACATGGCGGCGACATAGAGGAGGATGCCGACCAGGCCGGTCCAGAAGTGGAGGTTGGCGAGCGACTGGGAGTAGAGCGGCCGGTTCCAGAGCTTGGGCAGGAGCCAGTAGATCATGCCCGCGGCCATGAAGCCGTTCCAACCGAGAGCGCCGGCGTGCACGTGGCCGATGATCCAGTCGGTGTAATGGGCGAGGCCGTTGACGGACTTGATGGAGAGGAGCGGCCCCTCGAAGGTGGCCATGCCATAGAAAGTGACCGCGGCGGCGAAGAACTTGAGGACGGGCTCGGTGCGGAGCTTGTGCCACGCGCCGCGCAGGGTGAGCAGACCGTTCAGCATACCGCCCCAGGAGGGAGCCCAGAGCATGAGCGAGAACGTCATGCCGAGGGTCTGCAGCCAGTCGGGGAGGGAGGTATTCAGCAGGTGGTGCGGGCCGGCCCAGATGTAGATGAAGACCAACGACCAGAAGTGAATGACCGAGAGCCGGTAGGAATACACGGGCCGCTCCGCCGCTTTCGGCAGGAAGTAATACATGATGCCGAGGATCGGCGTGGTGAGGAAGAACGCCACGGCGTTGTGGCCATACCACCACTGCACGAGCGCGTCCTGCACGCCGCCGAAAACCGGGTAACTGTGGAGCAGCGAGGTGGGGATCGAGAGGTGGTTGACGATGTAGAGCATCGCCACCGTGACGATGGTCGCGATGTAGAACCAGATGGCGACGTAGAGCGACGGCTCGCGGCGGCGGGCGAGCGTCCAGAAGAAGTTCACCGCAAAGACCACCCAGATGAGCGCCACGGCGATGTTGATGGGCCAGATAAGCTCGGCGTATTCCTTGCTGCGCGTGAAACCGAGCGGGAGCGTGATGGCGGCCGCGACGATGATGGCCTGCCAGCCCCAGAAGTGCAGGGCGGAGAGGAAGTCGCTCGCCAGCCGGGCCTTCACGAGGCGCTGCGTCGAGTAATAGACGCCGGCGAACATCATGTTGCCGACGAAGGCGAAGATGACGGCGTTGGTGTGCAGCGGGCGCAACCGGCCGAAGGTGAGCCACGGCAGATCGAAGTTGAGCCGCCAGAAGTTCAACTGCGATGCGATGAGGACGCCGACCAGCATGCCCACGACGCCCCAGATGACGGTGGCGAGCAGGAACTGGCGGACGACCTTGTCGTTATACTCGATGGTGATTTTTTGTTCGCTCATGAGAAGGGGGGCGCGTTTCAGCGGCGTTTGAGACAGCCGACGCAGGGCGGGCGGCTGCCGTCTTTGCAGCCGCAGCCGTCGTGTTTGTGGTGCCCGTGGTGCCCGTGGTGGTCGTGGTGACCGTCATGGTCGTGGGTCCGGGCCACGCGTGGCGTTTCCTCGGCCAAGGGCAGGAGCGATTCGCGCTCGGCGCTGCTGAAGCGGCGGCGGGAGTTCTCGCGCAGGAAAAAGACCACGAAGGTGAAGACCAGGCAGAGGCTGATCGTCAGGGTGAGGGGGATGACGCTCATGGCGGGTCAGGCGACAGGGGCGGGCGGGATGGTGGCGACCTTGCGCGGGGTGGGCTTCTGATGGCCGCGGCCGGCATGGCGGCCGTGGCGATGTTTCAACAGTTCTTTGGCCGCGAGCCAATGCTCAAGTTCGCGGCCTTCGGGGCAGCCGCTCTCCAGCCAGAGATAATAGGCGGCCTTCTGGATCTCGGCCTCGGTGGGTTCGTGGGCGGGGGTGGTTTTCATGTGGCGGCGGGTTTGATGGCGTGAGGATAGCCGGCCCGGTCCCGGCCCGCTCCGCACGCCTTGGCTGGCGCTGTGCATAAATTGCGCTGGGCAAAATCTGCGCACCAAAAGGTGCACATGCTTGGCCAAGCGATGCGAAGCCGGCGGCAGCCGTTCCCGGCAAGATGGGCGCATGCAGACGGATATCCTGGCAGCGCTTCAAGCGCGGCGTTCGCAGGTGCGGCTCCGCTGGGAGCAGCGGCTGCGCCGGACGCCCGCCACCTCGCCGCTCGCCAATCCCACGACGCTGGCGTTCATGATGGACTGGACGCTCGACCGGGTTTTTGAAGCGCTGGCCGGCTCCGCGGAGGCAACGCCCGCGCCGGCGGCTCACTGTCCTTGCGGATTAAACCCGCTCCTGGGCTATTTTGCCGTGTTGGAGGAGGTGCTGCGCGCGGAGCTGCGCCGGTTGCCGGCGGCAGATTGCGCGCAGGTGCGGCAGGCACTGGGCACGGTGGCCGACCGGGAGATCGCGGCGTTCTGTGCGGTCTGCCAGCGCCGGCCGGCACTGGCTCAGGCTTTGGCACCGGCATGCAGCCGGTCGCGGTAAGTCGAGGGCGATTCGCCGGCAATGCGGCGAAAGACCCGGTTAAATTGCGACAGCGACTGGAAGCCGGCTTCGTAGGCCGCCTCACTGACCCGCTTGTGTGGGTTGAGGAGGAGATTGCGGACCTTCTCCACGCGCACGCGGGCGAGGTAATCGGTGAAGGTCATGCCGGTGGCCTTTTTGAAGGTCTTGCAGAAATAGAACGCGCTCATGTTGACGGCCTTGGCGACCTCGTTGAGGGAGAGTTCGTCGCCCTGATGTTTGGCGATGTAGATGCGGGCCCGGGCGATCGCGGGGGACTCGCCGGCCTGCTCTTTGACGGTGAGCTGGTGGCTGAGCGTGGCGAGATGCTGGGCGAAGATCGTCAGCAAGCGGAGGATGGACTCGTATTGGTGCTTGGTCAGCACGCGGGTCTGGAAGAACGCCTCCTCCAGCCGCTTCAGGTCCACGGCGGTGCCCCATTTGAGCAGTTGCCGGGTGGTGCGCTTGAACTGCTGCTTGGTCGGGCGGTGCAGCAGAATCTGGCCGGTCTGGAGAAAGGCGACAAGGTTTTCGCCGACGCGGATGGGCACGGCGGAATCACAGAGGCCGGCGAAGCACTTCAGGGTTTTGGGCTCGAGGCGGGCCTGCTCCTCGACCTTGCGCTGGAGCTGCAGGCACGCGGCGCAGCTCTGGTTGGTCGTGGCCATCAGCGCGCAGAAAGGATTCTCGTTGGGATCGTGGCGATGGGGGAGGTCGAAGGCCTCGATCGGCCGCAGGTTGAGTGGCAGCCCCGTTGTGTCGCGAAAAGCCTGCTCGTAGTCGCGATAGATCTGCGAGTCGCGCAACTGGGTCACGAGCGCGTGGCTGTGTTTGCGGGCGGCGGTATCCATGCCCGGCACGCTAGTGACGGCCGGGCGCGGCGCAACCAAACTAAAGGACGCCGGCTTCGCGGAAGCTGTAGTAGCCGCGGCCGGCGGGGTCGGCCTCGGGCCGGCCGAGGATAACGTGGTCGAGGAGCTGGATATCCACCGTGCGGGCGGCTTCGCGCAACAGGCGGGTGATCTGCACGTCGGCGGCGCTCGGCGCGGGGTCGCCCGAAGGGTGGTTGTGCGCGCAGACGACGGCGGTGGCGGCGGCGCCCATCGCCTCGCGAAAGACCTCGCGCGGGTGGGCGAGCGCGGCGGTGGCGGTGCCGGAGCTGACCTCGGTGCAGCGGATGAGCCGGTTTTTGCGGTTGAGGCTGAGCACCCAGAATTTTTCCACCGCGAGGCCCTGCGCGGTGGGTTGGAGAAATTCACGGATGAGGTCGGGCCGGTTGAGCAGCGGGCTGTCGCCGAGCGGCTGGCTGCGCACCCGGCGGGCCAGTTCCATCACGGCCACGAGCTGCAGGGCCTTGATGCGGCCGATGCCCTTGAAACGCCGGAAGTCTTCCTCGCGCCAGCCGATGAGCCCGGCCAGCGAGCCGCCTTCGTTGATGAGGCGCGCGGCGAGCGTTATCACATCCATCCCGCGCGTGCCGCTGCGCAGCAGCATGGCGAGCAGCTCGGTGTCGGAGAGCACGGCGGCACCGTGGCGCTCCATCCGTTCCTGCGGCCGCTCGCCGAGGGCGGTGGCCCGCAGGCGGTTCTCGGGGTAGGAGAACGGCTGGCTCATGACGGATTTGTTTCTGGCGGACCCGCGGGAAACATGCAATCCCTGCGCGCCATGAATCCGATCCGTGTCACCGTCTGGGGTGAAAACACCCACGAAAAGAAGAGCCCGGTGGTTGCCGCCGTCTATCCGCAAGGCATGCACAACGCCATCGCGGACGGCGTGCGCGAGTTTCTGCCCGGCGCGCAGGTGACGACCGCGACCCTGCAGGAGCCGGACCACGGTCTGACCGAGGAACGCCTCGCGGCGACCGATGTGCTGACCTGGTGGGGCCACATGGCCCATGACAAGGTGGAGGACCGGATCGTGGACCGCGTGCAGAAACGCGTGCTCGAAGGCATGGGCCTGATCGTCCTGCACTCGGGGCACTATGCGAAGATCTTCAAGCGGCTGCTCGGCACGACCTGTTCGCTGACGTGGCGCGAGGCCGACGAGAAAGAGCGCCTGTGGGTGTGCAACCCCGGCCATCCCATTGCCCGGGGGATCGACCGTTATTTCGAGCTCCCGCAGGAGGAGATGTATGGCGAACCCTTCGCCATCCCTGCGCCCGACGAGCAGGTGTTCATTTCGTGGTTTGAGGGCGGCGAGGTTTTCCGCAGCGGCTGCTGCTGGCACCGGGGCAACGGCAAGATCTTCTACTTCCGCCCCGGGCACGAAACCTATCCGACCTATTTTGACAAGAACGTGCGCCGCGTGATCGCCAACGCCGTGGAATGGGCCAGGCCGCAGGGGGTGTGGATCGACTCCTGCCCGAACGCGAAGGTGGCGCCCGAGCCGATCAAGTCGAAGGCGCGCTGAGCGACAGCCGCTGTTCAGTAGTGCCGGACGTAACCGTTGCGGCGGAGGCGTTCGAGCCAGCGTTCCTGGTTCACGCTGGCCATCTGGCGGATGATCATCTGCTCGATCTGGGTGCGCACTTCGTCGATGGGCTGGATGCCGGCGTAAACGCGGTCTTCGACGTAGAGGAGGAAACAGCCTTCGGGCAGGATGATGGGCTCGGTCATCTCGCCTTTTCTCAGGGCAAAAAGCGGCTCGCTGAACTCGGCCTTCAGGTCGGTCTTCTTTTGCCAGTCCCAGTCGCCGCCGCGGGAGCGGCGAGAGTCCTGGCTGTATTCGCGGGCGAGGTCCTCGAATTTTTCGCCCCGGTCGAACCGGCCGCGAACTTCGATGGCCTTGGCGCGCAATTCGGCGTCGGTTTCGCCGCCGCGCCGGTTGAACTGGATGAGGCGCAGATGAACGGCGTCATCCCGATAAAAGCGTTCCTTGTTCTCGTTGTAGAAAGTTTCCATCTGCACCGGGCTGACGGTGCTGAAGGACTTGCGCTGCTGTTGGCGCATGTAGTTGTAGATGATGTCTTCTTCGATCTCCTTGCGGTATTCCCGGAGGGTGATGCCCCGGGCGCGGAGGTAGGCGAGGAATTTGGAGCGGTCGCCGTCAAATTGCTCGGCTTGGATGTCGGCGATCTGGCTGTCCACGAAGGCCGAGGGGATGCGGCGCTTCTCGTCCTTGTAGAACTCCTTCACGATCAGGACGCGGTCGATGAGGTTTTGGATCACGTCATCCTGCAGGGCTTCGAGCTTCTGGTTGAATTCGCGCTCGTTGCGGGCCTCGCGCTGGATCTGCGGGAGCAGCGGGGCGATCTCGCGCCGGATGTCGTCAACCGTGATGATCTTGTGCTCGACCACGGCGGCGATGCCGTTGGCAAACCGGAGGTTAAGGTTGTCGTTCGCTGCGGGCGCGGCGGGCTGGGCGAGGGCGGCGGCAGCGAGGGACAGGGAAAGCAGGGCGCTTCGGCGGATGATCATGGACTGGGCAGATTGTTCAGAAATGTAATTATTTCCCTCAACCGTAGAAGGGGCTTCGGGGCGGTCAACCTTGGAAACCGGGTGCCGAGTTGCACCCAGTCGTCGCGCCGGCCGCTGTGCCGCAGGCACTTCAGCCGGCTAGACTCCGTTTCGACGGAAATGATGCCTTTTTGTTCCGCCCGGATGCGGATTTCCGTGACGAGGAGGAGGGCTTTGACCTCGTCGCCGAATTTACCGAAGCGGTCGCGCAGCTCGGCCTCGATTTCTTTCAGGCGGGCGGGGGTCTCGGCCAGCGCCAGACGACGGTAAAAGTCTATCCGCAAGCGGGTTTCGGCGATATAGGCCGGAGGGATGCGCGCCTGGATGCGCGCGACCTCCACGGCGGCGGCGCCTTCCTCGGCTTTGAGGACAGTATAGCCGTCCTCGTAGCGGCGTCGGTCTGGGTCGGCGCCCGGGCCTTCGCCGACGAAGACGAAGTCGAGTTTGACGTTGGCGCGGATGGCGGCGGCCGGTTTTTCGCCCTTGAGCCGGGCGACGGACTGGCGGAGGAGCTGGCAGTAGAGTTCGAAGCCTACGCCCACGATGTGGCCGCTCTGCTCGGCGCCGAGAAGATTCCCGGCGCCGCGCAGCTCGAGGTCGCGCATCGCGATGCGGAAGCCGGCCCCGAGCTGGTTGTGCTGGCGCATGGCGGTGAGGCGCTGGCGGGCGACCTCCAGGAGGCGGGTGTGCCGGTGGAGCAGCAGGTAGGCGTAGGCCTGGTGTTTGAAACGCCCCACGCGGCCGCGGAGCTGGTAGAGCTGGGAAAGTCCGAACCGGTCCGCGCCCTCGATGATGATGGTGTTGCAGTTGGGGATATCGAGGCCGCTCTCGATGATCGTGGTGCACACGAGCACCTGGTATTTACCGGCGACAAAATCGGTCATCACCCGCTCGAGGTCGTCGGCTTCCATCTGGCCGTGGCCGGTGCCGATGGTGAGATCGGGCAGCAGCTCGCGCAGGCGGGCGGCGACGAGATCGATCGTCATCACACGGTTGTGCAGGTAAAAGACCTGTCCGCCCCGCCGGATCTCGTGGCGGATGGCATCCACGACGATCTTTTCGTCATAGGTTTTGACGATGGTCTGGATGGGGTGCCGGTTGGTCGGCGCGGTTTCAATGACGCTGAGGTCGCGCGCGCCGGTGAGCGCCATGTAGAGCGTGCGGGGGATGGGGGTGGCGCTCATGGAGAGCACGTCCACGGTGGCGCGGAGGGCCTTGAAGCGCTCCTTGTGCTTTACGCCGAAGCGCTGTTCCTCGTCGATGACCACGAGGCCGAGTTCCTTGAACGCGACGTCGGCCTGCAGCAGCCGGTGGGTGCCGATGAGGATGTCCACCTGGCCGGCGGCGGTCGCGGCGAGGATGCGCTTCTGCTCGGCGCGGCTGCGGAAGCGGCTGAGCATCTCGACAGCGACGGGGTAGCCCGCCATGCGCTCGCGGAACGAATTGAGATGCTGCTGCGCCAGGATGGTGGTGGGCACCAGGACGGCGGCCTGCCGGCCGCCCTGCACGGCCTTGAACGCGGCGCGGATGGCGACCTCGGTCTTGCCGAAGCCCACGTCGCCACAGATCAGCCGGTCCATCGGCCGGGTGCGCTCAAGGTCGGCCTTGGTCTCGGTGATGGCGCGCAACTGGTCGCGCGTCTCGGTATAGGGGAAAGCGGCCTCGAATTCGTGCTGCCAGTCGTTGTCAGGCGGGAAGGCGTGGCCGGGCTGCGCCTCGCGCTGCGCGTGGACTTTGAGCAGTTCGGCGGCGAGGTCAATCGTGGCGCGCTCGGCGGCCTGGCGGGTTTTCTCCCAGCGACCGGAACCGATGCGGCCGAGCTGCGGCCGCGCCTTGCTGAGGCCCACATAGCGGCTGATAAGGTGCGACTCCTGCAACGGCACATGGAGCGTCACGTGGTCGTCGAACTCCAGTGAGATGACCTCGCGGAGTCCCTGGGCGGTGTCGAGTTTGCTGAGGCCGCGGAAGAGGGCGATGCCATGCTGGAGGTGGACGACGAAGTCGCCCTCCACAAGTTCGGCGAAGTCGAGCAACTGGTCGATCTGCGCGCGCGTGGCGATGACGCGCGGGTTGGTGGCGGGCCGACGCTGGCGCTGCCGGCCGAGGATCTCGGTCTCGGTGACCAGCACGAGGCCCCGCGCCGGGCCGAGGCCGTCGAGTGCGGCCATGCCTTCACGGTGGGTGAGGCGGAAGCCTTCGTTGAGCGAGCCGGTGAGGAAGCGGGGCGCGGGGCGGAGGCCGGCCGAGGCGAGGATTTCCCCCATGCGTTGCCGTTCGCCGGCATTGGCGGCCACGACGAGCAGCGTGTAGCCATCTGCGCGCCAGCGGGCGAGCTGTTGGAGGAAGCGGCCCCGGGCTTCTTCCTCGACGTGCAGGCGTTCCTGGGCGACGAGGGCGTCGCCGGGGTAGGTGCGGTGGTGGGCGAGGCTTTCGGTGTCCCAAGTGTGCTCCTCCGTCGCGCCGTCGAGGAGCGCGCTGGCTTCATCGAGGTCGCCGAGGCCGAAGCGGGCGGGGCACTTCGCCAGCAAGGGGGCCAGCGGATGCGCATCCGGTGCCGGCGGGTAAACTTCGCGGGCGAAGGCGCTGAATTCCCCTTCCAGCGCGGCGGGTTCGATGAAGACCAGCCGCGTGGAGGGCGCCAGGTAGTCGGCGATGCCGGTGGTCGAATCCGCAAGCTTCAGCCGCGGCGAGGCGGAGAGCGTGACGGAGGCCAGCGGTTCGCCCGAGCGCTGGGTCACGGGATCGAAGGCCCGGATGTCCTCGATCTCATCGCCGAAGAAATCCAGCCGGCAGGGCTGGTTGGCCGTGACGGGATAGACGTCGATGATGCCGCCGCGGATGGCGTAGTGCCCGGGTGCCTCGCAGACGGCCTCGGAGTCGTAATCAAGCTGCTGCAACTGCTCCAGCAGACCTTGGAAAGACTGGGCCTGGCCGCGGGTGAGCGTGAGTTCGCGGGTGGAGAATTCCTCCAGCGCGGGCACGGGCTGCAGGAGCGCGGCGGGGGTGGTGAGCACGACAAGCGTCCCTTCGTGGCCGCCGCCATGCCGGAGAGGACGCAGGCGGCTGAGCACGGTGAGCCGGTCGCTGGAGGCGGCAAAGGCCTCGCGCATGTCGCGACTGTCGGGCATGGACTCGGGAAAAACCAGCGGGGTGAGCGGGCGGGCATCGCCGGCCGCCTCATGCGCGAGGACCAGGTCCTCCGCGAGCTGCTCGGCCGCCTTCAGGTCCTCCGTCACCACGAGCCACACCGGGCCGGGGTGCCGGCGCGTCAACGCATGCAGCACGACCCCGCGCGCCGGCGGGCAGACGCCGGTGTGTTTGAAGCGCTGGGCGGGAGTGGACATAGATATCGCGGGAAAACAGAGACGCGGAAGAGCGGACGCACGAACCGGCGGAAAGACAATTCCGCGCTTCGCGCCCACCGGGGAGGCGGCGTGGTCAGCCGGTCAATTCCGCCACGGGCTTGGCCAAGGCGGCGCGGGCGGCGGCTTCTTCGGCGATCTTTTTCGAGGGGCCGCGGCCGGCGCCGAGCTCGCGTTGATGCAAAAAAACGCGGGCCTCGTATTCGCGGGCGTGATCCTGGCCGCCGATGTGGATGGATTCGTAGTGAAGGGCGTGGTTGCCGTGCTCGGGTTGCACGAGTTCCTGCAGCCGGCCCTTGGGGTTGTCGGCGGCCGTCACGGAGGCGAGCCGGTCCGCCAGCGGGCCGTAGAGGGTGAGCACGACGCGGCGCGCGGTTTCGGGGCCGGCGTCGAGGTAGAGCGCGCCGATGAGCGCCTCGAAGGCGTCCTCCAGGTTGGATTCGCGGTCGCGGCCGCCGGTTTGCTCCTCGGAGACGCCGAGGCTCAGCGCGGCGCCGAGATTGATCTCGCGGGCGAGCCGGGCGAGAAACCCGCCGCGGGTGAGCATGGCGCGGCGCTGGGACAGCCCGCCTTCGCGCTCGTGGGGAAAGGCATGGAACAGCGCTTCGGCGAGGATGAGCGAGAGCACGGCGTCGCCCAGAAACTCCAGCCGTTGGTTGGAATCGGCCGCTGGTCCGGGCTCGTTGAGCCGGGAGGAGTGGGTGAGCGCGGTGGCGAGCAGCGCGGGGTCCCTGAAGGTGTGGCCGAGGCGGGCCTGGAGCGCGGACAGGTCGGCGTTCATGAGCTGGCGCTGGAGTAACGGCGGAGGCCGCGGTGGAAGACGGTGCAGGCGAGGGTGAACCAGGCAACGGTGGCACCGAGGAGCCAGAGCGCATGGCCGGGGTCGAAACCGTGGAGCAGGGTGTGGGCGGGGATGTTGCTGACGATGACGGCGGGCAGCGCCCAGACGAAGAGGATGTTGGCCGCGCCCTTGAAGGCCTGCCGCGGGATGCGGGAGAATTCAAAAAGCGTGAAGTAGCTGCCTTCCAGGCCCTGGGCGTTGGTGATCCAGAAAGCGAGCGAGACGGTGAGCACCAGCGCGCTGTAGTGGATGAGCAGGCCGCAGCCGATCATCAGGAGGTAGAGCGCGAGGTCGGCCAGCCCGGGGCTCAAGCCCAACTGATTGGCGGCGTAGATGACAACCCCGGCGGCGACGAAGGTGTTCACGAGGCTGTCGAGATCGAGTTTCCGCGTCGTGGCCATGAACATCACGTTGCCGGGCTGGGCGAGGAAGAAGTCGAAGTGCCCGGTGCGGATGTTGCGGGCGGTCTCGAAGAGACTGCTCCAGAAAAAACCGAACAGGAGCCGCTGGATCAGCATCGCGGTGCCGACGAGGAGCATCATCTCATATTTCGACCAGCCGGCGATGCTGTCGGTATGACCGTAGATGACCGAGATGAGCAGCAGGTTGACGCCCATCCACACCAGCTCGACGCTGGCCCACAGGAAGAAATCGAAGCGGAACATCAGCGTGCGCGTGACGGAGTAGCGCGCGCTGGCCAGCCAGATTTTCAGATGGTGAAGCATGGGGATTGCGGAATTCGGAATGCGGAGTGCGGATTGGCAGGTGGGTGCGGTTTCAGCCTGAGGCCGGCGCCGCCTTGTCCGGCGGGTCGTTTTTCATTCCGCAATCCGTGTTCATGGCAGTCCGCAATGGGCTCATCCCCCCACCGCGGTGTGGCGGCGGAGGCCGCGGGTCCAGAGGAAGTGATTGAAGAGGAGCAGGAGCAGCACCCAGCCGAGTTGGATGCCGAGCCCCTGCACCGCGAGGGTCTGGTCGATGCGGCCGGTGAAAATGGCGACGGGGAAATACATCTGGTAGTAGAAGGGCAGGTATTGCGCGACGCGGAAGACCCACTCGGGCATCAGGTCGAGCGGGAAGAGCTGGCCGCCGAGGACGGACTCGACCGCGAGCGAGAGGATGACGAATCCCTGGATCTCGAGGAACCAGAACGTCAGCAGCCCGAAGCAGTAGGCGATGCTGAACTGGATGACGGCCGCGAGCAGCATCGCGGGCAGGCCCACGCCGAGCCGCCACCATTCGTCGGGGAAGCTCAGGTATTCGTGGAGGAAAGGATAGGCGACGGCGACCGGGATGAGGATGAGCAGGCCGGAGACGAGCCGCGCGGCGAGGAAGATGCTGAAGCGGTAGAGGAAGTAGTTCACCGGTTTCAGGAGGAACTGGTTGATGAGGCCGTTGCGGATTTCCTCGCTGATCTGGTAGTCCTCGTTGAAGGCGCCGATGAAGAACTGCATCAGCAGGAGCACGACGAAGTAGGTCATCGTCTGCGCAAGGTCGAAGCCGCCGATCGTCGCCTGCCCCTCGTAGGCGGCACCCCAGAGGATGAACACCACGACGAGGTGGAAGAGGGAGAAGAAGCCGCGCAGGGCGAAGTTCCAGCGGTAAACGAGGTTGCCCTGCAACCCGACGAGGAACGCCTGGCGGTATTTTTGAAACGCGGTCAGCATCGCTTATTTCAGGGCGAAGCGCCCGGTGATCTCGTTGGCGAGGTTGCGGTAGGCGGTGGCGCCGGGGCTGAGGGGGTCGTAGGCAAAGATGGTCTGGCCGAAGCTGGGGGCCTCGCTGAGCCGGATGGTGCGGGGGATGACGGTGGAAAAGATCTTGTCGGGCAGGTGTTGCTTCACCTCGTCCACGACCTGCCGGGAAAGGCGGGTGCGGACGTCGAACATCGTCATGACGACGCCGCCGAGCTCGAGCGCGGAGTTGACGCCGGCGGTCTTGAGGCGTTCGACGTTGCGCAGGATCTGGCCGAGGCCTTCCAGTGCCATGTATTCGCACTGGAGGGTGATGAGGAGGTAGTCGGCGGCGGCGAGGCTGTTCATCGAGAGCATGCCGAGGGCGGGCGGGCAATCGATGATGATGGCGCGGTAGCCGCCGGAGTCGCGGATGGGCTGCAGGACGGCGCGCAGCTTCATCAGGTAATTTTCCATCTGGGAAAGCTCGATCTCGGCGGCGGCGAGGTCCTCCTCGGAGGGGATGAGGGCGAGATGCTCGATCTTGGTGGGGGTGATCATCTCCAGGGCCGAGCCTTCGCCGCGCAGGGGGCCGTAGAGGCTGCGGCCCTCCTGCTTCTCGACGCCGATGGCGCTGGTGGCGTTGGCCTGGGGGTCGAGGTCGATGAGCAGGGTGTGGATCTTCAGGTCGGCGAGGGCGGCGGCGAGGTTGACGGCGGTGGTGGTTTTGCCGACGCCGCCCTTTTGGTTGGCGATGGTGAAGACAGTGGTGGGCATTGGCGGCAAGTAAGGGTGAATCTCCCGCCGCCGCAAGCGCGGCGATGCCGGCCGTTGGGCGGGGAGACAAAAAAGGCGACTCGCGGGAGTCGCCTTGGCTGAGGGTCTGGACGGGAGCTTATTCGCCGACGAGGTGCTCGATCTCCTCGCGGGTGAGGGTGCGCATGTCGATTTCCTTCTTGATGGCGCCGAGGCTGACGAGGCACTCGGTGAACAGCTCGCGGGTGCGGAGCTCGAGCGCCTTGGCGTCGAGGTCGGTCATGACCTCGATGATGCGGGTGCCCTTGCGGACGTGGGTGCGTTCGTCGGCGCGGATGAAGTCGGAGATGTGGCGGAGGAGCTCGTCGTTGCGCGCGGCGGCGGTGTCGATGAGGTCGTTGATGGTCTTGAGGACGCCAACCTCGCCGAAGAGGTTGATCTCGGCCATGGCGAAGGCGGGGTCCATCGGGCCGCGGCAGGTGGAGCTGGTGAGGCGGTTGCGCAGCTCGTAGGGATCGTAGCCGGAGGCGAGCATGGCGCGGTGACCGATCTCGGTGTGACGGGCCTCGTCCCACGTGACGCGGGCGAGGTCGTATTCGGCGTCGAAATCCTTGAAGCGGATGTCCCAGACGAAGGTGCCGAAGGCCTCGATCGCGTCCACCTCGTCGCGCTGGGTGCGGATGAAGCGGAGGCGGAGGGCTTCGTAGGAATCCTTGTCGAAACGTTTCTGCGCATCGGCGGCGTCGTAGTCGCCGGTATGCTTGAAGGTGTCGAACCGCACGTCGCGCATCGGGACCGTGCCGCGTTCGTAGGGCTTGGCGTCGATGCGGAGCGGCGTGGGGGCTTCGCCGCGGGGATCGGCACCGGTGATGCCGCCGATGGAGGCGAGCAGGCGGGTGAGGTGCCAGCGCCAGGTGGAGAGTTTGGCTTCCTCGATGCCGCCGGCGATGTAGGCGTCCACGGCATCGTCGGCCCACGCGAGCATGGGTTCGTAGTCCGTGAGAATGCGCTTGAGGCAGCGGATGGTGGGGACATCCGTGACCTGGTCGGTGTCGTCGATGTGGTGGCGGTAGGTGGTGGCGATGGCCTTGCCCACGACCTGGTGGACGCCGACGAGGAGTTCGGCCGGGGACTCGGCGCTGAGCATCTCGTCGATGAAGCGGTCGATCTCGGGATCGCGGAAGGCGTCGATGACCTTGGGACGATATTCCTGCTCGGTGAGACGCTCGCGGAGGAAGCGGGCGGCGTCGGCGTGCCAGAAGATGTGACGGCCGGTTTCCAGCTTCACCTCATATTCCGGGATGGTTAGGGTCCAGGAGCCGAGGGCGTGCATGAGGCGGCGCTCGAAGTAGAAAAAGCGCAGCAGGCGGCGGCTGTTCTCCTTGACGGTGAACTTACCCCCGAGCTGGCGGCGGTCCACGGGGAACCGGTAGGGATATTTCGCGCGGCGCTCGGCGGCGGCTTCACGCTGCCCGGCGAGGCTCTGGGCGGTGATGATGGTCTTGTCGGCGGATTGGCCGGAGGTGTCTTCAGGGAGTTTCATGGGGGGAAGGGATGGAGGGGTGGAGGCAACAGCATCCTAGACGGAAAGCCGGCGTCGGGCGTTCATTTTCTTGCGCCCAATTGTATAGAAAATTCTGGCACAGTCTAAAATATGCACGCCGCGGCCGGGCCGGCTGCGCCGGAATCAGCCCTTCACGGCGCCACTGGTGAGGCCGGAGATGAATTCCTTCTGCAGGAGCAGGAACAGGCACATCACGGGGGCGATGGAGACGAGGGTGCCGGCCATGATGAGGCCGTAGTCGGTGCCGTAGATGCCCTTGAGGTTGTTCAGCGCGACGGAGAGCGGGTGCAGCTCGGGCGACTGGAGGATGATCTGAGGGCCGATGAAGTTGTTCCACATGCCCATGAAGCTGATCATGAGAAACGCGCCGAGCATCGGCCGGATGATGGGCAAAACGAGTTCGAAGAAGATGCGGAATTCGCCGGCTCCATCCATGCGCGCGGCTTCGAGCAGTTCGTTGGGCACGCTGTTGATCATGGATTGGCGGAAGAGAAACACGCCGAAGGCGGGAGCGAGCCCGGGCAGGAGCAGGCCGGTGTAGGTGTCGAGCAGGTCGAGCTTGTAGAGCAACTGGAAGCTCGGGGCGAGCAAGAGCGGCCCGGGGATGATGAGAGCGGCGAGGACGACGCCCATCACGAGGTTCTGGCCGCGGAACTTATGCTTCGCGAGCGCGTAGCCGCCCATCGCGCAGCAGAGCACGGTCAGGATGGAGCTGACCGAGGCGAGCAGCAGGGAGTTGTGCAGGGCGCGCGGCAGGCCGAGGTCGGTGAAGAGCCGGGTGAAGTTTTCGAGCGTGAGTCGGTCCCAGCCGATGCCGAACCAGCCGTCGCCGGCGGGCAGGAAGACGGTGGCGGCGAAGTCGAACTTGGACTTCAGCGCCCCGCAGAGCATGTAGACGAACGGAATAAGGGTGAGCGCCGCGAAGAAAAACAGCAGCGCGTGGAGCAGGAAGGAGAGGAGACGTTTGGCGGGCATGGTCAGCGTTCCTCGTAGCGGCGGGCCGCCCAGCGTTGAAAGAGGGCTATGCCCATGAGGGTGAGCGCGAGCACCCAGCCGATGGCGCTGGCGTAGCCAAGATCGCCGACGACAAAGCCCGACTGGTAGAGATACATCATGATCGTGAGCCCGCGATTTTCGGGTCCGGCGGTGTTGTTCAGCAGGATGTAGCTCAGCTCAAACATCTGGAAGCTGCCGATCACGGAGAGCAGGGTGACAAAGCCGGCAATGGGCGCGATCTCGGGCAGGGTGACATGACGGAAACGCTGCCAGGCGTTGGCCCCGTCGATCTCGGCGGCCTCGATCAGGTCTTTTGAGACATTCTGCAGGGCGGCGAGGAAATAGACCATGTTGAACCCTGCATACATCCACAGGGCGGCAAGGATGAGGGAGCTCATCACGTATTCCTGCATCCAGGCGAACTCGGGATCCCAGATGGGAAAGAGCCGGTGCAGGGTGGCATTGATGAGGCCGGTGCGCTTCTCGAGGATGGGGGCGAAGAGCATCGCGACGAAGGGCAGGCCGACGAGCGAGGGCGCGAAAAAGGTGAGCCGGAAGAAACCGCGCCCACGGAGCCCGGGCCGGTTCAGCAGCAGGGCGAGTCCGAGCGCGATGGGCAGCTGCACAAAGAGCGACCCCAGTGTGAAACGTCCGGTGTTGGCGGCGGCCGTCCAGAAAAGCGGATCCGTGAGCAGGTAGCGGAAATTGTGCAGGCCGACCCACTCGGTGGTGCCGGGACCGTAGGTTTGCTGCAGCGCGAGGATGAACGAGCGCAGCAGCGGCCAGACGGTGAAGAGGCAGAAGATACCGAGGAAGGGCGCAAGGAAGAGCCAAGGCGCGAGATTGAGTCGGGTGGCTTTCATGGCTCTTGGGCGAGAAAGACGTTGCGGTTGATGAAACGCTCGAACTCGACCTGCGCTTCGTCGAGCAGCCGTTGGGCCTCGATCCTCAGGGCGGCCTCTTCGTAGATCTGGTTGCGGTCGGCGTAACGGCGCAGCGCGGCGAGGGCGTTGATGAAACGCTCTAGTCCGCTCACCACGTAGGGTGAGGATGGGCGGCGCGGGACATGCGGGGCCTGCTCGATGTAAAGCCGGCCGGAGGGCTGGCCGCTGAAAAAAGGATCAGGCTGATCAAAGATCGGCGAGTCCCAGAGGGCGGTGACCGGGGTGATGATGTTCGTGTCGCGAAACATCTGCTCCGCGAGCACCGGCGAGAGGTAGAGCTCCTTGGCAAAGGCCCATGCCGTCTCGAAGTGCTCGGTGTTCCGGCTGAAGCCCAGCATGGTGCCGCCGGCCACCGAAGTGCGGCGGCCGCCCTTTTCCCAGGCAGGGATGGGCATCAGCTTGAGTTTGCCGCCGAGCGCGGGGTTTTCGCGTTTCCAAGAACCGGCCATCCAGTCGGGCACGAGCGAGCCGATCACCAGGCCTTCCAAGCGCTGCCGATGCCCGGAAGCGGAATAAGTCTCGATGTCCACGCAAACGCGGTCGGGGCCGGCCATCCAAGTAATGAGCCGGGCGAGCACCTCGGCATTGCGGGGAAAATTCAGGGCGGGCCTTTCATTTTCATCGATCAGCCTGCCGCCGGCCTGCAGGAGGATGATGCTGGGGGCGTGCGGATTGGTGTGCCAGGCCTCCAGCAGGTAGCGATTGGGCCGGCCGTCGCCCGTGGTATCCACCATCAAAGGGCGCAGCACGCGGAAGTAATCCTCCCAAGTTTCAATCTGCGACACGTCAATGCCGGCGGCCTCGACGATGTCAGCGCGGTAGGCGAGCAGCACGGGGTGCACGTCGTGGGGCAGACCGAAAATGCGACCGCGGCTGGTATAGGGGGCGAAGGAAGGGCCGTTGATTGTTTCCAGCAGACCCTCCTCGCGCAGGTGGTCGGTCAGGTCGAGAAAGCCGACGCTTTCGAGCGGACCGGCAAAGGCCTTGGCCGCCACGCCGATGTTGGGCTCAATGATATCGGCCACCGGCGTGCCCGCCATGAAGCCGGAGAGCATGCGACGTTCCATCGCGGTGCCGTGCAGCAGGACCAGATTGATCGGTTGATCGGGATGGCGCCGGTTCCACTCCTGGGCAAAGGGTTTGTAGGCGTTGAAATGCGGCTCAGCGGAGATCCACATCGGGATGCCTTCGGCCGTCCGGCGGGGCAGGACGGCCGCAATGATGATGGCGACGATGGCAATTATCAAAATGACCAGCGCGCCGGGCGAAAGGTAGCGGTTGATTTGGTCGCGCAGGAGCTTCATGGGTGCGCGGAAGGCGGGCAAAAGGATGGCTGGTTGGGCTGGCGGAACATGCGCGCGCGGAAAGGAATGGCGTTACCGTGAAACCCGAACCCAGTTTGGCAACCCGGAATCGTGCGGGAAATGGGGTTCGGTGTTCGCCGAGACTTCCGCCGTCGCTTTGGGGCCAAGATGTAGAAGCCGGCGAACAACTTTCGTTCCGATCCGGAAAGAATGTTGGAGGCGCGGGCCGGAATCGAACCGGCGATAGAGCTTTTGCAGAGCTCGGCCTTACCACTTGGCTACCGCGCCGACTGAACAAGGGGGCGCACGTTGCAGGAAAAAAAATCGCGCCGCAAGTGCTGAAATCGATTTGTGCGGCCGGTGCTGGGGCGCTCAAGCCGGCGGGGGCGGGGGCACTTCGCACTGGACGGTGAAGCGGAAGGTCGAGCCTTCCCCGGGGCGGCTTTCGGCGGAGATGCCACCGCCCATGAGTTCGCAGAGGCGTTTGGAGATGGCGAGCCCAAGCCCGGTGCCCTCGCGCCGACGCTGCGGGGACACGTCCACCTGACTGAAGGGCAGGAACAGCCGCTGCATGGTGCCGGGCGGGATGCCGACGCCGGTGTCCGTGACGGTAAAGAACAAGCGGGCAAACTGGCGCCCTTCGGCGCCCGGGGAAAGCGAGCAGGCGAGCTGGACCGTGATGCTGCCCTTGGGGGTGAACTTGAGGGCGTTGCTGATGAGGTTGGTAAGGATCTGGCGGAGCCGGGAGGCATCGCCGAGCATCATCCGCGGCACGGAGGGATCGATGACGGATTCGAGTGTGAGGCGGGAAATCCGGATCTGGGGTGCAAAAAAGGCGCAGACCTCGGCCACGGAAGCGTGGAGATCGAAGAGTTCGTGTTCCAACTCGGCGCGGCCGGATTCGATTTTCGAAAAATCGAGGATGTTGGCGACCAGCGTGCCGAGAGTCTGTCCGCTGGTGCGGATGAGGTCCACCGCTTCACGTTGCTCGTCGGTGAGGGTGGTGTCGGAGAGGATGTCGGCAAAGCCGATGATGCCGTTGATGGGCGTGCGTATCTCGTGGCTGATGATGGCGAAGAACTCGCTCTTGGCGCGGTCGGCGGCTTCGGCGGTCTCCTTGGCGCGGAGCAGGGCGGCTTCGGCCTCCTTGCGCTCGGTGATGTCGTGGCCGACGGCCTGGAACTCAAGCGTGGCGCCCTGATGGTCTTTGATGGCGCGCTGGGTCCACACCATCCACAGGTCGCGCCCATCGGCGTGGCGCAGGGATTGTTCGTGGGAGAGGTTGTCGTCGCGGTTGATGCGGCCGGCGTCGAGAATCGGGAAGGGCCGGCCGATGAGATCGATACGCTTGCGGCCGAAGGCACGGGCGTAGGCACTGTTGACGAAGGTGAGGGTGCCGTCGGGCCGGTAGCGGCAGATGAGGTCCACCTGGTCCTCGACGATGCCGCGGTAGCTGGCCTCGATTTTTTGGAGGTTGCGGGCCATGTGCTCGATCTTGCGGGCGAGACCCATGACCTCGTCCTGCGCGGTGTCATCACCGGACTGCAGGCCGGATTCCGGCTCCATCCGCGACTGGCTGGCGGTTTCCTGCAGCGTCTTCAGGCCCTTCATGAGCGCGCGATCCCACACATAGCCTGCGAGCACGAGAAGCACGCAGCCGGTGATGGCGAAGCCGATCACGTAGAAGACGGGACCCAGCTGATCGCGGACGTCTTCCTGCGCCACGAGCGCGATCAACGCTGCTACCAGTGCCAGGGACAGGCCCAGGATCAGGACGGACTTGCGGTAGGCGGTGTCGAACATGCCGGTGTGCCGAGCCTGTCGCGAGCACCGGCCAAGTCTAACCTAAACCGCGAAGGTCAGGGGTCCGGCTTAAGGGTGTGCAACGGGGCGAGCCGGCGCAGCCCGGGCACGGCGGAGGCGACGATCCCGGCGACCAGCAGGGTGCCTAGCCCGCCCCACACGACCGCCGCCACCGGACCGACCAAGGCACCCATGAGCCCGGCGCGGAGGGCGCCGATCTCGTTGGAGGAGCCGATAAAGATCTGGTTCACGGAGGTGACACGACCGCGGAGGTGATCCGGCGTGAGCAACTGCACGAGCGACTGGCGGACGATGACGCTCACGCTGTCAAACACGCCGGTGAAGAGCAGCGCGATGAAGGACAACCAATACCAGTGAGACCAGCCGAAGACAACGATGGCCAGCCCGAAGCCGGCGATGGACCAGAGCAGGGTGAGGCCGGGCCGGGCGAGGGGCGCGCGGTGGGCAAGCCACATGGCCATGGTGAACGCCCCCAGCGAGGGAGCAGCGCGCAGCCAGCCGAGCCCGATGGGGCCGACATGCAGCACTTGGTCGGCATAGATCGGCAGCAGCGCCATCACGCCGCCCAGGAGGGTGGCGAACAGGTCGAGGCTGCTCGCGCCGAGGATGACCTTGCGCCGCCAGATGAACTCCACGCCCGCGAGCATGCTGCGCCAGGTGCGGGGTCCGGCGGGGGGCGGCGGGGCGACATGGTAGCGCACATGACGGAGCAGCCAGAGGAAGCCGAGCCCAAGGACGACATCGAGGACGTAAACCGCCTGGAAGCCGCCGAAGGCGATAATGAAGCCGCCGAGGGCCGGACCGGTGACGGTGGCGACTTCGAAGGCGCTCATGTTCCAGGTGATGGCGTTGGGCAGTGCCCTGGCGGGCAGCAGCAGCGGGATGATGCTGGAACGGGCGGGCCAGGCGAGGATGCGCACGACGGCAATGCCAAGCAGCAACAGATACATCAGCGGCAGGGCCGGCTGGTCGAAGTTCAAGGTCGCGGGATCGGTGTGCCGCTCAAAGACCGTCGCCAGCCGCTGGATAAGAGCATTGGCCCAGCGCAACGGTGCGAGTGGCGGGATGACGGCGTGAAAGTGCGACAACAACGCCAGCAGCGCGGAGAGCAGCGCGGTGAGCCCCGTGCCCCAGGCGATGATGCGCTTGCGGTCCAGCCGGTCGGCCAGCGAACCGGCCGGCAGGGAAAGCGCCAGCAGCGGCAGGACCAGGATCAAGCCGACCAGGCCGAGGGCGGTGGCGGATTTGGTCCATTGGTAGATTTCCCAGGACACGGCGACGCTCACGGCCTGGCGTCCGATCGTGGCGAGAAAACTGCCGATCATGTAATCCCGGTAGGTGCGCACCTTGAGGGCGGCGTATGGATCGTGGATCTCAACCGGGGCGGACATGGGCGAATCAGCACGCCCGGGCGGGGCCGGCTCCGCAACCGCTAATTCCGGGACCGCGACATAAGCCAAAATTGCTTTGCCCCGGTGCAGGCGACCCCTACTTGTGCCGTTCCTCCAATCCCTGTTTCCCCTTTCCCCATGTCAACTTCCCCCAAGAAAGCCTTGATCTTCCAAGGCGGCTGGGACGGGCACCAGCCCGTCGAATGCGCCGCCCTCTTTGCCGGCAAGCTGGCGGAGCGCGGCTTTGCCGTCGAAGTCGTGGACACGCTGGACGTGCTCAACGCTGCCGACCGGCTGAAGGCGCTCGACCTCATCATCCCGCTCTGGACCGGCGGCAAGCTCACGCCGGACCAAGAAAAAAATCTGGAAGCTGCCGTCATCAGCGGCGTCGGCCTCGCCGGGTTCCATGGCGGCATGTGCGATGCTTTTCGTGGCTCGATCAACTATCAATGGATGACCGGCGGCCAGTTCCTCTGCCACCCCGACAACATCAAGGAGTATCTTATCCGGATCGTGAACCGCGACGACCCGATCACCCGCGGCATCCCCGACTTCAGGGTTAAGAGCGAGCAATACTACATGCTCGTGGATCCGCGCAACGAGGTGCTGGCCGTGACCACGCACCAGAGCGTAAGCGCGCCCTGGACCAACGGCGTGGAGATGCCGTTCGTGTGGAAAAAGGTTCACGGCGCCGGCCGGGTGTTCTACTCGGCGAGCGGGCACCAGTGCCAGGAATTCACCGATTTCCCTGAGCAATTGGAACTCACCCTGCGCGGCATGAGCTGGGCGGCCCGCTGAATTTTCCCATGAAACCACGTTTCAAAACCCCCGCGGAGATCAAGGTGGGCGTCGTCGGCTACGGCGGCGCTTTCAACATGGGCCGGATGCACCTGCAGGACATGCAGAAAGCCGGCATGACGCCCCGCGCGGTGGCCGAGCCCGATGCGGCGCGGCTCGCGGTCGCGGCGCAGGAGTTCCCCGGCATCCAGACCTATGCGAGCGTCGGCGAGATGCTGAAAAAATCCGACGTCAACCTCGTCGTCCTCATCACCCCGCACAACACCCACGCCCCGCTCGCGCTTCAGTGCCTCAAGGCCGGCCGTCACGTCGTGTGCGAAAAGCCCTTCGCCATCACGACGAAGGAGTGCGACGCCATGATTGCCGCCGCGAAGCGGGCCGGCGTGATGGTCTCCACCTTCCACAACCGGCACTGGGACGGCTCGGTCATGAAGGCCCTAGAGGTCGTCAGGTCGGGCGTGATCGGCGACCTCGTGCGCATCGAGTGCCACGCCGGCCAGTGGGCCAAGCCGGGCGACTGGTGGCGCAGCAGCCGCTCCATCTCCGGCGGTATCCTCTACGATTGGGGCGTGCATTTCCTCGAGTATGCGCTGCAACTGGTGGACTCCGAGATCACCGAGGTCACCGGCTTTGCCAAGCAGGGGTTCTGGGCTGCGCAGAGCAAGTGGGGCAAGGACACCATCGAGGACGAGGGTCAGGCCGTGGTCCGTTTCCGCAACGGCATCTGGGTGACGCTGACCATCACGCAGATCGACGCCAACCCGAAGCGCGGCATGATGGAGATCACCGGCACCAAGGGCACCTTCCTGTGGGAATACGACCGTCACGAAATCATCGTGCGCGACGGCGACCGGACGTCGGTGACCAAGGGACCCAACCCCAAGGAGCAGTGGGAAAAATATTACGCCAATGTCGCCGCGCACCTCACGAAAGGTGAGCCGTTGGTCATCACCGCCGAGTGGGCCCGGCGCCCGATCCATATCCTCGACTTGGCCGTGCAAAGCGCGAAGCAGGGCCGCACGCTCAAGGCGAAATATAGCTGAACGGGACAGGCCACGGTCCGCTCGGAGAGCGGACCCTACCGGCGCTACCGCGCCACGGGCGTTCTGCCTGTGAAAACAAGCAAGCCGGCTCCAGGGGGAGCCGGCTTGCTGTTTTTTGAGAGCCTTGGCGCGTTTACTTCGCGCGGGCCCAGGACTTGGCCAGCTCGCGGCGGAGGATGGCCGCGTCGGGCCAGGACGGGGGCAGGCCGGTGATGTTGTAGCCGGCACCGCCTTGGTGGTAGGGCCCCATCTCCGGGCAGACGTAGAGCGTCTTGTCCTGGTTTTGCTTCGCGCTCTTCCAGAGCTTGAAGAGGTCGTCGGTGAAGGCGAGGTAGCTCTTGATCTCGTCGGTAAGCCGGCCCTTGTAGGTCACGGGCACCTGGCAGTGGTGGCCGTTGAAGGGACGGCAGTGCGCCTGTTCCGAATTTTCCACGAGGGCGGCTTCTTTCAACAGGTAGGAGCTGTAGTTGCCGGGGTGGATGTGTTTCACCACGGCGAAGTGGGAGAAGTCGAAGTTGATCCGGATCATCTTGCCCGTGGCCTTCTTGTAGAGGCGGGCGATCTCGTAGGTCTTCTCCGGCGTCTCGGTGCAGGTGTCGCGGTGGACTTCCAGCGACATGACGACGCCGCCGATCTTGTCGGCCGCCTTCATCATCGCGATCCAGTTCTTGGCGGCGACGGCAGGCAGGGTGTCTTCGTCATCGAGCTGCACGTTGATCTGCACCGCGCCGGCATCCTTCTGGGCCTGAATGGCCTTGGCGTATTCGGCGGGCTTGCCGGAGTTGTTGGAGATGAAACCGAGGAGATCCTTCAGGCCGTGCTTGGCGGCGAGGCGGGCATGCTCGGGCGTGAGGGCGGTGGTGATGCCGTCGAAGCCGGCGTCGGCGACGGCGGCGATTTTGCGTTCGAGCGACCATTCCTTCTTGGGCGAAGGAATGCCGACGAGGGACCAGAGGTTGGCGATGTGGGAGATCTTAGGCATTGGGATTTTCGATTTTGGATGGCTGAGGCTCTGCGAGCTGGACTCGATTTTCGATTGGGGAAGGCATCGACTTTCGGTCGCGGGTTTCGAATGCGAAGCAATCGAAAATCCAAAATCGAAAATCGAAAATTAACTCAGGCGTGACGGCCCTTGAAGGTGAGTTCGGCGACGCCGGACTTGTCGAGGTGGCCGAGGCCGAGCGCGACCATCTTGTCGAACTGCTGCTTGGTCGCGCCGGCGAGGGGCAGGTTGATGCCGGCCTCGGCGCCGAGGACCCAGGCGATGGTGCTGTCCTTCGCGGCATGGGCGCCGGAGAAGTAGCAGTCGTGGGCGCGGTTTTGCATGTCCTCGCCGTCGGTCTTGAGGACCTGCGAGTTGGCGCCGGTCTGGAGAAACACTTCGCGCAGCATGTCGAGGTCGAGCCCGAGTGCGTGGCCGAGGCCGAGGCCTTCGGCGAGGCCGGCGGTGTTGATGTTCATGACCATGTTGACGAGGGCCTTCACTTGCGCGGCCTGGCCGGTCTTGCCGACGTAGCGGAGGGCGGTGCTGAGTTTCTCGAGGATGGGCTTGATGCGCTCGAAGGTCTTCTTTTCGCCGCCGCACATGAGGTAGAGCGTGCCGTTGCGGGCCTGCGGGATGGAGGAGGCCATGCAGCCTTCGAGGGAGACGGCACCGGCTTTCTTGGCGCGACGCTCGACCTCGACGTGGGTCTTGGGGGTGATGGTGGCGCAGTTGACGAAGACCTTGCCCTTGGCCTTCACGAGGAGCGAATCGCCGGACTCGGCGAAAACGCCGAGCTGGGCGGCATCGTCGGTGACGACGGTGAAGATGACGTCGGCCGACGCGGTGACGGCGGCGAGGGACTTGGCGTGCTTGGCGCCGATTTCCTTGGCGAGGGCGGCGGCTGAGGGGGCGTAGGAATCATAGACGGCGGCGACTTTGTAGCCGCAATCTTTGAGGCGGCGGGCCATGTTGCCGCCCATGCGACCGACTCCGACGAAGGCAATTTTTTCCGAGGACATGTCTGTGGTTGGTGGTTCGAGGTTTTTGGGTTGAAGCGTTAGCGGGCGAAAAAGGGGTTGTGCTCCTTTTCCTGGGCGAGGGTGCTGAGCGGGCCGTGGCCGCAGGCGAAGACGGTGTCGTTGGGGAGCGGCAGGAGCTTCTCCTTGTTGTTGCGATACTGGTCCTCGAAGTTCGTGGGGCTGCCGCCCATGGAGCACGAGAAAACGGAGTCGCCGACGATGGCGAGCGGCCAACTGAGGCCGGTCACGAAGAAGGTCGTCTGGCCGGGGGAGTGGCCCCAGGTGTAAAGCGTCTTGATGGCGAGTCCGTCGAGGTGGAAGTGGGCGTTTTCCTTGAAGGTCTTGGCCCCGGCAAAATCCACCGGTTCGCGCTCGCTGGCCCAGATTTCGGCCTTGGGGTGGGCGGCGGCGAGCTTGGCCAGGTCGGCGATATGATCGTCGTGGGTGTGCGTGATGAAGATGTAGCGCAGGTCGAGGCCCTCGGCGTGGATGGTGTCGAGCATGGCCTGGCAATCGGCGCCGGTGTCGAAGACCGCCGCCTGGCGGGAGCGCACGTCCCAGATGAGGTAGCTGTTTACCGTCATGTCCTCAAACGGGGTGTTGAACATGGCGAAACCCCGCGGGAACACGGGCTGCTCGGGATACCACGCCTTGTGGGCCAGCGCCTCCAGTGCATTGGGCGAGAGCCGGAGGTGGCGGGCCACGCGGCGGATGACGGCCGGGATGACCTCGCCGCCCTTCACGGCGGCAAGATCGGCGGCGCTGACCTCGGCGCGTCCGGCGAGATCCTCGTCGGAGATTTTCAGGCCGCGCTGGGTCTTGTTGATGACGTCGTTGAAGTTATCCTCGATCGGAATGCGGGGCATGGGCGGACAGTAAATGGCCGCGGAGAACGCACGCGCAAGCCGGAAGGCGCTGAAAATTCGTCATCATCCGCGTCCACGCGCGGTTGTGCTCACATTGGTTTCGGCGAACGGGGCGGGCATGTCGCGGCATTCGCGAGCGGATAGGAGGAGCGGATGCGGGCAAGGAGGTCCTGATAAAAGTCGAAACAGGGATCGCCGGGGGTGCGCGGGAGCTGGCGGTCGAGGTCGCGGGCGGTCTGGTTGGCCCGCGCGAGGGATTCCTCGCGGATCCTGGCCCCGCGCTCGCGGTAGCCGGTGTTGTCCACGCCGGCGTGTTCGGCGAGCAGGGGCAGCCAGTTGTGCGCGTATTGCACGTGCGCGGTCTCGTCGATGATGTCGAAGAGCATCATCTCGGCGGATTCGAGGTCCTGGCCTTCCTTGAAGTCCACGTAGCCTTCGTTTTTCACGACGAAGTGGCCGGTCTCGGCGACCATGCCGATCATGAAGACGTGCTCATATAAATGCTGCGGCGTCATGGGATCGAGCTTGCAGGGTGCGAGCAACGCGGCCTGCTGCGCATAGGCTTCGTCGAGGGTGAGGCCTTTCTCGGCGGCGAGCTTGCGCAGTTCCTCGTCGCGCTGGCCCTGATCGTAGCCGGAGAAGCCGACCTCATCGAGGCTGATGCCGAAATCCTGCAGGCGCGAGTAGCCGGAGTCGCCGTGGCGGGATTCGTCCCAGAGATGGCGGGAGATATCGTGGTGCCACTGCCAGGGCATGTAATGGCCGTAGTAAAGCCAGGCGAGCTGGTCGTCGGGCAGATTCTTCTCCAGCATGTAACCGTAGGCCCAAAACAGCCGGCGCGCCTCGATGCTGGTGACGAAATCCGCGCGCACGTAGTCCATGAAAGGCTGCTTCGGGCGGATGGGTTCGGTGCGGGAGCTGAAACGGCTCAGGCGGAAATCGGTGCCGACGCCGGCGGGCCGGGCCTCGGCTCCGCGCTCGACCGGGAGCGGGGCGCGGAACGAGCCGACAGCCGCCAAGTGGCCGCTGACGCGTTCGCGGTAGGCTGCGTCGGTCTTGTGTGGGTGGCGACGCCGGTAGTCGCGATACCAGAGCCACTGCTGGCTCTTGATCTGGTTGATCTCATGGAGCAGCGCGATGGTCGGCGCATCATGCACGGGGTGCACCGCGGCACTGTATTCGCCGTAAGCGCCGACCAAGGTCTTCAACAGCAGCTCGTAGATGCCGTCGAGCGCATCGTGGAGCGTGGGGGCGAGGAGCGCGGCGTTGGCCAGCGCTTCAAGCCGGTTGCTGACGGGCGCATCGGCCTTGCCGCCGGGAAACTGCTCGACGCGCTCGCGCAGGCGGCGGACGCACTCGGCTTGGTCCCAAATATGGCGGTGGATCACGCTCTTGTCGGACCATTCCGGGACGTCCTTGCCCCAGGCGGCGATGAGCCGATGGATGGATTTCTCCAGGTATTGCCAGTCGTTCAGCAGGTCCACGGTGCGCGGCTTCTGCTTGGAGTCGGCATCGACGAGAACGGTGCGCTTGAGGGGAGTGGGGGCGTCGGCAACGAGCGTGCTCATTACTGACCATCATAGCATTAATCTTGCGTTATGCCTATGTCTGGGAGCGCATGACTTGTGCCTAAAATTGACCAACAGCTCTGGCATAACCCTTTCACGCGGGACGGGCTCCGGTTGCCGGCGGCGGCAGGCCCGGAAAGTTTTCAGATCCACGAGGCGGGCGTGATCACCCTCGGGGAAAACTGGCAGCATCGGAATGTATGCAGCCCGTTTTGGCGGTTGTTTTATGATTTCGACCGCGGGGCTTGGGTGAAATCCGGCGGCCGGCGGCTGGCGCTTGGTCCCGGGCGGATGGTGGTGATGCCCGATGGGGTGCCGTTCGATTGCGGAAGCCGGGCGGGGGTCGGGCATCTGTGGTTGCACTTTTCGCTGCATCTGGCGCTGCCCTCGGCGGCGCCGGAGGTTTTTGCGCTGCCGGCCGGTCCGGCGTTGCGCGCGGTGGCGGAGGAACTCCGGGGGCGGGTGGCGGCCGGCCGGCCGGAGGCCGTGCGGCATACGGGCGCGGCACTGTTGCATTTGGTTTTTGCCGGCAGCGGGTTGATGCCGGCGGCGATGCCGGAACGGCTGCGCGCGAGCTGCGGCTGGATCGAGCGCAACCTCGGCGGCGAGATTTCCAATGCGGCGCTGGCGGAGCGCGCGGGGATGAGCGTCGAGGCTTTCATCCGCTGGTTCAAGGCCCGGACGGGCCGCACCCCGGCGGCGTTTGTGACGGAGCGACGGGTGCGGGAAGCCTGCCGCCGGCTGGCCTTTGGCGAGGAGTCCATCGAGCAGGTTGCGGAGGCGACCGGCTTTGCCAACCGCCATCATTTCAGCCGGGTCTTCAAGCAGCATGCCGGGTGCGGACCGGCGGAGTTTCGGCGGGGGCGGTAAACTTTTGTATATTCAGGACGCTATACATGGTTGGCGCGGCTTTATATTGGGCGCGGCATGCCCAATCATATAAGACTTGCTCCGGTCGGAAGTCGGTATGATATTGGCGTGGAACCGATAATCATTATGGCAAAAGACAAAATACTAAAGGCACTGGCCGCGGCCCGCGCCAAAGTGGAAAAACTCGAAGCGGCCATGGCCGCCAAACGCAACCGGCTGCTGGCCCGCGTGCATGAGCAGCACGGCTTCGCGAGCCTGGAGGATTTCATCAATGCGCTCAAGCAGGTCGCCAAGGGCGGCGGTCGCAAGGGCAAGGCCAAGGCCGCCGGCGGCAAACGTCGCAAACGCGCGGTCATCACCCCGGAGATCAAGGCGAAGGTGAAGGCGCTGGCGCAGGCTGGAAAAACCGGCGCCGAGATCGTGAAGGAGACCGGCATCTCGCTGCCCAGCGTGCAGAACATCAAGAAAGAGCTCGGCCTCACCAAGGCGCGGAAAAAGTAAGTCCCGCATTTTCGCATTCCCGGCCCCGGTTTTATCGCCGGGGCTTTTTGTTGATGACAAGGGCGGGCCGGCCGGTGCTGATGGGGTCATGTCCGCCGACTATATCCAGGCCAACACAAACGGCCGCCTGCACGACGCCCGCGAACCGTCCATCTCGCCGCTGAACCGGGGTTTTCTCTACGGGGATGCGGTCTATGAAGTCTGGCGGACCTACGACGGTGTGCTCTTTGCGTGGAAGGAGCACTGGGAGCGGCTTGAGCAATCGGCGCGTGCCCTGCACTTTGGGCTCACGGTCACGGAAGGGACGATGCTGGCCGAAATCAAGCGCACCGCGGCGGCATATCGCGCGGCGACCGGCTGCGCGGGCGAACTTTATGTGCGGCTGCAGATCACGCGCGGCGGCGGTCCCATCGGGCTGGACCCCGGGCTGGCCGACCGGCCGGACTTTGTCCTGCTGGTGCAGGCGAACAAGCCGGTGCCGCCGGAAAAACTGCGCACGGGCTATGTGCTTTCCGTGGCGACCCAGTTGCACCGCAACCCCGCCGATACGCTCAACCCTGCTTGGAAAACGGGCAACTATCTCAACAATATCCTCTGCCTCAGCGAGGCCCGGCAGCGCGGGGCGGACGAGGTGGTCATCACGAATCTTGCCGGCGAAGTGACCGAGGCGGCGGTGACGAATCTGGGTTTTGTGCTCGACGGCGTGATCCTGACGCCGCCGTTATCGGTCGGCATCCTGGCGGGCATCACCCGCGAGTTGGTGATCCGCCGCATCGCGCCCGCCGCGGGCCTGAAGGTGACCGAGACCGTGGTGCGGCCGGAAGATTTTGCCACGATGCAGGAGTGTTTCATGCTTTCCACCACCCGCGACGTGTCTCCGGTGGGACGGATTGACGGCCAGAGCTTCCGGGTGGGGCCGGATACGGTGACGATGCGGTTGAAGGCGGCGTTTGCGGAATATGTGCGGGGCTACGTCGCAGAGCACCCCGGGCAGAGTCTGCTTCAGTAACGGGCGAGGGCAGGATCAAGCTCGGCGGCCCACGCGTCGATGCCGCCCGCGATGTTGGAGACGGCATCCAGGCCGTGGTGGCGTAAAAATTCAGTGACTCGCCGGCTGCGCCCGCCGTGGTGACACAGGACAAGGATGTGGCGGTCGCGGGGCAGCGTGGAGAGGTTTTCGGGAATCTCGCGCATCGGGATATGCAGGCCGCCGGGGAGACGGCAGATGTCGCGTTCGAAAACCTCGCGGACATCCAGCAGCAGGGTTTGCCCCGGGTTGGCATCGAGCAACTCGCGGGCGGTGGCGACAGAGATTTCCAAGGGAACGGAGGAGCCGGACATGGGCGGCAGGAAGAGCCGCGCCGCGAGCGGGCGCAAATGAAATTGCGCCCGGCCGGGTGCGGCGCCCAAATCCGCGCCATGCAATGTCTGGGCATAGACTATGGCACCCGGCGGATCGGGCTCAGCTACGGCGACGAGATCGGCGTGGCAACCCCGCTGCCCGCGCTGGTGCAATCCGCGCCCGAGCAACGCTGGACGGCGCTGCGCGACGTGGTGAAGTCGCGCCGGATCACCGACCTCGTGCTGGGCTACCCGTTCAACATGGACGGCACGGCGGGCTTCAAGGCGAAGGAAGTGGACGAGTTTGCCGCGCGGCTGAAAGCGGAGTTTGGCTTGCCGGTGCATTTGGTGGACGAGCGGCTGACCAGCTATGAGGCGGAGTCCACCATCGCGAAGGCGAAGCGCCGGGAGGTGCGCGCCAGCGGCTTGGTGGATTCGCGGGCGGCGACGATCATCCTGCAGGATTACCTTGACCAGAAGCTGCCGCCGGCGGCAGCGGAGTCATGAAGGATTCTGCCGTGCAGAACAAACCCCATCCGCGTTCGTCCGTGAAGCCGGTGGCTCCGTCCTCCGCCCGCTGGAAGTGTGTTTGCGCCTACGACGGCACCGGCTTCGCCGGCTGGCAAAGCCAGGCGGGCAACAATGCGGTGCAGGACGTGATCGAGCGCAGGTTGGCGGAGATTTTTGGCCGCGTGGTGCGCATCAGCGGCAGCGGGCGGACGGATGCCGGTGTGCACGCGCTGGGGCAGGTGTTTCATTTTGACGCGGCCTGGCGGCACGGCTCTGCGAAACTGCTGGCGGCGCTGAAGGTGGGGTTGCCGCCGGCGATCCAGATCAAGTCGGCGCGCGTGGTGTCGGATGATTTCCACGCGCGGTTTCAGGCCACGGGCAAGCGTTACGAATACCGCATTCAACTGGGCGAGGCGGACCCGTTCACGCGGGCTTATTGCTGGAGTGTTTTCCGGCCGCTGGACTTTGCCGTGATGGAGTCGGCGGCGGCCGGATTGCGCGGCCGGCATGACTTCCGGGCTTTCACCGCGCTCAACGGCCCGGAGAAAGAGGACACGGTGCGCGAGCTGCGACGGCTGGAGGTCCGGCGCCGCGGCCGGCAGGTGCGCATCATTGCGGAGGCGGATGGGTTTCTCTACAAAATGGTGCGGAGCCTGGTGGGCGTGCTCGTGGCGGCGGGCGAAGGAAAGCTGCCGGCCGCGCGGGTGCAGGAGATTCTGCGATCGCGGCGCCGCACGGCCCTCGTGGAGACGGCTCCGCCGCAGGGGTTGTTTCTGGTGAAGGTCTTCTATGCATGAAAAGCGCGGTGCCCAACTGGCTGCGCGGAGCGACGGAGGTGTTTTTCCCGCCGGTTTGCGTGCATTGCCGGGCCGTGGTCGAGGACAGTGAGTTGCCGCATCTGTGCGCCCGCTGCGTGGCGCGGCTCGAATGGGTGCGTCCGCCGCATTGCACGACCTGCGGCCATCCGTTTTACGGGGTGGTGGAAGGGGAGCGGCTCTGTCCGCACTGCGAGGGGCTGCACCCGGCCTACCGCGAAGGCCGGACGGCGGTGTTGCTCAAAGGCCCGGCCCGTGCGTTGGTGCATGAGTTAAAATATCACCGCGGCCTGTTTGTGCTGGCGGATATCGAGGCGATCTTCCGGCGATTGGACTGGGTGCGCGCGTGGCTGCATGACGCGGTGCTGGTGCCCGTGCCCTTGCATCCGCGCAAGGAGCGTGAGCGCGGCTACAACCAGAGCCGGCTGTTGGCGGAACACCTGGCGCAGGCGATGGATGGCAAGATAATGGTGAAAAACATCTTGCGAAGAGCCGTGGACACGGAATCGCAAACTTATCACGACAAGAAAACCCGTCTGGCCAACCTGAAAAATGCCTTTGCACTGGCTCCGGGCGCGGCCATAACTCCGGCCCAACATTACGTTATCGTTGATGATGTCTTCACCACGGGTTCCACTCTTAACAGCTGCGCTCGCGTCCTGCGCCGGGCCGGCTGCATGAACCTGGATGTCATCACCTTCGGCCACGGCTGAACCTTGCCATGCACTTTGACAAACCGGCCTACACGGTCCGCAAAACTTCCCGCAAACGCGACATCCCGCACGGTCTTTACACCAAGGACCCGGTCTCCGGTGAAACGCTGTTCACCAAGGACATCGAGGACAACCAGATGGTGGTGCCCACCAGCGGCTACCATTTCCCCATCGGGGCCCGGGAGCGGCTGGCCCGGCTCCTTGACGAGGGCTCCTTTGTCGAGACGGATGGCAGGGTGAAGTCGGCCGACCCGCTCGGCTTCACCGATTCGGTGCCCTACACGACGCGGTTGAAGAAATATGAGAAGGCCTCCGGCCTGACGGAGGCGGTGGTCTGCGGCACGGGGAAGATCCACGGGATCCCGGTCTCGGTGGCGGTGATGGATTTTCGCTTCTGCGGCGGCACGCTGGGCTCTGCGACCGGGGAGAAGATCACGCGGGCGATCGAGCGCGCCGCGGCGGAAAAAACTCCCTGCATCATCTTCAGCACCTCGGGCGGCGCCCGCATGCAGGAGGGTATCCTTTCGCTCATGCAGATGGCGAAAACCAGCGCGGCGCTCGGCCGGTTGGCGGCGGCCCGGCTGCCCTACATCTCGGTGCTCACGCATCCGACGACCGGCGGCGTTTCGGCCAGTTATGCGACCCTCGGCGACGTGATTCTGGCCGAGCCGGGTGCGCTCATCGGCTTTGCCGGTCCGCGGGTGATCAAGGACACCACCAAGCAGACCTTGCCGCCGGGCTTCCAGACCTCGGAGTTTCTGCTTCAACACGGCTTGGTTGACATGATCGTCAAGCGCACGGAGATGCGCGACCGGTTGCGCGACATCCTGCAGGCCTTGCATCTGCGCAAGCGGCCCGTGCCGGAGAAGGGCTGAGGCGAGGCCGGCGATGTCCAGCGGCGAGGCCACCGATTACGCGGCGGTTGCCGATTATCTCTTCAGCCTGAAGGCACGGGGGGTGAAATTCGGCATTGACCGCATGCGGCTGCTCGCCGCGGCGCTTGGCCACCCCGAGCGGGCCGCGCCGATCATCCATATCGCGGGCACCAACGGCAAGGGTTCGGTGGGTGCGATGCTCGACGCCATCCTGCATGCCGCCGGCTGGCGCACTGGGCTCTATACCTCGCCCCATCTCGTGAAGCTGGGCGAACGCGTGCAGGTGGACCGCCGGCCGCTGACCGAGGCGGAAATCATCGCCTACACGCACGAACTCCGCCCCATCGCCGCGCAGATCGGCGCCGCGGGCGACGATGATCACCCGAGTTTTTTTGAGTTCATGACGGCGATGGCCTTCCTGCAGTTCCAACGCGCCGGCGCCGACATTGCCTTGGTGGAGGTCGGCCTCGGAGGGCGGCTGGATGCCACCAACATCGTCGAGCCCGAGGTTGCCGTCATCACCTCGATCGGGCTGGACCACACGGAGCAGTTGGGCGATCGGATCGAACTCATCGCGGCGGAGAAAGCCGGCATCATCAAACCCGGCCGGCCGGTCGTGATGGGTCGGGTGCCGCCCGAGGCGGAGACGGTCATCCGGGCGCGGGCGCAGGAAATGCAGGCACCCCTGGTCTCCGTGGCGGAGCAGTTTGGTCCGGATGTGGAAAGATACCCGCATACGAACCTCGAGGGCGATTATCAGCGCTGGAATGCCGCGACCGCGACGCTTGTGGCCCGCACGCTGCCGGCCCGTTGGCGGGTGACGGAGTCCGCCATTACGGTCGGGCTTGAGCGCGTGGACTGGCCGGGCCGCTGGCAGCGCGTGCGACTGGGCGGTCGTTTGCTGGTGCTTGATGCGTCGCACAACCCCGAGGGCGCGGCGGTGCTGGCGGGCAACCTGGAAAATCTGGTGAGGGAGACGGGCCGGAAACCGGTGATCATCACCGGTGTGCTGGGCATGGCCCGCGCGCGACCCTTGCTGGAGATCGTGGCGCGTCATGCGGCGGAGATTCACCTCGTCGTGCCGCAGCAGGCGCGCGCCTGCACCCATGCCGATCTGGAAACCCTCGTGCCCCGCACGTTCACGGGTCGCGTTTCACACGCCACCGTGGCCGGCCTGTTCCCGACGCCCGAGCGGTGCACGGCGGGAGGCCCGGATGACGTGCTGGTGGTGACGGGCTCGATCTATCTCCTTGGCGAGATCATGGCGCGCCTGACCCCGGCCAAAGGCCCCGGCGAAGGTCGGTTGCAGGATTTTTGATTGGGCGGGCAATAGTGGGCACTTATGCGGGCCCCGGCAGATAGGAATCAACAAACCACGGCCTGCCTCATATCCTGTCCGCCGGATTTTTAGGGTAGCATTGACATGCCCTGTATCCGGCATGGAAATTTAGATTATGCGCGAATTGCAGAAAAATCTAAAGAATGCGCCGGTGCGGGTGCAACGAGTGGCGCCGTTGAGCGTGACGCGGCGCCGCAAGGTAGTGGCGCAACTGGGGACCCGCTAAGCCCGCAACGTCGTCGAAACCGTGGCCGGATCTGCGGACACGAACAGAAAGCGTGCTGGGGAAGCGAGTGTTCAGGTCCGGTGCCGCCGACGAGATTCTGGCGGGTGGGCGTAGGTGAAGAATTGCTTTCACTTCACGGACGAGTCCCTTTCTACGTCTCAATCCTGCTGATTAGCCTTCATTTTCTCAAGTGCCAAGACAGTGATGAGCTTGCCGGTCGTTTGACCAACGTGAAAATCGCTCATCGCATTGCTCGAGTCTGTGATACGCAGTTTCTCAGCATGGTGCACAGAGAGAATGAGGATGACGTTGTTTCCACGCACGAGGGATATCGTCGGATAGGAAATGCAGAAGCAGTAGTCGCGTGGCTCGTAAACACTGCTCTGTAGTACATCCGCCAATCGAGCGATCCACGCTGCGTCCGAAAACTTTACCAAATGTATCTTTCTATCGTCGTAAAATTCAATAACGGCTGAATCTGCTTCACGCGCCACTTGAGCAAACTTTGATGCCAAGTCTTCATGCAAGGCTCCGGATGAAAGAGCTTCAGCGACGCAGATGGCGAAAATGGCCATGAATTTCACGGTTATTTTGGGCTAATCGATGGCCACGCCTAACCCAAATGGGTCGAAGGAGGACGTAGTAGAATCATAGTTATGGTACCGAATATTGTGAAGTGTATCCATGTCGAGGGACGTTTAGACGTCGTGATTCTGCGCGCTGACAGTCGGTTTAGGTCATCTTCTTCATGGTAACTGACTTTGATTCAACCGCCGAATTCCAAGCTTAGGTTTTTCACAGATACCCACAATTCGGGCAAAAAATATAAGTTGGGACGCTGGTCCATTGTTATGAATTGCCGCCGTTCTGCATGAGGCGGTGAACGAGAACGATTACGAGAACGAGAATGATTTTCAGAACGAGGAACTAGGCAGGCTCAGCCGAGCTTGATCAGGTCGGCGGTGGCGGGGATGTCCTTGATGATTTGGGAAGGTTCGGGGCCGACGCCGAGGTAGCGGAGGTTGGGGAGCTTGTCGGCGGTTGGGCGCACGCCGTCGGCGTAGGCGACGGCGAGGAGGCTGCGCATCATGGCGGCGACGTAGCGCCGGGCATTCAGGGGCAGGGCGCCGAAGGTGCGGACACCGGAGATGTCCTCGCTCCAGCCGGGATGGCGGGTGTAAACGGGTCGCAGGGTTTTGCGCACGGCCTCGTTGCGCGGCACGTGGGCGTGACGTTTGCCGGCGGCGTCCTCGTAGGCGGTGCAGATGAGCAGTTCGCCGTTCCACGCACCCGCATGGGTGAGGGCGTCGAGCTTGTTGATCATCAGGTCCTGGAAACCGCCGTAGCGGAGGGCGTCGCCTTTTTCCACGGCGTCATACCAGCCGACCATGCGCTGGCGGCCGGTGCTGGTGCCGAACTCGAGGCGCTTGAGCAGGGCGGCGAGCGGGTGGGCGTCGTCCATCTGCGTAAGGAAGGTGTGGGTGCCGACCTTGGTGTCGTAGGCCTTCGCCACGCCGATGGTGTGGATCCGTTGGACGGGCACGCCCGCGCTCTCGAAAAACTCGGGCGTATAGGTGTGCGAGGCGGTGACGTTGGGCGAGAAGCCGTGGCGTTTGTCGAGCCAGTAGGCTTGGCCGAACTCGCCCACAATGGTGCGGCCGGCAGCGACTTCGCGGAGGATGAGCTCGCGCACTTCGCCGATATTCCGGGCGAGCGCGGTGCCTGCCTGCCAGTAGGCGGCGGTGAGCTGGTCCAGGTTGAGCGTGAAGGGCTGTGGTCCACGGAAGCGGGTGAAATCGAATTCTTCGCGGGCAAAGATACCGAGTTCGATGGCCTCGGCATTGGCGCGCAGCTCGGCGGCGGTCAGACGCTCGAAGAACTCAGGCCAAGCGGACGGGCTGACGCGACAAACGTGCTGGATGGTGCGGCAGGCGCGGTCGGCCCTTTGGGCGAGCTTGCGGGCGAAATAATTCGGTCCGCCGAGAAAGTCGGTGTAGGTGATCTGCCACTGGCCGACCTCGTCGAGGTAGGCAGGGGTGATGCCACGGCCCGTGGAGCCGCGGGGCTCCTCCTGCAGGACGTGGGTGCGGTAGTCCTCCCAAGCGAGGTCGAGGAGCCGGTGGGTGACGTCCGAGACCATGGTGCGTTCATCGATCAGCAGCCGGTCGAGGATGGCGTAGCCTTTCTTCTCAAGGGGGCGGGCCTCCCACCAGATCTTGCGCGGGTCGGCCACGACGCCGCTGCCCATGCAGAGGTGGGTGACATCCTTGATGACCACGCCGGCGGGCAGGAGGTTGAGCTTGATGCCGCCGGCGGTGTGGCCGGAGTTGGCACCGCCGTTGACCTTGAGCACGACGGAAATGGGAGCGGAGGTGCCGCGGAGTTCGTCGGCGATCTCGGGTATCAGGCGGCCTTTACCTTCGTCGCCGAGGGAAATGCCGACATCTGCGATCAACTGGCTGGAAAAGGGAGTGAGAGACATGGTTGGCGCGGCAACCGAAGCTCGCCCGTGGGAGCAAACCCCCTGTTGCCGGGGAGTTAAAAGGCGACGGGGCCGGGAGCGGCAAGGCTAAACCTTGCCATGACACGGGCCGGCGCGGGGCCGGCGGAGCCAAGTCCAGCCCACGGCGATCATGGCATAGGCGGCGCCGGCGAGGTGGGCACCGGTGGCGATGCGGATGCCGGGTTCGTCAAACCGGATCAGGCCGCCGCCGCTGCCATCCTGCAGGAGTTCAAACCCGATTTCGGCGACATAGATCGCCAGCACGCTCGGCCAAAACCAGTCGGTCCACTGCCGCCGCCAGCCTTGGAGCGCGAGATAGAGCAACAGGCCGAGGTTGACGGCGCTCAAGCCGCCGTAGCGGAGCAGCCCCGGCTCGGCCCAGAAGATAATGCTGCTGATGAACAGCGGCATGAACACGACGGCTATGTAGTAAAAACGCGGGTGCCGCGGACCGAGCACCCAGCCGAGCACGAGCCAGAGACCGACATCGACGAACCAGTGCGGCCAGCCAAAATGGGTGAGGTGCCCGGTCCAGATGCGCCACCACTCACCTTCGGCCAGCGCCGCGCGATCATAAATGAACCAGGTGCGACTGTTGGGGATGGCTTGGAAACAGAAAGTGATTGCGGCGATGGCGAGTGCGAACCACGGCCACCGGGAAGGGGCGAGAATTGAGACGGGCTCGGCGGGGCGGGGCATGGTGGCAAGTTCCAGCCGACCATGCTTCCGCGGTTGGCTCAAGCGCGCCGGAGGCGAATCTGCAGCAGGCGGCCGAGTGCGGCGGCGAGGAGTGCGCCCAGAAACCATACGCTGGGCGATCCGCCCCCACCGCCGCCACCGCCACCGCCGCCGGTGATCGGTGGCGGCGCTGGAATAGTTACGGTGAGCGTGGCGGGATTGCTCGTTACGGAGCCGAAAGGGTTGGAGACAGTGACGCGATACTGACCGGCGTTGGCGTTGCTCACACCGCTGAGCGTATAGACGGCGTTGGTCGCTCCAATGATATCGGAATTATTGAATGACCACTGGAAGTTGAGCGGGCCGGCACCGTCCGCCGTAACTGCAAAAGTGGCGTTGCCACCCTGCAGAGCGACAACACTGGCGGGCGGTGAGAGGATGACCGGGATCGCTGTCGCGGAGGGCGCGAAGTTAAGCGTGAGGGTGATGCCGCCGGTATCGCGATCCCAGCCGTCAATGCCGATGTGGTAGGTGGTGTTGCGGATGGCGGTGAACGATACAGAGCTGGCCTGAATGATGCCCGGGTTGATGTCGTCGTTGGAGGCGATCGTGGTTAGGCTCGATACCGTGCTGCCGATATAGACGCCGAGGGTCGTGTCATAGTAGCTGCCGCGTGTTTCCACGGTCATGGTGCCCTGTTCGGGTGCGGTCCAACGCCACCACACCGAGGAACCCCCGGGATTGGCGCCGTGGTTGGGTTCGCCGGGTTCCTTGGTGGCGTTGGTGTTGTGTCCGTTCACGGTCAAACGGCCGTCTGCCAGCGTGATGGAGGTGGCGTTGGCAAACGCGTCATTGGGCGGCACCCCGGGCGGGCCGTAAAGCGACTGGCCGCCCGTGATGTCATCCTCGCTGAGTGCGTCGAGGTTGCTGATGCGGCTGTTCATAACGGCGGCGACATTTTGGCCGGCTTCGTCGGGATGGTCGAGGCCGAGCAGATGGCCAATTTCATGCAAAGTGACGCGGCGGATGTCTTGCACACCGCTGCGGGTCGGGCCGCGGTAGGAATCCCAAGTGCGAGCGGAGTTGAAGATGATGTCGGATTCGATGCGCTCGTTGCCTTGGCTGAAACCGGTGGCCACGGCCACGGTGTTCTCACCGAATTGCTGGCCGTAGACGGTGGTGGCAAAGACCAGATCGTTGCGACCGTTGCGTTGGGCGGCGTTGCCGGAGGTCTGGATGGGCACGAGCCGCACGGAGCCAAGGACGGTGTTCCAGCTTTCGGCGGCGGCGGCGGCGCTGGAGTTGAAGGTGCTGCCGTCGGACAGCTCCCGGTCGGAGCCGAGCATGATATGCAGCTGAACGGTGCCGGCGGGCCATTTGATCGGCAGGCCGGTATTGGAATTCAGCACGAACACAAAGGCCCAACCGCCACCGGTCAGCGAAAGCAGCACAACCGCGAGGGCGGCGAACCTAAGACGTTTAGTGGAGGAGCTCAGGGGCTTCACGTTCGGCGAGGGCGGCGGCGGTATGACGGATGCGGGCGGTGAAATCGGCGGCGGTCAGCGGCTTGGCGCGGGGGTTGCGCATGACGACCCCGCTGGTGGCGCCGAGCGGCAGCATCACGTCGTGCTCGCTGTAAACGAGCTTGCCGTTGCAACGGAGCACGCGCGCTTCGCCGGTGCGGGCATCGCGCCGCACGGGGTAGAAGCCGTGCATCATGGCGGTGAGAGGCACGACCTGCCGGCCGTTGCCCTGCACGAAGAGGATGCTTTCCTCGCCGACGCGAAAGACCGGCGCGCCCTCGACGGTCATGACGTCCGGCCCCACCTGACCGCCCATCACTTCAAGGATCAGCGGGGAAGGCGGCTGGCCCGTGATCACCTCCAGCACGCGCAGCTCGACACTGGTGCCGATGTAGCGTTGCGCGGGATCCTCGGGGTTTTCCCGCCAGGAGGAGCTGACCGCCACGACTTCGACCCGGACCGTGTAGTCGGTGCGGGCGACGAGATTTTCGAAATCCGGTGCGATGACCGAGGTGGCTTGGGCGGCCGGGAGGCAGCCCAACAGCAGGGGAAGCAGAAAGCGGAGACGGGGCATGAAAATCAAGACCGGTGGGCGGGGCAAAAGTTGCGCGCAGGCCGCCGGGTTGCAACCGGCCTGGTCAGTTTTTCCGGGTCGAAACCTCGATCACATCGTGCGGTGCCGCTTCTTTCTGGCCGGCAGGGCTCACGCGGATGAAGCGGGCCTTGGCGCGGAGTTCGGGCAGCGTCGCGGCACCGAGGTAGCCCATGCCGCTCTGCACGCCGCCGATGAGATTGCCGAGCACATCGTCCACCGAGCCGGAGACTTCCTTGAGGGCCTCGATGCCCTCGGCGGTGACTTTGCGGACCTTGTCGTCCTTGTCGTGGCCGTAGCGGGCGGCGCTGCCGGCCTTCATCGCCGCGAGCGAGCCCATGCCGCGGTATTGTTTATAAAGTTTGCCGCTGATCTCCATGATTTCGCCCGGGGCTTCGCGGCATCCGGCGAGGATGCCGCCACAGATCACGGCATCGGCGAGGGTGAGGGCCTTCACGATGTCGCCGGACTTGGTGATGCCGCCGTCGGCAATAAGCCGGACGCCCCGCCTGCGGGCGGCGGCGCCGGCTACATGGAGGGCGGTGAGCTGGGGGATGCCCACGCCGGCGACGACGCGGGTGGTGCAGATCGAACCGGGGCCCTGGCCGATCTTGATGGCGTTGGCGCCACAGCCGGCGAGATACTCCGTGCCCGCGGCGCTGGTGACGTTGCCGGCGATGATGGTGAGTTCGGGAAAGGCCTTGCGCACCATCCGGACCATGTCACCCACGCCGGCGGTGTGGCCGTGGGCGGTGGAAACAGCGACCGCGTCGATGTGCTCCTCCACGAGGTGGCCCACGTGCGTGAGAATTTTTTCGCGGTCAAGTTCGCCGCCGGGTTTGCGCACCGGGGCGAGCGCGGCACCGACGAGCAGGCGGAACTGGGCGTCGCGCGCCGGCTTGCGCCGCGCCTTGCTCTCGGCGGTGATCTTCTCGACATCGGAACTGGTGACCATGCCGCGGAGATGATCCTGGGCGTCCACGACGAGCATTTTGTTGATGCCGACATGAGTGGTGAAAAATGCGTCGGCGGCTGCGATGGGATCGTGCGCCACGGCGCGCTCCAGCACGGTGCGGAGTTCGGCGCGGGGGGTCATCACCTGGGCGACCGGCTTGGTTTTGTAGCGCTCCTTGACGACGTTGCCGGAGAGCAGGCCGACGAGCTTGCCGCCCTCGTCCACCACGGGGAAAGTGCTGAAGCTGAAGCGGCGTTGCTCGATCATCGCCAGCACGTCGCCGATGAGGAGACCGGGCGCGATGGTAATGGGATCCTGGATCAGCCCGTGAATGTGGCGTTTCACGCGGGCAACCTCCTTCACCTGCTCCCTGGCGGGCATGTTGTAGTGGATGAGCCCGAGCCCGCCGTTGAGCGCCATGGCGATGGCCATGCGCGATTCGGTGACGGTGTCCATGTCCGAGGAGATCACCGGGATTTGCAGCCGGATGGAATCGGAAAGGCTGGTCGAGGCGTCGGCATCCTTGGGCAGGATCTCCGAGTAAAGCGTGGCCAGCGACACGTCGTCGAAGGTCAGGGCGGTGGGCCGGTTCGCGCGGAAGAAGGCGTCGGCGGGCAGGTAAAACGCGGCGTCGGCCGGGTGGGATTTCTTGGCAGCCTTGGTCATGGGTTGCCGTGGACGGATTAAGCCCGGCGGCGGAAAGTGCAAACAGAAAGTCTGGTTTGCGCACCGGCACGCACTCGTTGACGCTGCGGCGTGGCCTATCGCCTCCAATATCGCCGTTATCGCCTCCCTTTCCGGGCGCCGCTGCGCACCGCGCATGGGGTGTGGGCGGAACGGGAAGGGCTGATCCTGCGATTGGAAGACGAGACCGGCCGGGTGGGTTGGGGTGAAGCGGCGACACTGCCGTGGTTTGGCACCGAGACGGCCGATGCCGCCGAGGCGGCGTGCCTGACATTGGGCGAGTTTGTCCCGACCGAAGCTTTTGAACTTTTGCCGTCACATCTGGGTTGTTTGCGACAGGCGCTGGTGGCGGCGCGGGCAGCTGAAAGTGCACCGGTGGAATGCAAGCCGATGCCGGTGGCGGCGTTGCTGCCGGCGGGACGAACGGCGCTGGCGCGGGTGGAGCCGCTGGCGGAGGCAGGTTTCCGCACCTTCAAATGGAAAGTCGGGGTGGAATCTGCGGGGGATGAATTGGGACTGCTGGATGACCTCTGCGCCCGCTTGCCCGGGGGCGGTCGGCTGCGGCTCGATGCCAACGGGGCCTGGGACCGGCGCACGGCGGAAAAATGGCTGGAGCGCACGGCGGAGCGGCCGGTGGAATTTGTGGAGCAACCCTGCTTCGCCAAGGCTTCGCAGGGCACGGCCCTACGTCGGCAAGCGGAGGATTTGCTGTTGGGGCTGGCGGCGGATTATCCCACGCCGATTGCTCTGGATGAGGCCTTGGTGGGCGACGGTGATGTTGAGCACTGGCTGCGGCTGGGCTGGCGCGGCGTCTTTGTGATCAAGCCATCGCTGTGCGGAGACATGGCGGCGACGATGCAAAAGCTGGCCGCGGCAAAGGCGGCGGTCGTGTTCTCCAGCGCGTTGGAGACGGCGGTGGGGGCAAAGCAGGCGCTGGCGACGGCGTGGCGATGGACGGGCGAACCGCGGGCGCTCGGATTTGGCGTCTGGCCGCTGTTTGCCGACGGGCGGTTCGACGGGCCGGCGTTGGCCCCGTTTCTACGCTGGCAAGACGTGCAACGCATCAACGAGGAGGCCGTGTGGAACGCGCTGAGCTAGAGTCAATCGCCCTTGCGACGGGAGCGGCGGAAAAATGCGGCGGCTTTGTTTTCCTCTGCGATCCGCAATGGCCCCCGGCGCAGCGGGCCGAGTTCACGCGTCTCACCCAATCGAAAATCGGAAGTCGAAAATCGAAAATCAAGCGGGGCTGGCTCTGCCTGGCCACCGGCGGCACCGGCGGAACGCTAAAGTTTGCCCGACATGACGAGCGCACCCTGACGGCGGCCGTGGGCGGTTTTTGCCGGCACTTCGGCCTGCAACGGGTGAATGCCGTCGGGGTGCTGCCGCTGCACCACGTCAGCGGCTTCATGGCCCTCCTGCGGTGCCGGGAGACCGGTGGAAACCATGTGGCGTGGGACTGGCGGCGATTGGAAGCCGGCCAGCGGCCGGCGATCCGCGGCGGATCGTGGACCATCTCGTTGGTGCCGACGCAGCTCCAGCGGTTGTTACGCTCGCGCGCGGCCACGGCGTGGTTGCGGAAATTCGCGCTCGTGCTCGTGGGTGGCGGTCCGGTGTGGCCGGACCTGGCCGATGCCGCGGCCCGGGCCAAGCTGCGGATCGTGCTCAGTTATGGCCTCACGGAAACGGCGGCCATGGTCGCGGCGCAGCGACCGGAACAGTTTCTCGCCGGCGATCGGAGCAATGGCCGGGTGCTGCCGCATGCGACGGTGAACATCGGCCGGGGCGGCGTGGTGCGGGTGGGCGGGCGGTCGCTTTTCCGCGGTTACTTTGGGGAACGCACGCAGCGCCGCCGGTTTGCCACGGGGGATTTGGGTGCGCTGGATGCCGAAGGTCGGCTGGAGGTGCTGGGCCGGCGCGACGCCATCATCATCACGGGCGGAAAAAAAGTGCATCCAGCCCTGGTCGAGGCGGCGCTGCGGGCCACGGGCAAATTTGCGGAGGTGGTGGTGCTCGGCCGGCCGCATCCGGAATGGGGCGAGGAAGTGGTGGCGTGTTATCCGGCGGGAAAACAGGCGGTCACGGCCGGGTTGTTGCTCGAGAGCCTGGCCGCTTACCAGCGACCCAAACGGTTCATCGCGGTGCGGGACTGGCCGCGCAATGCGCAGGGCAAGGTCAACCGGGCGCAACTGCGTGCGGCGGTCTCAGGCTTGGCCGACCCAGGCGGCGAGCGGCGCGGGTAGCGGCACACGCTCGCGGAGTCGGGCCGAGGTGCTGACATGTTCGGTGCGCACACGGGCGGCGATTTTTTCGGGCGACCCGAGCCGGGTGATTTCGAAGTTGATGGCAAAGCTGTTCGCGGAGAGCGGCTCCGGCCGGAGGGTAATGCGCACCCGGTCGCCGACACGGAGAGGCCGGAGATATTCGGCGCTGCTTTTGGCGATGGGCACGAGCAGATCGTTGGCGGAAAAGAAGGCGGAGATTTCCAGCCCGGCCGCAGCCAGCGCCTCCTCATAGGCTTCATGGCAGAGAGCGAGGTAGTTGGCGAAGAAGACCACGCCGGCGGCATCGGTGTCGCGGAAATGGATATGGCGCGAGTAGGCGAAGGACATGGCTCGATTTTCGGTTTGGGATTTGGGGATTTCGACTCAAATTCGTCCGGATGACCAAAAACGAGATCGCCGACGTGCTCAACGAGATCGGGGTGCTCCTCGAGCTCAAGGGCGAGAATCCGTTCAAGATCCGGGCCTACCAGAACGGTGCGCGGGCGCTCGAGGCCATTGAGGAGACGGAACTGGACCGGCTCATCCGCGCGGGCGAACTCGGCGGGATCAAGGGCTTCGGTGATGCCCTCGTGCAGAAGATCACCGAATTGCACGCGACGGGCCGGCTGGAGTTTTATGAGAAACTGAAAGCCTCCATCGAGCCGGGCTTGGTTGAAATGCTCGATATCCCGGGACTTGGGCCAAAAAAAATCCGCGCCCTGCAGGCGAAGCTGGGCATCACCAGCATCACGGCGCTGGCGGAGGCGTGCACCGACGGCCGCGTGGCGGCGCTCGACGGCTTCGGGGAAAAGTCGCAGGAGAAAATCCTCGCCGGCATCGCGCACCGCGAGGCCTATGGGAAGCGTCACCTGTGGTGGGAGGCAAACGAGACCGCCCGGCCGATCTTGGCAGGACTTCGGTCCTTGCCGGCCGTGGAGCGGGCCGAGGCGGCGGGCAGCCTGCGGCGCGGGATGGAGACAATCGGGGACCTCGACTTTCTCGTCGCGGCGGAGGACAGCGCGCCGGTGGTGGCGTGGTTTGTCGCCATGCCCGGCGTCCAGGAAATCACCGCCCAAGGTGAGACCAAGGCCAGCGTGCGGTTTGCGAGCGGATTGCAGGCGGACCTGCGCATTGTGCCGGCGGACCAGTTTGTATTCGCGCTGCATCATTTCACGGGGTCGAAAGATCACAATGTGCAGATGCGGCAGCGCGCCCTGGCCCGCGGCCTGAGCCTGAGCGAGTGGGGGCTGGTGCCCGCCGAGGGTGAGGGCACCGCGAAGGAGAAAGCGGAGAACAAGGCGCTGCGGACCCCTGCGAAATCGGAGGCCGATCTATTCAAGGCGCTGGGGCTGCGCTTCATCCCGCCGGAGTTGCGCGAAGGCTTGGGTGAAATCGAGGCGGCCGAGGCGGGCGAATTGCCCAAGCTCGTGGAACCGGCCGATCTGCGCGGCGCCTTTCACAATCACACGACGGCGTCCGACGGACGCAACACGCTGGCCGAGATGACCGCGGCGGCGGAAGCGCTCGGTTGGGAATACCTCGGCATCGCGGACCATTCCAAGTCGAGCTACCAAGCCAACGGTTTGAGCGAGGAGCGGCTCCGGCAGCAGATCGCGGAGATCCAAGCGCTGAACCGCTCGGGCCGCCACAAGGTCCATGTTTTAACGGGCACCGAGTGCGATATTCTCAGCGACGGCCGGTTGGATTACGATGACGGCCTGTTGGGCGAACTGGATTATGTCGTCGCATCCGTGCACAATGCGATGACGCAGGATGAGGCGACGATGACCGCACGGATCATCCGCGCGATCGAGCATCCGGCCGTGACCATGCTCGGGCACCTCACCGGCCGGTTGCTGCTGCGCCGCGAGGAGTATCGCGTCAATGTCGGCAAGGTTATCGACGCGGCGATCGCCAACTGTGTGGTCATCGAGCTCAACGCGAGTCCGTGGCGGCTCGACCTGGATTGGCGCCATTGGCGCAAAGCGGCGGAGAAAGGGCTGATGTGCGCCATCAATCCCGATGCGCACGAGACGGACGGACTCGCGCATGTGGCGGCGGGCATCAACTCTGCCCGCAAGGGCTGGCTGACGGCGGCGAGCGTGCTGAACACGCGCCCGCTGGCGCAGGTCCGGCGCTGGTTCAAGGAGCGTAGGTGAAGACGCAAAAATAGGCTTTCCGTGCGGTGCGCTTTGCATAGCGCTTGTGGGCGATGATCAAAGTCTTCGTCTCCGGCTGTTACGACATCGTGCATGCGGGGCATGTGCAGTTCTTCCGCGAGGCGCGCGCCCTCGGCGACCATCTTACCGTCTCCTTTGCCTCGGCGGACGTGCTGTGGCTGCACAAGCACCGAAAGAGTTCGCTGCCCGACGAACACAAGCGGGCGCTCATCGCCGCGCTGCGCGTGGTGGACGAGGTCGTGGTCGGCACGGGCTTGGAGGAGGGCATTGATTTTCGGCAGGAATTTCTCCGCATTCGACCCCAGATCCTGGCGGTGACGGAAGACGACAAGTATGCGCCGCTGAAGCGGGCGCTCTGCGCCGAAGTCGGGGCGCAATATGTGGTGTTGCCGAAGACGCCGCCGGAGTTTCCGCCCATCTCAACGACCGAGATTGTGCGTTATATCCGCGCCCCGCAGGACGCGCCGCTGCGGGTGGATTTTGCCGGTGGCTGGCTGGATGTGCCGCGCTTTGCCCGGAAAGGGGCCTATGTTGTCAATTGCGCGATTTCACCGACGGTTTCGCTGCGCGACTGGCCCTATGAACGCAACGCCGGGCTCGGTGGCAGCGGAGCTTGGGCGCTGCTGATGGGCAAGGACAGCGTGGGCGCGGAGCTGGACCTTGGCGTGGGCTGGCAGGATCCGGCGGTGATTTCGGAGACAGGGCTTTGTGTCTGGCGCAGCGGCGACCGGCCGGCACTCGAGCTCAAGCACGACGGAGCGTTTCTCCGCGGGTGCATGGCCCTTTATTGGAGCGGCGCCCCGCACGACACACCCGGGGTGGTGGGATTGCAGCGGGATTTTGACGCCATTGAGCGGGCTGGCCGGACGGCGCGCGAAGCGGTCTGGGCGCAAAGCTTGGCCGGGCTCGCGGAAGCTGTCCGCCAATCCTATGCCGTGCAACTGGCCGAGGGTATGGCGGCATTGCCCGAAAGCGCCGGCGGGGTGACACCGTTGGCGCGGAAATACTGCGGCGGCGGTCATGGCGGCTACGGGCTGTATTTGTGCGCCACGCCGGCCGACCGGGACCGACTTTGCCAAGCGGCGAACTTCCGGCCGATCGAGCCCTACGTATTGTCGGGCCGTTGAGCGGACAGTCTCAGCGCCCGCCGCGGCCAAGGAGGGCGACAGGGATCGTGGCGAGCAGGATTTTCAGATCCATCCACAGCGACCACCGGTCGATATATTCGAGATCAAGCCGCACCCATTCCTCGAAGCTGGAGATGTCGTTGCGGCCGCGCACCTGCCAGAGGCAGGTGAGGCCGGGCTTGAAGCTCAGGCGGCGGCGGTGGGCGAGGTTGGCTATGCGCCCGACTTCCTCCAGCGGAAGCGGACGGGGCCCCACGAGGCTCATTTCGCCGCGGAGCACGTTCCACAGTTGGGGGAGTTCGTCGAGGCTGTGCCGGCGCAGGACGCGGCCGAGCCGGGTCACGCGGGGATCGGCGGTGAGCTTGAACACCGGACCATCCATTTCGTTGCGGGCGGCGAGTTCCGGTTTGCGCGCGTCGGCATCAACGCCCATCGAGCGGAACTTGAGCATGGTGAAAGGCCGGCCGTTGAGGCCGGCGCGCTCCTGCCGGTAAAGCACGGGTCCGGGTGAAGTCAGCCGCACCAGCAGCGCGGTCAGCAGGAACAGCGGGGACAGTGCGACGAGAAGTCCGGCGGCACCAATGTAATCCAGACATTGCTTGATGAGCAGTCCGCCGGGCTCGGCGCGGTGGGCGCGGTAGTGGAGCACCGCCTCGCCGCCAAGCTGGTCAATGTTCAGCAGGAAAGGCGAGGCCACGGACAGGCCGGGGTGCATGATAATCTCGATGCCTTCCCGTTCGCAGGCCTCGATCACCACGGCCAAGTCCGAATCGGCGAGATCCTTGAGGTTCAGCAGGACCACGTTGACGGCGTGGGCATGAAGCTGCCGGGGCAGTTCTGCGGCGAAATCCGGCCCGGCGGGATTCAGGGTGGCGACATGCGTGAACTGGGCCTGCTCAATGGGGGTCAGGCCGGCCTGCAGGCGTGGCACGGACTCGGGCCGGCCCACCCAGAGAAGGCGCCGGCGCAGTTCCGCCTCGGCCATGCGACCGGTCGCGAAACTTCGCGTGAGCTCGTGCCGGGCATAGATCAGCAGCGAAGCCAGAAAGCCGCCGAGGATGATGACCGAGCGGGCGAACTGCACGCGCACGATGAACAGAAAGATGACCAAAGCGACCACGGTCCAAAGGCAGCCTTGGATGATGCTGAAGATGGCCGCACCGCGCGATGGCCGGGAGACGGGCTGATAAAAGTCCTGCTGGGCAAGCAACAGCGGGCCGCACAGGGCCATGAGCGCCATGAGCCAGAGGTAGTCATCGAAGCCCTCAAGCTCGGGCAGGCCGAGCCAGGGAAAGAACGCGCGCAGGGCGTAGGCGAGCGCGACCGCGAGGGCGAACAGCAGGCCGTCGGCCAGTTGCAAGAACCGGATGCGGGTGTGTTGCGGCCGGGTAAGCACGTGGCGCGGCGCGGAGCTAGAGGTTTTTCGTGTAGCGGACGCCACGGGCGTCCTCGAAGATCAGGAGGCCCGGTTGCACGTCCACGAGCCGCAGCGAAAGCGTCCGGTCCACGAGGTCGTTGAGACGGTAAACCCGGTCGTTCATCAGGACCCGGCTGTCGGCGCCGGAGGAACGCACGCCCAACACGTGCAGGCGGTCGAGGTAGTCGTGGATGCGCTCATCCGGAGACGCGGCGGCCGGTGATGGGGCGGGCAGGGCGGGCGGTGGGGAACTGGCAATGATCACGGGCGCAGGCTCGGTGCGGACCGGAGGGGTTGAAACCGGCGCCGGGGGTTCGGGCGGGCTTTCCACCACGGATTCGGGCTTGGGCAGAACAGGCACGAAGACCACCGGGGCCGGGGCAGGGGAATCGTTCACAACCGGCGTCGCGGTGGACGGGGAGATCGGAGCGGCGAGGGCGACCGGGGGCGCGGCCGGCGGGGCAGGTTCACGCAGAAGATAAACCGTGGCCACGACCGAGAGGACAATGAGCACGGAGCCGCCGGCCACGAGCAGCAGCACGGCCTGCGATGCCATGGGTTTGCCGCGGCGCGTGATGCGACCGCCGCTTTCGCCGGGCATGGGCGGGGCAACACCCGCGGCATCGGTGGTGCGCTGGCGCTGGGCTTTCTTCAGGGCGTCGTTAATCAGGCTCATCGGATCACTCGGTCAGATTTTTCATGTCCTTTACGGCCCGGCGCGCGTCCCAGTAGTTCACCTCGTCGGATTCGCGGATGTAGGCGGAAAGCATGGCCTTGTCGCAGAGATTGTTCACGACGCGCGGAATGCCCTTGCTGGCACGGTGGATGGCCTTCAGCGCCCACGCGGTGAAGGTCGGCCGGCCGATGCTGCCGGCCAAGGTCAGGCGGTGCTGGATGTAGTGCTGCATGTCGTGCAGGGTCAGCGGATTCAGCTCGTAGTGAACGAGGATGCGCTGCCGGAGCTGCCGGAGTTCTTCCTGCGCGAGCACATCCTTCAGCTCGGGCTGGCCCATGAGCACAATCTGCAGGAGCTTTTGTTTGTCGGTTTCTAGGTTGGAGAGCAGGCGGACTTGCTCGAGCACCTCGAAGGAGAGATTTTGGGCCTCGTCAATGATGAGCACGATGTCGCGGCCGCGCTCGATGCGTTCGAGCAGCACGCGGTTCATCTGGGCGACAAGGTCCACCTGGCTGCGGGCGAGCTTGGTCTCGCCCAGCTCGGTGAGGATGGCCTTGAGCATCTGCGTCTCGGTCACCCGCGGATTGAGGATCAGGGCGGTGTCGAAGTGGGCGGAGTCGAGTTCGTTGAGGAAACGCCGGCAGAGGGTGGTCTTGCCGCAGCCAACCTCGCCGACCAGCACGATGAAACCCTTTTTTTCCACCACCCCGTATTTCAGGTGCTGCAAGGCTTCCTGATGGGTGGGGCTGAGGTAGAGAAATTTGGGATCCGGGGTGATGTTGAAGGGCATCTCCTTGAACCCATAGAAGCTCTGATACATGCGGAAGGGCAGGTTGCGCGGTTGAAGCCAAAACGCACGCCAAAACCACCGGCGGGCGGGCGGCGGGCGGGTTTTGAGAATTCACTTACAAGGCGGCGCGGCTCCGGGCGGAAAAGGGATTGCGCGCAAAATCCGGCCGCCGTTTATCTTCGCGGGTAAATCTCACGCCGACATGCGCCGCTTCGTCATCCTCCTCTACCTCGTGCTCTTTCTGGGCGTGGGCGGGGCGTCGGGATTTTTTCTTTGGCAGGCGCACCAGGAATACACGCGGCTGAAGGAGCTGGAGGCGCGCACCCGCCAGCGGCTCGCGGAGGCGCAGCAAAGGCTGAAGGAGCACGAAATCATACTCGAGCGGCTCCGCACCGATCCCGCCTACGTGGAAATGGTCATCCGGCGCCGGCTGGGTTATGTAAAACCCGATGAGGTGGTTTTCCGGTTCGAGGATTGAAGTGCCAATTTATCGTTCATGTCCAAACACCCATTGATCCAGAAGTTCACGGCCGCCGGTCAGGGCCAGGTCTTCGCATTTTTTGACGAGCTCGATTCCGCGGCGCAGGCGCAACTGCTGGCCGAGGCGGGTGAAATCGACCTCGCCGAGGTGGCCGGACTCACCCGCACCTTGCTCGGGGGAGCGGCGGCGGGTGTCGATCTGACGGACCTTGCCCCCGCGCTTTATGAACGGTTGCCGGAGAACGGCGGAGATGCCGCGGCCTGGGCGGCGGCGAGAGCCGCAGGGGAAGCCGCGTTGCGCGCCGGTTCCGTGGCCGCGTTCACGGTGGCCGGCGGGCAGGGCACGCGGCTGGGTTACGACGGGCCGAAGGGCACGTTTCCCGTGACGCCGGTGAAGCGTAAGCCGCTGTTTCAAGTCTTTGCGGAGAAAATCCGGGCCGCCGGCCGGCGCTATGGCCGGCCGCTGCATTGGTTCATCATGACCAGCCATGCGAACCATGCGGCGACCGAGGAGTTTTTCCACGCGCACGGCCACTTTGGGCTGGAGCCGGCGCGGGTGCATTTTTTCCGGCAGGGCCGGATGCCGGCCGTGGATTTCAACGGCCGGATTTTGTTGGAGAGCAAAGGCAGCATCGCGCTCAGCCCCGACGGGCACGGCGGTTCATTGCGGGCCTTGGCGCGCAGCGGCGCCCTCGACCTGATGGCGCGCGAGGGCATCGACACGCTCAGCTATTTCCAAGTGGACAACCCGCTCGTGCGGTGCGTGGACCCCGCGTTCATCGGTTGGCACAAGCTGCAGGGCTCCGAGATGAGCAGCAAGATGGTGCCCAAGGCTCACGCCGGCGAGAAGGTCGGCCACTTTTGCGTGCAACGGGGCAAGACCGTCGTGGTGGAATACTCCGACCTTCCGGCGGCCATGCAGCAGGAAAAGGATGATACGGGCCGGCTGCGCTACCTCGCCGGCAGCATCGCGATCCACCTGCTCGACCGGGAATTCATCCGGCGCATGGCGTCCGCGGATGAAGGCACGCAGCGGCTGGCCTTTCACCGCGCGGACAAAAAGATTCCGACCGTGGATGCCGCCGGCCGCCCCGTGAAGCCCGACCAGCCGAACGGGGTGAAGTTCGAGCTGTTTGTTTTCGATGCGCTGCCGTTTGCCCGGAATCCGGTCGTCATCGAGACGGCGCGCGCGGATGATTTTTCCCCCGTAAAAAACGCCGCCGGCGCGGACTCGCCGCAGACCTGCCGGGACGACCAGTGCCGGCAGTTTGCCCGCTGGCTCAAGGCGCAGGGCGCGGCGGTTTCGACGGATGCCTCCGGGCTCCCGGATGCCGGACTGGAAGTGTCACCGCTCTTTGGTTACGACGAGCAGACCTTCGCCGAAGCGTGGGCGAAATTGCCGTTGAAGCCGGCCGTGGCCGACGGTCTATACTTGGAGTGAACTTTCCCATGACGAATCCAGTTGCGATCGAACAAGCCGTCAAAGCCGGCCACCTGCTGCCCGCCGCGGCCGACAACATTCGCGCTTTTTTGGCGGCCAATCTGCCGGCCTGGGCCGGGGCCAGCATCGAGGAACTGGTCGCGCAGGGGGCTTGGGCGGAACTGAACGACCGTTTCTATCGTTATCTGGAATTCGGCACGGGCGGCATGCGCGGCCGGACCATTGCCCGCCGCCCGGCCGCGGCCGAGACTGGCACGCCCGGCCCCGATGGCGCACCGGCGCATGCGGCCATCGGCAGCAATGTGCTCAACGACTTCACGCTCATCCGCGCCGTCATCGGGCTGTATCGCTACACGCAGCGGTATCTGGAGTCGCGCGGAGTGAAGGTGGTGCCGCGTTTTGTCATCGCGCACGACATGCGGTATTTTTCCCGCCACTTCTGCGAACTCGCGGCTTCGGCTTGGGTGCGGCTCGGCGGCGAGGCGTTCATCTTTGACGGGCCGCGGCCGACGCCGCAACTGAGCTTCGAGGTGCGCCGCCAGGGGGCGCATGCCGGCGTGGTCATCACGGCCAGCCACAATCCGCCGCACGACAACGGCTTCAAGGCCTACTTCGACGACGGCGCCCAAGTGGTGCCGCCGCACGACAAAGGCATCGTCGAGGCGGTCAATGCCGTGCCGCTGGCCGACCTGGCTCCGTTTCTGAACAAAGACCTCGGCCGTGTGGTCACGCTCGGCCGCGAGGCGGATGACGATTACCTCGCCGCCGCGGCGACCGCGATCATCGATCCGGAGGTCATCCGTCAGGCCAAGCTGAAAGTGGTCTTCACCAATATCCACGGCTGCGGGGCGATCCATGCGCTGCCCCTGCTGTTGCACGCCGGCTGCGATGTTTCGGCGGTGCCGTCGCAGCTCAATTTTGACCCACGGTTCCCCACGGTGAAATCGCCCAACCCCGAAAACGCCGAGGCTTTGGCCGAAGGCGTGGCCCTGGCCGACCGGCTCGGTGCGGATGTGGTGATGGCGACCGATCCCGATGCCGACCGGATGGGCGTGGCCGTGCGCAATCGCGCGGGAAAAATGGAGCTGCTCACGGGCAACCAAATCGGCGCGCTGCTCGCGGAATACCGGCTCACCCAGTTCAAGGCGAGCGGGCTCATCCCGGCCGCGGGTTCCGACCGGGTGTGCCTCATCAAGACGTTTGTCACCACGCAGCTGCAGGATGCCATCGGGCGCGGCCACGGCGTGAAGGTCATCAACACGCTCACGGGCTTCAAGTGGATCGCGGCCAAGCTGCGCGCCTACGAGGAGCGCACGCTGGCAAAGCTCGCCCCGGGCTTCGACTATGCCGGCGCGCCCTTCGCCGCGCGCGCGCGGCTGCTGCAGGAGCACGCGACCTTCTACGCTTTTGGCACGGAGGAAAGCTACGGGTATCTGGCGAACGACTACATCCGCGACAAGGATGGCAATTCCGCGTGCCTCATGTTTGCCGAACTGTGTGCCGCGGTGAAGGCCCGCGGCCTCACGGTGCCGGAATATCTCGACTCGATCTACCTCCGCTACGGTTTCTACCTCGAGGGCGTCATCAACCTCTACTACGAGGGCGCCAGCGGCAGCGCGAAGATCAGGCGCATCCTCGAAACCTATCGCGCGCAACCGCCCGCGGCCTTCGGTGCCATCGCGGTGACGAAGTTCGAGGACTTCGGGCGGCAGGACATCCGCGACGCGGACGGCGAACTCATCCCCAAGCAGGACCTGTATTTCGTGACGCTGGGCAACGGCTACACCTTCGCGGCGCGGGGCAGCGGCACCGAGCCGAAGATGAAGTTTTATGTCTTCGCCAATGCGACGGTGAAGAGCGACGGCGAGCTGGCCGCCGTGAAGGCCGCGACGCGCCGGACCCTCGACGGGGTGTGCGCGCTGATCGAGGCCGATGCCCGCCGGCGGGCGGAGGGCTGACCGCCGCTGGCGGTCAGTCCTTGGGATAATCCGGCCAGATGTCGCGGAGCAGGTCCACGCGCTGCGCGTAGTTGACCATCACGGCGGACGGGGCGCGCACGACGTTGCCGTCGCGGTTGATCGTGCCGATGATGTTGCCGGCGTTCAGGATGGCGACGACCTCGCCGCGGGCGTTGAACATGGGGCTGCCGCTGGCGCCGCCGGTGGCACCGAGGTTGTGCTGCACGGAGAAACGGCGCTCAAACGGGGCGGGGGCGAGCCAGTAGTCGGTCACGGCGGTGACGATGCCGGACTGCATCGTGGCGACGGGATTGCGCACGTCCACGTTGTTGCCGGCCATGCCTTCCATGGGGAAGCCGAGGAAGCCGATGCGGTAGCCGGAATCTAGTTTTTCCAATTCGGGTTTGCGCGCCGGCCGGAAAGTCTTGGGCGCTTCGCCCTGCACGTAGAGCAGGCCGACATCGTAGCTGAGCACGGGCTGCTTCTTGCCCTCGAAGTTTGTTTCCTCCTTGCCGTAGCGCGGGTGCACCACGGCGCGCGTGATCTTCAGCCGCAGGTCGGGCCGGCGGTTGACGGCGATGTAGGCGGAGCCGCCGTTCTTCAGCAGCTCGGCGATGGGCTGGGAGACATGCGAGTTGGTGGCATAGACGCCCGGCGCGATGGCCCAGGCGGTGCCGAAACCCTCCGGACCCTTCGGGCTGGAAACCACGACGAGACCGACGGCCTCGGAGTATTCCTTGGCCATCTCGGCGAGCGCGGTTTCCGGGGCGGGGCCGAAGCCGAGCTTGTCGCGAAAAAACCACGCTCCGGCGCCTAGGAGAAGCACCACGGCGACAATGGCGACGGCAATCAGGGGGCCGGAGCCGCCCGATTTCGGCGCGGGCTTGGCGCCGCCAGGCGCGGCGGCCGCCATGGGTGGCGGCGGGGCGGACACGGGCGGCGGGGAGGCCGGGGCGCTGCGCGGGGCGGCCGCGACGGCAGACGGTGCCGCCGCCGGGGCGGTGGCGACGGCGAAGTCCACCTGCACCTTCGGGCCGCCGCGACCGAGCTCGATCACATCGCCGGGGTTGAGTTTTTCCTGGGTGATTTTGCGCCCGCCGACAAAGGTGCCGTCCTTGCTGCCGTCCTTCAGCCACCAGGCGCCGCTGCGATACTCGAGGGTGGCGTGGCGAGGGGAGACGGTCTTGTCCCAGGTGGGATCGAAGCGAAGGTCGCTGCCGGCATCCGTGCCGAGCGTGACTGAGTCCTTGTCGAGCGTGGCCTTTTTGTTGCGGTCGAAGCCGGTGAGGCGGGTGAGGGTGAGGGAGGGCATGGGGATGGAGAGATTGGGTGTGTCCGGCAGGATGCGTGCCAGCCGTGCAGCGAATGGCCGAAACGATTGGAGGGGCGGGGTTGAGCATGCAAGCCTGCTGCTGGGGGAAACTGCAGCTTGGCGCGGTATGGCAGGCATACCGTGAGCTAAACAAGCAGGCAGCGAGCGGAGGCGGTCGGGGCGCGAGGGGCGGAGGGACGACGCCCCGACAGCCCCGATAGCCGAAGCGACCCGCCTACGCCAAAGCCGACGATTTTTATATGGGCTTTCGCATACCGATTCCGTAGCGAATGCGGTGCTGATGACTCAATCGCTGGATGATTCCGCTGCCGAGAAATTCCGCCCGCCGCCCGGGCGGTGTGTTGGCTCGGCGGCGTTGATGTGCTCGGCGGGCGTGTTGGTTGCGCTGGTGGTGCTGGCGGGTCTCGGCGCGAATCCGGAAGCGGAGGACATGCGCTTCCTGCTGCCGGCTATGGCCGGGTTGGTGGCCGTGGGCGGATTGGTCGGCGGCTTGATCCAGTGGTGGATTTCCCCGCAGTGGGTGACGGCCGAGGGAGTGTGCACCAATGTCTGGTGGGGCGGGCTGCGTCTGGTCCGCTGGGGGGAGGTGGTCGAAGTGCGGGCGGTCCGGTGGGTGTCGCCGCCGTTTGTCTCGCTGGCGGTGCGCAGCCGGGACGGCACGCGCGTGTTCCTGAGCCGGATGGCCGGCCGGCAGGCGGAGTATTTGGCGGCAGTGGACCGCCACGCCCCGTCGGGCCACCCGCTGCGGTCGCACCTCGGCCTACGTTAATTTTCCAGCTTGAGCCGCCAGGTGTGGCTGCCGAGGCGGAGCTGCATGCCGGTGGCGAGCGGGGCGATTTCGCCCGGCCGCAGGGTCATGCGGTCGAGCTGCACGGCACTGTTGTCGGCGAGGGTCTCGAGCCAGAAGCAGCCGCGGTGATAGTGAAACCGGCCCTGCACCTCGGCGAGCTGGTCGTCGGCGAGGCAGATGGCGTTGGAGCGGTTGGTGCCGAAGGAGGCGTCGCTGAGCAGCCAGAGGGCGTTGAGCGGCTGGGCGTCCTTGGCCACGACCTCGAAGCGCACGGCACCGCGTTGGAGCGGCGACTGGGCGGCGGGGCCGGTCCAATTGCGGTCGTTGGTGATGGCGGGGCCTTTTTCCAGGCCGGGGGCGATGCGGTCGAAATCGACCTCGACGGCGCCGGCGAGGAGGAGCCGGCCCTGACGCGGCAGGCTGGTGCCGTTTTCGTCGAGCGGCACGCCGTCGAACAGCGTGCCGTTGGCGCTGGCGTTGTCGCGCACGACGATGCCGGCGGTCGTGGCCTCGGCGATGGCGTGGACTTTGCTGACCCGCAGGCTCTTCTCGTCGTTGCTGGTATTGCGGGGCAGGACCCAGGAAACGAAGTCCGCCTCGGCGCGCGCCCGGCCGAGCCGGAACTGCGGGCGGGCGATGAGCCGCAACGGGAGGACGGGGGCGTCGGGCCTGGCGGCTTCCAACGTGCAAACGAGTGCGGGCTGCACCGTGGCGAGCAGGGCGGGTGGAATACGCAGGCCGGTCGCACTGGCCGCGGCGCGGAAGCCGGAATCCTGCCGGCTGACCTCGTAGTCGAGCTCGAGGGCGATGCGGTGGAAATTCTCGGGCAGCTCCAGGTCGAGCAGGTCGTTGACCGACTTGATGGCGCCCTTGGCGATGAGGTTGCTGATCTGCACATCGCCGTATTCCGCACCGAGGGCCTGGTTGGCCCCGCCGCCGGTGTTGCTCTGGATGTCGGAGATGTTGATGACGATGTTGGAATTGTCGGGCGCCTTGTAGATGCGAAGGGGATGCTGGCCCTGGTAGGCGTAACGCTGACCGCCTTGATCCCAGGAAACGGCGATCTGGAGCACGAAGTGGCCGGCGCGGGCAGCCTCAAGCTCGAGCAGCACATCGGTGCGGCCACCGGCGGGCAGCCGGCGCACGCGGGACTGGGCCTCGCCCGCAAAGCCGCGCGAGCTGGCGTAAACCTCGATGTTCTCGAGCGGGGTGGCGGCCTCGTTTTCGGCCCGGAACATGAGCGTGCCGCTGTGGCCGGCGACCAGGGCGTGGGGGACGTTGAGCGAAAGCGCGAACGGGCAGGGAGCCTCGCCGAAGGGGGCGCGGGTGGCACGGAACGGCGCGGCGGTGCCGGGGGCCGCGGGCGGCTTGATGACGGGCGCGGCCGGGTCCGGCACGACCACGGGCGGCACGGCGGCGGCCGGTGGGGGGGCTTTCACCGGCGGTGGCACGGCGGGCACGCTCACCGGGGTGGATTGCGTCTCAGGGGCGGGGGCGGCGGAGGCGCCGGACGAACCCTTCGAGACCTGGGTGGCCTGGGTGGTGGGCGTGTCCTCCACCGGCTCCAGCGGGGTGGTCGCGCCGCAGGCCGGACAGAAGCGGCTCTTCGGGGTGAGGGGCGTTTGGCAGGCGGGGCAGGAACGTGGCATGAGGGTGCTCCGGCATAACGCATACCAATTCCGCAAAAAATTCCAGCACGCATTCAACCAAGGGGTTTTGAAATTATTCTCGCGGTTGGCATGGCATTTGCCGTTAGCTGCCCATGATGACTCCAAGCCCCTTCATCCTTCTCCAACGGCTGGGTGCGGTTGCCGCCCTGGCCCTGTCCGCCTCCATCGGGCTGGCCCAAACGGCGGCCAGCGATCCCCAGGCCGTGCGCGTCCAGATTACCGAGGTCGGTTTGCTCCGCACCCTCGTCATGGTGGACGAGTCCGCGAGCGACTTGGAGCCGCATGTGATCAACGCCCTCCTGGCGCGCGACTTCAGCGTGTTCCAGGATGCCGACCTCTACAACGGCCGCATCACCTCGGCCGAGATGATGGCGGCCGGCGAGCGCGCCGAGGCGGACCTCGTGGTCTATGCCCGCGTGGAAGACCGCGTGAAGGACAAATACGGCGGCACCACCGTCTATGAGGCCCGCGCCGTCGTGCAGGCGGTCAACCGCGTCAACGGCGAGTCCCGCGCGATGCAGCCTACGCGGTGGATCGCCGGCCAGCGCTCGAGCAAGCCCGACCGCGCCCAGGAGTCCGCCCGCGAAAACGCCATCGCCAAGGGCGTGGACGCCGCGGTGGATTCCATCCTTGCCCGCGCCCACAAGATGATGGTGCACGAGGCCGTGATCGTGAACGTCTTCAGCGAAAGCGCCCTGCTCGCCATCATGGAATACATGGGCAAGATGGAGGGCGTCTACCATGTGAAGCGCAAATCCTTCGACCGGCAGACCAACGAGGCGCTGATCGAGATCATCGGCGAGCCCCGCTCCCAGACCTTCTGGCGCGCCTACCTCGAAGGCCTGCCCAAGACCAAGGTCAACGTGCAGGTGACGCCCAACGACAAGCTGCACAGCAAGTATCCCGACTGGTTCCTGCCGCCCGCTGGCCGTTGAACCAACGACCACCATCACCCCATGAAAGCCACCGCTTTCCTGTTTGCCGCCCTGCTCACGGGCTCCGCGCTCGGTGCCCGGAGCCATGAGGCGGACAAAGCCGCCGCTCCGGCCGAACTCGTGCATGTCGATGTGGTCATCGTCGATGTCCGGAGCGAAGGTCAGTTGCTCGTGATCATGGAGCATGTCGGAAAGATGGAGGGCGTGCACGACGTGAAGCGGAAAGCCTTCGATCGCAAAACCAAAGAGGGGCGCATCGAGATCATCGGCGAGCCCCGCATCCGGCAGACCTATCGCGCTTACCTCGAGGCCATGCCAAAGACCAAAGTCAGCCTGAAAGCCAAGCCTGACGGCAAAGATCAGAAAAACCTGCCCGACTGGTTCAAACCCTCGGCCCCTTGAAGTTCAGCCACAACCTACCTTCCCCCATGAAAGCCACCGCCTTCCTTCTTCTCGCGCTCCTCACGGGCGCCACGCTCACCGCCCAGACCGCCGGCACCGGCAAGGTCGTCGCCGTCCCCGCGGCGCCGACCGACACCGCCCTGCCGGAGATCAAGCGGATCGATTTCAAGTCCGACCCGCACGCGATGGAATTCGCCAAGCAGGCCGGCTCGCAGGCGATCCGGGCGTGGATCGCCGAGTTCCTCGGCAAGCAGCTGGCGCCGAAAAACTACGCCGTCCTCCCCATCCGGGGCGACATTGACGGCGGGTATTTTTCCGAGACCCTGAGCAGCGAGTTTGCCAACGCCGCGCTCGGCACGGAATACAGCCTCTACACCTCGGCGAACGATCCCATCCTCGAGACGCTCAACAACGAGCTGATGGTGGCGACCGAGGACCGCGAGGACATCTTCGACCAGTCCACGATCCAGAAATACAACCGCGTCAACGTGCAGGGCCTGATCATCGGCCGCGTGACCGGCATCCACCTCGTGCAGCTGCCCACCAAGGGCGGCATCCAGATCGAGGGCGAAGGCCGCGGCGTGCAGGTGCGCATCCTGTTGCGGGCCTATGAAAACTCGACCGGCCGCATCCTCTGGGGCGGCGAGCGGATCTTCTCGGTCGCGATGCCGACCGAGCAGTTTGTCGTTAAGCGCTCGTGGCTGATCAACGGCGCCATCTACGGCGCCGGCGCCATCGCGCTGCTGCTGCTGCTTTTCATCCTGCACCGGATGCTGCTCTCGTCCAACCGCCCGCGCTAGGCCACCCAGGGATCGCCGTCCATGGACGACCTCGACCTCGGCACGACGATCAAGGGCTTTGTCCCCGGCCAGAAAGTCTTCAACCGCTACACGCTGACGAAGATCCTCGGCCGGGGCGGCATGGGCGTGGTGTGGCTCGCGCGGGACGGCGAACTCGAGCGCGACGTGGCGCTCAAGTTTTTGCCCGAGGTGGTGGCGATGGACCAGCAGTCGCTCTATGAATTGAAGCGCGAAACCCGGCGCAGCCTGGAGCTCACGCACCCGCATATCGTGCGGATCTACGACTTTGTGCAGGACAGCCGCACGGCGGCCATTTCCATGGAATATGTGGCCGGTGACACCTTGGCCGCACGGAAGCTGGCGCAGCCCAATCATTGTTTCAGTCCGGAAGAACTGGGCGAGTGGCTGGAGCAGTTGGCCGGTGCCCTGGATTACGCCCACCAGAAGGCGCAGGTGGTGCACCGCGACCTGAAGCCGGCCAACCTGATGATCGATGCGCGGGGTGATCTGAAAATCGCCGACTTCGGGATTGCGGCGAGCGTGAGCGACAGTGTCTCGCGGGTTTCCCAGCAGGCCGGCTCCTCGGGCACGCCCGTTTACATGAGCCCGCAGCAGATGATGGGGGAGAAACCGGCGGTGGCTGATGATGTCTATGCGCTGGGCGCGACACTTTACGACCTGCTCACCGGCAAGCCGCCGTTCCACTCCGGCAACATCATGATGCAGGTGCTCAACAAGACGGCACCGGATTTGAACGAGCGGCGGCAGGCCGCCGGCGCGAAGCCTGTCCCGGCGGCGTGGGCTCAGACCATCGCCGCCTGTTTGGCGAAGGAGCCGGCGGAGCGGCCGTCGGGTATCGGCGAGCTTGTTAAGCGGTTGCGCGGCGCCTCAGATCAACCGGGGCGGTCACCGGCCGCACCGTCGGGCGTGGCGGGAGACGGTCAGTCTTCCTCACCGCCATCGAAATCCATGCCGGCCACAATCCAAGCGGAGCCGGTGGCCGCGACTTCACTGCCGCCGGGGCCCAGTCTGCGACAATCAATCTTTGCCGTTTTGGGCGTGGCCGGCGCCATGGCGATCACCTGTTTTCTGGTGCAGGGCCCGCACGGGATATTTATTGTCGCCAGCTTGGCCGCCCTGGGGCTTTTTGCCATCCAGAACGTCTGCGCCTGGCCCATGAAATTGGTGCTTCCGGCATACTTGGTCTGGGTGTTCATGACCCGTGCGGACGACGCCAGAGAGCTGGTTATCGCGGCGACGACCTGTCTGCTTCTGCTGTTTGGATTCGTGACCTGGCTTCGTGGCCCGCGAGCGGGGTCGCGCAGCCATTTGCCCGTGACCGGCTTTGGCATGGGGTGGCGTGTGCTCCTGCTGAGTATGGTTGGTTTGATGGCGGCCCTGCTGTCGCTGAAGCTCTATGGGATCGGGCGAGATGGTTACTTGCCGGATTCGATCTGGCATGGCGCCGCGGTCTTTGCCTGGCTTGGGCTCGGGCTTGCGGTGTGGAAAAAAATCGAATGCTGGCCCGTCTGGCTGATCGGAGAGACGCTGGGCTTTTTTATGCAAGCCAGGGCGCAGTCGAATTTGGCCATCCCGGGCACGATATTTTGTCTTGTGTGCGCCATAATCATCTGGGGCTGGCGGCAGTGGCATCTTGCCATGGACGCTGACGGAAATTTGAAGTCCATGGCCGTGTCTTCTGGGTCTCCGCTGAACACGGCCGAGCGGATTAGGCTCAGGGTGCTCGCCCTGCTCGTTGCCCTGTTGCCTGCGGCGTTCAGCGGCGTGCTGTTCGGCAGTTTTGTCGTGTATTTCGCGGACTGGCCGCTGAGCGACAATATGACCGGGGTTATTGTGCTTTGCATTTTGGCCTCGTGGATGCCGCTCAGTTGGGTGGCGAGCCAATGGCTGCGGCGCAAACCGCGCCTGCAGGCATGAAAACCATTGACGGAGCCGGTCTGAATTCCAGTTTGCAAATTCCGCGCCCAATCCTTTTCCGCTGCATCAGCCGGCCTCGTGATCCGGAAATTCACGGCGCGCGGCACGCAAGGTTAACGACTTTCCCGCAGTCCTGATCACGTTTCCCTCTTCCGCCAAAAAATCCGAATTTATCGAAGCCAAGACCGCGAACATCCGGCCGAACAATCATCGGGCTCCACCATCCCAATACTGAACCTTCCATGGACGACCTCGACCTCGGCGCGACGATCAAGGGCTTCATTCCGGGCCAGAAAGTCTTCAACCGCTACACGCTGACGAAGATCCTCGGCCGGGGCGGCATGGGCGTCGTGTGGCTGGCGCGGGACGGGGAACTTGAGCGCGACGTGGCGCTCAAGTTCCTGCCGGAGGTGGTGGCGCTCGACAAGGAGTCGCTGGACGAACTCAAGCGTGAGACCCGGCGCAACCTGGAGCTTACGCATCCCCACATCGTGCGGATATACGATTTCGTGTCGGACGGGCGCAGCGCGGCCATCTCGATGGAGTATGTGAACGGCGCCTCGCTTTCCGCGCTGAAGACGGAGCAGCCGGACAAGATTTTCCCGGTGGCCAGGCTGGCCGTCTGGGTGGCGCAGATCTGCGAGGCCCTGGAGTATGCCCACACGAAGGCGAAGATCGTGCACCGGGACATCAAGCCGGCGAACCTCATGGTGGATGCGCGGGGCGAGATCAAGGTGACGGACTTCGGTATCGCGCGCTCGATCTCGGACAGCGTGTCGCGCGTTTCGGCGCAGGCCGGCAGCAGCGGCACGCCGGTTTACATGAGCCCGCAGCAGATGATGGGCGAGAAGGCGGCGGTGAGTGACGACGTGTATGCGCTCGGCGCCACCCTCTACGAATTGCTGACGGGCAAGCCGCCGTTTCACACCGGCAACATCATCGTGCAGGTGCAGAACAAGGTGCCGCCGACAATCGCCGCCCGCCGGGAGGAGCTCGGTGTTAAAGGCGACCCGGTGCCGGCACACTGGGAAGCGGCGATCGCCGCCTGCCTCGCGAAGGAGCCCGGCGACCGGCCCAAGGACATGGCGACGCTGGCCAAGCTGCTCAGCGCGACCGCCCGGCCTGCAAAGGGAGAAGACCAGCACACGTCGCTGTTTCTCAGTGTCGAAGAGATGGTGACGGGCGGTCCCATGAAGGTGACGCGCCGGCGTGGTGCCATGACGCTGTTGGAGGAGATTCAAGTGCCGCATGGTGTCCGGTCGGGCACGATTCTCCGGGTGCCGCGCCTCGGTGAACCCGGCCAATACGGCGGCGAACCCGGCGACCTGCTCGTCACCGTGCAGTTGCGGGAAGCCGGGGTGCCCCGGCCGGCGGATCCCTTTGATGCCTTCAAGGAGGTTTTCGACCGGAACAGTTCAGCGACACAGCCGGGCCAGGCATTAGGCGCAGAGCCAACCTTGGTTCCGATTGCTCCGGCGTCACGGGCATGGCCGGTCCTGACCTGCTCGGCGGTCATGCTGGTGGCGGTCATCGCGAGTCTGCTCGGGGTATGGGATAACATGGATGGGGAGAAGTGGCGCTGGTATGATTACAGCGCCCTGTTCCTCTGGGCCGCGGCCACGGCGTTCATGGGCAGTTGGGCGACGGCAGGCCTGATGGCCCGGAGTTGCTGGCTGGTGTTTCTGGCGGGAGGGCTGCTGACCAGCGTCGCCTACATGGAGACCGGTGTTTACCTGAACGCGCATGAGGTGCACCGGCACGGTTCCCTGATGCTGGCGTTTCAATTCGTCGGAGGTTCCGTTTTTGGCCTGATTTTGGGTGGTGTGAACAGCCTGATCTTGGGTCGGATGGATGGAGCAAGGCGCCAGCCCGGCTTGGAGCTGTTCATCGGGCTTGGTGGTGGCCTGGCCGTGACGGTGGCGGCCTTTGTGATCCAACCCACGTCCGCCAAGGAGAGCTTCGATATGGGCCTCCATTCATGGGTGGTGGCCGGTGGTCTCGTTTGGCTCCAGACGCTGCGGCTGCTGCTGGTGCGCGCGCCGGCCAAACCTGCGGCCAAACCATCGCGCTGGTGGATGGCCGCGGCTGCCGTAATCTTCACCGCGGGTTTTGGGGGTTGGTATGTAGGGCTGCTCCGACCATTGCAGGATCCGGCGGCAATGCCTAAAAATTGGGATCCGGCTGCGCTGGACGCCATGCATGCGATCGAGGTGCCCGCAGATTCCACGGTCCCGGGGAAGAGTGACCCGGCCTACCGCGACGGGTTTCAGCCCGATGACGATTCGAAGGCGATGGTCCGACCTCCGGAGGAGCAAGAGCGTCAGCAGATTGAGGTGGAGAAGGCGAGAGTCGTTGATGCTCGCGTAGAAATAAGCGCCCGCACGACATCTTCAGGAGCGGTTGCTTTGGAAAAGTCTCCCTCGAAGCTGAATAACAACGCGCCGGATAGCGGCACAGCGAATGAACCCCTTCGTTCTTTTGTAGCTGACGTCAGTGTTGCAGGAGTCTTCTGGGGGAATCCGGTCCGAGTTGTGATCAATGGACGCACCTTCCGTCTCGGCGACATCGTGGACCAAGATGGTAAAATTGTCCTTCTGGGTGCCGATCCCGAAAAAAAAGACTATAACCTTCCAAGATCGCGCCGGCGCAACGCTGACGAAGAAACTGTAGTTTCAATGTCAGTCCGTTGGCGGCCGTTTTGTTTCTTGCGGTGAGAGACGTCAGCGCAACCCGGCCTTGACGCCCGCAGCCGTGAGCACGGGATCGTCGGCCTCCATGGCGAGACGCTGGACGACGTTGCGGAGTTCGCGGACGTTGCCAGGCCAGGGGTGCTTCTGGAGAACGGCAATGGCGTCGGGCGCGAAGCGGACGGCGGCGAGACCGTTCTCCGCGCAGAACTGGTCGAGGAAGTGGCGGGCGAGGACCGGAATGTCGTCGGGATGGTCGCGCAGCGGGGGCACGGCGACGGTGGCGACCTCGAGCCGGTAGAGCAGGTCCTCGCGGAAGTTGCCGGCGCGCACCTCGGCGCGGAGATCGCGGTTGGTCGCGGCGAGGATGCGCACGTCCACCTTGGTCACGCGTTCGCTGCCGATGCGCTCGACTTCGCCGGACTCGAGGGCGCGGAGCAGCTTGGACTGGACGGGCAGGGGCAGCTCGCCGATTTCGTCGAGGAAAAGCGTGCCGCCGTGCGCGAGCTGGAACTTGCCCTGGTGGTCGCTCTTCGCATCGGTGAAGGCTCCCTTCACGTGGCCGAAGAGTTCGCTCTCCATGAGCGCGTGCGGGATGGCGGCGCAGTTGACCTTGATGAAGCGCTGTTTCGCGCGGGGGCTGTGGTCGTGCAGGTATTGGGCGACAACCTCCTTGCCGCTGCCGGTCTCGCCGGCGATGAGCACGGTGGCCTTGGTGCGGGCGATGCGGTCGAGCCGGGTGCGGAGGGCGGTGAGGGCGGGGCTGTCGCCGAGCAGGCCGGAGGCGGCGGCGGTGCGCTTGCGGAGGGTGTCGTTTTCGCGGCGCAGGGTGGAGAGTTCCTGACTGCGCTGGCGGCCGCGGGGCCAGAGCCGCATGGCGGCGTTGAGCAGGAGCCGGTCGGCGGTGGAAAATTCCTCCCAGCCGGCGGCGCGCAGGAGCACGACGACGGAGGCGCCGTCGCCGGTCGCGGTGGGCAGCGGGCAGACGAGGAAGTTCCAGGCCCCGAGCTTTTGTTGGTAGCGGCCGAGGTCGGCGGCGGTGTAGGTGGCGGCCTCGGGCAACTGGCGGAACTTGTCGAGCAGGTAGGGGGCGAACTTCGGCACACCTTTTACCTTTTCCGCCGCGGCACTGAAGAGGAGCTGGTCGTCGGGCGAGTAATACTGGGCGACCGCAGCGCGGACGCCTTCCAGCAGGAGGTCGAGCAGGAGCCGGTCGGCTTCATCCGGGGCGATGCCCTCGGTCACGCGGAAGCACAGGTGGTAGAGCGCGGCGAGGTGGCGCTCCTGTCGCGGGTCGGGCAGGGCGGCGCGCGCGCGGTGCGTTTCCATCAGCGGATTGGCGCTGCCATCCGATATTTGTGAGGGAGTGGACACCGGGCGGACAAACCCGGCGGCAAACTCGAGCTCGACCGCGCCGATTTTGATCCGGTCGCCGGGCTGGAGGGTGGCCTCCCGGCGGGGCACGCCGCTGACCTGGACGCCGTTGCGGCTCTTCAGGTCACGGAGCGTGACCTGATTGGGGCTGACGCTGATCTCGGCATGCCGGCGCGAGACCGAAGGGTCGTCGAGCACGATGGCATTTTCGCGGGAGCGACCGAGGGTGACCGTGGCCCCGGTTTCGAGCGGAAAATTCGCCACGGGCCGTCCGTGCCGCAGCAGCACGAGCGTGGGATTTTGGATGGCGCGCAGCATCGGGCGGGAGGATGAAACGAGCGCAGAGGAGAATTAAAGGGAAATATTTGACCCGACGATATTTTACGGGTTGCCCAATTCCGTGCGGCGCACTGGATTCGATGACATGCGAAAAACGCAATTTGGCCGCCCCACGCCAGATTTCCTGCAAGTTGGCACGGACTTTGCCGAGTCACTGTGACCGTTTGGTCTTTCATCAACCTTTCCGCCCTCAACCCCTCCATTGCATGAACCACCGCCTCCTCGCCACCGCCATGTCAGGGCTCGCCGCATTGCTGCTCGCGGGCTGTGAAACCTCCCAAGGGCCGTCGCCCTCGCTAGGCAACCAGCCGATCGTCGAGACCGGCAAGCGCATTGATCCGGCCCCGGTCTCCCAGTCCTACGCCGGCAAGAAAGATGTCTTCCAGGGCGCCGAATACGATCCCGGCACCGGGCCGCTCCCGGCCGGCGCCAAACAGGTGCGCCTGCGGGTCGGCCAGGTGATGGAAGTTTACCGCGGCAGCAATGTGCCGGACGGCCAGCGCGAGCTGGCGTTTTACCTGCCCGTCGAGGCCCGTTCGGTCGTGCAGCTCGTCGTGGAAACCCGCGGCCTGGTGAAATACTACTTCCTCCGGGCCATCGGCCCCGGCGACACCGTCGGCGGCGTGGTCGAGCGCCGCTGGCTCAGCAGCGACGGTTTCTATCCGCGCGACGTCGCCGCGGAGGCGCGGGTGCAGGATGCCGTGCGCGCCGCCCCCTACCTGATCTCGGTTTACTGAAATATCTCCATGAAAATCCATCCGCTTCCTTTCCTGCGCTTCGCCGGTCTCGGTCTGGCGCTCACCGCCCTTTCCGCCTGCCGCTCCGTTGACACCGGTCCGGTGGTGCCGCCCGACCCCAATCAGCGCGGCATCATCTACGGCACCGAACCGGAGCCGGCCTCGATCCCGCAGAAGGACATTCCGGCCGGCGAATCCAGCCTCCGCAAAAAGGGGCCGGACAAGCGCATCGACCAATAACCCGGCACAGCTGCCCACGCGAGGAACATCACCATGGGATTCTACAACCAACGTTGCCCGAATTGCGGCAAGGCCGTCTCCAAGGACGCCGAGTTTTGCAATGCCTGCGGCTGCCCCACCGCCACTTCCTGGTCGAACTGCCACCGCTGCGGTTCCGCCGTCGGCGCCGACTCCAAGTTTTGCTGGAAGTGCGGCACCGAGCAGGATCCTGCCAAGCGGAAGCAGTTCTACGGCGACCGCTGGCAGCGCTCGCCGGATGACTTCGCCGTCCGCGTCGAACTGAAGACCCCCGCCGCCACGCTCCACCACGGGCTGCAGGTGGACGAGGGCACCGTCGCCCTCATCTTCCAGAACGGCAAGTTCAACGGCCTGCTCGAGGCCGGCTACCACTCCTTCGACAATTTCTTCTCGCGCCTGCTCGGCTTCGACAAGGGCAAGGAGGCCCATGCCGTGCTCATCGACACCCGCGCGGCCGAGGTGGACTTCATGCTGGAGGACGTCCGGCTGAAGAACCAGATCCCCGTGGACGCCCGCATGCGCCTGCTCTTTCAGGTGCGCGACCCCAAGCTCTTCGCCGAGCGCGTGCTCGACGGGGCGGGGGACTTCCACACCGCCGACCTCACCAACCGGTTTCTCGGCGAGGTCCGCGCCGCCGTGCAGGCGACCGCGCAGGAGCGCACCCTGGACGAGGTGCTGCTGGCTGCTTCCGCGCGCGAGCTGCTGGAGCGCGACCTGGTCGCCCGGCTGGAAGCCACCCTCGCGCCCTATGGCATCGCCATCGAGGGCGTGCGGCTGGCGGAGTTTGGCGGGCCGGCCGTTGCGGAGATGCGTTCCAAGCTCGGTGAAATCGACCGCCTCAACCGCGAACTCGACGCCAACCGCCGCCTGCAGGACGCGATGCGCGCCGGCAAGGTGGACGCCTACCGTGATGAGCAGCAGCTCAAGGATACTTACGACCGCATCACCCACGAATTCGGGTTGAATGCCGTGGCCCGCGAGGAAGATAAGAAGCGCTTCGTGCAGGTGATGGAGCAGCAGACCCAGGTCGAGGGCATCCGCCTCGACTACGAGGCCCGCCGCGCCGAGATCACCAACCGGCTCGACGAGCAAAAGCTCCGGCATCAGTCCGAGATCGCCGACGCCATGCACGGCGTGGAGCTGCGGAAGGTGGAGTTTGCCGAGGACATGCGCCAGCAGCGCGAACGCTTCGGCACCGCGCAGGAGCAGCAGGTCACGCAGGCCAAGACCGACCTGGAGGTGGCCAAGCAGGGCATCGAGGCGTTGAAGCTCGTCAAGCAGGCCAAGCTCGAGGGCAAGAAAGCCGAGGACGAACACGACATGGCGATGGAGGCCCAGCGGCTGCAACTGCGCGGCAGCGCCAGCATGCAGGCGCTCGTGGCCACGCTCGACGGCGAGAAGGCCGACCGCATCCTCAAGCTCGCCGAGCTGGAGATGCGCAAGGGCCTGTCGGTCGAGCAGGCCATGGCACTGGTGGCCGAAAAATCTCCCGAAATCGCCCCGGCCATCGCCGCGGCCATGCGGGCCAAATATGCCAAGGGCCAGGAGGATGCCGCGCCGAAGGAGAACTGAGGCATGGCAGACGACATCGATGCCGGCATGACCCAGCGCGGTTTTGCGCCCGGGCAAACTGTATTCGCCCGCTACCGGTTGGAGAAAATTCTCGGCCGCGGTGCCACCGGCATCGTGTGGTTGGCGCACGACGAAAAACTGGAGTGCCCCGTCGCGCTCAAAGTCCTGCCCGATTCCGTGCTGCAGCAGAAGTCCGCGCTGGAGGAGCTGAAGCGCGAGACCCGTCGCAATCTCGATCTCACGCATCCGCACATCGTGCGGATCTATGATTTCGTGACCGACGGCCAGCATGCGGCAATCGCGATGGAATATGTGCCGGGTACCTCGCTGGCGGCACGAAAGATGGAGCAGCCGAAGGGTATATTCCCCGTCGAGGAAATCCGCCGCTGGGTGCATCAGTTGATCCCGGCGCTCGTCTATGCGCATGAAAGCGCGCAGGTGGTCCATCGGGATCTCAAGCCTGGCAACATCCTGATTGACGCCGGGGGTAATGCGAAGATTGCCGATTTCGGTCTTGCGCGCGGGCTGCAGGAAGCGGCCGGTTCCAGCACCACCGGCACGCCGGCCTACATGAGCCCGGAGCAGTTGCTCGGCGAAAAATCCACGCCTTCCGACGATATCTATTCCCTCGGGGCGACGCTTTACGAACTGCTCACGGGCAAGCCGCCTTTTTACTCGGGCAACATTGCCCTGCAGGTGCAATACAAGGTGCCGCCCCAGATCGCCTCGCGCCGGAAGGAACTGGAAGCGGGCGACTGCGAGCCGGTGCCCACCGCCTGGGAAACGACCATCGCGACCTGTCTGGCGAAGTCGCCGGAGGAGCGTCCGCTTTCCATGCGTGCGCTGCTTGCCCGCCTGGAAGGGGATGTCGTGGCCGGTGCTTTGCTGCGGTCGGTGGCCATCGCCCCGAAGCCGGTGCCGCCGCCGGCACCGGTGGTTGCAGTGCCGCCGCCCCCGCCACCTGCGCCGGTTGCTCCAGCCACGGAACCTCCGCCGTCAATGCCGGTGACACCGGTTTTGCCGCCGGAGCCGCCACCTCCGCCCCCTCCACCACCTCCACCACCCCCGGCTCCGGTTGCAGTGCCGCCGCCTGCGCCTGCAGTGGTGCCGGCACCGGTGGTGGTGCCTCCTATTCCGGTGACTGCTGAGGTCGTGCCGCCGCCCGCCGTTGCGCCAGTTGCGGAATCCCCGGTCGCCGCGCCCGTGCTACCGGTTGCGTCACCCGCGCCGGCGGTTGCCCAGCCCGTGCCACCGCCTCCCGCGCCGGCTCCAGTGGTAGTGGTGCCGCCACCACCACCACCTCCTCCTCCCACTCAGCCCTCTCCGCCGGAGCCGCTGCCGCAGCCGATTGCTCCCCCCGTGCCGGTGGCCGCTGCGCCAGCGCCTCAGCCAACGGTGGTATCAATCCCGGAGCCGGCCGCAGCTCCACAACCGGTGCCTATCGTGCCTGCGGCATCGGTCGCTCCGGTGGCCGAGCCGGTGATAGATGCACCTGCGGCGGCACCTGCTGCCGTCGTTTCCCCTGCTGCGACCGAACCAACGACCAAGCCCGCCCAAGCGGCATCTGCGCCGCGTATCTCTGCACCTTATGGTGGCGAGCCGAAAGCGGCGCCGTTGGCGGCGCCACGAGAGCACAAGCCGGCAAAGCCATTGCCGTGGGCATTGATCGTCACGGTGGCGGTGGTGCTCCTGATTGGGGGCAGTTATTACTTTGTGCTGCACGTCCCGGCGAAAAAGCGGGCGGCAGAAGCGGCGGCGGCCGTCTTGGCCAAGGCGGAAGAAGAGCGCCGTCTGCTCAACCTCCGTCTGGATCAGGAGCGGCAGCAGGCGGAGCAGGCACGCCTGGCGCTCGAGGCCCAGCAAAACGAGCTGGCTCGGCTGCTGGAAGAGCAGCGCACTGCTCAACTCAAGCGCGATGAGGCGGAAAAACAGCGCTTGGCCGAGCAGGTGCGTCAGGCGGAGCTGGCCGCCGCGGAAGCCAAACGGCTGGCCGAGGAATTGGCGCAACGCGAAGCCGAAGCCAAGGCGCGCGGCGGGGCGCTGATCACTTCCACTCCGGCCGGCGCGGAGATTTTTATTGGCGAAGAATCGCTGGGGAAGACACCGCTCGCACTGCGGGACCGGAAGGTCGGTGCCGAACGCATCAGGCTCCGGCTGGCGGGTTATCGGGAGTGGACCGGCAGCGTGGAGATCAAGGCCAATGATTTTGCGGAATTGAAGGCGACGCTGGAGCCGGACTCCTTCACGCTCGGCCAGCTCGACCGCCACCCCGTGCCGCGGCAGCGGGTTTCGCCAGAGTATCCGGAGGCGCTGCAAAGAGCCGGCATCGGCGGCACCGTAGAGGTGGAGTTTGTGGTGGATCCCGCTGGCAACGTCATCGCCGCCTATGTGGTGCGCCCCGGCCAGGCCGCCTTGGATGCCGCAGCGGTAGCTGCCGTGCGTCAGTGGACATTTCAGCCGGGTTTGCGGGGTGGTCAGCCGGTGAATGTCCGAATGCGGGTGCCGATCGAGTTTACCCCATCCCGCTGAACGCCTATGGATGAGCTTGATCTAGGCGCGACGCTGAAGGGCTTTGCCCCCGGCCAAAAGGTCTTCAACCGGTATACGCTGAAGAAAATCCTGGGCCGCGGCGGCATGGGCGTCGTCTGGTTGGCGCAGGACGAGGAGCTGGAGCGCGCGGTGGCCTTGAAGTTCTTGCCGGAGATCGTGGCGTTGGATCCGGAGGCGATGGCCGATCTCAAGCGCGAGACCCGCCGCAACCTCGACCTCACGCATCCGCACATCGTGCGCATCTACGATTTCGTGTCGGACAGCCGCACCGCCGCCATCTCGATGGAGTATGTGGACGGCGCCTCATTGTCCGCGCTGAAGCTCGAAAAGTCCGGCCGTGTCTTTACGACCGCCGAGCTGGCGCCCTGGCTGGAGCAGCTTTGCACTGCGCTGACGTATGCGCACACCAAGGCAAAAATCGTCCACCGCGATCTGAAGCCGGCCAATCTCATGATCACCCGCAACGGGGACCTGAAGATCACCGACTTCGGCATCGCGCGCGGCATATCCGACAGCGTGAGCCGCGTGAGCGCGCAGCTCGCCGGCAGCAGCGGCACGCCGGTTTACATGTCGCCACAGCAAATGATGGGCGAGCGGGCGGCGGTGACGGACGACCTCTACGCGATCGGCGCGACTTTTTACGAATTGCTGACGGGCAAGCCGCCATTCCATTCCGGCAACATCATCATGCAGGTGCAGGCCAAGGTGCCGCCGAGCCTGGCGGAGCGCCGGGCCGAGCTGGGCGTGACGGGCGAGACCATCCCGGAGTTTTGGGAACAGGCGGTTGCCGCCTGTCTCGCGAAAGAGGCGTTACAGCGGCCGCAAAGCACCTTGGAATTGCTGGCCCGGCTGAAGGGTGAGACAGCAAAGCCCGTCGCGCCGGCCGCGCCTCCGGTGGTCCCTGCGGTGGCAGCTCCGCCGCCTTTGGCTGCGCCGCCACCCGTGGACGGGCCGAAAAAGATCAGCGGGGCAAGGCGCTGGCTGCTGGCGCCGTTATGGGCGGCGGTGCTGCCGGCGGCGGCCTGCGCTGCATTCGCGATGGGATGGCGCGGGCTCAGCCATGCCGGGGGATTGTTGGAGTCAGGGGTTAAAGTTTTTTTCCTGATGACTCCTGTCATGACCATTTTGGTCATCCTGCTGCTGGGACTCTGGCGCTTGGGCCGTGGGCAATCTCATCCACTGCTGATCGGGCTGAGCGCAATGTGCAGTGCGGCGTGCGGCGTAGGCGTGATGCTTTTCATCGGGGCCGACCGGGTGCGATGGATAGACTCCAACCTGGGTTGGGGGCTTTTTGGCGCCGAGATTTTATTGAGCGGTCTGCTCGCCGGATTAGTGGGTGCCGCGGCCGGTTACGTGCTGCGTCGCTATGCATTTGGTGTTCCCGCCGCAAAACCTTCGGTGACGGGTGCGGTTGTGGTGGGTGGTCTGTTAATCGGTGGACTAGGCTTTGGTGTTATGCTGCCGCGTCAGTTTGACCGGACTTACAGTGCGGAAGGAGACCGCCAGTATCGCCTTTGGGAGGAAAATGACCGGGTCCGGCGCGAGGCTGAAGAGGCCAAGGCCAAGGCGGAAGCCGCCGCCCTCGCGCAGAAGCGCGAACAGGATGCCGCGACCGAACGTGCGTTGCGCGAACAGCAGGCGGTGGGGCTGATCCGGGAAGCTTACCGGATGGTGTTTGACCGAGCGCCCGATGCGCAGACGGTGGCGCGCTACACCACGTTGATGTTGCAGAATCGGGATTGGGATGCCGCCCGGCTGCGCAAGGAACTCCGCTCCAGTCCCGAAGGGCTGAAGGGCGGCCGGCTGCTCGTGCCGGAAGAGTTCTCCACCATCAAGGCGGCGATTGAGGCGGCAGTGCCGGGTAATACGGTGCACGTGGCGCCGGGCACCTATCGGGAGAATGTTTACCTCAACAAAGCGGTGAGCCTGGTTGGCGCCGGCCGCGACCGGGTGACTGTCGAGGCCGCACCCAACCAAAACGCACTCAGCGTGAGCAAGGTCAGCGGCATCACGGTCAGCGGGTTCACCTTCCGTCACAACGCGACCGCCGACACCGAGACCCGCAGCTTCGTGGTGAGCCTCGCGGAGGGCAGCCTCGTATTTGAGGACAATGCCGTGCTCGACGGCAACGGCGACGGGCTCAACCTGAAGGATGGCGGCTTTGCGACCGTCCGGCGGAACATCATCCGCAACCACCGCTGGGTGGGGCTTTCGCTTTTTGTCAACGCCTCCGGCCGGATTGAGGACAACCTGATCGAGCGCAACCAGACCGGCATCCATATCCGCGCGGCGCTCGGGCGCACCGAGATCATCGGCAACGACCTGCGCGGCAACCAACGCAACGGCATCTGGGTCGGCGAGGGCGACAATGTCACGCTCAGCAACAACCGTGTGACCGGCAACGGCACCGTGGGTGAGCGCTACGGTGGCATCGGCATAGGCAAGGGCCGGCCCACCCTCAACGGCAATGTCGCCTTCGACAACATCGGCACCGGCATCTGGTGGAACGCCGACGCCCAGCCCAACCTCGGCCGGGGCAACCTGAGCGACGGCAAGGATCTCACGGCGCCCTGAGCGGGCCCTCTCCGTCATGGATGACCTGGATCTAGCTGCGACGCTGAAGGGCTTTGCGCCCGGGCAGAAGGTTTTCAACCGTTACACGCTGAAAAAAATCCTCGGCCGTGGCGGCATGGGGGTGGTCTGGCTCGCGCGGGACGAGACGCTGGAGCTTGAGGTGGCCCTGAAGTTTCTGCCTGAAATCGTGGCCCTGGACCCCGAGGCGATGGCCGACCTCAAGCGCGAGACCCGTCGCAATCTTGACCTCACGCACCCCAACATCGTGCGGATTTACGATTTTGTCTCGGACAGCCGCACGGCGGCCATCGCGATGGAATACGTGGACGGCCCCACGCTCTCGGCCCTGAAGATCGAAAAACCGGCGCGCGTGTTCTCCGTGGACGAATTGCGGCCATGGGTCACCCAGTTGTGCGCAGCCCTTGCCTACGCGCATACCCGGGCGAAAGTTGTCCACCGCGATCTGAAACCGGCCAACCTCATGATCACGGCCGCAGGCGACCTGAAGGTCACGGACTTCGGCATCGCGCGCGGCATTTCCGACAGCGTGAGCCGGGTAAGCGCCCAAATGGCCGGCAGCAGCGGCACGCCGGTTTACATGTCGCCGCAGCAGATGATGGGCGAGCGGGCGGCCGTGACGGATGATATTTACGCGATCGGGGTGACCCTTTACGAGCTGCTGACGGGCAAGCCGCCGTTTCACTCGGGCAATATCGTCATGCAGGTGCAGATGAAGGTGCCGCCGTCGTTGGCCGAGCGCCGGGCCGAGCTGGGCATCGTGGGCGACCCCATCCCGGCATCATGGGAGGAGACCATCGCGGCGTGTCTGGCCAAGGAGCCGCAAGGTCGGCCATCAAGCATCGATGAACTGAAAACCCGGTTGGAATCGGCGCCCCAGCCAAAGTCCGGAGTGACTGGGCCAGTTTCCCGGGATGTGCCGGCGGAGCCGGCCCGCAGCCAGCCAGAACCTGCGGCGGTGGTTGCACGCACCGGGAGCGAAACCCGCGACCGCAAGTGGCTGGTGATGGGGGGGCTCGTCGCAGGCGTGGTGATCGTGGCTGGCATGGCTTATTATTTTGGCACCAAGGCGTGGTCGCACCGGGCCGAGGATGTCCCGGAACCTTCCCGCATTGATCGGCCGGGGGCCGAGGTTGCGGAAGCGGTCGCGCCGGGCATCCGCCCGGTGGTGAGCATCCAGACGATGCCGGAAGGGGCCAGCGTGAGCGTGGCGTCCCTGGGTGGAGGCCTGGCCCCGCTGACCTTGTTGAACGTCGTGCCGGGAACCTACCGCGTGCAAGCGGAGATGCCCGGCTACGACATCTACGAGGGGGAAATCCTGGTCGAGCGGCCTGCGCCGGGAAAGACGGAGCCGCAGGTGGTCCGTCTGCCCTTGGTCAGAAGCACGGGTCAACTGCGCATAGTATCCGAGCCGGCCGGGTTGGCGTATGTGTTGACAGGTCCGGACGGTGCCGTCCGGCGGGGCAGGACGCCTGCACTTGAGCAACAGATCCCGGTGGGAACCTGGGAATTCACGGTGGCGCGCGAAGGATTCGGCGACCGGCGTGGTTCTGTTTTGGTGAAACGCGGGGAAGAAAGCAGCGTGCAAACGGATCTGGCGGATGGACGCCTGCTGATAGACTCCGACCCTCCGGGAGCGGAAGTTTGGTCCGGTGGCCAGCGGCTGGGCGTCACACCCTATGAATCGGCGCAAGCCAGACCCGGACGGCATGACTTGGAACTGCGCCTGACCGGCTACGCGCGCGCCCAAATCAACCCGGAGGTCCTGCCTCGCGAGGCCACACGCCAGACGGTGGCGTTGCAGCGGCTGCCCCATCCGGTAGCCGGCTTGAACTGGGAGAACACTCTGGGCATGCGGTTCGCGCCGGTGTCGGGGATGACGGCATTGGTCGCGGTGTGGGAAACGCGCGAGGCGGATTACGCTGCGTTTGCGCGGGCCACCAACCGGGGCGCCCGCACCGGCCGGGCGGCCGATCATCCCGCGGTGGAAATCTCGTGGGAGGATGCCCGGGCGTTTTGCGAATGGCTCACCGCCCAGGAAAGGCGGGAAGGCCGGTTGACGGCCCGGCAACGTTACCGCTTGCCGACGGATGCGGAATGGTCGCTGGCGGTGGGGCTGGCCAATGAACGCGGCGGATCGCCCAAAGAGAAGGACGGGCGAATCAAGGATGTGTATCCTTGGGGCGCCGCGTGGCCGCCGCCGGCGGGTGCGGGCAATTATTCGCCCATTTTGGGCGTGGACGAATTTGAGGGTCTGGCCCCGGTGGGCAGCTTTCCCGCCAACCGCCACGGCTTGCACGACTTGGGCGGAAATGTCTGGGAGTGGTGCGAGGATTGGTATGACCCGGCCGCCCGCAACGCGCGGGTGCTGCGCGGCGCTTCCTTCAGCCGCTACGCCCGGGATTATCTGCTTTCATCCTACCGGAGCTTTGACCCTCCCGGGGCCCGTGACATATACACCGGGTTTCGCTGCGTGCTCGATGTTGACGCCCAGGACTGATTTTCGAACCAACCAAACCCATCATGATAAACCAAAAGTACTGCACCCTGTTCCTGCTGGCTGTCGCCGCAATCCTTTCATCCGGCTGCGTGGCCACCGGCGCCAAATCCACCGCCATGACCATCGCGCTTCCGGCGGTCGAAAAACAGCATCCGGAAACCGTCGCGATCAGCGTATCCGGCGGAAAGGCGACCAACCCGCTCTGGACCTCGCAAGTGTCCAACGAGGATTTTCAGGCGGCTCTGATCTCAAGCATCTCCGCCAGCAAGGTCTTTTCCGCCGTGGTGCAGGACGGCCAAAACGACCTGCTGCTGAAGGTCGAGCTGTTGAAACTGGCCCAGCCTTTGGCGGGATTAAACATGACCGTGACGGCTGAAACCAGTTGGACGCTGACCAACCGGCTTGACGGAGCCGTGTTGTGGCAGAAGCAGATCAGCGAGGCTTACACCGCAACCATGAGTGACGCGGTTGTCGGGGTGACGCGGCTCCGGCTGGCCAGTGAAGGTGCGATCCAGGCAGTCATCAAGACCGGGGTGGAGGAAATGTCCCGGATCAGGATCAAATGAAAAAAGGGCAGTCATCCACCGGACTGCAATGGGCCGCGTTGAGCGACCAGGGGCGGCGGCGCAAGAACAACGAGGACGCCTGGGGCGCGTGGTCGTTTGGCCAGATGCTGGCCCGGATGCCGGAAGAGCCGCGCATCTGGCCGGCGGAGGGCTTCCTGCTGATGGTCAGCGACGGCATGGGCGGGGCCAAGGCCGGCGAGGTGGCCAGCCAGTTTTGCGTGGAGCGGCTGGCACGGGAACTGTATGCCCGCCGCCGGGAGCCCGACCGGGGCGCGGCCATGCGCACGGCTTTTGTCACCACTCATGAGGCGTTGATGGCCGAAGCGGATGCCGACCCCCTGAAGGAAGGCATGGGCGCCACCCTCTCCGCGCTCTGGTTGTTGCCGGACGGGGCCTATTGGTTTGGCCATGTGGGCGACAGCCGCATCCATGCGGGCGGGCCTGATGGCTGGCAGCAGTTGACCGAGGACCAGAGCGTGGGCGCCGGTATGGTCCGGCGCGGCGAGATGAGCGCCGAGGATGTGAACCGGCTGCGCTACCGTTCGATGCTGGAGCAGGTGATGGGCGGCGCGGGCGCGCCTTTGGAGCCGCAGATCGGCCGCGGCCAATGGTCCGCCGGGCTGGCCCTGGCGCTTTGTTCCGACGGGCTCTACGGCCCGCTAGGCGATGACATGGACGAATATTACCGCGAGGCGCTGGCCCGACCCAATCTGACCGAGGGCGCCCGCTGGCTGGTCGAGCAGGCCAATGACGCCGGGGGGCCCGACAACATCACGGTTTTGCTGGCACGATTCGTGCCCTGAAATCGAGATATGAAAGACGATCTTAAGTCCAGACAGCAGCCGATCGGCTCGGATTGGGAGGAATTCCTCCGGGCGCACAGCGCCTTGGGGCTGCCCGAGATCAACCTCAGCGAACTCAACCCCGGCGACCGGCTGGTGGTCGAGACTTTGCACACCCGCTATGGGTTTGAATGGCGGGAAGGCGGCCAAGTCGAGCTTACGACCAACCGCGGCGACCGGCCGCATGGTCTGGTGCGTATCCAGGGTTGCACCTTTGGCCAATCCAGCAGTATCAAACCCGGCATGCTCTTCTGCGGCGGCAACCTGGAATATGTATCGGATGACGGCCGCATGCGGCATCTCACCACGGCCATCCGCTCCTTGGTGCTGTTGCGACGCAGCAACTGACCCCACTTTATGGACGATCTCGATCTTGGTGCGACCATCAAGGGCTTCTCCCCCGGGCAGAAAGTCTTCAACCGTTTCACGCTGCAGCGCATCCTCGGCCGGGGCGGCATGGGGGTGGTGTGGCTGGCGCGAGACGAGGACCTGGAGCGCGATGTCGCACTCAAGTTTCTGCCCGAGATCGTGGCGCTCGACCGTGAATCGGTGGCCGAGCTGAAGCGCGAAACCCGCCGCAACCTCGAGCTGACGCACCCGCACATCGTGCGGATCTACGACTTTGTGCAGGATGCGCGCGCCGCGGCCATCTCGATGGAGTATGTCAACGGCTCCTCGCTTTCCGGACTGAAGGTGGACCGGCCGGGCGGCACTTTCCCGCTGGCGGATGTCACCCGCTGGGCCGGCCAGTTGTGCGAGGCCCTGAGCTACGCGCATGGGACCGCGAAGGTCGTGCACCGTGACCTGAAGCCGGCCAACCTGATGATCACCAGCGAAGGCGATCTGAAGATCACCGACTTCGGCATCGCCTGCAGCATCTCGGACAGTGTGTCGCGGGTTTCCAAGAACATGGATTCGTCGGGCACGCCGCTCTACATGTCGCCGCAGCAGATGATGGGCGACCGGCCCACCGCGGCGGACGACATCTACTCATTCGGTGCCACCCTATACGAACTGCTGGCCGGCAAGCCGCCGTTTTACACCGGCAACATCATCCTGCAGGTGCAGAACAAACTGCCGCCGTCCATGACCGAACGCCGGCAAGAACTGCACCTCACGGGGCTCGATCCCATTCCGGCGGAGTGGGAGACCGTGATCGCGAGTTGCCTCGCGAAGGATCCGGCCCAGCGCCCGGCCTCGATTGCGCTCGCCGCCGAGCGGTTGAGACTGAGCGGGGCCTTCACGGCTTACACGCCGCCTGCCAACCCGGCAGCCCCGCCGCCGGTCGTGCCGACGGCGAAACCCTCGCCCGCACCGGAGCCGGTTGCACCCAGGCCGGCGGCCGCGCCGGTCCCGGCAAAGCCGGTGAACAAGAAGGCGCTCTGGCTGGGTCTGGCCGCCGCGGTTATCATGGTGGCCGGTGCCGGTTACTGGCTGGGTGATGTGCCCAACCGGCTCAAGGCGGGACAGCGCATGACGGAGGCGCAGAAAGCGCTTTTTGCGAGCGACTGGCAGACCGCGCTGCTGGCGCTGCGCGAGGCCGTGAACCTGCGACCCACCGATTTGGAGTATCGCCGGGAGTTCGATGAGGCGCAGCGGCGCTGGCTTGACATGGTGGAGAAGGAGATCGCCGGGGTCGCTCCGCGGCTGGCCTATGACCGGCTCGCCAATCGGGCTCCCGCCGCGGTGGCGCTGGTCGAGCCCTATTCGGAGACCTTTCGCCGCCTGTCGGAGGAAACGACCCGTGCGGTGCGCCAAATCGTGCAAACTGCCGTCAATCGCTCGCTGGCCCTGGTGGAGGAGCGCGATTTTGTGGCGGCTTTGGCGCAGTTGGATGAAGTGCGCGGCCATGCGGCCGTGCTGCCGGCTTTTGCCGCCACCGAGACCGATGTGCGGCGCAAGCGTGTGCTCGACGGCATCGAGGTGGCGTTGGAGCAATCGCAGCAGCTCAGGTTTCCCGACGCTTATGCGGTGCTGGAACTGGTGCGGGATGATTCCCGGCTGGCCGCTCAGGAACATGCGCGCGCGCTGCAACAGGTGCGCGAGGAAGAGGTGCAGGCCCGGCTGGTTCAGGTGCGCAACCTTGCGCGGGCGAACCGTTACGCCGAGGCCCAGATGGAACTCGGACACCTGCGGCAAAACGCAGTCCTGCTGCCGGCCGTTGAAGAAGTCGTCGGCGAGGTGAAAGCGTTGGCCGAAGACTTCAGCCTGAACCGGCTTTCCGTTGCCTTGGTGGCCGGCCAAGTGGCGGAGGCGGACGCGGCCCTGCAGGATTACGCCCGTTTCACGGATTCAACCTTTACCGTGACCGGTGCCGAACTGATTGGCAGCCGTGACTTGGAATCGTTTTTGCGGGCCATCGAACAATTGCGCATGCGGCCGGCCGCCGGCCAGCTTCGCACCCACGGCCGGGACATCGCCCTCGTGGCGGCGGTGCGGACCCGGTTTGCCGACGCGGATTCGGTCGCCCGCTTCCTGCGTCAAGAATTTCATGCTTGGAGTGAGGTTGAGGAAAAGAACGGCAGGCCCGGACTGGCCCTGTATCTGGCCGCTGAATCGCGGCGCGAAGGCGCGCCGGCCGACCCCGCCCGTGAGAACCGGCTGAAGGCCGCGCTCACCGCGGATGTGGGCCTGCGGCTTGCCTGGGCGCCAGACAATGTGGACAACAAGGCGACCGGGCCGTTGCGAACCGAACCGCTGAACGCCGTGCGCACCGCCCTGGAGCGCCGCGTGGCGGCGGTGATGCCGGTTGGCGCGGCGAACAGCCCGGGCGCGGTGAGCGTCGCGCTGACGATCAGCGGGCCGACCGACAGCAACCAGCCAAGCCGCCAGCGCCGGAGTTCTCGCTACCAGAGCGGCACGCGCACCGTGGACAATCCGCGCTACAGTCAATTGCAACGGCAGCTGGAAAATGCGGAAAATGATGTGGCAAACACCCAGCGCGCTTTAAACAACGTGCGGGCGGAGGCGCAGCGCATGGCGAACCAAGCCAGCAGCTCCGGCGACATGAACGCCGCGCTGGCCGGAGCATTGGCCGGCGGCATTGGCGTGGGCGTGGCGCAAAACAACGTGAACAAGGCGGTGAACAACCGGAACAATATCCGCAGCGACCTGCGCAACACGCCCCGCACCCTGACCGAGCCCACGTATGCCGATGAGGCTTACGATGTCGTCACGCACAATGTTACCTACACGGCCGACCTCTCGGCGACTCCGGCCGGGGTGCGCAATCCCGTGCGTTGGCGCGCCCAGTTCGCGCACCAGACGACCGAGGTCACGGGCAATGCGAGTCGCGGCGTGCCGGTGCAGAGTCCCACTTATCCCGCGGCGGTGGACATCAGCCGCCAGCTTTCACAGCAACTGGTCGAGCGCGCGAGGGATATTGCGCCTCTGGAACAGCTCCTCGCCACGGCCAGCTTTGCGGCGCTTAACGAGCGCGGCCGTCAGGCTGGCCGCAAAGAGATCGACTTGGCCGATGACCAGTGGGGACTGCTCCTGCTCTGGCGGGGGATCAATATCGAACCCGCCGGCGCCGCCGACATCGAAGGTGCGGTGCGGCAGGCGATCGGGTTGCCGCGCCGCTGAATCGGTTCACATCGGGTAGAGAAAGGAATACTGCCCGGCGACGGGCACAAAGACGTCGCCCGTGAATTTGTAATCGCCGATGCCGACGACCGCGCCCGCGTGACGGTTGACGTTGCCAAGCCGGGTGCCGGCCCTGGCCAAACTGGCCCAGAACTCGCCGCGTTCATTGAGCGTCGGCGGCTCGGGCTCGCTCATGAACTGCGGACCGGGCATGTCGCCCTGACGGGCGCGATGGGCCTTGGCGGCCTTGTCGAGGGCGGTGAGATTTACCGTGTAATCGATGACAATCGTCCGTCCCACGTAGAGTTCCGGGCCATTGCGGACTTCACGCACCACGGCCACGATGGTGACGCGCCGGAGACGGCCTTCGGCGGTTTTGGCTTCGTGGACGATACGGGAGGTCTCGTGCAGTTTGAACTGCTCGGAGGCGACCCGTTGAAAACCCGCGGGGTTGATGGCACCGAAGGTCGTGAGTGTCGGCAGCAGACAAAGGAGCAGAAGTAGTCGGGTCATGATGGGGAAAGAAGGCAGGATTCAGGCCAAGGCGAAGAGTTCATGCCGGCCTTCGAATCCTTTGAGGGCATGCAGCCCGGTGGAAGTGGCCCGGGGCTTCGGATCGGGCCAGGCGGCAAGGGCGGCGGGCGTGGCGGCGTAACGCACGCGGGCGGCCCCGGCGACCTTCTCCATGCGGAAGAGATAATTCACGCCTGCACCAAGCACCGATTCGACCCCGCCGGCAGCCGCTGCGCCCACCGTCACGCGGTCATGGTGCACGATCAGCCGGAAAGGCAGATGGGCGGTCTCGGCTTGCAACTCGCGGAGCGCGGCCAGCGCCGCGAAGAAACGGGCCGGGGGAAACGTGCGCACAGGCAGGTAGGCGAGAAACCCGTCGCCGAGATACACCTGAATGTCGGCCTTCTGGGCGGCGAACCCCGCGGCACAGGCCGAGAGCCAGCCGCCGACACGTCGCGACACCTCCTCGGGAGGATGGCTTTGGGAAAAGGGAGTGAAGCCCTCGATATCGGCCAGCACCATCCAGGCTTCCTCGACGCGGATGGCGGGCCGGGTGATCAATTGGGTCTCGCTTTCGGCATGTTTGCGGGTGGTGGCACGCGGCGCGCCGCCGCGAAAAATGAGCTCCGTGCGGCCGAGCAGGATACGGTCGCCATCGGCGAGCTGGGTGGGGCGCAGCAGTCGCCGGCCGTTGACGTGGGTGCCGTTGGTGCTGCCGAGGTCCACGATCCAGAACTCACCGCCGGCCTGCGGATTGATGAGCGCGTGGCGGCGGGAGCACTCGGTATCGTTCAGCGAAATCTCGCAGGCGGAGCTGCGGCCAAGCGAAACCGGCCGGTCGAGCCGGGTGCGGGTTTTGTCGGCATGATCCAAGTAGGCGACGGCCACGATGCCCTCAGGCATAGCGATGTAGCGTCGTTCGGCTAGCCCGAAGATTGCACGCGCAGGAAAACCTACAGCAGCAACAGGGCGGGATTCTGCAGGTGATCGCGGAGAGCGTTCAGGAACTTGGCGCCGACGGCGCCGTCCACGATGCGGTGGTCGCAGGAGAGGGTGAGCGACATGCGCTGGCCGATCACGATTTCATCGTCCACGACGACCGGCTTCTTGACGGTGGCGCCCACGGCGAGGATGGCGGCGTTGGGCGGGTTGATGATCGCGGTAAAGCGCTCGATGCCCATCATGCCGAGGTTGGAGACGCAGAACGTGCCGCCGGTGAACTCCGCGGGCGTGAGCTTCCGGTCCTTGGCTTTTTTGCCGAGTTCCTTGGTCTCGGCGCTGATCTGCATGAGGCTCTTCTGGTCGGTGTTGCGGATGACCGGGGTGATGAGGCCGTCGTCGATTGCGACCGCGAAGGACACATGCACCGCACCGTGGGACTTGATGCCCTTTTCTTCCCACGAGGTGTTGACCGAAGGAACGGCGCGGAGCGCGGCGGCGCTGGCCTTGAGGACGAAGTCATTGACCGAGAGCTTGACCTTGTCCTTCGCGAGGCCGGCGTTGAGTTGCTCGCGCAGGGCCATGAGCGGATCAGCGTCCACCTCGATCTCCAGATAAACGTGCGGGATCTGGGTCTTGGACTCCAGTAATCGGCGCGCGATGGTGGCGCGCATGTTGGAGGGCGACGCGGTGGCCTCGGCCTGCACGGCGGATTTGTCGGTGACAGAGCGCCAAGGCCAGACAGGTGCGGCTTTGCCGGCGGGGGCGGCGGCCTTGGCCGGAGGGTTTTTGGCGGCGGCAAGAATATCGGCGCGCAAAATACGGCCACCGGGGCCGGAGCCCTTGGCCGTCTTGGGATCTACGCCCAGCTCGGCCGCAAGACGCAGGGCGAGCGGGGAAATCCGGAGCCGGCCTGAGGCCGGTGATTGCGGATTGGGGGTTGCGGAGTGCGGAATGGCTGCCGCAGGCGCTTGAACTGCCGATGCGGGTTTGGGCTCTTCCTTCTTTTCGGGCTCCTTGGTTTCAGGCTTTTTTTCCTCAGCCTTGGGGGCTTCTGCCTTTTTTGGCGCCGGGGCCTCAACCTTTTCGCCGGCCTTGCCGATCGCGGCGAGGGCCTCGCCGATGGCGACGGACGAGCCGGCGGCGGCAAATTGCTTGAGCAGCACGCCGTCAAAGAAGGACTCCAGCTCCATCGTGGCCTTGTCGGTCTCGACCTCGGCGAGCATGTCGCCGGATTTCACGGTGTCGCCTTCGTTTTTGAGCCACTTGACCAGCGTGCCCACCGTCATGGTGTCGCTGAGTTTCGGCATTTCGATGATTTGAGCCATGGCGGTGATCAGTTGAAGATTTCGAGGGCAGCCTGAAGGACGCGCTGCGGGTTGGGAAGTTGTTCGATTTCGACCGGCGGGCTGTAGATGGCCGGAGCGTCCACGGTGGCGAGGCGGTGGATGGGGGCGTCGAGTTCGTCAAAGGCCTCGCGCTGGATCATGTAGGTGAGCTGGGTGCCGACGCTCGCAAAGGGCTTCTGCTCCTCGACGATGAGCACGCGGTGGGTCTTGGCGACCGACTTGAGCACGGTGTCGATGTCGAGCGGGCGGATGGAGCGCAGATCCACGATTTCCGCGGAGAGGTTGTGCTCCTTTTGGAGGACTTCGGCGGCGGCGAGGGAGTGCAGGACGGAACGGCCATAGGTGACGATCGTGAGATCGGTGCCCTCGCGCTTCACGTCGGCCGAGCCGAGGGGGATGAGGTATTCCTCTTCCGGGACCTCGCCCTTGTTGCCGTAGAGGATGGTGTTCTCGAGGAACATCACGGGATCATTGTCGCGGATCGCGGACTTGAGCAGACCCTTGGCGTCGTAAGGGGTGGCGGGGACCACGACCTTCACGCCGGGATGGTTGGCGAGCACGTTTTCCGGGGTGTGCGAGTGGGTGGCGCCGACGTTGGTGCCGCCGTTGGCGGGGCCGCGGATCACGATGGGACAATTGATCAGGCCGCCGGACATGTAGCGGACGTTGGCGGCGTTGTTGAGGATCTGGTCGAAAGCGACGGAGTAGAAGGACCAGAACATCAGCTCCATGACGGGGCGAACGCCGAGCATGGAGGCGCCGACACCCATGCCGATGAATCCGGCCTCGGAGATGGGCGTGTCCACGATGCGGTCGGGGCCGAACTTGGCGAGCAGGCCCTCGGTGACCTTGTAGGAGCCGTTGAACTGGCCGACTTCCTCGCCCAAGATGACGACGTTCTTGTCGCGTTCCAGCTCCTCGGCGAGGGCGTGACGGATGGCTTCGCGGTAAGTGATGGCAGGCATGGAGAGTTGGCTCAGTCGAAGAAGAGGCGGCCCTGGGATTTGCGCTCGGCGGGGTTGTCCGCCTCCCAGTAAACGTCCTGTTGGATGTTTTCGACCGTGGGGAAGGGGCTGGCCTCGGCGAATTCGGCGGCGGCCTCGGCTTCGGCGCGGGCGGCCTGGTCGATTTCCTCGGCTTCGGCCTCGGTGAGGATCTTGGCGGCGATCAGTCGCTGCTGGAAGGTTTGGATGGGATCCTTCGTGCGGCGGTATTCCTCGATCTCGGCCTTGGTGCGGTAGGTGTTGTCCGGGTCGGCGACGGAGTGGCCGCGGTAGCGGTAGCAGCGGATTTCAATCACGGCCGGCTTCGACTCCTCACGCGCGAGCTTGAGGTATTTGTCCATCATCGCGCGGACGGCGTAGAGGTCGTGGCCATCGCAGGTATCCCAGGCCATGTTGTAGCCCTCGGCGCGCTTGGCGAGTTCGCCGGCGGAGGAGCGCGACTGGCTGGTGCCCATGGAATAGCCGTTGTTCTCGATGACGAAAATCACCGGCAACTGCCAGAGGGCGGCGAGATTGTAGGATTCGTGGACGGCGCCCTGGTTGACCGCGCCATCGCCCATGAAGGCCATGGCGGCGCCTTTGCGGCCGAGGTATTTCAGGCCGTAGGCGAGGCCGATGCCGAGGGGAATCTGGCCGCCGACGATACCGTGGCCGCCCCAGAAATTGCGGTCCGGGGCGAAGAAATGCATTGAGCCGCCCTTGCCCTTGGAGCAACCGGTGGCCTTGCCATACATCTCGGCCATCTGCTCATTCAGACCCATGCCCACGGCAATCGCGTGGCCGTGATCGCGGTAGGCGGTGATGACGTGATCGTCCTTGCCCATCAGCGAGCAGCAGCCCACGGCGACGGCTTCCTGGCCGATGTAAGGGTGCATGAAGCCGCCGATTTTCTTGCCCTGGTAGGCGCGGAGCGAGCGCTCCTCGAAGCGGCGGATGCGGACCATCGTCCGGAAGAGTTCGATGCGCTCGACTTTGCTGAGGCTGCGGTTGACGGGTGCGTCGGCCGGCGACTCCGCGGAGGTTGCGGAGCCGGTGGATTTTTTCGGTGCGGCAGTGGCTTTTTTGCTCACGTTCTTGGTGGTCTGGCGGTTGAAACGGGTCAGTGTTTGCCGGAAGTTTTAGAAATCAAGTGTTTAGTCCTCAAAGGCGGCGGCAGGCGAGCGATCCGCGGAGGGCGGGGTGATCTCCTCGATCTCCACCCGGACCGGCTGGCCGGGAGCGCAATCCGCCTTGAGCGCCACGAAACGGTCGCGGAAACGGTCATAGATGGGCCAGAGTGCGTTGCGGTCGGTCTCGGGAATGGCCAGGGAGTCGATGGCCGTGCGGGAAAAGAAACCGAAGCGGCCCTCGCCGATGGCCGGGGGCAGCGCAGGGATGGGCCGGCGGCAGCGGAAGAGGAACATGAGCCAGTGGGATTCGCCCTCGTAAGCCTTCTCGGCGATCATGGCGAAAAGGTGCAGGTCGTCCGCCGTGATCTCGAAACCGGCTTCTTCCCGGGTCTCGCGGACGGCACATTCGAACGGGGATTCGCCGATGGCGGTCTCCAGCTTGCCGCCGATGGGGCTCCAGATGCCAAGGTTGGGCGGCTTCGCGCGCAGGAGCAGCAGATGCTCTCCGGCGGGGTTTTCCAGAAAGACCAGAACGGCGATTTTGTAAGTGAGCGGTGGCGGCATGCGGCGGCAGGGGTTGAGCGTGACGACCGGCGGAAGTGCGACAACTTTTTTGTCAGGCAGCGGTCCCTTTCGATTGCCGGCGGCGGGGCGGCAAGTTCCTAAACCACGGCGCGTCGTGGCCGCGGAAGCAGGGAAGGCCTCGCGTGGAAATTTCCGGCCGGATACGGCCGGAACCGGTTGCTCAGGGCAGCGGCGTGAGGTTGGCGGCGGGGACCTTCACGAGGAGACCTTGCTGCAAAACATCCACGGCGATGACGATGCCGGCGGGGTTGGCAGGATTGTCCACGTAGCCTTCCAGGCCGTGCAAAGGTCCGCCGGCAATTTTTACCCGCCGGCCCTTGGCGAGCAGCGGCATGAGACTGAGTTCGAAGCCGGAGGCGACGATGGCCTTGACGTCGGCGAGTTGGCGGAGAAACGCGGCTTCGTCGGGCACGGGGATGGCGCGGGCGAGCAGGTCCTGCTGGTAGATCCGGGCTTTGCGCTCGGCCGGCACAAGGGCAAAAACGTAGCCGGGAAAAAGCGGCTTGGTGAAGCGTTTGGTCTGCTGCCGGTAGCGCCGCACACTTTGGACGAGCGCGAGGTAGTGCTCGAAACCTTCGGCGGCCATGAGCGCGGCGAACTTTTTCTCGCAGCGCGGGCGGGTGTGGCACACGAGCCAGGCGGCTGCGGGTTCGGGGACGGCGGGCGGCATGCGGGTCAGGGCGACTGGAGGAGCTGCAGTGCCTCTACGTAGCCGGGGAAACCCTTGCCGGATATCATGGCCACACACGCGCCCGCCGTCATGGAGGTGCGGCGGAATTTCTCGCGCTTTTTGATGTCCGAGATATGCACCTCGACGGCCGGTTTGGCGCTGGCCGCCAGCGCATCGCGCAGGGCGATGCTGGTGTGGGAGTAGGCGCCGAAGTTCACGATGAAAGCGTCGATGCCGCGGTCGGTGAGCGCATGGATTTTGTCCACCAGTGCCCCTTCATGGGCGGACTGGAAAAAAGTCACGGTCAAGCCGAGCCGGCGGGCCTCGGTGCGGATGAGTTTTTCGAGGTCCTTGAGCGTGGCGCGGCCGTAGATCTCGGGCTGGCGCTTGCCGAGGCGGTCGAGATTGGGGCCGTGCAGGATGGCGATGCGTTTCATGGGATATCAGAGCGGATTGCCGGTGGCGAGGAACTGCCACGGCAGGTTGAATTTTTTGGCAAGCTCGGTGGCGAGCGCCTGCACGGCGTGAACCTCGGTGGCGTAGTGACCGCAGAGGTAGAGGTTGAGTTTCTCCTCCTGCGCGCGATTGAAGTGCTCCTCGCGCAGTTCGCCGGTGATGAGCGTGTCCACGCCGGCGGCGGCGAGGTGACCGAGGGCGCTGTTGCCGCTGCCGCTACAGAAGGCCACGGCCCGGGGCGCGGTGGAGCCGCATTCAATGGCGATGACGCGGGCGTAGTGGCGCTCCAGCCTGGCGCGCAGGGCGGCCCGGGTCAGCCGGCTGGGCGCGATGCAGCCGATGTCGCCGCCATCGCTCGGGATGAACGTGCGGGCGGGCTTCAAGCCGAGCTGCCGGGCGAGCAGGACGTTGTTGCCGATCTGCGGGTGCGCATCGAGCGGCAGGTGGCTGGAGTAGAGTGCGCAGTCGCCACGGATGAGGGTGGCGACACGATCATAGGCCGGCCCGGTGAGCGGGCGGGGCATGTCCCAATACATGCCATGATGCACGATGAGAAAATCCACCCCGGCGGCGACGGCGAGGCGGAAGGGCTCGACGCCGGCATCCACCGCGGCGCCGATCTTGGTCACGCGGCCGGAGTTGGCGACCTGCAGGCCGTTAAATGAGCCGGGATAATCGGCAAAGGCGGTGCGCCGGGTGCGGCGGTCGCAATGGGCGACAAGGTCATGGAGGCTGGGCATGGCGGAGCGGACGGGTTCTCTCTTTGGTTTCACCAAAGAGAGAACCATTACCCGGGCGAGAACGAGAACGATTTTGGGCCGGCGGTTGGCGCAGTGCAGGGTTGCCCGCCGGTCCGGGATGCGCACAGTCCTGTTCCTGCATGAGCGAACCCACCGATCCCGTCCGGCTGATTGCCGATGCCACCGCGCGATTTCCCCACCGGCCTTCGTGGGACGAGTATTTCATGGCCACGGCGCTGCTCATGGCCACGCGCTCGCCGTGCGAGCGGCTCAACGTGGGCTGCGTGATCGTCACCGGCGGGGAGCGGCGCAACCGGCTCGTCGCCGCGGGCTACAACGGCTACCTGCCGGGTTCCCCGCATGTCTCGCGGTTGCGCGACGGTCACGAACAGGCGACGGTGCATGCCGAACAGAACGCCGTGGCGGATGCGGCCCGGCGCGGCAGTTCGGTGGAAGGTTGTGTCGCCTACATCACGCATTATCCCTGCATCAACTGCGCCAAGATCCTCGCCTCGGCGGGCATCGCGGAAATCCGCTACCGGGATGACTACAACAACGATCCGCTGGTGGCGCCCATGCTGGCCGACGCCGGTGTGAAGGTGTTGCGGCTGGAGTAAAACCGCCTCGGTTTCTCTGCCATGCGCGAACGCCAGACCCCTTCCAAGCCACGGCTCGCCGGCACGCTGTTGCTGGCCCATCCCTCCCTGCGCGATGCAAATTTCCGCCATACCGTGATCCTCATGTCCGTGCATGATGGCGACGGGGCGATGGGCGTGGTGCTGAACCGGCCGCTGGGCCGGAAGCTGGGTGACCTTAACAGCGAATTCGCGGCCGGGCCGCTGGCGACGGTGCCGCTTTACCAAGGCGGTCCCGTGCAGGACAAGCAGCTCATTCTGGTGGCTTGGGAGCCCCAACCGGAGGGATTCAGGATGCACTTTGGCATCGAGCCCGGCCGGGCGGCGGAGTTTCTCGCCGAGGGCAGCGCGGAGGTGCGGGCGTTTCTGGGCTACTCCGGCTGGTCCCGCGGCCAGCTCGAACGCGAACTCAAGCAGGATGCCTGGGTGGTGGCGGAGATCCCCGACGATCTGCTTGGCCAGTCGCAGGATACCGGGCTGTGGCGGACGATCCTGCGCCGCGCGGGCGATGAGTGGAGGCTCTTGGCCGAGGAGCCCGAAGACACGAGTCTCAACTGAGTTACGCCAGCGCGGACATTTCAGTTGACAGGGGTGGGGTGGCGCTCTGTTTTCACGCCTTTTATGAAAGTCGTTTCCTCCATCAAATCCGCCAAGAAGCGTCACCCGGCCTGTCAGGTCGTGCGTCGCAAAGGCAAAATCTACGTGATCAACAAGGTCGAGCCGCGCTACAAGGCCCGCCAAGGTTGATCCAACCCATCCCTTTATTCCCGTGAAAGCCGAAGGCCATCCCACGCTCAATCCCGTTTGCTTCGTTGATGTTGCGAGCGGCAAACGCTTCCTGACCCGTTCCACGATGAAGTCCGCCCGCAAGGAGACCATCGACGGCCAGGAATACCACATCATCCTGCGCGACGTCACCATGGACTCGCATCCCGCCTACACCGGCGAGAAGCGCATCGTGGACACCGCCGGTCGCGTCGAGAAGTTCACGACGAAGTTCAAGCGCGGCACCAAGAAGTAAGCCCGCAGGTTCTTTTCCCGCCCCCGGTCCGCACCGGGGGCTTTTTTGTGCCCGGACGGGCAAGACACTAAAAAAAGTGGGCAGCGCGGCCGGGATCGTGTTGGGTGGAGCCGTGGCCGCCGCCAAACTTATCCTTTTTGATTGTGACAGCACGCTGAGTGCGATCGAAGGCATTGACGAATTGGCCCGCGGTCGCGGGCCCGAGGTGCAGCGCCAGATCGAGCACATGACCACGCAGGCGATGGAAGGCAAAATCCCCGTGGAGGCGGTGTTCAGCCGCCGGCTGGAACTCATCCGCCCGACGCGCGCGGAGGTGGAGCAAATCGGGGCCGACTACATCGCGAGCGTGGAGCCGACCGCGCGCTCCACCATCCGCGAACTGAAGGAGCGGGGTTGGGAGCCTGTGATCGTGAGCGGCGGCTTCCGGCAGGCCATCGCGCCGCTGGCGGATTTTCTGGGCATCACCCGCGTGGAGGCGGTGGACCTGTATTTCGACGGTGCCGGCGCCTACCGGGGTTATGATGTGGACTATCCGGCCACTCGTTCCGGCGGCAAACCGCAGATCATTGCCCGGGTGAAACGGGATCTCGGCGCGGGCCGCACCGTCATGGTGGGCGACGGGGTGAGCGACCTGGAGACGCAGCCGGTGGTGGATCTTTTCGTGGGCTTCGGACGCTACGCGGACCGCAAGCCGGTCCGGGCCGGTGCCGGCGCCTTTATCCACTCGCTCCATGAGTTGCTCGAACTGCTGAAGGCATGAAAACGAAACTCCTCCTGTGGTGGGTGGTGATGATGTGGCTGGCTTTTTTGCCGCGGATCAGCGCGGCCGCGCCGGCTGGCAACGCGCACGAGGAGGCGTTTCCCGTGCCCATCGAGACCTATGTGGTGGATGAGACCAACTCGACGCTTTGGGAAATCCTGCGGCACCGGGTGGAGGTCGAGCCGTTCAACCTTGTCGCCACGATTCTCTTCGTGCTCGCGGTCATCCATACCTTCCTGACCGCGCGCTTCCGGCACTGGGCGCATGTCATCGAGCAGCGACATGCCGAGAAACTTCGGCGCGAGGGGCGGTTTGTGGACCTCAACAACGACGGCGAGCCCGACGAAGTGAGTTTCTGGGGCAAGATCCTGCATTTCTTCGGCGAGGTGGAGGCGGTCTTCGGCATCTGGGTCATTCCGCTGCTGGTGGCGATCACCTGGTCCGAGAGCTGGCACACGGCCGAGGAATATCTCAACAGCCGGGTCAGCTACACGGAGCCGATCTTTGTGGTCGTCATCATGGCGATCGCGGCGAGCCGGCCGGTGCTGCGGCTGGCGGAGAACGCGATGGCGCGGGTGGCCGCGCTCGGGGCCGGCACGCCGCTGGCCTGGTGGTTCTCCATCCTCACGGTCGGGCCCGTGCTGGGCTCGTTCATCACCGAGCCGGCCGCCATGACGATCTCGGCGCTGCTGCTGCTGGAGAATTTTTACCGCTACGGGCCGAGCGAGCGGCTGAAATACGCGACGCTCGGGCTGCTCTTCGTCAATGTCTCGGTCGGCGGCACGCTCACGCATTTCGCCGCTCCGCCGGTGCTCATGGTGGCGGGGGCTTGGGGCTGGGACTTCATGCACATGCTCACGCATTTCGGCTGGAAGGCGGTGGTGGGCATCCTCGCTTCCAATCTGCTTTATTATTACGTGTTTCGGCGCGAGTTCGCCGCGCTGGCCGCGCAACGCAAGCCGGCGGGCGAGGCCGAGCTGTTCGGCGCGCCGGTGGACGACCACCGGGTGCGCATTCCGGTCTGGGTGACGATTGCGCATGTCTTCGCGCTGTTCTGGACGGTGTTCACGGCGCACTACACGGCCCTCTACATGGGCGGTTTCCTGATGTTTCTCGCCTTCACGCAGGCGACGGCGCAGTTCCAATCGCCGATCCAGTTTCGCGGCCCCATTTTGGTGGGCTTTTTTCTCGCCGGCCTGGTCATCCACGGGACGTTGCAGCAGTGGTGGATTGAGCCGGTCTTGCGCAGCTTGGATGCGTTGCCGCTGATGCTGGGCGCGACCGTGCTGACGGCTTTCAACGACAATGCGGCAATCACCTATCTCGCTTCGCTGGTGCCGGGGTTTTCCGAGGAAATGAAGTATGCGGTCGTGGCCGGGGCGGTGGCGGGCGGCGGTTTGACGGTCATCGCGAACGCGCCGAATCCCGCGGGCCAGTCCATCCTGTCGCCCAGCTTCAAGGAGGGAATCGCGCCGGGCAAACTGCTCGTCGCGGCGTTTGTGCCGACGCTCATCATGGGTCTGGCCTTCCTGATGCTGCCCTCGTGAAGCGTTGCGGAACTGAAAATTCCGGTTCGGGTTGACAGCATTCGACTCGACCGAATCGTAACGGCGCCCGGGGCGTCCAGAGTGATGCGGCGCCGGCGGGCATGACGCATGGTCGCCCTCCTGTTTATCGCCATTCTGCTGCCTTTTTTGCTTCTGCCCGCGGTCCTCGCGGTCGGGGGCAAGTGGCGTGCGCGCACGGGCTGGTTGGCCTTGGCGGCGCCGGTTGGTTCTTTTGCGATCCTGCTCCATCTGGCGCTGGCGGTGGCGGAGCCCGGCGGCCGCATGGTGGTGGAGTTGGCGTGGATTCCCTCCCTGGGGTTGGATCTCACGTTCATGATCGACGGGCTGTCGCTGTTCTTCGGTCTCGTGGTCAGCGGCATGGGCATCCTCGTCGTGTTCTACGCCGCGCACTATCTCGACGATCATTACCGCCATCACAATCGGTTCTACGCCTATCTGCTGCTCTTCATGGGCGCGATGCTCGGCACGGTGCTCGCGGGAAATCTGCTCCTGCTGTTCATCTTCTGGGAACTCACCGGCATCACTTCATTCCTCCTGATCGGGTTTTTGCATGAGAAGAACGAGTCGCGCGACGGTGCCCGGATGGCTCTGCTGGTGACGGGCACGACGGGGCTGGCGATGCTCGCCGGCGTGGTGCTGCTGGGGCAGGCGGCCGGCACCTACGAACTCGCCGCGCTGATGGACGGCGCGGCCCGGAACGCCTCGCCAGGCCTGCTTTCGGCGGCATTTGTGCTGATCGCCATCGGTGCGCTGGGCAAATCCGCGCAATTCCCGTTTCACTTCTGGCTGCCCAACGCCATGGCCGCGCCCACGCCGGTGAGCGCCTACCTGCACTCCGCGACCATGGTGAAGCTGGGCGTTTTTCTCATCGCCCGCATTTTCCCCGTGTTTCAGGGCGTGGAGCTGTGGGCGCCGCTGCTCATCACGATCTGTTTTGGGACGATGTTGCTCGCCGCGGTGCTGGCGCTGCTTTCACAGGATCTGAAGGGGATCTTGGCGTTTTCCACGGTCAGCCAACTGGGTTTTCTCATCGGTTTCTATGGCATGGGTCCGGCCGGCGGTGTGCAGGGCGACCTGCTGCACATCGCGAGCCATGTTTTCTACAAGGGCTGTCTCTTCATGGTGGTGGGCATCGTGGATCATGCCACGGGAGTTCGCGACATCCGCCAGCTTGGCGGCCTGCGGCGCGAACTGCCTTTGCTCGCCGGTATCACGCTGGTAGCGGCGGCCTCGATGGCCGGGCTGCCCGGCACGCTCGGTTTTATCAGCAAGGAATACATGTTGAAGGACATGTTCACCTATTGGGAGGGCAGCGCGGCCCTGGCCTGGTATCCGCTGATATTTGTGGGCGCGGCCTCGGCGCTGAAGGTGGCGTTTTCGGCCCGGATATTTTGGGGGATTTTCGGCGGGCCGCCCTCGGCCAAGGCCTTGGCGCATTTTCATGCGCCCGGTCTTGGGATGCAGTTGCCACCGCTGCTGCTGGCGGGTGCCTGTCTGCTGTTCGGACTTTTTCCCGGCTTGCTGGGCGCGGGTCTCGCGGTCCTGCAGACGACAGGGCTGCATGATCCGACCGTGGTGCACTACAGCCTGTGGCACGGTGTCACCCGGGAGTTTTTGACGAGTGCGCTGATCATCGCTGCCGGGGCGGTGGTCTTTGCCTGGCTGTGGCGGGGCCTCTGGGCGAAAGCCCGCATTCCGGCGCCGCTGCGGTTTGATGTCGGATTCGAGGGTGTGGTCGCGGCGGTGCCAAAGTGGGCCAAAGGGCTTGGGCTGGCCCTGCGGTTTGACCGGCAGTTTGATTATCTCGCGATCGCCCTGGGCTTCATGGTCCTGCTGGTCGGGGGCTATTGGTGGACGCAGCGGCTGGCCCTGTGGCCGGGGCTGCCCTCGGGCGCCGACTTCGATCCGGTGCGCACGCTGGTGGTGGGGCTGATCGGGCTCGCGCTGGCCATGATCATCGTGATGCGGCGCTGGACCTCCCAACTCATCGCGGTCTCCATCATCGGCTTTCTCATCACGTTTTACTACGTGCTTTTCCGCGCGCCCGATTTGGCGATGACGCAGATCCTGGTGGAGTCGGCGACGTTGCTGCTGGTGCTGCTCCTGCTGGCCCGGTTTCCACGCTCGGCCGAGATCAGCGAAATCGGGTGGTTCTTTTCCGGCCGCCGGCAAGCGGTCAACCTGGCCATCTCGGCGGGCGTGGGCGTGCTGACAACTTTGGCCGCGCTGATGGCCATGCAACACCGACATGCGCAGCCCGCCGGCGATTATTATCTGGCGAACACCGTGCCGCTGGCGCACGGCACGAACACGGTGAACACCATCCTCGTGGACTTCCGCGGCTTCGACACGTTGTTGGAGGCCACGGTGCTGGTCATCGCCTGCCTCGGTGCGATTGGTCTCGTGATGCGCTACCGGCGCACCGCGGAGGAATACGCGGCCGGCGCCATGGGGCCGGCGGGCTACGGGTTGGGCCGCAAGACCGAGAAGAAACCGGAGGCGACGGACCAATGAAAACCGGCGACTCCTACATCTTCCGGGCGGTCGGCTCGTTCCTGTTTTTTGTGATCAACGTGTTTGCGGTGTATCTGCTGCTGCGCGGGCACAACCTGCCGGGCGGCGGCTTCATCGGCGGACTGGGCTCGGCGCTCTCGTTGATCATGCTGAGCCTGGCTTTTGGCGTGCGCGAGGCACAGAAGGTGTTGCGGGTGGATCCCACGCGGCTGGCTGCCATCGGGCTGCTGTTGGCGGTGGTGACGGGCATGCTGCCGCTGGTGGTCGGCGAGCCCTTTCTCCGGCATTTTCATTGGAAGCTGGAAGAGCTGCCGCTGCTGGGCACCCTCGAAGTGGGCACACCGCTGATCTTTGACATCGGCATCTTCCTCGTCGTGGTGGGCGTGACCGCCAAGATGATCTTTGTGCTGTTCCGATCCATCAGCGGTCTTACGGCGCTCAATCCGAGCGAGTGGCGGCGTTATGCGGCCGATCTGGAGGAGCCGGTGGAGCGCGAGCACAGCCGCTCCTCATCGGAACTCGAAACGGAGGACGAGCCATGATGTGGGAGACAGCCATCCTGGTGGGGCTGATGTTTGGCGGAGCCTGCTTCCTTATCCTGCAGGCGAGCTTCGTGCGCATTCTGTTTGGCTTCATCCTGCTTTCGAATGCGGCCAACCTGTTCCTGCTGGCCATGTCGGGCCGACCGGACGGCAAGAGTGCGCCGGTGTTGCAGGGCAACAGCGCACCGGCGGTCGATCCGCTCCCGCAGGCGCTCATCCTCACCGCCATCGTGATCGGGTTCGGCGTGATCGCCTACATGGTGATCCTGCTTTATCGGACTTTCCTCGATCAGGGCACGGCCAATGCCTGCGAGCTCTTTGACCCGCGGCGCGAGAGGCCAAAGGAGGACGCCTCATGAAGGATCTGGTGTTCGCATTGCCGATTCTCCTGCCGTTACTGACGGCAATCGTGGCGTTGCTGGCCGGGCGGCGCCGCTGGCGGCGCTGGTTGATCGGTCTCTCGGCCACGGCGCAATTGGGAGTGGCCTTGGTGCTGGCACATGGCGCCTACGGCCAGCCGCCACAGGTGCTGGGGCTGGGTGGGTGGGCCGCGCCCTACGGCATCGTGTTGGTGATCGACCTGCTGGCGGCAATCATGCTCGCGCTTGGCGCGCTCACGGCGCTGGCCGCGATCCTGTTTGGGTATGCCGAATTGCCGCCCGAGGACGAAAATCCGCTGCGACTGCCGTTGATTCAGTTTTTGGTGACGGGCATCAACCTGGCTTTCTGCACGGCCGATCTTTTCAATCTTTTCGTGGCTTTTGAGGTGATGCTGATCGCGTCCTACGCGCTGCTCACGCTGGAGGCGGATGATTGGGATATCAAACAGGCCTTCCCGTATCTGGCGCTGAACCTCGTGGGCAGCACCCTGTTCCTCGTCGCGGCGGGCCTGACCTACGGCATGTTTGGCTCGCTCAACTTCGCGCAGATCGCAGAGCGGGCGGACGCCCTGGCGGGGACGCCGCAACTGACGTTGCTCGCACTTCTGTTTCTCACGGTCTTCGGCATGAAGGCGGGCGTGTTTCCGTTGTTTTACTGGCTGCCGAACAGCTACCCGATTCTGCCGAGTCCCGTTGCCGCGCTCTACGCCGGCATGCTGACGAAGGTCGGCGTCTATGTGCTGCTGCGCATCTTCGGGCAGGTGTTGCCGCCCGATCTGTCTCTGCCGCACCTGCTGATGGCATGGTTGGCCGCGGCCACGATGATCTTTGGCGTGCTGGGGGCGGTGTCGCGGAATTTTATCCGTGGCATCCTTTCGTTCCACATCCTGAGCCAGATCGGCTACATGGTGCTGGCGATCGGCCTTTTCACGCCATACGCGCTGGCGGCGGCGATCTTTTACATCATTCACCACATTGTGGTGAAGAGCACGTTGTTCCTCGTGGGCGGCACGGTTGTGGTGCTCAACCGCACCGATGACCTGGAGAAAACCGGCCGGCTCTGGCTGGCAACGCCGGTGCTGGGCGTGATCTTCCTGCTGCAGGCGTTGTCGCTGGCCGGCATCCCGCCTTTGAGCGGTTTTTGGGGCAAATACATGATCATTGTCGAAGGCCTGCGGCAGCAGGAGTGGGTGCTGGTGTTTTGCGCGCTGCTGGCCGGGGTGTTGACGTTGTTCAGCATGCTCAAGATCTGGAACGGCGCATTCTGGGCGGCTGCCGCCAAGGAGGGCGTGCACACGGAAGAGCGGCGGTGGCGGCCGATGGCGGCAGTGGCGGGAGGCATGACCGTGATCTCGCTGGGCATCGGCTTTGGGGCCGAGTTTTTCCTCGGCGTGGCCCACGAGGCGGCGCGACAGTTGCTCGACCGGCCCGCCTACATTGAATTTTTGCTGAGAGGAGGCGGCTGATCATGCGTTCCCTGGTGCTCAATGTCCTCGTGGCGGTCATCTGGCTGCTGCTCCAGAGCAAGCCCACCTTGCTGGATTTTTTCATCGGCTCGGCCCTCGGCTTTCTGCTGTTGTTTCTGTTTCGGCCGGTGCTGCATAGCGGCGATTACGTGCGCCGGGTGATCGCGGCCAATGTCTTCCTGGGCGTGTTCGCTTGGGAGTTTATCCGGGCCTGCGCCCAACTGATCCGGTTCACCTTGTTCGTGCCGGTGGACCGGCTGCGGCCCGATTTTCTCATTTATGATGTCTCCGACCTGAACCGGCTGGAGATCCTTTTGCTCTCGCACTGTGTGAGCCTGACGCCCGGAACGTGCACGGTGGACATCTCCCACGACTTCACGCGGCTTTATCTCCACGTGCTCGACTGTCCCGACCCGGCCGCGGTTCGCGCCAGCATCGACCAAACCCTCAAGCGGGGCATCCTCGCCTTCACCCGATGACCGAGCTGCTGCTCCAGATTGCTTTTGCCATCCTGGCGGCGGCCCTGCTGCTCGGTTTTTACCGGCTGGCGAAAGGACCGACGGTCGTGGACCGCATCCTGGCGTTTGATGCCGTGGTGCTGTGCGCGGTTGCGATGACAGCGCTGCTTTCGCGCTGGTGGCAGTCGGTCTTTTATATGGAGCTGATCCTCATCGTTTCGACGCTGGGGTTCTTCGGGGCGGTGGCCTTTGTGCTGTTCCTGCAACGCTCGCTGCCCTACGGCGGCGAGGAGGCCGAGGAAGCGGATAAGGAGGACAAGCCATGAACCTGCAAATGGAGCATGTATCGGTCGGTGTCATGATTCTGGGCGCATTGCTCGTGCTGGTCGCGATGATCGGCATCGTGCGTTTCCCCGACGTGTTTTGTCGGGCGCATGCCTTGGGCAAAGGCCTGACGCTCGGCCTGATGGTGCTGCTCTTCGGGCTCTGGCTCGATCCGGCCACGGAGGTGTCCGGGCTCAAAGTGATCGCGGCAATCTTCTTCCAGTTCGTGACGCTGCCCGTCGCCAGCCACCTGATCGCGCGACTTTCCTACGAGAAGAATCTGCCGCGGGTCCGGCGGCGCTGAGGTTTCGTTTACGGGAAGAGCCCGCGAGCGGCCTTGGCGTCGGCCACGCGCTGGATGCCGAGTGTGAGGGCGGCGAGGCGGCGGCTGAACTTGAATTTCCGCTTCTGTAGCTCGACGGAGTCCTTGGCGCGGTCGAGGATGACAAAGAGTTTTTGCAGCACCTCGTCCCGGCTCCAATAGAAGTTCTGGAGATTTTGGCACCACTCGAAGTAGGAGACGATGACACCGCCGGAGTTGCAGAGCACGTCGGGGATGACCTCGATGTCATCCCGTGTATCGATGATTTTGTCGGCCTGGTTGGTGGTGGGACCGTTGGCCGCCTCGGCGAGGATGCGGCACTTGAGCCGGGGGGCGTTTTCGTGGGTGATGACCCGCTCCAGGGCCGCGGGCACGAGCACGGTGCACTTCAGCTCAAGCAGCTTGGCGTTGGTGATCTCCTCGCCGCCGTCGAAGTTGTGCAGCACTTTCTGCGAGCGCACATAGGCCAGCGCTTTTTGGATATTGATGCCCTTGGCGTTGTAGAAGGCGGCCGTGTGGTCGGAGATGGCGATGATCTTTGCGCCGTAGTTTTCCAGCGCCGCGGCCGTCTCGCTGCCGACATTGCCGAAGCCCTGGATGGCAACGGTCGCTTTCTCGATCGGAATCTTGAGGTCGGCGAGGTATTTTTTGACGAGGTAGGCGACGCCGGCGCCGGTGGCTTCGCGACGGCCCTGGGAGCCGCCGAGGGCGAGCGGCTTGCCGGTGACGATGCCGGGCACGATGTGACCGATGTGATTGGAGTAGGTGTCCATCATCCAGCCCATGATCTTTTCATTGGTGCCCATGTCGGGGGCGGGCACGTCCACATGCGGCCCGATGAAGGGAATCATCTCCTGCATGTAACGGCGGGAGAGTCGCTCCAGTTCGCCTTCGGAAAGCTGGCTGGGATTGACGATGACGCCGCCCTTGGCACCGCCGTAAGGCAGGCCGACGAGCGAGCATTTCCAGCTCATCCACATCGAGAGGGCGGCCACCTCGCCGATGGTGACGCCCTGGTGAAACCGGATGCCGCCCTTGGCCGGGCCGGTCGAAAGGTTGTGCTGCACGCGGTAGCCTTCGAAGACCGTCACGCTGCCGTCATCGCGCCGGATGGGCAGGGCCACGGCAAAGGTGCGGCGCGGATATTTGGTGCGGTCGCGGATGGCCTCGGGCAGGTTGATGGCGTCGGCGGCCTTGTCGAACTGCCGGCAGGCCATGGTGAAGACGTCCGAATTGTAGAGGGTTGAAATGATGACTTTTGACATGGTGGGGCGGGGTGGGAACCTTGCTCTGTTTGGCTGTCAGCATGGTGATGCGGCGGGGTTTAGCAATTGGCTTCCGGCTCCGGCGTCCCTTCAATGACGGCAACTTATCCGCCCCCTGCGGGCGGTTGATAGATGGCAACCTTTCTAAAATTACTGCGTTGGGTGGTCGAGCGGGCGGCGGTGGCGGTGGCCATTGTGGTCATCGCCCTGGCGGCCTACGGGCTGTGGCTTTTCCTGCGGGCCAACGTTGATTTCGAGCTGCAGCGCAATGAGTTGCTGATTACACTGACCGGCGAACGGGCGCAGATTCGCGAAGCGCTCCTGGATGTCGGCCAACGCCTGCAGGCCAAGGGTGAGGAGATTGCGGCCGAGGAGGAGCGGATCCGGCGGGCGGAGGGTGTGATCGAGCGGCTCAAAGCCCTCGAAAGCACTTGGGACCGGCTGGTCGGCAACCCCGAGCAGCAGCGGGCCAACCGGGAGCAGATGCAGCGGATGGAGCAAATCAAGACCGAGGCCAAAGGGCGGATCGAGACCTTGCAACGGGAACAGACCCGGATGACTTGGGAGCGCAACGGGCTGGAGATGACCTTGGGCCGGCTGGATGTGCGCCTGCAGGAGGCGGAGGCGCAAAAGTCCAGATTCACGGAGTATGTGCGCGAAGCTTGGCGGCAGACGCGCGGCTGGATCATCGCGGCCCTCGCGGTTTACTTTCTCGGCCCCACCGTCGGGCGGGTGCTGATGTATTTTGTCTTTGCGCCGATGGTTGCGCTGGGTCGGCCCGTGCGGCTGGCGGCGGGGCCTCCGGTCGTCATGCCCGAGGTGGCTTCGAGCCGGGTTTCGCTCGACCTCGCCCTGCCGCCGCAGGGCCGGTTGTGGATCAAGGAATCGTTTCTGCAGGCTTCGGACGAGGGGCTCAAGCGGCGCACCCGCTTCCTGCTCGACTGGCGGATTCCGTTCACCTGCCTCGCGAGCGGATTGGTCGAGCTGATCGAGTTGCGCAATGGCACCGAGGAGGAGCAGCGGGCCACGCTTTCGAACCAGGCGAATCCGCACATCGAGCTGGCGCTCGTGACGCTGCCGGCGGGGGCGAAGATGATCCTGCGGCCGAGCTTCATCGTCGGGGCTTTGGCCGAGACGGGCGGTCGGCTGGTGATCCGTCGGCGCTGGCAAATCTGGCGCTGGCAGTCGTGGATTACGCTGCAGTTTAGATTTTTTGAGTTTTCCGGTCCGTGCCGCCTGTTGGTGGCCGGCAGCCGCGGCGTGCGGGCCGAGGTGCTCTCACGACGGGAAAGGCCGGCCGCCCGCCGCACCAACCAGGATGCGACCGTGGGGTTTTCCCCGCATCTGGATTACCGTCCGGCGCGCGCAGAAACCTTCTGGGGTTACTACCGCGGCATGAATCCGCTCTTCGACGATCTTTTTAGCGGGGAAGGTGTTTTTCTCTGCCAAGAGATCACCGCCGCGGAAAAAGGCGGTGCGCGCCGATTCTGGGCCGGTTTGCGCGACGGCGTCCTGCGGGTGTTTGGCCTGTAGAAAGCGGTGGCGTTGGGCGCAGACCAAGGCAGTGGCTTGCTTCTGCGGGCTGAGTTGTTTGCTTCCGGGCTTCATGGGTTCCCTCTTCAAACTCAGCTCCGACTACCAGCCTACCGGGGACCAACCGCAGGCGATTGAGCACTTGGTGGCCTCAATCCAAGCCGGGAACCGGCACCAGACGCTGTTGGGCGTCACCGGCTCGGGGAAGACCTTCACGATGGCCAATGTCATAGCGCGCTGCGACCGGCCGACACTCATCATCTCGCACAACAAGACGCTGGCGGCGCAGCTCTATTCCGAGTTCAAGAACTTCTTCCCGGAGAACGCCGTCGAATACTTCGTCAGCTACTATGATTACTACCAGCCCGAGGCCTACATCCCGTCGAGCGACACCTTCATCGAGAAGGACTCGTCCATCAACGAGGAGATCGAGCGGCTGCGCATCGCGACCACCAGCTCGCTGGTCTCGCGGCGCGATGTGATCGTGATCGCCAGCGTGTCGTGCATCTACGGACTGGGTTCGCCGGAAGATTTTACCGAGCTGCGCATCGCGCTGCGGCGGCACGATCCGCTGGGGCGCAATGTCCTGCTCGAACGGTTGGTGGACAATCAATACGAGCGCAACGACTACGAGCTGAAGCGCGGGCGCTTCCGGGTGCGCGGCGACGTGGTGGACATCATGCCGGCGTATTCGGAGCTGGGGCTGCGCGTGGAGTTTTTCGGCGACGAGGTGGATGGGATCAGCGAGTTCGACCCGCTCACCGGAAAAATCCTGCGTCCGCTCGACCAGTTCGACCTCTACCCGGCCAACCAGTATGTGACGACCCGCGGCAAGCTGGAACCGGCTGTGGCGGCGATCAAGGCCGAGCTGGAGCAGCGCGTGGCGGAGTTTGAGCAGAACGGCCAGTTGCTAGAAGCGCAGCGCATCCGCATGCGGACGAACTACGATTTGGAAATGCTGCAGGAGATGGGCTTCTGCAACGGCATCGAAAACTACTCGCGCCATCTTACCGGCCGGAAGGAGGGAGACCGTCCCTTTTGTCTGATTGATTTCTTTCCCAAGGATTTCCTGCTGATGATTGACGAAAGCCACGCCACCATCCCGCAGATCGGCGGCATGTATAACGGGGACCGCGCCCGCAAGCAGACCCTCGTGAACCACGGTTTCCGGCTGCCCTCGGCGCTCGACAACCGGCCCCAGAGCTTCGCGGAATTCCAGCACATCACCGGGCAAACGCTTTATGTTTCGGCCACGCCGGCGGACTTTGAACTGAAGGCCTCGGCCGTCGTGGCGGAGCAGCTCATCCGCCCGACCGGCCTGCTCGATCCGCAGATCGTCATCCGGCCCATCAAGGGCCAGGTGGAGGACCTGATCGGCGAGGTGCGCAAGGCCGTGGAGGCGGGCGAGCGCGTGCTGGTGACGACGCTCACCAAGCGGCTCTCGGAGGATCTCACGACCTACCTGCGCGAGGCCAACATCCGGGTGGAATACCTGCACAGCGACATTGATGCGATCGAGCGCGTGGAAATCCTGCGCAACCTCCGGTTGGGCAATTTCGATGTGCTCGTCGGCATCAACCTGCTGCGCGAAGGGCTGGACCTGCCGGAGGTCGCGCTGGTCGCCATCCTCGATGCGGACAAGGAAGGTTTCCTGCGCAGCGAAACCTCGCTGATCCAGACCGCGGGCCGGGCCGCGCGGCACGAGAAGGGCCGGGTGATTTTTTACGCGGACAAGGAGACGGACTCGATCCGCCGGACGATAGAGGTGGTGAACTACCGCCGGGAAAAGCAGATCGCCCACAACGAGGCGCACGGCATCACCCCGCGCAGCGTCAAGCGTGCGGCGCAGGCCAGCCTGCATGTGTATGACGGATCGAGTGAGAAAGAAGAGGCGGCGGTGGCCGAAGCGTTGAGCGATGTGGCCGCCGTCATCGCCGAGCTGGAGGACGAGATGCAGGCTGCTGCCGGCCGCCTGGAGTTCGAGCGCGCGGCCCTGCTGCGCGACCAGATCAACGCCCTCAAGTCGGGCGACTACAGGAAAGCCGCCCGACCGAAGCCTGCCTCTTACGGTCGCAAAAAACGCGGTTAGTCCCGGGCCAGCGATCCCACGAGGGCGGCGGTTTCGGCGGGTTTGCGCCAGTGCGGGTTGTGATCGCCTTCAAATTCGATGACGGTCCAGCCACGGGCGCGGGCGCGTTCGGCGGATGCCCAGAAAGCGTCGGCTTCGGGCTGCTGACCTGCCTCCACGGTGAGAATATAGGTGGTGGGAATTTTTTCCCGGGCGGGATTTTTCAAGCTGATCGGATCGGTGAAGGTCTTGAGCGGGTGGGGCACGTCAATCGGGTGGGTTTTGCCGGGTTTCACCCAGATCGGGATGATAAACCCATCCCGGGTCATCTCGGACAAGGGCAGGCGATTGCCGACCAAAGCGGAGGCGCTGTCGCCATCATCGGGCACCATGGCGTCGAGATAGACGAGGCGCGCGATGCGCTCCGGGAGTCGGTCCGCGACCCCGGTGATGACCATTCCGCCGTAGCTGTGGCCGACAAGGATGATGTCGGTCAGCTCCTCAAAGCGGATGACGTTGAGCACATCCTCGATGTGCGTTTCGAGTCCGATGTCCGGCGAAGCGAGGTGGACGCGCTCGCCGAGTCCGGTCAGGGTCACCCGCCGCACATCATAACCCTGCTCGCGCAGCAGCGGATCGATTTTGGCAAACTGCCAGGCGCCGCCCCAAGCGCCGTGGACGATGAGCATGACGGGCTTCGCCAGCAGCGGCTGGCAGGCGAGCGCGAGCAGCAGACCGAACCGGAGAGGATGGAAGCGCATGTCCCGGATGGAGGCAGGTTCGCGGTTCCCGGGCAAGCCGGCGGGCTCAGCGCCGCTTCTTTTTGGCGAGCGGCTGCTCGATGTTGAGGTAGGTCTTCGCGAGCATCTGCGACTCGTAGAATTCCACTAACCGCACGCCTTCGCGGGGTTTGATGAGATCCTTGCGGGTGGCGTGGTCGATCTGCTGCTTGATGCGGCGGCAGAGCTCTTCCCACTGGTATTGCACGCCCTCGATGACATCGGAGACGCGGGAGCCGGCGAGGGCTTCCTCGATGTAAAAGCCGTTGGGCTCGTCGTCCTCGAGGAAGACGTGGACTTCGTTGACGCGGCCGAAGAGGTTGTGCAGGTCACCCATGATGTCCTGATAGGCGCCGGTAAGGAAGACCCCGAGGTAGTAGGGCTGGCCGTTGAGCGGGTGGAGCGTGAGGTAGTCCTTGGTGTCCTGGAGGTCGATGAACGACGAGATCTTGCCGTCTGAGTCGCAGGTGATGTCCACGAGGATGGCGTTGACCGAGGGCTTCTCCTTCAGCCGGTGGAGCGGGGCGACGGGGAAGAGCTGCTTGAGCGCCCAGTGGTCGAGGAGCGATTGGAACACCGAGAAATTGCAGACGTATTGGTCGGCAAGGAGTTTGTCCAAGTCGTGGAGCTCCTCCGGCTGATAACCGCTCTGACGGCCTTCCTTGGCGATCTGCTCGCAGATTTGCCAGAAGATGGACTCGGCGGCGGCGCGGTTTTCCAAGTCGAGGTAGCCGAGGTTGAACAGGGAGAAGGCTTCTTCCTTCTTCTGGATCGCGTCGTGGAAACGTTCCAGGCGGCCGAGCTTGGTGCGGTTGCGCAGCATGACCTCCAGATCGGTCACGACCTTGTGTTTGACCTTGGGCTCGTGCTGCTTGCCCAGCGATTCGCGCTTGTTGATCCGTTCGAAGACCTCGACCACGAGCAGGGAGTGGGGGGCGACGATGGCGCGCCCGGACTCGCTGACGATGTCGGGCACGGGCACGCCGGAGGCGGTGCAGATCTCGCGGATGTTGAAGACGACATCGCGCGCATACTCCGCCATGGAGTAGTTCATGGAGGATTCGTAGTTGGTGCGGGAGCCGTCGTAGTCGATGCCGAGGCCGCCGCCGACATCGAGGTAGCCCATGGGGAAGCCCATCTTTGCCAACTGGCAGTAAAAGCGCGAAGCCTCGATCACGGCGTTTTTGATCGTGATGATGTTCGGCACCTGCGAGCCGATGTGGAAATGCACGAGCTTCAGCGCGGAGGCGAGCTTGGCGGCCTTCAGCTTTTCGCAGGCAAAGAGGATTTCGGCGGTGTTGAGGCCGAACTTGGCGTTGTCGCCGGTGGACATGGCCCACTTGCCCTCGCCGCGGGTCTGGAGCTTGGCGCGGAAGCCGATGAGGGGCTTCACTCCGGTCTCAGCCGAGATGCGGATGATGTCATCCAGCTCCTGGAGCTGCTCGACCACGATGATGATTTTCTTGCCGAGCTTGCGGCCGAGCAGGGCGAGGCGGATGTAATCGTGGTCCTTGTAGCCGTTGCAGATGATGAGGCGCTGGGCGCCTTCATGCATCGCGAGGGCGATCATCAGCTCGGGCTTGGAGCCGGCCTCAAGGCCGTAGTTGTAATCCTTGCCGGCCGCGACGATCTCATCGACGACCTCGCGGAGCTGGTTGACCTTGATCGGGAAGACGCCCCGGTATTCGCCCTTGTAGCCTTCCTGCTTGATGGCCTTGCGAAAGAGTTCGTTGAGCTGGGCCACCCGGTGCCGCAGGAGGTCCTGGAAGCGGATGACCATGGGTGCCCGGAGACCCATGCCGAGCGCCTCCTGCACGACGTCCAGGACCCTGATGCCGCGGCCGTCGGCGAGGGGCTGCACGCTGACGCAGCCTTCGGGGTCCACGGCGAAGTGGCCCGAGCCCCAGCGCTTGAAGCCGTATAACTCTTCGGATTTGGCCGCCGACCAGGCGGAGGAGGGTTTGTTTTTCAACGGAAAGGGAAGGGGAGTTATGGGCTTGCGTTTGCGAGTGTCGAATCAGTTAGATGCGTGTTTTCTTTTTTCAAAACCAGCAACACGAAACGCCTAAAATGTTCCTCCAGCCCGACTCCCTGCTCCTGATTGCCCAAGCCGCTCCCGCTCCCGGACAGGGCAGCGCCATGCCCTCGCTGATCTTTTTCGGCCTGATGTTTGCGGCGATGTATTTCCTGCTCATCGCCCCGCAGCGCAAGAAGCAGAAGGAGCACGAGAAGATGCTGGCGGCGTTACAGACGGGTGACGAGATCGTGACGACCGGTGGCATTTACGGGCAGATCACCAACGTCAAGGACGACCGTTTCGTCGTGCGCATCGCCGAAAACACCAAGGTCGAAATCGGCAAGGGCTTCGTGCACGGCGTGGTCCGCAAGGCTGGCGCTGACAAGGCCTGAGGTCCCCCGCCAGCTCCCACCGGGCGGCCCCGCCACCCGGTTCATCGCTTTAAAAACCAAAAACCCACCATGCTCCGACGCAACCTCTGGAAACTCACGTTCAGCCTTCTGCTGGTGGCGTGGGCCGTCTCCACGCTCCTGCCCATCCAAGACCGGCCCTTTCCCGACTACATCCGGGCCGAGGCTTCCGCCAAGCCGGCCGAGTTCGCCGCGCTTCTCAACGAGGCCGTCGCCCGCAAGGAGGCCGGCCTCGCCCAGAGCGAGTTCGTCGCCCTCAAGCAGATCGGCAAGGAGCGGAAAATCGATTTCACCCAGTATTTCCCGCATCTCCGCCTGGAGGAGAGCCTGCGCAACATCGAGAAGCGCAACGACATCCTCCTGACCGAGCTCCTGCGCCGCTCGAAGGGCCGGCTCCAGCTCGGCCTCGATCTGCGCGGCGGCGTGGCCTTCACCTTGGAGGTGGATGAGCTGGCCGCGGCCAACATCAGCCTCGACGAGCGCGAGGAGAAGCTTTCCAAGGCCATCGAGATTATCGGCAACCGCATCGACGGCCTGGGCGTCGCCGAGCCGATCATCCGCCCCGTCGGCAACAACCGCATCGAGGTGCAGTTGCCGAGCGTGAACACCAAGGACAACCCGAACATCATCGACGAAACCTCGAAGCCCGCCCGCCTGGATTTCCGCCTGGTCCATCCCACGCTGACCCCGCAGATGACCGCCGACGTGCCGCCCGGCTACGAACTGCTCACGCTCGAGTTCGAAGGCGCCCGGGGCGAGACCGGCGTCGAGGAGCTTTACGTCAAGCGCATCCCGGAGATGACCGGCGAGATGATCTCGAACTCCTTTGCCCGGCCCGACATCTACGGCAAGCCCGAGGTCATCCTGCAGTTTACCAGCGAGGGCCGCACGCGATTTGCCGACGTCACGCGCGAGATCGCGACCCAGGGCCAGCAGGCCGGCCGGCTCGGCCGTCTGGCCATCGTGCTCGACGGCAAGCTCTACTCCGCCCCCACGGTGCGCGAGACGATTGACAGCGAGTCGGCGCAGATCACCGGTAGCTTCTCCGAACGCGAAGCGCTCAATCTGGCGAACGTGCTCAACAACCCGCTCGACCTGCCGCTGATCGTCAAGGAGCAGTATGAGGTCGGGCCCTCGCTCGCCGCCGACGCGATCTCCAGCGGCCGGCTCGCCTTCATCATCGGCACCTCGCTGACCGCGGTATTCATCGTGGCCTTTTACACCAAGGCCGGCGCCCTCGCGATCATCGCGATGCTGGCCAACGTGATCATCATCCTTGGCGTGATGGCCAGCTTCGGCGCGACGCTCTCGCTGCCCGGCATCGCCGGCATCGTGCTGACCATCGGCATGTCCGTGGACTCGAACATCCTTATTTTCGAGCGCATCCGCGAGGAACTGAAGCTCGGCAAATCCCTGCCCGCCGCCTTGGAGGCGGGTTTTGAAAAGGCGTTCTCCGCCATTCTGGACGGCAATCTCACCACCCTCATCACCGCGGGCATGATGATCGCCCTTGGCACCGGCGCGGTGAAGGGCTTTGGCGTCACCCTCACGATCGGCATCTTCTCCACGATGTTCGCCGCCCTCGTGGTAAGCCGCCTGCTGCTCGACTGGCTCGTCAACAGCCTCAACGTCCAGCGCATCCCGATGTTCGCCGTGTTCCAGAACACCAACTACGACTTCATGAAATACGCCCGGCCGGCCTTCATCGCTTCCTGGCTGGTCGTGCTCATCGGCGCCGGCACGGTTATCTACAAGGGCAAGGACATCTACGGCATCGACTTCACCGGCGGCGACCAGGTCCAGCTGAGCTTCGAGCGCAAGGTGGACATCGCCGAGATTCGTCAGGTCGCCACAGCGGCCGGGGTCACCGACCTCAACATCACCTACACCCAGCAGATCGGCGGCGATGCCGAGGTGTTGCGCCTGACCACTCCGTTTGACGAGGCGGAGACCGTGATTGCGGCGCTGCAGGCGGCGCGCCCCGACGCCGGCTTCGAGCTGGCGGGCACCGCCCGCATCGGCCCCAGCGTGGGCGAGGAGATCCAGCGCAACGCCGCTTGGGCCATCTTCTGGTCGCTCCTGCTGATCCTGGCCTACGTCGCCTTCCGTTTCGAATTCGGCTTCGGCGTCGGCGCCGTGGTTTCCACCGTCCACGACATATTGATCACCATCGGTCTCTTTGTGCTCTTTGACCGGCAGTTCAACGCCGCCATGGTCGCGGCCATCCTGCTCGTCGCGGGCTATTCGATCAACGACACCATCGTCGTCTTCGACCGCATCCGCGAGGAGCTGAAGCTCAACCCGACGCAGGGCCTGCGCGAGATTATCAACCGCTCGCTCAACCTGACGCTGGCCCGCACCTTCATCACCGGCGGCAGCACGCTGCTCACGGCGCTGGTGCTGTTCTTTGTCGCCACCGGCGACATCAACGACATCGCCCTGACCCTGATCATCGGTGTGGTGGTCGGCACGTTCTCCTCGCTGTTCATCGCCTGCCCGATCTTCTACTGGTGGCACAAGGGCGACCGCCGGCACGTCGAGAAACACCATGACGTGGCGCCCAAATACGAGTGGTCGGGCACCAGCCGCGCGGCGGAGTAAGGACAGTTTCAATACTGCCCGCCGCCGATGCGCTGGACCTATCAGCCGCTTCCGGCCGGTCAGGTGGAAGCGCTCAGTCAGCAGACCGGGGTCAGCCCGGTCATGGCGGAGCTGTTGCTGCGCAACGGCCACGGGGAGGCCCCGGCCGCGACCGGTTTCCTGCAGCCGGCGCTGGCCGCGCTCACCGATCCTTTTTTGCTGCGCAACCTGGAGGCGGCGGCGGCCCGTCTGCGCCGCGCGATTGCCGATGGGGAGGAGGTAGTGGTGCTGGGCGACTACGATGTGGACGGGGTCAGCAGCACGGCGCTGCTGGTGACCGTGCTGCGGCATTTTGGCCTGCAACCGCGCTTCGTGGTCCCGCGCCGTTCCGAAGACGGATACGGGCTCTCCCGCAGCGCGATAGACCGGGCGCTGGAGTCCGGCCGCCCCGGTCTGTTCATCGCGCTCGACTGCGGCACCAACTCGATTGACGAGGTGGATTACCTGCTGGGGCTGGGCGTGGATGTGATCGTGATCGACCACCACCGCTCCAAGGAGCCGGTGTCGGCGCGAGGGCTGTTGATCAACCCTCATGTGGAGGCGGATGAATCCGGGGCGGATGCCGGCTGGCGCAATCTCTGCACCGTCGGTTTGGTCTTCAAGCTCGCCCACGGCCTGCTCAAGCAACTGCGCGCCGAAAACCATGCGGCGGCCTTTGAGTTCAAGCTCAGCAGCCATCTCGACCTGGTGGCGCTCGGGACCATCGCGGATCTGGTGCCGCTGGTGGGGGAGAACCGCATCATGGCGCGGCATGGGCTGCGCATGCTCGAGGAGACGCGGCGGCCCGGCCTGCGGGCGTTGATGGAGATTGCCGGTGTGCGCCGCGGCCAGCCCATCATGCCGGTGGACATTTCCTTCCGGCTCGGCCCGCGCATCAATGCCAGCGGGCGGCTGGCGGACGCCGCCCTTTCGGTCGAACTGCTGTTGAGCGGCGACGACGGTTTCTGTTTCGCCACGGCCCGGCAACTGGATGCCTTCAACCGTGAACGGCAGGAAATCGAGCGGGATATCACCAGCGAGGCGGAGCGACAGATTGAGGAACTTTACGCCGCCGATCCCGGCGTGGTGCTGTTCAGCGAAAGCTGGCATCCGGGCGTGGTCGGCATCGTCGCGGGGCGGGTTTCGCGCAAATACAACCGTCCCTGCGTCGTGCTCGGCAACGAGGGCGACATGGCCAAGGGCTCGGGCCGGAGCGTGGACGGAGTCAATCTCGTGCAGGTGCTGGGCGGTTGTTGCGAACATCTCACCAGTTGGGGCGGACACCCGATGGCGGTGGGCGTGGCCCTGACCAAGGCCCGGCTGACGGAATTCCGGGAGAAATTTGCCGCCGCGGTCCGCGCCCACGCGGGTGACGAAATCGCCGAGCGTGAGCTTATGATTTCAGCCTGGTTGTCCCCGGCTGAAGTGGACGAGGGTTTCATGGCGGATTTGGAACGGCTGCAGCCGTTCGGTCAGGGCAACCCCGAGCCGGTGTTTGGCTTGGCAGGCGTTGTCCTGCGGCACCGGCCGGAGGTTTTCAAAGACCAACATTTCCGCTTCCAAGTCGAGGCCGCCAGCGGCCGCCGCCTCCACGGCGTGGCTTGGAAAATGGCGGACCGGCAGCCGCCGATGGGCATCCCCCTAGATCTGGCGATCGAGCTGCGCTGGAACCACTTTAACGGACGCAAACTGCTTCAAATGGAGCTGAAGGATTGGCGACTGACGGCGGCGTCAGGCCTCTGAAATTCTCGCTTGCACTCGGCCGCTTCTGCATGCTTTTTCGCACCCTCACGCAGCCGTAGCTCAATTGGATAGAGCATCTGACTACGGATCAGAAGGTTTGGGGTTCGACTCCCTACGGCTGCGCCACTCTAAGCCCTCGCAAACAACGGTTTGCGGGGGCTTTTGTTTTGATGCTTAGGGATAATCAAAACTTAGGGAAATACAGGCCGGGAGACGATTACAGACGGTCACGCGCTGGTGGCGACTTTGTCTTTGTCGAGCAGAAGGATCACATCGCGGCGGCGAGCGGGCGGGGTGACGACGAGCGAGATGAGTTGGTCATCCTTGAGTTCGCCTTCGATGGTCGTTTGCCGGGCGACGTGGAGCTTGAATTTCACGTTCCACCGCCGGACCGGCCAGGCGGGAAAAAGGAGGATTTTGTCGTCCACGCACTGCACGAGCATGTTTTGCAGCGCCAACTGGGCCGTGCTGCTATGGTCAAAATCCGGCACCCAGTCGTAATTCGGCCCACAGAAGCCTTTGAAGCGGGCCGGGGTGATGTTTCCGTCGGTAAAATTTTTCGTGACGTAGAAGGTGGCGGACTCGGTGAAACCGACCAAGGCGGCCTGAACGGCGTCTTGGCGCCAGCCGCCGGTATCGGGGAAGGTTCGGCGGGTGAAGGCCCAGCGGGCGGTATCGAGGTCGGGCCGGCCGAGGCCGTAGAGCTTGAAAGGGAAGATGGCGTAGAGCTCGGGATTTTCGGAATTTTTCGGCACGCCTTCATGTTTGGCGGCGGCCAGCAGTTTGGGCCGGCCGTCCACCGGGGCGATGGGAAGGGCGGGCAGGCGGGCGGTGAGGGCGCGCCAGGCGCCGAGGTCCGCCACACCCAGCGATTGGGCCGGCAGGCCGAGAAGCTGCGGGAGCAGGTAGTGCAATGCGGCCACCTCGGGCATGGGGTTCTCTGCTTCCCACCAGGTTTCGAGGGATTGCGCGGGAGCGAGGCGCAGGCGGCCCTTGGCGTCGTTGCCGTAGTGCAGGGCAAAAAATTTCAGGACCGCGCGGGCCACGGGCAACAGGTCGTTCTCCAGCAGCGCGGTGTCGCCGGTGTGCTGGTAGGTCTCGAGCATCAGGGCGATCAGTTCCAGGCCGCTGGTCCAATAATGGCGGATATACTGGTTTTCCACGTCGCGGGGGAGTTTGCCTTCGCGATCCCAGCCATAATTGGAGGGCAGGTGGGTGCCCCAGAAATACTGGGTCTCCGGAAAGAACGCTCCGCCGTGGCCAAACCATGCCTGGGAGCGGTGCTCGGCCAGCGGCAGCAGCTCGCGATACATCCGGAAGAGCGGGCGCAGCAGCTCGTAGTCGCCGTGCGCGAGCATGGTCCAGTAGGGCAGACGGGTGTTCTGCCACCAGTAGCCGCCGCCCCAGCGGCGGTAGTCGGCGTCGAAGGCCTCGCCGGGCAGGTTCCAGTCGGCGGTGAAAAGGCCGCCGTTGAACTTGAGCGGAAACAGGCCGCGGCTGCAGCAGGCGACGAGGTAGCGCTGCCAGTTGACGTGCTGCGAGATGGTCGCGGCCTGGTTCCAGTCGGGCGCGCGGGTCTCGATCTGGAGATGGGTGCGGCCCCAGAACTCACGCCACCAGGTCTCGTGGTCGGCGCGCGCTTCGGCGGGAGCGGGCCGCGACTCGTCCAGGGCTTGGGCGCGGATGGTGTCGATCCATTCCGTGGCGGTCCCGGTTTGCGCGGTGTGGACGGTCAGGGTCAGCGCGGCTGTCGTGATTTTTTTCGCGCTGATGAGCGTGGCGTCGCCGCGCTTCTTGAAACCGGGCCCGGTCAGGCAGCCGCCGAAGGTGCGGTGCAGGAGCGGATCAGTGGAGCTGTCCTTGAAGCCGGCCAGGCCCTGTTGTTCCAGGGTGAGCGGCCAGATGGAGGATTCGTTGCGCTGATACCAGATGATGCCGGCACGCTCCTTGCGCACGATGATGTCGGGTTGGGCGATCAGGTCGAACGGCGCCTTTTCCAGTCCGCTGGCGCCGTGCACCTCGCCTTTCTCGATGAGCCGCGGCTTGGTGCGCCACGGGTCGAGCCGAGCCTGCCACTCGACCGGCCGCGAGCTTTCGCATTCGATATGCAGGCGGGGCCAATGAGCGTCGGCCCACAGGCGCACGGTGCTTGTGCCGTCGCGGATGATGATGACGCCTTCGGCCAACGAGAGTTTCTGCTCGAAGCCTTTGGCGGCGGGATCGAGACCGGGCTTGAGCGAAAGCCGGAGGCGGCCGAGCTTGATCAGCCGGCCGAGGTGGTCCCAGGCGTCGTTTTTTGCGACATAGAGGAGGATGTCGCCGTTGGGTTCGGTCCAGACGTTGGCGGCGAGGTCGCCGTTGCCGATGGGGAGGGAGTCGGCCGAGGTTTGGCCGGGGGTGGTCCAAGTGATGTCGCCAATCACGGGCGGCATGCTTCGCGGGGGATGCACCCATAAGCAAGAAAACCCGCCGGGTGGGGCGGGTTTTCTGACGTGGGTGCGGGTTGACTTGGATGGTCAGACCGCCTTGGGCAGCTCGACATCGTCGAACTCGATCGCGTGCGGATGATTGCGCTTGGCCTTCTTCAGGTAGTGCCGCTTGGCGAGCATGCGGTCGAGCTTGTCCACCAGCAGGGAGACGGCCTTGTGGCATTCGTCGGCGGAGACGGAGGCGTTGAGATCGGGGCCGTTGATGGCGATGTGGCCCTTGGCCTTGAAACGCGTGCTGACGGCTTCCTTGGGGTCGCACTCCAGTTCCACGCGAATCCGGATGATATGGTCCTCGTGTCGGAACAATCGTTCGGCTTTTTCCCGCACGTAGGTTTTGAGCGAGGGGGTCAGATCGAGGTGGATGCCGGAGACGATTAGTTCGTGGTTATTTTGTCTGTTCATGATACGACCTATGGTTTTTGGGTTACTGACAAAATCCTGATGCCCGACCGCATGACCGCGCTAAGCGCAGAACTTTCTAATTTCACCTCCGTCATCGTGACGGGGGGATCTTCCGGGATTGGAAAATCTTTCATCGGGCTGTTGGGGAAGCTGAATCCTTCCCTGCGATTTTGCAACCTCTCCAGAACCGAACCGGACATAAAATCTACACAGCTTAATCTGCGCCACATCCCGTGCGATCTGGCCAAACCGGCGGACATCGCTGCTGCGGCAACGGCGGTGGCGGACTGGGTGCGGGAGGATGCCGCGGGCGGCGCGGTGCTGCTGATAAACAACAGCGGCTTCGGGGCTTATGGGCGGTTTCCGGAGCCGGAGCTGGCGCACCAGCTTGAGCTGGTGGACGTGAATGTGCGGGCGGTGCTGGACTTGACGGGCCGGTTGCTGCCTGTGCTCAAGGAGCGCGGCGGGGCGGTGGTCACCGTGGCCTCGACGGCGGCCTTCCAGCCCACCGCTTACCTGGCGGCCTACGGGGCATCGAAGTCCTTTGTGCAGCACTGGAGCCTGGCCCTGAACGAAGAGCTGCGCGGCACCGGGGTGCGCACCCTGGTGGTCTGCCCGGGGCCGACCTCCACCAATTTTTTTCGACGGGCCGGGCTGCGGCAGGGCAGCGTGCCGGATGCGTTCGGGATGGCCGCGGACGATGTCGTGCTGCTGGCGTTGCGCGCCCTCGCCCGGGGCCGGGCGCAGATCGTGACGGGTTGGAAAAACCGGGTGAGCACCGCGCTCGTTTCCAAACTGCCGAAACCGTTGGCCGCATGGCTGGCGGCGAAAGTGCTCGCGCGGTTCCGGCTGAAGCAGGTGAGCAAGTGAGCACCCCGGAAGACAGGGCGGCGTTTGATCCGCGGCGCGCCTGCGCCTGGCCGCCCCGGCCGCAACGCACCGATACGGTGCGCCAGATCCGGCCGGAAGAACTGCAGGGCTGGATCGTGCATGAGGACGGACGGTTGCTGGTCATCAACAAACCGGGCGACGTGGTCTGCCATCCTTCGAAAGCCGGGCCATGGTCCAGTCTCGTCGGCGCGGCCCGCGAATACACCGCGTTGCCGACCATGCACCTCGTTTTCCGGCTGGACCGAGAGACCAGCGGAGTCGTCGTGCTCGCGAAGGATGCCGCCATGGCCAGCCGGCTCCAGACCGCAATGATGGACCGCCGCGCGGGCAAGGTTTACACCGCCATCCTCACCGGGGAGATGTCCGGGGCGGTGCGGGTGGACCAGCCGCTGGGTGATGATGTGGCGAGCCCGGTTTTCATTAAAGCCGCCGTGGACCCGGCCGGCAAACCGGCGGTGACGCATTTTGAGCCCGTCGCGACGGCGGGCGGCTTCACCCTGGCGAAGGTGGTGACGGAAACCGGGCGCAAGCACCAGATCCGCGTGCACGCGCATTGGCTGGGTCATCCGCTGGTCGGCGACAAGATCTACGGGCCCGACGACCGGCTGTATCTCGATTTCATTGATCGCGGGTGGACGCCCGCGCTGGCCGAAAAACTCCTGTTGCCGCGGCAGGCGCTGCACTGCGCGGAGATCGATCTGCGAGCGGCCGGGGTGGACACGGTTTTTCACGCGCCGCTGGCGCCGGACCTGCGGGAGTTTTGTCTCAGCCGCGGGTTGCCCGGGTGAGGGCGGCCGCCACGGCGAGGCGCAGCACCCGCACGCGCTGCGCCAGCGGAAGCATGGATGGCGACTCGAGCGTGTAGCTGAGCGTGGTGTGGTGGTTGCGCAGGTAGATGGCCTCGGGCCAGTTGGCGCGCAGCAACGGATCGCTCACGGGCCGGATGATGCCGGGCGCGGCGGATTCCCGGCCGTCAATCACGGCCGCATCCTCGATGGCACAGACCTGCGCCGCGGCGTTGATCATCTCTGGGGCCAGACTCGGCCGGTTGGCAGGGTTCAGTTCGTAGAGATAAAATCCGCGCGACTCCCAGTCTTCATGCAGGCAGAGCGTGAGGTCGAAGCGGGGCTGGCGTTCGAGCCAGGCCACATGCGCGCGGGTCTCGGGCTGGCGGAGGTCCTGGTAGTCGCGATTGAGATCGTGGCCGGCGGCGTTTTCGCGGGTGCCCCGGGCGTGTCCGGTGGGGTTGAGCAGCGGACACAAAAACCAGCTTGCCCGCGCGTCGAAAAGCCCGGCGGACAGCATTTCCCGCAGGGCGAGGGGGGCGGCAGGTTCATCGCCATGCATCCCGGCCGAAAGGTAAATCCGCGGCCGCGGGCCGGGCGTGCGTTTGGTGAAGGTCGGCAGCGGGCATCCGTCGATGGCGCCATATTGCTCCATGCGGAATCCGGCGGCCGACGCCGCGGCGTCGAACCGTGACACCAGCGCGAGCGGATCGAGGGGAGCGGCTTTGACAGCGTGCACGTGATGCTTCTTGCTGGCCGTTGCCGCGACTCACAAGCCACAATTCTTCATTCGCCCATGTCCAACGTCCGCGTCCGTTTCGCCCCCAGTCCCACCGGCTTCTTCCATATCGGCAGCGCCCGCACCGCGCTGTTCAACTGGCTTTATGCCCGGCACACGGGCGGTGCTTTCATCCTGCGGATTGAGGACACGGACAAGGAGCGGAACAGCGAGCAGTTCGTGGACTTGATTTACAGTTCGCTCAACTGGCTGGGCATGAATTGGGACGAGGGTCCGCAGGTCGGCGGCAATTTCGGCCCGTATCGGCAGAGCGAGCGCGCGCACATTTACCGTGAGTATTTGGAGAAACTGAAAGCGACCGGCCGCACCTACGAGAAGGATGGCGCGATCTGGTTCAAGCTGATCGGCGAGCGCTACCGGGTGTTTGACGACCACCGCAAGAAGGAGGTCGAGAAGGTGAAGGTGGCGCCGACGGTGATCGACGATCGCATCCGCGGTCGCGTGGAGCGGCTGGAAGACGAGGATTTCGTGATCGTGCGGTCGGACGGCAACCCGGTGTTTCATTTCGTGAACGTCGTGGACGACATCGCGATGCAGATCACGCACGTCATCCGCGGCGAGGATCACCTGTCCAACACAAGCAAGCACGTGGAGCTGTTCAAGGCCTTCGGCGCCCCGGTGCCGCAGTTTGCGCACATCCCGCTCATCCTAAAGTCGCCCGAGATGGGGCAGGGCAAGATGTCGAAGCGCGACAAGGGCGCCTTGGTTGAGGAATACCAGCAACGCCATTTCCTGCCCGAGGCGTTGGTCAACTACATCGCGCTGCTGGGCTGGAATCCCGGCGATGACCGTGAGAAACTGCCAATCGCGGACATCATCCGGCTGTTTGACCTGCCGGGCGTGAACCAGAGCAACGCGAAGTTCGACCCGAAGAAGCTCGCGCATTTGAACATGACTTACCTGCTGGAACTGCCGGCCGACAAATTCCTCGCGCTCGCGCAGGCCTGCTTTGCCAAGCTGCCGAATGGCGCCGCGGTCATGGCTAATGAGGCCTATTTCCACGAAGTCATGTTGCTGGCCCAGCCGAAGATCAAATCGGTGGACGAACTCGCCGCCTACACCGTCTATTTTTTCACCGAAGACTATCCGGTGGACGACAAGGTGAAGGCCAAGGTCATGGCCAAGGGCGAACCGAAGGCGCGGCTTGCGGAACTGATCGCGGCGCTGCCGACGATGGATTTCTCGAGCGATGCCTCGATCGAGGCCGCACTCAAGGCGCTCGCCGAGAGCAAGGGCCTCGGGTTCGGCGACTACCAGGCGATTGCGCGGCTCGCTGTCACCGGCACCAATGCCGGTCCGAGCATCACCGCCATCTTCCGGGTGCTGGGCAAGGAACGCGTCATGGCGCGGCTGCAAAAATTCAGCGCGGCAGCCGCTTGAGCAGTGCCTGGCCGCGGGGAGATATGCGGTAGCCGGTTTCCAGGCTCTCGGTCAGGCCTAGGTTCTTGAGTTTGCGGACGTTCAGTTTGAACCACTCCTTGTCCACGCCGAGCCGCGTGGCGAGTTCAACGGCGCGTTTCCCGGGGTGCGCGGCGATCAATTGCAACACCCGCCTGGTCCATGGGCCGTTTTTGGCAGCAGTGTCGAGCCGGCCAAGTCGGGCGAACAGGGTCGCATCGACGGAGGCATTCTCACGCAGGGCAATCCGCGGGTCGGCCCCGGCATGGCGGAAGGTGATGCGATAGAGTGTGCCCTCGGCTTTGAGTTCTTCGCGGAGGGCATCGAGACCGGCATAGCCGGAGGCACGGGCGGACGACTCCGTGAGCGCGGTGTCGTTAACTTTCTCCACTTTTTCGATGGCGAGCAGACCGACCGGCGTATGCAGCTGGGTGCCGGGACGCACGCTGGGCCGGAGCCAGCGGCGAAAGGCAATTTTCACTTCACCCCGGGCGATGCGTTCAAGAATGGCCTGCTTGAAGAGCATCTTGGCAAGGGTCACTTCGCCCAGGTGTCCTTGAGCGTGATGGTGCGGTTGAAGGTCAGCCGGGCGCCGGGCGCCGTGTCCTTGTCCAACGCGAAGTAGCCGAGGCGCTCGAACTGGAAGCGGTCGGCCGGGGTCGCGGTGGCGAGGGAGGACTCGAGCTTGGCGGTGACGACTTCGAGTGATTTCGGGTTCAGCACCTTCAGGAAGTCCTCCTCGGCGCCCGGCTCCGGCACGGTGAAGAGCCGGTCGTAGAGGCGCACCTCGGCGTCGAGGCACTGCGTGGCGCTGACCCAGTGGATGGTGCCCTTGACCTTCTTGTCGGCGTTGGGCTGGCCCGAGCGGGTGTCGAGCTGGGCGGTGCAGCGGATTTCGGTGATGGCGCCGGCGGCGTCTTTCACGATCTCGTCGCACTTGATGATGCAGGCGTATTTGAGCCGCACCTCGCCGCCCGGTTTCAGGCGGAAGAATTTCGGCGGCGGCACCTCGGCGAAATCGTCGGCCTCGATGAACACTTCGCGGGTAAGGGCGATCGTGCGTGTCGTGGGGCTCTCATCCTGCGGGTTGTTGGTCGCGGTGCACTCGATGATCTCGCCGGCGGGGAGGTTGGTGAGGACGAGCCGGATGGGCCGGAGGACGGCGAGGCGGCGGGTGGCGGCGCGGTTCAGTTCGTCGCGCAGGACGTGCTCGAAGAGCGCGATGTCGGTGACGCCGTTGTAGGTGGTGATGCCGGTTTCGATGGCGAAGCGGCGGAGCGCGGCGGCCGGCACGCCGCGGCGACGGAGACCGACGATGGTGGGGAGCCGGGGGTCATCCCAGCCGCCGACGATGCCTTCCTGCACCAGCCGGAGGATGTTGCGCTTGCTGAGCAGGGTGTAGGTCGGGAGCAGCTTGGCGAACTCGTGCTGATGCGGGAGAGGACGGGGCAGGTCGAGGCTCCCGAGGATCCAGTCGTAGAGCGCCCGGTGCGGGATGAATTCGAGCGAGCACAGGCTGTGGGTCACGCCCTCGAGGTAATCGCTGAGGCAGTGCGCGTAGTCGTAGAGCGGATAGATGCACCAGCGGTCGCCGGCATGGTGATGGGCCACATGGCGGATGCGGTAGAGCAGGGGATCGCGCAGCCACATGTTGGGCGAGGCCATGTCGATTTTGCTGCGGAGGGTGCGGGCGCCGTCGGGAAATTCGCCGGCCTGCATGCGGGCGAAAAGATCGAGATTCTCCTCCACGCTGCGCTGGCGGAAGGGGCTGTCCCGGCCGGGCAGCTCGGGCGAGCCGCGGTATTTTTCCGTGTCCTCCGGGCTGAGGTCGCAGACGTAGGCCTTGCCGCGCTTGATCAGCTCGACGGCGTAGGCGTAAAGCCGGTCAAAGTAATCGGACGCGAAAAACGGTTCGACCGTGGCGGCGCCGGGGGTGGCGGGCGCGAGGTAGTGGTCGGCGCGCCCGTTGACGGTTTGCAGGGCGGGCTGCGCGCCCTGCGGTTTGAGTCCGAGGCAGTGGTCGGCCCAGCCGGCGATGAGCCAGCGGATGTCAGCGGTGATGGCCTCGACGTATTCCACGTCCTCCTTCACGGGATTGGTGTCGTCGAAGCGCAGGTTGCAGCGCCCGTTGTTTTCGAGGGCGATGCCGAAGTTGAGGCAGATGGAGCGCACGTGCCCGAGGTGGAGGTAGCCGTTGGGCTCGGGCGGAAAACGGGTGACAATCCCGGCATGGCGGCCGGCGGCGAGGTCGGCGGCGACGAGGTCGCGGATAAAATCGCTGGGCCGGGTGGGAGTGGGTTCTGCGGTCATGGGAGGTCAGCTCCGTTTCTTGCGGGCAGGTTTCGGCGCGGCCGGCAGGGCGCCGTCGGCGGCCAGTTCCCGCAGGACGCCGGAGAGGTAGGGGATGAGCTGCTTCTTGCGGCTGACAATGCCGGGGAGGTCGAAGATCTCGTCCTGCTCCACATGGGCGTAGGAGATGCGGCGGATGAAGTCGGGCCCGCCCTTGGCGAGGAGCAGCGAGTTTTGCGTGTTGATGTCGGTGACGAGCAGGCAGGCGAAGGCGAGACGCTCTTCGTCGCGCAGATCCTGCAGGGCGGCGGCGATGGCCTTGGCGTGCTGCCAGAAGTTGCCGAACCCGAGCTCCTCGACCTGGGAAACGGCGAAGCGCACGCCTTCCTCCTCGTAGATCTTGAAGTCGGAGCGCACGACCTTCTCGGGCGGGCTGGCGAGGATGACGGAGCCGGAGCTGAAAATCTCGTCGGCGAGCCGGCGCGAATCCACCCCGGCGATCTTTGCCAGCCACGCAAGGATGGCGCCGTCCTTCGGCGTGGTGGTGGGGCTGTTGAGGTGCAGGGTGTCGGAGATGAGACCGGACATCATGATGCCCGCGATGGCGGGCGAGGGTTTCAGATCTTCGCGGCGGAACAGGTCGGCGATGATGGTGCAGGTGGAGCCGACCGGCTCGTTGATGAAGAGGATGGGCTGCTGGGTGTTCAGCGCGCCGAGCCGGTGGTGGTCGATGATCTCCGTGATGGTGACCTCCTCGGCGCCGTTCACGGCCTGGGTGACCTCGTTGTGGTCCACGAGCACGAGCCGGGTTTCGACCGGCTTCAGCAGGTCGCTCTTGGTCAGGATGCCCTGCAGGGTGCCGTCCTCGGCGGCCACGATGAGGGCGTGCGGTGACGAAGGGCCGAAGGTGCGGCGCACATCCGCGAGGCGCGTGTCGGCATTGATGGTCGGGTAGTCGCGTTGGATGACGTCGTCGAGGGTGGAGGCGGTGCGGACCAGCCAGGCGGTGGTGGCGGTGTCGTGGGCGCTGATGAGGATGCTGACGCCGCCCGCGCGGGCGGCGGCGGCGACATCGGGGGTGACGGGAAGATTACCGCTGATGACGAGGGCGCGGATGCCGAGCTCGATGGCGCGCAACTGCACGTCGCGCCGGTCGCCGACGATGATGATGGACTGGCGGGGCGTGATATTCTCGCGTTCCGAGATTTTCCAAAACGTGCCGATGTCCATCGCGCCGATGCGGATGTAGAGTTCCTCCAGCCGGTGTTCGTCGGTGATGTGGCAGACCGAGGCGCCCAGGGCGCGGACGATGCGGGCGAGACTGGTGCGCACCTGGCGCACACGGCGCGGCTCCTGCGCGCGGGGCATGAAAAACCCGCCCATCTGCGCCAGCGAGAGAGTGCCGATCATGCGGCGCTCGGGAGTGGTGACGGGAATGACGTTGACGCCGTGGCGGTCGAGCAGCTCGAGGGCCTCGGCGCAGGTGGCGCTCTCGGACACGGCGACGACGTTGGTCACCATGAGGTCGCGGACCCGCGGGCTGACATCGCTCAGGTAAACGGGCAGGGGCTGGTTGAAGCGCTGCAGGATGGTGTCGATGCGGGCGTTGGAATTGCCGCAGCGTGCCGCCACGAAGCCGGTCTCGCCCTTTTGCTCCTTGAATGCGGCATAGGCGATGGCCGAGCAGATGGCATCGGCATCCGGGTTCTTATGCCCGATGATGTAGGTGGGTGCGGTGGAGGACGGAAAAGGGACCGGCGTCATGACAAGCCGGCCACTTTGCACAACCGGGCGTCCCGGGGAAAGCGGGAAAACGAAAAACCTTGCGGGTCAAAGCCCCTGCTGGGCCGGCGTGCCCGCGGCGGTGCCGGTGCCGGCGCCCGCGGTGCCCCAGACGCGCGCCGGGTTGACGGCGTTGAAGGGGATGGCCTGAAGGATGTTGTCGGTCGGCTGGCCGGTGCGGTTGGAGATGAACTTGCCGGTCGCCGTGCCGGGATGGAACTGCACGTTGCCGCCGAGGTAGGCCACATAGCCGCCGGCGTCCTTGTAAACGCCGTTGTCCGGATCCCAAGTGCCGTCGGGCCGGAGGCCGCGGGTGAAGAGCACGGGCGTGGAGGCCGGCTCGCCCATGCGCAGGCCGCCGACGAATTCCACGCTCAGCGTGCGGTTGGTAGTGAAGCTGGGGTCGAGCTGCGTGCGGGCGGCGGGATTGATGATCGCGGTGGGATAAACGCCGGAGAAGAGGGGGTCGTTCTTGGCGAAGTAGAAGCTCGGATCGGTCAGCATGCCCTGGCGGGCGAGGATGCCCGGCCAGAGAAACGGCGCCTCGGCCGCCGTGAGGACGGTCGGCGGGATGGCGGCGGGGTCGGGGAGCCGGTCGTTGTTGTCGCCGGCGTAGATCATGGCGGCCTTCAGGATTTCGCGGAGATTGTTGGCGTCCACGGCCCGCTGGGCCTTTTCCCGCATGGTGCCGACGGTGGGGATGATGATGGCGGCGAGGATGCCGATGATGGCGATGACGGTCAGCAGCTCGATCAGCGTGAAGCCCCGGCGGGGCCGGCGGTGTGGGGTAAACATGGGGAGGCCGGTGTTGCCGCCAGCCTGCGTCCGGGGCGGCGCGAGACAACCCGATTCTGCGCCCAGACTGGACAATCTTCCGCGCGCCCCTGTAGCTTCGCGGGGAATGAAAATCTACCTCGATGGGAAATTTGTGGATGAGGCCGATGCCAAGGTGTCCGTGTTTGACCACGGGCTGCTCTATGGCGACGGGGTGTTCGAGGGCATCCGGCTCTACGGCGGCAATGTCTTCCGGCTCGATGAGCATCTGGAGCGCCTGGAGTATTCGGCCAAGGCCATCATGCTCGACCTGCCGTTGACGCGGTCGCAGTTGAGCGAGGCGACCTGCGAGACCTGCCGGCTCAACGGCCTCACCGACGGCTATATCCGCCTCGTGGTGACGCGCGGCGTCGGCGACCTCGGCCTCGCGCCGTGGCTCTGCGCCAAGCCCTCGGTCTTCATCATCGCGAGCAAGATTTCCCTCTACCCGCAGGAGCACTACGACAACGGCCTTGCGATCGTGACCGTGCCCACGCGCCGCATCAATCCGTCCGCGCTGCCGCCCACGATCAAGTCGCTGAACTACCTCAACAACATCCTCGGCAAGATCGAGGCGAAGCAGTTCGGCGCGCTCGAGGCCATCATGCTCAACGACCAGGGCTACGTCGCCGAATGCACGGCCGACAACATCTTCACCGTGCACAAGGGCGAGATTGTCACCCCGGCGGCCTCGCAGGGCGCGCTCAAGGGCATCACGCGCGGCACGATTTTTGACATCGCCCGGGAGCTGGGTCTCACCATCCGCGAGGCCGACATGACCCGTTACGATGTGTGGGTGGCCGACGAGTGCTTCCTCACCGGCTCCGGCGCCGAGGTGATCCCGGTCAGCAAGCTCGACGGCCGCGTCATCGGCACCGGCAAGCCCGGTCCGGTCACCCAAAAGGTGCTGGCCGCCTTCCGCCGCCGGGTGCTCGTCGAAGGCACCCGCATCTGAGGAGTGCGTTTGCCGTTCCGCGCCAGCCTGACCCGTCGGTCGCGCCCGATGGCGCGATTCTGTCCCGTCCACACCAGAATGCGCCCCGCACTTGCCAGCGGAGCGCAGGCTGGCATCCTATCTGCATAGCACTTTGCTCAACCCATGGCCAACCCGCTCAAATGTGACCTCTGCCCGAAGCCGGCGACCGTGCACCTCACGCAGATCGTGAACAACAAGGTCCACAAGGTGGACCTGTGCGAGGAATGCGCCCAGGCCAAGGGCGTCACCGACCCCAGCGGGTTTTCGCTGGCGGACCTCCTGCTCAAGGCTTCGCTGAATCCCGAGCCCGTGGCAGCCGGCGTGCGCTGCGAGCAGTGCGGTTTCACCCAGGCGGACTTCAAGAAGCACGGGCGCTTCGGCTGCCCGCACTGCTACGAGACCTTCCGGGGCGTCGTGGAGCCGATGCTCGAGGGGATGCACAAGGGTTCCGAGCACAAGGGCAAGGTGCCCCGCCGCGCCATCGAGCGCCGCTCGCTTTACGAACGCCTGACCAAGCTGGAGCTTGATCTGACCGAAGCCATCAAAACCGAACGCTACGAAGACGCCGCCCGCTGCCGCGATGAAATCAACCAAGTCAAACAAGCCTTTGGGCAAACGCCGGCGCGTTGAACCCATGACCATCGCCTCGCTCATCGACACGCCGTCGGAACTGACGGACAGCTCGAGCAGCAAGACGGCGATCGTCCTGATGACGCGCATCCGCCTCGCCCGCAACCTCGCCGGCACGGCCTTCCCCGGCTGGGCGAAGTCCGCCCAGCGCGAGGAGATCTTCGAGACGTGCCGGGCCGCCGTGGCCGGCACCGCGCCGATGAAGCGCTCCCTCAACGCCACCATTGCCGAGCTCAGCGAGCTCGAGCGGCAGATTCTCGTCGAGCGCCACCTCATCAGCCGCGAACTCAGCGGCGCGAAGGCCGGCGCCGGCCTGGTCATCAGCAAGGACCAGGCGTATTCCGTCATGATCAACGAGGAGGACCACCTGCGCCTCCAGGTCCTGCGCTCCGGCTTCCAGCTCAAGAAGGCGTGGAACTCGATCACCGAACTCGACAGCGCGCTGGAGGAGCAGCTCGACTACGCCTTCTCGCCGCAGCTCGGTTACCTCACCGCGTGCCCGACCAACCTCGGCACCGGCATGCGCGCCTCCGCCATGATGCACCTGCCCGCGCTCGTCATCGCCGGGCAGATGGAAAAGGTCGTCCGCGCGGTCAACCAGCTCGGCATGGTGGTGCGCGGCCTCTTTGGCGAGGGGTCCGACGCCTCCGGCAGCATCTTCCAGATCTCCAACCAGACCACCCTCGGCGAGGCCGAGGAGGAGATCATCAAGCGCCTCGGCAGCGTGCTGAACACCATCATCGAGCACGAGCTCAACGCCCGGGAAAAACTCATGGAGGCGGATGCGGGCAAGCTCTTCGACAAGATGGGCCGCGCCTACGGCATCCTCCAGCACAGCCATCTCCTCAGCTCCGGCGAGGCCATGAACCTGCTCTCGCTCATCCGGCTGGGCATCGACCTCGGCATCTACCCCGAGGCGAGCCGTGCGGTCGTGGACCGGCTCTTCATCGAGGCCCAGCCCGGCCACCTCCAGCACGCCCAGAAGGGCGAGTTTGAGCCCGGCCAGCGCGACCTCCTGCGGGCGGCCCGTTTGCGGGGGGAGTTTGCGAATTTCGCCCGGCCGGATTTCCCTTTCATGAACGACGGAAAAAACTGATAATCCCACCACTTTACCACCATGTCCCAGGAACCCATGAACAACTTCACGCCGCGCGCCCAGCAGGTGCTGGCGCTGGCCCGCAAGGAAGCCGACCGGTTTCACCACAACTACGTCGGCACCGAGCACATCCTCCTCGGGCTGATCAAGCTGGGGCAGGGCGTGGCCGTGAGCGTGCTCCAAAAAATGGGGCTCGACCTGGAGACGGTGCGCGCCGCCGTCGAGAAGCAGGTGGGCACCGGGCAGGAAACCAAGACGCCCGGAAGCATCCCTTACACGCCCCGCGTGAAAAAAGTCCTCGCGCTTGCCGGCAAGGAGGCGAAGACCCTCAACCACTCCTACGTCGGCACCGAGCACATCCTCCTCGGGCTCCTGCGCGAGGGCGAGGGCGTCGCCGCCCGCGTGCTCAAGTCGCTCGACATCGACATCGAGCGCACCCGCAACGAAATCCTCCGCGAGCTTGATCCACAGTTTTCCGGCGGCGAACAGGGCGGGGGCGAAGAGGCCGCCGCCGGCGGTTCGCAGCGCCCCGGCGCCCAGCCCGAGGACAAGAAGGAGGTCAAGACGCCCGCGCTCAAGGCCTTCGGCCGCGACCTCACCGAACTCGCGCGCAAGTCCGAGATGGACCCCGTGGTCGGGCGGAAGCACGAGATTCGCCGGGTCATCCAGATTCTCTGCCGCCGCACGAAAAACAACCCCGTCCTCATCGGCGAGGCCGGCGTGGGCAAGACCGCCATCGTCGAGGGCCTCGCGCAGGAGATCGTCGCCGGCAACGTGCCCGAGATCCTGCTGGAGAAGAAGGTCATCACCCTCGACCTCGCGCTCATGGTCGCCGGCACGAAATACCGCGGCCAGTTCGAGGAGCGCATCAAGGCGGTGATGGACGAGATCAAGCGCGCGAAGAACATCATCCTCTTCATCGACGAGCTGCACACCATCGTCGGCGCCGGCGCCGCCGAGGGCGCGATGGACGCCTCCAACATCTTCAAGCCCGCGCTCAGCCGCGGCGAACTCCAGTGCATCGGCGCCACCACGCTCAACGAATACCGCAAATACATCGAGAAGGACAGCGCCCTCGACCGCCGCTTCCAGTCGGTCAAGGTGGAGGCGCCCTCCGTGGACGACTCCATCCTGATCCTGAAGGGCATCCGCGGGAAATATGAGGATCACCACAAGGCGACCTTCACCGACAAGGCCATCGAGGCCGCCGCCAAGCTTTCCGACCGCTACATCACCGGCCGTTTCCTGCCCGACAAGGCCATCGACGTCATGGACGAAGCCGGCTCCCGCGCCCGCATCGGCGCGCTTACGCGGCCGCCCAACATCGAGGACCTGAGCAAGGAGATTGAGGCCGTCTGCGCGCAGAAGGAGAAGGCCATCGCCGAGCAGCACTTCGAGGAGGCCGCCAAGTTCCGCGACCAAGAGAAGCAGCTCCGCACGAAGCAGGAGCAGATCACCGAGGACTGGCGCAAGGCGCGCGAGGAGAAGCGCGTCACCATCGACGAGGACCTCATGATGCAGGTCGTCGCCGACTGGACCGGCATTCCCCTCAGCCGCATGGAGAAGAAGGAAAGCGAGAAGCTCCTCGCGATGGAGGCCGAGATCCAGAAGGTCGTCGTCGGCCAGGAACTCGCGGCTTCCGCCATCGCCCGCGCGCTGCGCCGCTCGCGCGCCGACCTCAAGGACCCGCGCCGCCCCATCGGTTCGTTCATGTTCGTCGGCCCCACCGGCGTCGGCAAGACCGAGACCGCCAAGCAGCTCGCCGCGCAGATGTTCGGCAACCAGGACGCGATCATCCAGATCGACATGTCGGAATACATGGAGAAGTTCGCCGTCTCGCGGCTCGTGGGTTCGCCTCCGGGCTACGTCGGCTACGACGAAGGCGGCCAGTTGACCGAGGCCGTGCGCCGCAAGCCCTACGCCGTCGTCCTCTTCGACGAGGTGGAGAAGGCCCACCCGGATGTCATCCAGCTCCTCCTCCAGATCCTGGAGGACGGCCGGCTGACCGATTCGCTCGGCCGCACCGTGGATTTCCGCAACACGATCATCATCATGACCTCGAACGTCGGCGCGCAGCTCCTTCAGCGCCAGACCTCGATGGGTTTCGCCGCCGCCGCGGCCAGCTTCAACGACTCGGAAAAGATGCGCGAGAAGGTGCTCGAGGAGGCGAAGCGCGTCTTCAAGCCCGAGTTCCTCAACCGCATCTCCGACATCGTTTTCTTCCGCCCGCTTGCCAAGGAAGATCTGGTGAAGATCGTGGAGATCGAGCTCGCGAAGTTCGCCCACCGGCTGGACGAGCGGAAGATCGCGCTCGAGTTCACCGCCGACGCCAAGACGCTGCTGATCGAGAAGGGCTACGACGAGAAATACGGCGCGCGCCCGCTGCGCCGGGCCGTCGAGCACTACCTCGAGGATCCGCTGGCCGAGGCCATCCTCCGCGGCGAAGTCCGGGACGGCGAGCCGGTGCTGGTGGATCGCGAAGGGGAGAAACTTATCTTCAAGCAAAAGACGCCTCCCGCCACCACCGAGGTGGCGTCGTAAACGACGACCAACCGTCGCCCAACCGAAACCCCGCCCCCGAGATCAAGGGAGCGGGGTTTTCTTTTGGCCCACCCGTGGGTTGACGCTGAAACTAGGGATGTCCGATTGGTAGCCAGCCCAAGGCTGTGCCGCGTGCGCCCTCAGCAGGCACTTTGCCCGACCGATTGAACTCAGACACGAGCGTCCTAGGTCAGACACGGAGGGGAGCGGAGCTCCCCGGAGTTGTCTGTGCCGGCTGGTTCGCCCCCTTCTTTTCTTCGAGGATTGAAACGCCTCGCTTGATGACGGTCTGAAGCTTTTCGTCGATGGCGACACAGAGATCGATAGATTTCCGGAAATCGAGGCCGCTGTGCTTCGTGGTCAAAAAGACGGCAGATTGCCGATCGCCGACCAGCAGAAACTCTAGAACTTCCTTGAGAACCGATTGCCTACTGTAACTCGCGCCCAAGTCACCAAGCTCTTTGATCAAAAAAGCTAGCCGGTCCTCGTTAAGCCACGTGATTCGTGGGAGCTTCGAAACGATAACTTCAAGCTCACGACTTTCGATCCCCAGCTTCTCACGTTCAAACAGGGCCGCGACATCGTGAGCAAACCTGCTCTTCAGGTCTTCCGGTGAACAGAAGCGTGACACAACGTGAGATCGCGCCGCCGCTTCTTTCAGAGTCTTCAATTCACTCCCAGATCGCCGATATCCACGTCTTTCGGAAGCACGAGATGCTTTGACTCGTCGATGAGGTAAACGAGGCAAGGTAAGCTCAGCCGTTGTGACTCTAGATACTCTAAGTGGGTAAATGACAACCCAGACTCGACGTCGAGGGAGCCGTATCGCATGCCGAGGACCAAGACGAAGATATGGGCCCTGCGAACTTCGGCTAAGCACTCTTCCTTCGGCGCACCGGGTCTCGAACCAAAGAACTCCATACCGTGCACTTTTGCGTTCACCTCGGCCAAAGCAGAAAAGAGTGCCGCTCGATGCGCTTCCAGATCCGTGAACGTCGAACTGATGAAAACGCGAGGCTGCATTGCTTCTGGCGAACAGTGTTAATAGCCCATACTGGGTATGAGATATCGGGAATAGTTAAAATTGCCGCCGCAGAGATGTGGTTGATTGGTGGATTTCATAACTCAATCAACGATAATGGTAAATGAAGCGATAGATGACTGAAGACACCGGAGGGAATGGTGTTTTGGGTTGAGCGCTTCTCCTAAAAACCTATACTGCGAGTATGGGTTTTGGGGGAGACCAAAATACTGAACAATCAGATTTTGTGGTATCGTTTGGCGCTTGGAAAGAGGCATTGGACGGCGCGGATCTGTCGTTGGCACAGCGGCGTGATTACCGAACGGATTTTCTGAGGCTTTTGCGAGTTTGTAAACAGGCGCGCCGACCGGTTCACGCACGTTCCCCGTTATCATTCTCGTTATCTTAATCGTACTCGTTCTCCGGATTGGGCGGCGCGCGTGGAGGCGGGGAAGGGAGAACGAGAACGATTAGGAGAACGAGGAACGACTGGGCGGCCGGAGGATTTCCAGGGCGGTGAGGGCGGCGGCGTTGCGGGTCTCGAGGCCGAGTTTGCGGAAGAGGTTTTCCACGTGCTTGTGCACGGTGCGCACGCTGGTGCCGAGGATGGTGGCGATGTCGGGGTTGCTCTTGCCCTGGGCGAGCCAGTAGAGCACTTCCGCTTCGCGTGCGGTCAGGCCGAGGCGCAGCAGCGCGCCGGGGCCGGGGGCGGGCTCTTCGAGCATGAGGAGCGCGAAGTCGTTGCGACCGGCCTCGGTGAAGCAGCGCACCCGGAGCGGGCTGTCGTCGCGGCGCAGGCCCCGGGGCAGCGTGCCGGGGGCGTAGTCCGGAAAATGGCGATGTAACAGCGCCTCGGCCAGCCGGGTGGAGAAAACGATGCGGCCGGCGGTGTCGGCCAGCACGACGGCGCGGTCGAGCGACCGGCTGAGCTGGTTCTCGGCGTCGAGACGCAGGGCGAGTTCGTCGGCGAGCGTGCGCTGGAGGGCGCGGATCTGCAGGTGCGCGTTGACGCGGGCGAGGACTTCCGGCGGATGCACCGGCTTGAGAATGTAATCCACGGCGCCGGCGGTGAAGGCGCGCACCTTGTCCTCCGGGGCGTCGTGCGCGGTCATGAAGAGCACCGGGATGCCGGCCCAGGCGGGGTTGGCCTTCAGCCGGGCACAGGTGGCAAAGCCGTCCAATTGGGGCATCACGACGTCGAGCAGGATCAGGTCCGGCAGGGTGTGCTCCAGCAGGGCGAGCGCGCTGAGCCCGTCCTCGGCCACGAGCACATCGTGCCCCGAGCCGGCCAAGGCTTCCAACACCAGCGAGAGATTGGCGGGCGTGTCATCCACGACGAGGACCTTGGCGGGGGAGTTCATGGCGAGGCGGTGAGGACGGTTTCCAGCCGGCGGCGGATCAATTCCATGCGGAAGGAGGCGGTGAGGGTTTCGAGTTCGTTCAGCAAGTCGGCGCAGTCGGGCCGGCGCGTGCGCAGTTCGGCGAGGTGGCGGCGAAGGGTCGTGATTTCGCCGCGCCGGGCCGCGGCGAGCAGCGCTTCGAGGTCGGCGGGGTCGGGCAGGGCGGCGCCGGTCGCAGGGGGCGGTTCCTCCGCGTGGCGCAGCGTGAGATCGAGGTGCAACGCGAGCTGGCGGAGCAGCTCGTCCTCGCGGAAAGGCTTGGAAAGAAAATCATCGCAGCCCGCGGCGAAAGCGTCGTCGCGGTTGAAGGAGAGCACGGAGGCCGACATGGCGATGAGCTTCAGCCGGTCGCCGCCGGCGGTCTCGCGCAGGCGGCGGGCGAGTTCGAGTCCGTCCATGCCGGGCATGCGCAGATCGAGGAAAATCAGGTCGGGCCGCCGGCGCGCGGCGAGGGTGAGGGCTTCCTCCCCGGAAATCGCGCAGGTGACCTCGAAGCCGAGCGGCGTGAGCAGGTCGGCCATCAGGTGACGGTTTACGGCGACATCGTCCACGACCAGCAAATGCCGGCGCGGACCGGCGTAGCCGGTCACCCGGCCGGTGGTGCGGGGCGCGGGGTCGGCGGCTTGCGCGAGGGCCGGCAGGTCGATGGCGAAGGCAAAGGTGCTGCCGCGGCCCGGCTCGCTGGTCACCGCCAACTCGCCGCCCATGAGCGCGACGAGCCGCCGGCTGATGGCGAGGCCCAGGCCCGTGCCGGGCTCGGGCGGGCGTCCGTCGGCGGCCTGCTCAAAAGGTTGGAAAAGCTTCTCCCGGTCCGCCGGGCTGAGGCCGACGCCGGTGTCCTGCACGGCGAAGCCGGTGCGGTCGCCGTTGCGGGTCACGTGCAGCGTCACTTGGCCGGAGCGGGTGAATTTCACGGCGTTGCCGAGCAGGTTGTCGAGCACCTGCCGGAGTTTTTGGGCGTCGCCGATGGCGTGGGCGGGGAGGTCGGCGGGCAGATCCAGCGTGAAGCCCAGTTGCTTCTGGGCGGCGCGCGGCCGCAGGCCGGCGGCGATGTCGTCGAGGAGCTGCGGGAGGTGAAAAGGGGCGGGGCGCAACTCGACCTTGCCGGCCTCGATCTTGGAAAAGTCGAGCACCTCGTTGATCATCTTCAACAGGTGTTCGCCGCTGGTGCCGATCACGCCGAGCCGTTCGCGGTCCTGGCCGCCGATGCCCGGCGAGCGGTGCAGCACCTGCGTGTAACCGATGATGCCGTTGAGCGGCGTGCGCAGCTCGTGGCTCATGTTGGCGAGGAACATGCTCTTGGCCCGGTTGGCGGCCTCGGCCTCCTCCTTGGCGACGCCGAGTTCGGCCGTGCGTTGCTGCACGATCTGTTCGAGCCGGCGGCGTTCGCGTTCACCGGCGCGCAGCCGCCAGCGGACGAAGAGGCTGATGGCGGCGACGAGCAGGATGGCATAACCGGCCACGGCCCAGCGGCGCAGATACCAAGGAGGCGCAATGTGGAAGACCGCGCTGACGGGCTGGCTGACGAGGCCCTCAAGATTACGGGCCCGGGCCTCCAGCGTGAAAGGACCGCCCCAAAGATTGGTGAAGTTCACGGAGGGTTCAGGCCCCCACTCGGACCAGTCCTCCGAATAACCGAGCAGGCGGGTTTGGTATTCGATGCGTTCGCCCAACGGAATGTCGAGCGGAGCCAGGTCGATGCGGATGGGGGCTGTGCTGTAAGGCAAACGGGGCAGTTGCGGGGCTGACTCGCCGAGAACGAAACTGCTGCCGGCGGCATGCAGGGCGCGCAGGGCCAGCGTCGGCGGCTCGGCCGTGGCGGGGATGCGGTCGAGCTCGACGCGGACCATGTTTTCCTGGCCGCCGGCCCAGAGGATTTGCCGGCCGTCGATGGTCTCGACGCTCAGCCCGTAGGCGCCGCGCGGGCCGCAGAGCTCGACGAGCCGCTGGGGCATGGATTCCCAGGTGACGGATTTGTCGCTGCCGAAGCGGAAACGCCCGATGCGCAGGTTGTCGTAGCCGTCGGGGAAAACGACTTGCGCCCACAGGTCGCCGTCGGCGCCGGGGATGGCGAACATGAATTTGAAATCCGTGCGGCCCTCGATGGTGAAGCGCGGGTCCGCGTGAAAACGGTCCTCGGCCTCGTCGTAGCGGTAGATGCCGCTCGAGGTGGAGAACAAGTTTTCCCCATGACCGGGGAACATGGACAGCCCCATCGTGCCCTCGGGCAGACCGTGGGAGTTGCGGTAAAAGGTCGTGGTGGCGTCGGCCCAGGAGGTGCTGCCCGGGGTGCGCCGAACGCGGCCCAAGCCGCGGCTGGCGCTGGCGATCCAGAGCGTGCCGTCCGTCTCCTCCATGATGGAGCGGGGTTCGGTCGCCACGGACTTGATCTCGCACTCGATGCTCCATTCGCCGCCTTCGCCGCGGCGCAGCACATAAAGACCGTGGCTGAGCCCGGCAAATACGAGCGAGGGGTCGGTGCGCGAATAGGTGAATGAAATCAGCGGGGAAGGGAGCCGCACGAGCGGCTTCAACGTTTCGCCGTCAAATTCCATCAGCCCGAGGTCAGTGGCGACCAGCGCGCGATCCGGGCCGACGCTGACATTCCAAATCATGTTGGGCGCGGCCTCGATGCGTTCCCAGCGGGCGTTGGTGCCGGCCGTGAGGCGGCCGGGGCGCAGGCGGTAGAGGCCCTCGACGGTGAAGGTGTAGAGGGTGCCGTGCAGGCGAAAGGTGTAGTAAAATTCGCCGCGGATGCGGCCGTTGAGGCGGTCGAACACCGTGTAGGGCGAATCGAGCTCCAGGCGGTAGATGCCGTTGGAAGAGCCCAGCCAGAGGTTGCCCTGCCGGTCCTCGCTGGGTCCGTAAACCTGGGCCGGATCCAACCCGGCGGCGGCGTCCACGAGCCGCAGCAGCTTGCCCGCGGGCGAAACGAGCAGCACGGTGCCGCTGCGGGTGCTCATGAGGTAGTTGCCGCTGCGCAGCCGGCGTCCGCCAAAGAGGCCTTCCTTCGTGATGATCGGCTGGGCTTCGGTCACCCAGGGGCGGATTTCACCGGCACCATCCCAATGGTAGAAACTGCCGTCGCTCACGCCGACGATGGCAGCGCCGTCCGGGCCGGGCTGGAGCAGGAAGGCGACGGTCTCGACCAAGGGCCGCGGGGTCTCGATTTTCGTGAAGGTTTCGCCGTCGAGGCGAAACACGCCGACGCCCGGCACGTGCCGGTAGAGTTGGTCGTTCCACACGACCAGCAGGTGCCGGGGGCAGTCGGGCGTTTCCCAGACCTTGAAGGCGCCATCCTGCCAGCGCAGCACGCGGTGCGGCACGGTCAGGTAGATCGCATCACCCACGCGGGCCATCGACCACACGGTGCCCGGCGGCTGCAGCTCCTTGGGCATGCGACCGACGAGCGATTCGTAGCGCAGGGAGCCGTCGGCCTGCCGGGCGAGGTAGCCGAACTCGTCCACCGCGCCGACATAGATGCGGCCGTCCGCGCCCAAGGTCATGCCGCGGGTATAGGGCGAGGGGAGTTTGATGCGCGTCCAACGGGCACCATCGTATTGCAGCACGAATTCGCCGGCGGTGAAGTAGAACAGCCCGTCCTCCGCCTGGAAGCCGCCGAAGACCTGGTTGTGGCCTTCGTAGCTGCGTGGTGAATAGTTCACCATCAGCGGGCGGCCGAGTTCACTCAGCTCGGCTCCAACCGGTCCGACCGCCGCCATGCCTGCAACGAGCAGGGCCAGACGGAAGACGCAGCGGAGACACATGGGCGGAAATGCAACCTATCGGCATTCCGCCGTCAATGGCCCGTTGTCGCTGAACTCGCGTCCGGCCCATATTTTATGGCGGGATTTCCTGTTGCAGGGGCGCACATTCATTGCACTTTGGGCCGTTCCGAGCATCGCATGACACCGCGCAGTCTATTCGAGAAGGTCTGGGCCGACCACACGGTCCGACAGTTGGCCAATGGCCAGACGCAACTGCTCATTGGCACCCACCTGATCCATGAGGTGACGAGCCCCCAGGCCTTTGGCATGCTGCGCGACCTTGGGCTCAAGGTGGCCATGCCGCACCGCACCTTTGCCACGGTGGACCACATCGTGCCCACGGACCAGCGCACCGAGCCGTTCAGCGATCCGCTGGCCGACGAGATGATCAAGGCGCTGAAGAAAAACTGCGCCGAGCATGGCATCACCTATTTCGACCTCAACTCCGGCCGGCAGGGCATCGTGCACATGGTCGGTCCCGAGCAGGGCATCACGCAGCCCGGCACGACGATCGCTTGCGGCGATTCGCACACCAGCACCCACGGGGCGTTCGGGGCGATCGCGTTTGGCATCGGCACCAGCCAGGTGCGCGACGTGCTGGCCACGCAGACCATTTCGCTGAGCCCGATGAAGGTCCGCCGGATCAACGTCACCGGCCGGCTGCGTCCTGGCGTCTATGCCAAGGATGTCATCCTGCACCTCATCCGCACGCTCGGCGTGAACGGCGGCACGGGCTATGCCTACGAATACGGCGGCGAGGTCTTCGACCGTTTCTCGATGGAGGAGCGCATGACCGTGTGCAACATGTCCATCGAGGGCGGGGCGCGGGCGGGCTACGTCAACCCCGACGAAACCACTTTTGCCTACCTCAAGGACCGGCCCTACGCCCCGCAGGGTGCGGCTTGGGACGAGGCCGTGGCCCGCTGGCGGGCTGTCGCCAGCGATCCCGGCTGCCATTACGACGATGTCGTCACGCTGCGCGGCGAGGACATCCCGCCGACCGTCACCTGGGGCATCAATCCTGGGCAGGGCATCGGCATCGATGAAAACATTCCCGCCCCGCAGGCGGCCGGGTCGGCGGATGAACGCACCGCGATCGAGGAAGCGCTCGCCTACATGAAGCTGCCCGGCGGCGCGCCGATCAAGGGCACCCGGATCGACGTCGCCTTCCTCGGCAGTTGCACCAATGCCAGGCTGTCCGATTTCAAGGAGGTCGCCGCCTACCTGAAAGGCCGGAAGGTGGCGCCCGGGATCAAGGCCATCGCGGTCCCGGGTTCGCAGCTCGTGAGCGCCGTGTGTGCGGAGCTCGGCATCGACCGGGTGTTCCGCGAGGCCGGTTTCGAATGGCGCGAGGCCGGCTGCTCCATGTGTCTGGCGATGAACCCCGACAAACTCGTCGGCGACCAGATCTGCGCCAGCTCCTCCAACCGCAACTTCAAGGGCCGGCAGGGCAGCCCGACCGGCCGCACCCTCCTCATGAGCCCCGTCATGGTGGCCGCCGCCGCGGTCACGGGCGCCGTGGCCGACGCGAGGGAGGTTTTTGCGGTCAATTAAACTTTCAGGCTCAATCTATAGTTACCACAAAGAGCACAAAGCTCACGAAGGAACCGTCCGGACATGTCTGAACTTCGTGCTCTTCGTGGTATAAATACTTCCGCCATGGCTTTAGCAAAAATCATCACAATCTCCGGCCGGGGCGTTGTCGTGTCCGGCAACGACATCGATACCGACCGCATCATCCCGGCGCGCTTTCTCAAGTGCGTGACTTTCGACGGACTCGCGGCCGGGCTGTTTGCCGACGACCGCAAGGCCGCCGGCGGCGGTCATCCGCTGGACGACCCGCGGCACCAAGGGGCGGCCATCCTCATCAGCGGCGCCAATTTCGGCTGCGGCAGTTCCCGCGAGCACGCGCCGCAGGCCATCCGCAAGGCCGGCTTTCGCGCCGTGGTGGCCGAAGGCTACGCCGAGATTTTCTTCGGCAACGCGACCAACATCGGCCTGCCCTGTGTCTCGGCCGCCCGCGCCGATCTTCAGCGGGTGGGGCAGGCGGTGGCGGCCGATCCCGCGCTGTCGGTTACCGTGGACCTCGCCGCCATGCAGTTGCGGTTTGGCGGAAACGCCGTCCCGCTGACGATGCGCGACTCCGCCCGCGATGCCCTCGTCAACGGCCGGTGGGATGCCATCGGCGAACTGCTGGAAGGCCTGCCCCAGGTGGCCGCCGTCGCGGGGCGCCTGCCCTATGTTTCCGCGCCTGCCTGATTTTTTCTGAACCTTTTTGACTTTGCCGGCGTCATAGAACCGTTCTCCAACCTATGATCTTAGCGTATATTGACGTCTTCAAGGGCGCCGGCCTCCTCATTTATCCCTTGGGCCTTTGCTCCGTGGCCGTGGTTTACATCATCAGCGAGCGGGCCTTTGCCCTCCGCCGCGCGGCCGTGATGCCGCAGGACATGGTGGATGGGATCGTCGCCGGCAGGACGGTCACCGGCGGCCGGCATTCCGTGCTGGGCCGGATTCTGGAGTTTGCCGATGCGCACAGCAACGACCCCGAGGCTGTGAAGGCCTTTGCCCGGTTGGAGATCAACCGCATGGAGCGGGGCATTCCTTATCTGGATGTCATCTACGCCGCGGCGCCGCTTATCGGGCTCACCGGCACGGTCACCGGCCTGCTCCTTGTCTTTTCCAAGATTTCGCCCGACACGGGCCTGCCGGACCCGGTGGCCTTCACCAGCGGCGTGGCCTTGGCGCTCTCCGCCACGGTCATCGGTTTGACCATCGCCATCCCGGCGCTGGTGGGCAGCGGCTGGCTGCAACGGCGCGTGGAAAACTACGCGGCGCAGCTCGACGTGCTGCTGGAGCGCATCCTGCAGCGCAGCCGGCGATGAGCAGCACGCTCTACCAGAAGCGGCGCAAACGGCCCGAGATGAACCTCGTGCCGCTGATCGACGTGCTCGTGATCCTGGTGTTCTTCGCCTTCGTCACGATGCAGTTCAAGTCGGCCGCGACGCTCAACATCACGCTGCCGAAGGTCGAGACCGCCGGCAAAAACGAGTTCAAGGGCACCGTCACCATCGGTATCGATCCGGAGGGCGTGCTATCCTTCAACGGCCGCGTGGTCACCGAGGACCAGTTGCTGGTGCTGTTGCGCGAGGTGCGCAACGTGGACAAGGACATCCCCGTGCTCATCATGGCCGATGAGACCACCCAACTGCGGAAGCTCGCCTTCGTGATGGACGCCTGCCGCCGCACCGGCCTGAACAAGTTCAGCCTGCAGTCGCGGTAGGGATTGATTGGGTAGGGCCCGATCTCCGAGCGGGCCGGGGAAGCTCCCACCTGTCTGCACGGGCTGCCCGGAGGTCAGCCCCTACCTTCGACCCGATCCGTCCAGCGAAGAGTGAGTATGGCCGCTGTGCGGCCGTTTGTGCGTTTTGAGTTGTTTCTACTCGCTACTCACTGCCCGCTGCTCGCTACTACTAGGCCCATGAAAATCGTCATCACGGGCGTCACCCGCGGCCTGGGCCGGGCGCTGGCGGAGCATTACATCAAGGCCGGCCATACCGTCATCGGCTGCGGTCGGAGCGGGGAGGCGATCTTTGACCTGCGCATGACGCACGGCGCGCCGCACGATTTTTCGGTCGTGGATGTGGCGCTGGACAACAAGGTCGCGCTCTGGGCGGCGAAGGTGCTGGAGGCCGGCAGTCCGCCCGACCTGCTCATCAACAATGCCGCCGTCATGAACCGGCTCGCCCCGCTGTGGGAGCAGGACGACCGCGAGTTCACGCGGCTGGTGGACGCCAACATCCGCGGCGTCGCCAATGTCATCCGGCATTTCGTCCCCGCGATGGTGGCGGCGAAGAAAGGTGTCATCGTGAACTTCAGCTCGGGGTGGGGTCGCTCGGTTGCGCCCGAGGTGGCGCCCTACTGCATGTCCAAATGGGCGATTGAGGGCCTGACCAAGGCACTGGCCGAAGAGCTGCCGCAAGGCATGGCCGCGGTGCCGCTCAACCCCGGCGTGATCGACACCGATATGCTCCGCGCCTGCTGGGCCGAGGGCGCCGCCAATCACCCGAAGGCCGAAGCCTGGGCCGAGACGGCCGCGCCCTTCATCCTCAAACTCGGCGCGAAGGACAACGGCCGTTCGCTGAGCGTGGGTGGTTTTGAGGGCTGAAACACTCTTGCAGCGCTTTCGTTAGCGCTGAAGCCGGAAAACTCCGGGCGGGCTGCGGTCCGCTCGGAGAGCGGACCCTACCGGCGCTGCCGCGCCACAAGAAAACGCCGGTGGTTTGCTTTGGCTCCACGGAGTCTATCCCTTCCGCAGGTGCCGTTCGAAGGCGGCCAGGGTCTCGGGGCTCACGTGGTGTTCGATGCCTTCGGCGTCCAGCTCGGCGGTCTTTTCGTTGATGCCCAGCGAGCGCAGGAATGAGACCACGGTGGTGTGGCGCTGCTGGCAGGCCTCGGCGAGCTTGCGGCCGGTGCCGGTGAGGAAGATGGCGCGGTAGGGCTGGGCCGTAACGTAGCCGTCGCGCTGCAGGCGGGCGAGGGTGCGGTTGACCGTCACGTGGGTGACGCCCAGGCGGCGGGCGAGGTCCACCACGCGGGCTTCGCCCTGCGCGGCGGCGAGGTCGGCGATCGCCTCGACGTAATCCTCGGCAATCTCCGTGGCGTGCTCGCGGCGTGTTTGCTGCAGGCTCTCGGCCTGGAGGCTCGACGGGCGCACGGATTTCTTCGACTGGCGGGCGGGTTTTTTCACGGACGGCGCGAGGGAAATGAAATCCGGTTGACAAGTCCAGCGGACAAAATGTAGCACATGCTACAAAATGTATAAATACATACAAACCTTGGTGCGCCGGGGCCTGGTCCTGACGGGCCTGCTCGCGATTGGTGCCGGCATGGCGGCGGCGCGGGAGATGACGACCGACCGGCCGGACGGCACGGAAAGCCCCTTCACGGTGCCGGCGGGCCGGGTGCAACTGGAGCTGGATTTTGTGGCATTCAGCCGCGACCGGGAGGCCGGGACGCGGGTGACCGAGTGGCAGGTTGCGCCCTTCAATCTGCGCTTCGGGGTGAGTCAAAACTTTGAATTGGGCGTGCTCGTTGCGCCGCACGTGGTCGTGGCGGAAACGCCACCGGCCGGTCCGCGGGTGCGTCAGGCCGGTTTCGGCGACCTCACCCTGCGGGCCAAGTGGAATGGGGCCGGCAACGACGAAGCCGTGGCCATGGCGTGGGGGTTGATGGCGGATCTCAAGCTGCCAACCGCGGCCGATGGCTTGGGCAACGGCCGGGTCGAGGGCGCGCTGATCCTGCCGCTGGCCTTCGAACTGGGCCGCGGCTGGAGCGGCGGGGCGATGACGGGGGTGGAGTGGACCCGGCCGGCGGCCGGTGTGAACCGCGCCGTCTGGATCAATACCTTCGTGGTGGGCCGCGATCTCACGGAAACCGTCGGCGGATTCCTGGAACTGACTTCGGCCACGGGCGACGGCGCGCATGTGGCCACCTTCAACTTTGGGCTGACCCGTAGCCTCGGGCCGGACTTGCAGTTGGATGCCGGCGTCAACGTGGGACTCTCGCGGTCGGCCCCGGATTTGCTGCTGTTTGCCGGGCTGTCGCGCCGGTTTTGATTTTTCACGCTTATGAAAACGAACAAACTGGGATTCATCCTGCTGGGGCTGCTGCTGGCACCGGTGGCGGAGTTGGAGGCGGCGAAGAAGCTCATTGTCACCACGTTCACGATCATCCAGGACATGGCGCAGAACGTCGCGGGCGACGCGGCCATCGTGGAGTCCATCACCAAACCGGGCGCGGAGATCCACGGCTACGAGCCGACGCCGCGCGACATCGTCCGCGCCCAGCAGGCGGACCTCGTGCTGTGGAACGGCTTCAACCTGGAGCGCTGGTTTGAGCGCTTTTTCGGCAATTTGAAGGAGGTGCCCTCGGCCGTGCTCACCGAGGGCATCGACCCCATCGGCATCGGCGAAGGCCCCTACGCGGGCAAACCGAACCCGCATGCCTGGATGTCGCCGCGGAACGCCCGCATCTACGTGGAAAACATCCGGCGCGCCCTGGTGGAAATCGATCCGGCCAATGCCACCACCTACAACGCCAACGCCGCGGCCTACAGCACGAAGTTCGTGGAGTTGGAGGACTATCTGCGACGGGAGCTGACCGCCATCCCGGCGGAGCAGCGCTGGCTCGTCACGAGCGAGGGGGCGTTTTCCTACCTGACCCGGGATTTTGAACTCGGGGAGCTGTTTCTCTGGGCGGTGAATGCAGACCAGCAGGGCACGCCGCAGCAGGTGCGGCGGGTGATTGATGCCGTGCGCGCCCGGCGGATCCCGGCGGTCTTCAGCGAGAGCACGGTGAGCGACCGGCCCGCGCGGCAGGTCGCCCGCGAGTCCGGCGCGCGCTACGGCGGCGTGCTCTACGTGGATTCGCTGACGACCACCCGCGGACCGGCCCCGACCTACCTGCGCTTGATGGAATCCAATGCCCGGACCATTGTGGACGGACTGACCCGACCATGAACCAGGCCAACGAAGTTCCCGTGGAGCTGACGGTCCGCGACCTCAAGGTTGCCTATCCCAACGGCCATTTGGCGCTCCACGACATGAGCTTCAGCCTCACCGGCGGCACCATCTGCGGCCTCGTGGGGGTCAACGGCAGCGGCAAGTCCACGCTCTTCAAGGCGATCATGGGCTTCGTCAAACCTGCCCAGGGCGCGGTGCAAATCGCGGGGCTCGACCTCGGCGCGGCCCTGCGTCGCAACCTCGTGGCCTACGTGCCGCAGGCGGAGGAGGTGGACTGGAGCTTTCCGGTCAGCGTGTGGGACGTGGTGCTGATGGGCCGCTACGGCTACATGAATTTCCTGCGCATGCCCCGCGCCGAGGACCGGCGCATCGCGGAGGAAAGCCTGCGGCGCGTCGGGATGCTGGCCTTCCGCGACCGGCAGATCGGCGAACTTTCCGGCGGCCAGCGCAAGCGCGTCTTCCTGGCCCGCGCCCTGGCGCAGCAGAGCCGCGTGATCCTGCTCGACGAGCCCTTCACCGGCGTGGACGTGAAGACGGAGACCACGATCATCGAGTTGCTGCGCACCCTGCGGACGGAGGGGCACCTCATCCTCGTCTCGACCCACAACCTCGGCTCCGTGCCGGAATTCTGCGACCAGGTCGTGCTCATCAACCGCACGGTCCTGCACGCGGGCGCCACCGCCGAGGTCTTCACCCAGGAGAACCTCGTGCAGGCCTTTGGCGGCGTGCTGCGGCATTTCCATTTCGACCAGTCCACCGTGCAGAAGCACGACGGGAAGGCCGTCACCCTGCTGACCGACGACGAGCGGCCGCTCGTCTTCGGCAAGGGCGGGCACCTTGAATACAGCCAGCGCAAGGGCAAGGAGGACGTGGTCGAGCAGCGCGCCGAGGAGGAGGACGACAAGTGAGCGGAGCCAATCGCAGGCCATCGGATCAGCGCCAAGTGGGTAGGGACCGACCTCCGGGCGGGCCGCTTTGGTGGACGCACGGTTCTCCGGTCCGCCCGGAGGTCGGACCCTACCTGCCGGCTGCAATCAAGGGCTTATCCCGATGATCGAGACGCTGCTCATCCCGCTGCAATACGACTACATGCTCCGCGCCATCTGGGTGAGCGGGCTGGTCGGGGGCGTGTGCGCGTTTCTTTCCTGCTACATTACGCTCAAGGGCTGGTCGCTGATGGGCGACGCGCTGTCGCATGCGGTGGTGCCGGGCGTGGCGGTGGCCTACCTTATCGGCTGGCCGTTCGCGGCGGGCGCCTTCCTCACCGGGCTGCTGGCGGCGGTGGGCATGGGTTTTGTCAAGGCGCGCACCCGGCTGCGGGAAGACGCGGTCATCGGCGTGGTGTTCACGGCCTTCTTTGCGCTGGGGATATTTCTCATTTCGGTCCGTCCTGGCAGCGTGGACCTGAAGGGCATCATTTTCGGCAACGTGCTGGCCATCGCCGACGGGGACGTCGTGCAGGTGCTGATCATCGCGGTCGTGACCCTGCTGGTGCTGGGCCTGAAGTGGCGCGACCTGCTGCTGTTTTGCTTCGATCCCGCGCAGGCCCGGGCGCAGGGACTGAACGTCACGGTGCTGCACTACCTTCTCCTCACCCTGCTTTCGGCGACGGCGGTGGCGGCGCTGCAGACCGTGGGCGCGCTGCTGGTTGTGGCCATGCTGGTCACGCCCGGGGCCACGGCCTACCTGCTGACGGACCGTTTCGGCCGGATGATTGCGATCGCGGTGGGTCTCGGCGCGGGTGCTTCCGTGGCCGGGGCCTATGCCAGCTACTTTTTCGACGGCGCCACCGGCGGCTGCATTGTGACGCTGCAGACCCTGCTGTTCCTGCTCGCGCTGGTTTTTGCGCCGAAACACGGCCTGCTGGCCGCCCGCGCTTCCCGGCGGACCGTAGCGTTTAACTCCTGATGCGCGCATTATTGAGACTTACCCAAAGAAGTGACCGTGAGGTAGGGCCCGGCCTCCGGGCGGGCCGCTCGGAGATCGGCCCCTACCCAGCTCGCGTCTTTCGTCACTTCGATTGGAAATCGTCAATAATCCAAAGCCAGGCTGTCTTGCGAGGTTCCTGTCATTCTGAACGAAGCGAAGAATCCAATCGTGGCTGCGCTGCGGTTGGTGCAATGAATTCTTCGGCTGCGCCTCAGAATGACATTAGTTCGCGTTGAACCATGGACGTGTTGCTCGAACCTTTCCGTTACGGCTTCATGATCGAGGCCATGGCCGCGGGCGCCGCGGTCGGGGCCGTGTGCGCCGTGCTCTCGTGCTATCTTGTGCTGAAAGGCTGGTCGCTGATGGGCGATGCCGTGTCGCACGCCGTGCTGCCCGGCCTCGTGCTGGCCCATGTGGCCGGTGTGCCGCTGGCGCTGGGCGCCTTTGTTTCCGGGCTGCTGTGCGCGGTGGCGACCGGCTGGATCAAGGCCAACAGCCGGGTGAAGGAAGACACCATCATGGGCGTGGTGTTCACCGGGCTGTTTGCGGTGGGCCTGGTCATGTTCACCAAGGTCCACACGGACCTGCATCTCGATCACATCCTCTTTGGCAACATCCTGGGCCTGGAGCGCGGCGACCTGCGGGCGACGCTGCTCACCAGCGTTGTCGTGCTGGCGGTGGTGCTGCCCTTGCGGCGCGACCTGATGCTGTTCTGCTTTGATCCGGCGCAGGCGCAGGCGATCGGATTGCGCACGCAGGTCCTGTATTACCTGCTGCTTTCGCTGCTGGCGCTGACCATCGTCGTCTCGCTGAAGGCCGTGGGGATCATCCTCGTGGTTGCGATGCTGATCACGCCCGGCTGCGTGGGCTATCTGCTGACCGACCGGTTTGACCGGATGCTGGCTATCGCGACGGTCACCGCGGTCGGCTCCAGCGTGACGGGCGTCTATGTGAGCTTCTTTTTGGATGCCTCCACGGGGGCCTGCATCGTGCTCGTGCAGGCCGCCGTCTTCCTGCTCGCGCTCGGCTTCGCCCCGAAGCACGGGTTGATCACCCTCCGGCGGCGCGCGGTGCGTTGAGGCTTGGATCGGTTTCAATCACACGCTGACCGTTGCACGAAGGCAGGGCTGGCCGGCCGCGCCATTCCGCGGCTGGAGCGGTTCAAATAATCCCATAGCCGGAAAAATGAACAGGCTGGGAAGGTCCCTGAAGAAATAGCCGCAAAAAGCCGCAAAGAATCCACGAGCGGATGAGGCCTGAAAGGCGCCTATAGGCGCGCGGGAGAGCAGCATTGGGAAAAGGATACTTTTGCGCCTCTTTGCGGCCATAACTTAGTTTGAACCGCACTAGGATTCATCTGTAGCGATAACTTCGAGCAGCGCTTGGCCGCCACCGCACTTAAAACGTCGGGGACCATTATCCTTAACGGCCCTGGCCTTGGCGTCCAATCAGGGCGGTTAGGGATAACCGCCCCTACCATGCGTATCACCACCTGCTCACCCTGCAAACAGCTCGCGGAACAGGTGCAGGGCGAAGATGCCGGCGAGGACGTAAACGATCCAGTTGGTCTGCCGGCCCTTGCCGATGGCGAGATGGATGAGCGCGTAGGCCACGAGGCCGAGCCCGATGCCCTCGGCGATGCTGAACGTGAGCGGTGTGGCGACGATGATGATGAAGGCCGGGGCCACCTCCTCCAGTTCGCGGAGGTTGAGCTGGGCGGCCGACTGGAACATGAAGATGCCCACGACGACCAGCGCCGGCGCGGTGGCGACGGCGGGGATGGCCTGGATCACCGGGGTGAAAAACAGGGCGAGGATGAACAGCCCGGCTACGGTGACACCGACGAGGCCGGTGCGGCCGCCGGCTTCCACGCCCGAGGCGGACTCGATGTAGCTCACCACGTTGGAGGTGCCAAAGCCCGCCGAGGCGATGACGCCGAGCGAGTCGGCCACGAGGGCTTTGCCGGCGCCGGGGAGGCGGCCCTCCTTGTCCAGCAGCCCGGCGCGCTGGGTGACGCCGATGAGAGTGCCCACGTTGTCGAAGAGCGCGATCAGCAGCAGCGTGAGCACGACGGTGAGCGCCTTGAAGAAATCCTCCCGGAAGTAGCCGAACTCGAGCTTGAGAAACGTGTCGGCCATCGAGGCCGGCAGGGAGACGAACTGGTCGGGCAGGGCGGTGACCGTGCCGCCGCGGCCGTCGGGCACGATCAGGCCGATTAGTGTGACGGCGAAGATGGAAAGAATGATGCCGCCGGGCACGCGGCGGACCATCAGCACCACGGTGAGCAAAATGCCCGCGAAGCAGAGCAGCACCGGCAGCGAGCCCAGCTGTCCGTGGGTCACGAGCGTCTCGGGGTGGCCGGCGATGATCCCGCCGTTCTTCAGGCCGATGAAGGCGATGAAGAGCCCGACGCCGCAGGTGATGGCCATCTTCAACTGGTAGGGGATGCCGTTGATGATTTTTTCGCGGATGCCGCTGAGCGAGAGGCCGAGGAAGGCCAGCCCGTTGATGAACACGAGGCCGAGCGCCTGCTGCCAGGGCACGCCGAGGCCGACGCAGACGGTGTAGGCGAAATAGGCGTTGATCCCCATGCCCGGCGCGAGCGCGAGCGGGAAGTTCGAGTAGAGCGCCATGATCAGCGTGCTCACGGCGGCGCTCACGGCCGTGACGGTGATGAGGCCCTCAATGGGCATGCCGGCGGCGGCGAGGATGGCGGGATTGACCGCGAGGATGTAGGCCATCGCGGCAAAGGTCGTGCAGCCGGCCTGCACCTCGCGCCCCGGGGTGGTGCCGTGCTGGTCGAGCTTGAAGAGGCGGTTTAGCATGGGGCGAAAAATCGTTCTCGTTCTCCTAATCGTTCTCGTTCTCGCTGGAAGGCAGGTAGGATTGCGAGAACGATTAAGATTACGAGAACGATTGGGAATCCGGATTTATGCAGCTGATTGACGCCCATGTGCACCTGTATCCGCCGGAGGTGAACCGCGACCCGGCGGACTGGGCCGCGGCCTGCGGTGAGCGCCACTGGGCGGAATTGTGCACACGCCGCCGCAAAAACGGGCAGCGGGTGCAGGCGTTTCCCAGTGTGACGGAGCTGCTGCACGCGATGGATGCGGCCGGCGTGGGGCGGGCGGTCCTGCTCGGCTGGTATTGGGAGCGGCCGGAAACCTGCCGGATGCAAAACCGGTTTTACGCGGAGTGTGTCCGGGCGCACCCGGACCGGTTGTCGGCCTTTGCCACGCTTCATCCCGGGGCCGGGTTGACGGACACGCTGGAGAATCTTGGCCAGGCGCGGGATGCGGGTTTTTGCGGGCTGGGTGAACTTTCGCCGCACAGTCAGGGTTATGCCTGCGACGATCCGGTTTTAGACGCCGCGCTGGAATGGGCGGGAAAAATGGGCTGGCCGGTAAATCTGCATGTCACCGATCCGGAAAGCCGCGCTTACCCCGGACGGGTGGAGACCCCGTTGGCGGATTTCCTGAAGCTTGCCCGACGTTTTCCGCAGACCACTTTCATCCTCGCCCACTGGGGCGGACTGCTGCCGCTGCGCACGGCGGAGGCCATGCCGGACAATGTTTACTACGACACCGCGGCGAGTCCGCTGCTCTACGGCCAGGACATCTGGAGAAAATTCTGCGCGCAGGTCCCGGCGGAGCGCGTGCTGTTTGGGTCGGATTTTCCGCTCAACCTGTATCCGGGCATTGATGCGGAGCCTAATCTTTCCCGGCTCGTCGCGGAGGTTCACCGCTCGGAGTTGGATGCGGCCGCGTTGCGGGCGATCGTCGCGGACAACGCAAAGCGGCTGCTGCGACTTTAGGGCGGTTCAAATAATGCCATAGCCGGAAAAATGAACAGGCTGGGAAGGTCCCTGAAGAAATAGCCGCAAAAAGCCGCAAAGAATCCACGAGCGGATGAGGCCTGAAAGGCGCCTATAGGCGCGCGGGAGAGCAGCATTGGAAAAGGATACTTTTGCGCCTCTTTGCGGCCATAACTTAATTTGAACCGCTCTAGCAGATGCTGGGTAGGTGGGGGCCGTTGTCCTCAACGGACTTTGCCGATCGGCGCTCATCAGGGCGGTTAAGGATAACCGCCCCTACCGTTCGGACGATTCAACGCGCCAAAGCCCACGGCAGCACGGGGCTTTGCGGGTGGTTGACCACGATTTGCAGGCCCGCGGTGAGGCCGGAGGGCAGGGGGACGGGCACGGTGAGGATGGGCAGGCCCGCGAGGCTGCCGGGCGCGGTGACGGCGAGCAGGCGGTCGCGGTTGGCCTGGTTGCAGTCGGCCTTGGTCAGCGCCGCGCAGGGCGCAGCGGGCATGACGAGAAAATCGCAACTGGCGAACACCTGCGCCCATTTCAGACGGACCAGGGTCAGGATGGTTTGGGCGCGGGTGCGTTGCTCCTCGGTCCACCGGTGGCCGCGGTCGAGCCGTGCCCACACGGCGGGGTCGTAGCGGTCTTTATAGGGTTTCATCCAGTCCCGGTGGATCGCATACGCCTCCGTGCTTTGGATCACGGCGTAGGCGAAGGACGATTCGGCAAAGGCGTCGAGCAGGTCGCGTTGCATCTCCGCGGGCGCGGGCTCGGCGAAACGCTTGGTCGATGCTTCGCGGCAGGCGAGCGCGACCTCGGCGTCGAGCCCGGGCAATTCAAGGTAAACGCCGCGCGGTTCGCGTTTGGGCTCGCGCCAGCCGATGAGGGCGCCGAGGGCGTGGCGCATGTCGGCGGCGGTGCGGGTGAACCAGCCGGCGGTGTCGAAGGACGGAGCGAGCGGAAAGGCATCGGCGATCCACTCGTCGCGCGGCGTGAGCCGGAAGCCGTAAAGCCCGCAAAAGGCCGCCGGCACGCGCACGGAGCCGCCGGTGTCGGTGGCGGTGGCGAAGGGCACGACGCCGGCGGCCACGAGCGCGGCCGAGCCGCTGCTGGACCCGCCGGTGGTGCGACCCGGAAAATGCGGATGCTCACAATCGCCGTAATGCGGATTCTCGCCGGTGAGGCCGTAGGCGAACTCGTGCAGGTGGCTCTTGCCCGCAAGCACGGCCCCGGCACCGGTGAGCCGGCGGGTGAGGACGCCGTCCTGCGCGGGCGCGGGCCGCACTTCGGCGAGGAAGGCCGAGCCGGCGCGGGTGGGCTCGCCGGCGACGTCAAAGAGGTCCTTCGTGAAATAGGGTATGGCACCGAGGGGGGCTTCGCGATTGGCCGCGGCGAACCGGGCCGTGAGCGCGGGCTCGTCCGGCAGGCCGGCGATGCATGCGCGCTGCTGCGCAGCGGGCAATGCGGCGACACCGTCCAGCAAGCGCCGCGCGGCCTGGGTGGGGTTCAATTCGTGCCAGGCGGCGAAGTCCATGGCAGTGCGTGCGCTCAGACGGTCTGCTCGATGGGCAGCTCGTGCAGCTTCAGCTCCGGATTTTTTTCGGTGAAGTAGCCCATCGTCCATTCGTTGGGGAAAAGCACGACGGGGTGGTCGAACTTGTCCGCGCCGAAGCTCACGCCCGAGGCGACGATGGTGGTGGAGAAATCGTAGGCCTTCACGCCCGGCGGAAGCTCCAGCCACCGGAGGAGGCTCCAGGGCGTGGGCGTGAGCCGGGACTCGGCGTTGTATTCGGCCTGCAGCCGGTATTGCACGACCTCGAATTGCAGCGGGCCGACGGCGGCGAGGAGGGTGGCGCCGGGCGGGGCATTCTTGGCGCTGAAGGATTGCACGACGCCTTCCTGCAGGAGCTGTTCGAGGCCGGCGCGGTATTTTTTGGCGTCGCCGGAATTCGGGTTGGTGATGTAGGTGAAAACCTCGGGCGGGAAGCGCGGGATTTCGTCGTAGCGGATGGCCTTGTCCTCCGTGAGGGTGTCGCCGATCCCGAACTCGCTGTGGCCGACAAGGCCGATGACATCGCCGGGCCAGGCCTCGTCCACGGTCTCGCGTTCCTGGCCGAAGAGCTTGTGCGAGGAGGAGAGGCGCACCGTCTTGCCCGTGCGCTGGTGGATGACCGTCATGTCACGCGTGAACCGGCCGGAGCAGACGCGGAGGAAGGCGATGCGGTCGCGGTGCTTCGGGTCCATGTTGGCCTGGATTTTGAAGATGAAACCGGAAAACTTTCCGTGTTCGACCGGGATGACGGTTGCCTCGGCGGTTTCGGCCTTCGCCTGCGGACCCTGGGCCGGGACCGAGCGGCGCGGGGCCGGCGGGACGGAATTTTGGAGGAAGCCGTCGAGGAGGAGCTGGATGCCGAAGTTGTTCACGGCGCTGCCAAAGAAAACCGGCGTCTGCCGGCCGGCCTGCACGGCGGCGAGGTCGAAGGGATGGCCGGCGCCGTCGAGCATGGCGAGCTGCTCGGTGACTTCGCCGTAGGTGTAGTCATCAAGCCGGGTGCGCACGGCGCGATCTTCCAGCGAGGTGACGTTGACGGGCGCCTGGTATTTGCCGCCGGGCACGCGTTCGAAGAGGTGGACCTGCTGCGAGCGGCGGTCGAAGACCCCGCGGAAGGAAGGGCCGTTGCCGAGCGGCCAGATGAGCGGCGAAGCCTGGAGGCCGAGCACGTTTTCCAGTTCATCGAGCAGGTCGATCGGGTTCAGCGTGGGCCGGTCGCACTTGTTCATGAACGTGAAGATCGGCACGCCGCGCCGACGGCAGACCTCGAAGAGCTTGCGGGTCTGCGCCTGCACGCCCTTGCCGGCGTCGATCACCATGAGCGCGGCGTCCACGGCGGTGAGCACGCGGTAGGTGTCCTCGGAGAAGTCCTTGTGGCCGGGGGTGTCGAGCAGGTTGACGGCACAGCCGGCGTAGTCGAACTGGAGGACGGTCGAGCTGATGGAGATGCCGCGCTGCTTTTCGAGCTCCATCCAGTCCGAGGCCGTGGCGCGCTGGTTTTTGCGGGCGGTGACGGAGCCGGCGAGATGCAGGGCGTTGCCGTAGAGCAGGAATTTCTCGGTGAGCGTGGTCTTGCCGGCGTCGGGGTGCGAGATGATCGCAAAGGTGCGGCGGCGGGCGATTTCCTGGGCGGGTGACATGGCGTAAGGAATTAACTGAGCAGGAACGCGCGGGCGGGGAAAGCCCGGAGTTTGGGCTTCTCTGCCGGGGGAAAGCCACGAAGATGCGGCGATGTCCCACAGCCTTAAGCTCAAGCCCAACGCCAAGCCCCGCGTGCTCGGCGGGCATCCTTGGGTGTTTGCCAACGAAGTCGAGGCACTCCTCCCGGCCGCGCTGGACGGCGAGGTGGTCGAGTGCCGCGACCGGGCGGACCGCTTTTTGGGCAGCGGCATCTACAATTCGAAGTCACAGATCGTGTGGCGGCGCTTCAGCCGGGAGCGGGCGGCGCTGGACGGGGTGTATCTGCGGGCGGCGCTGGCAAGGGCGATTGGGCGGCGGGCGGGCGCGGGGGATTTCTGCCGGCTGGTCTGGTCGGAGTCGGACGATCTGCCGGGCTTGGTCGTGGACCGTTTTGGCGACACTTTGGTCGTGCAGATCCAAACGCAGGCGATGGAAAAGCGCGCCGCGTCAATCGGCGACCTGTTGGCGGATCTGCTGCAGCCGGCGGAGATCATTTTTCGCAACGATGCGCCGATCCGCCGGCTGGAAGGACTGCCGTTGGCGATTCACACGCGGTCCGGTGCCGACTGGGCGCCGCGCTGGGCGGCGATCGGGGGTGTGGAGTATTGGCTCGACCTGCAGGCCGGGCAGAAGACCGGGTTTTACCTCGACCAGCAGGCGCAGCATCCGTTGCTGGCGAAGTATTGCGCCGGCAAGCGGGTGCTGGATGCCTTCTGCAACCAGGGACCGTTTGCGCTGCACGCGGCCAGGGCCGGCGCGGCCGAGGTGCTGGGGCTGGACAGCGCGGAGGAGGCGATCGCCCAGGCGCGGCTGAACGCGGAGCGCAACGGGCTGAAGGCGCGCTTTGAGGTCGCGAATGTTTTCGACTGGTTCAATGACCCGGTCCGGGCCGGCGAGCCCAGGTGGGATGTGATCGTCCTCGACCCGCCGCCCTTCGCGAAGTCGAAGAGCGCGCTGGAGGGGGCGCTGCGCGGCTACAAGGAGATCAACCTGCGGGCGATGCAGCGTTTGAACTCGGGCGGCGTGCTCGCGACCTACACCTGCTCCCACCACATGCAGGACGCCGAGCTGCGCGGCGTGCTGGCGGGTGCGGCGGCCGATGCGAAGCGCAAGGTGCACATCATGGAATTCTGCCACCAGCCGCCGGATCATCCGGTGCTCGTGACCATGCCGGAGAGCGAATACCTGCGCGGCTACATCCTGCGGGTGGAGTGACGCGCCGGTAGCCCGGCCGGGTTTGCGGTTAAGTTCGGGTTCTTTTCTTGAGTTCCAGAGTTCCAGATTAAACCGAGATATCTTGCGCATTCATCGGCCGCTGAAGCTTAACCACGGATCACGCGGATGGACTCGGATTGGCCAAGCGACGGTCCGCTCGGAGAGCGGACCCTACCGGCGCTGCCGCGCCGTTGTGCTTCGGCCACGGTTTTATTTGAGCGGCCTCAGCGCAGCTCGATGTCGAGGTTGCGGCGGACGGTGCGGAGGGCGGCCACCTGGCCTTCCAGCTCGCTGAGCTTGGCGGCGGTCATCGGCAGCTTCATCAGCTCAAGCAGGTCGCGTTCCTGCTCCATGAGGTAAACCCGCTCGGCCGCGACGGAGGAGCGCTGCTCGGCGGACTTGCCGCCGAAGACGGACATGATGCGCGAGGCCTTGGGGTTGTTAAGGGCGGCGTCGGCGTCGGTCGGCTTCACTTTCCGTTGTTCGCGGCGGATGTCGCGGTTGAGCTGGCGGATCTTGAGGTCGAGGTCGTGGATCCGGGTCTGGCGGATTTCCATTTCCGGGAGGGCGGTGACATCGGCATCGACGGGCTCGGCGGCCTGGGGGGGCTCGGCATCGGGTTTGGCTTCATCCCGGGGTTCGGCGTCGGGCCGGTTTTTTTCGGCCTTCTCCTTGGCGCGTTCCGCGAGACGGGCCCGCACGCGTTCTTCCTGGGTGGGTTGGGCGTCCGGTTCGGCGTTCAGCCCGGCCGGCAGGATGGCGCAGGAAATCACGACGGGCAGCAGCAGGCGGGCGACGGGTTTCATGACGGCGATGCTGGGCGAAATCCTCGGGGTGTCGAGGGCAAGCCCGGCCGAGACGCAAAAAAGGCCGGACCCGAAGGCCCGGCCGGTGAGGCGGTGGCAGACGGCGGGCTCAGAGCTTGCCGCCGTAGATCGCGCTGGCACCGAGCTCTTCCTCGATGCGGAGGAGCTGGTTGTATTTCGCCACGCGGTCGGTGCGGCAGAGCGAGCCGGTCTTGATCTGGCCGGCGTTGGTGGCGACGGCGATGTCGGCGATGGTGACGTCCTCGGTCTCGCCGGAGCGGTGGGAGATGACGGCGGTGTAGCCGGCCTCCTTGGCCATCTCGACGGCGTCGAAGGTCTCGGTGAGCGAGCCGATCTGGTTCACCTTGACGAGGATCGAGTTGGCGGTGCGGGTCTCGATGCCCTTCTTCAGGAAGGCGGTGTTGGTGACGAAGAGGTCGTCGCCGACGAGCTGCACGCGGTCGCCGATGGCATCAGTGAGCTTCTTCCAGGTGACCCAGTCGCTCTCGGCGCAGCCGTCCTCGATGGAGATGATCGGATACTTGGCGGTGAGCTTGCGGTAGAACTCGACGATCTCGTCGCCGGAGAGGATCTGGCCGGAGGACTTCTTGAAGACGTAGTGCTTCTTTTCCTTCACGTAGAACTCGGAGGAGGCGACGTCGAGGGCGAGGGCGATCTGCTTGCCGAGCTTGTAGCCGGCGTTTTTCACGGCGAGGGCGATGGCGTCGAGCGCGGCCTCGGCCGACTCGAGCTTGGGGGCGAAACCGCCTTCATCGCCGACGGCGGTGGCGAGCCCGCGGTCCTTGAGCACCTTCTTGAGGGAGTGGAAAACCTCGCAGCCCATGCGCAGGCCTTCGCTGAAGGAATTCGCGCCGACGGGCATGATCATGAATTCCTGGAAGTCGATGGGCGCGTCGGAATGCGCGCCGCCGTTCATGATGTTCATCATGGGGACGGGCAGGACCTTGGCGTTGGGTCCGCCGAGGTATTTGTAGAGGGGCTGGTTGAGCGCGGCGGCGGCGGCCTTGGCGGTGGCCATGGAGACGCCGAGGATGGCGTTGGCGCCGAGCTTCGACTTGGTGGCGGTGCCGTCGAGCTTGAGCATGGCGCGGTCCACGCCGGTTTGGTCGCAGGCGTCGAAGCCGATCAGCGCGGGGGCGATCTTGCCCTTCACGTTGCCGACGGCCTTTTGCACGCCCTTGCCGCCGTAGCGCTTTTGGTCGCCGTCGCGGAGTTCGATGGCCTCGTGCTCGCCGGTGCTGGCCCCGGAGGGCACGGCGGCGCGGCCGAGGTGGCCGGAGGCGAGCTTGACGTCGACCTCGACCGTGGGATTGCCACGCGAGTCGATGATTTCACGGGCGGTGATGGCAGTGATGGTGGTGTTCATTGAGAAAGAGAGAACCACCAGTGAATGAAACCCGCCGCGCCGGGGAAAGGCGAAAGTGCGGCATCACGGCGTGATGCCGCCGGATCAGGCGAACGGCGGGCGGGAGATGCCGAGCTTGAGGCCGAGGCGCTGGAGCGGGCCGGGCGGCTTGGGTCGGAAGGGCGCGGGAATCTGCGCGGCGTGCCCGCGTTCGACGGCGAGCCGGCCGACGGTGAGGCCGTCGTAGTTGCGCACGTTGAGCAGGGCAGCGTCGAAAAGGGGCGCGGGAATCTGCTCGAGGTGACCCTCGTAGGCCGCCGCGTGGAGCGGGGTGTCGCCGTTGTCGTTGCGGGTGAGCAGCAGGTCGCGCGTGAGCTGGCCGACGGGGATGCGGTCGAGCTGGCCGGTTTCGGCCGCGGCGTGGATGGCGGTGAACCCGGATTTGCTGGCGAGGATGAGGTGGTCGTGCGTGAGCAGCGCGGCGGGCACCTGGCCGAGGTGGCCGGAGATGGCGGCGGCGTGGAAAACGGTGTCGCCGGAGTTGGTCACCTCCAGCAGGGCGGCGGCGGTGAGGAACCCGGAGGGAATCTGGTCCAGGTGCCCGTTGAGCGCGGCGACGTGAAACACCGTTTCGCCGCCGATATTCTTGCGGGCGAGGCTGGCCGCCGTGATCTGGGCGGCGGGGAAACGGTCCACGGCACCGTTTTCCGCGGCTTCGTGCAGGAGCGTGCCGCCGAGGTCGGTTTTGAGCTCGAAGACCTCGGGCGTGAGCAGGGCGGCGGGAATCTGGCCGAGGTGGCCGTGCGCGGCGGCGACATGGCCGACGGTGTAACCGGAATTGCTGCGCTGCGTGAGCGCGGCGGTCGTCAGCACGTCCGGGGGAATCTGGTCGAGGTGACCGCCGAGGGCGGCGTGATGCAGCGGCGTGTAGCCCAGGTCGTTCTTGAGGCCAAAATCCGCGGGGCTCAGCAGGGCGGCGGGGATCTGGTCGAGGTGACCGTATTTGGCGGCAACATGGAGCGGGGTGTTGCCGGCGGCATTGCGCGCGAGGAGGGAAGGGCGGTCGAAGGGTTGCGCGCCCAAGGTTCCCTCGCGGGCGGCAGTGTGCAAATCCAAGTTCTCCATGTTGTTAGCGACGGACTTGAGCGAAGATCACTTGCTGCCACGAGGCAATCCCAAAGCCGGCCGGCCGGCGGTGCCGGTCCCGCTAAAAGCATTTGCCATGCAGCACCCGGGATGCACGCTGCGGGCTCATGAACGCCGGAGACGCCCAAGCCGAGCCAGTTGCCCCCAGCAAGCCCGCGGTCCTGCTGATCGACGATGAACGGCCGCTGCTGGATATTTTTGTGCAGGCGCTCTCGCCGCACTTTGAAATCGCCACCGCCACGTCGGTCCGCGAGGCGGAGTTCATCCTGCACAAGCGCAGCTTCAAGGTCGTCCTTGCCGACCACCTGATGCCCGGCGGCAACGGCATGAGCTTCCTCGTCCGCGCGCGGGAGGAATACCCGCACATGCAGCGGATCCTCGTCACGGGCTACATGAAGCCCGAGATGCTGCTGCGCAGCGTCAACGAGGCCGGGCTGTTCCGCTACCTGCTGAAACCGGTGCCGATGACCGAGCTGATCAAGGTGGTGGGCGACGCCGTGAAGGCCCACGACGCGAGCCTGGCGACGGCTTGAGCTTGTCGCGCAGGTAGGGGGCGGTGGGGCTGCGCTTTACTTTGAGCAGTCCGGCAAGCGGTCCCTGATAGATGAGTTCGCCGCCGGCGGGGCCGCCGACGGGGCCGAGTTCCACGATATAGTCGGCCTCGGCGAGCAGGTCGAGGTGGTGCTCGATCACGACGACGGTGTGGCCCTGGTCCACGAGCGAGTGCAGCACACGGATGAGTTTTTCACAGTCGCTGAGATGCAGGCCGATGGTCGGCTCCTCCAGCAGGTAAAGGTTGCGGACGGCGAGGCCGCGGGAGCGCTCGGTATAGGTCTGGAGGCCGCGGGCCAGCTCGGTGACAAGCTTGAGCCGCTGGGCCTCGCCGCCGGACAGGGTGGGCGAACTTTGGCCGAGCGTGAGGTAGCCGAGTCCGCAATCCACCATGAGCCGGCAGACGGCGGAGAGCTGGGAGTGGAAGTCGAAGAAGACCGCGGCCTCCTCGAACGTGAGCTGCAGCACCGCGCCGATGGTGCGGCCCTTCCAGGTGATGTCGGCCAGCTCCGGTCCGTAGCGCAGGCCGCCGCAATCGTCGCAGGGCAGGTAGGTGTTCGGCATGAAGGCCATCTCGAGCTTGATGCGGCCGCCACCGGCGCAGGTCTCGCAGCGGCCGCCCGCGGTGTTGAAGGAGAAGCGCGACGCGTTGTAGCCGCGCATCTTCGCCTCGGGCAGCGCGGCGAAGAACTGGCGGATGAGGTCGAAGATGCCGAGATAGGTGGCGGGCGTGGAGCGCGGGGTTTTGCCGATGGGCGACTGGTCCACCTCGATGACCGATTTGAAGCCGGTGGCGCCGGTGAGCGCGGTAAAGCGCGCGCCTTCACCGGCAATGTTCGTATGGCGAACAAAGGCCTTTCCGCTGAGGCGGTTTTTTCCTGACTTGATGGCGCAGGCGACCGCAGGGTGAAGCACATCGCGGAAGAGTGTGGATTTGCCGGCACCGCTGGGGCCGGCGGCCATGATCAGCCGGCCGAGCGGCAGGCGGAGGTCAAAACCCTTCAGGTTGCGAAACCGGACGCCGGTGAGTGTGAGCCAGCTTTCGACCTTGGGTTTTCGTTTGGCAACCTCCGGCAGCGGGCGGTAGGAACCGGGGAGGGGGTGTTTGATGCCTTGGGTGAGAAACAGCCCGGTCAGCGAGGAATCGCTGCGCTTGATCTCGGCCGGCGCGCCTTGGGCCAGCAATTCGCCGCCATGAATGCCGGCGCCGGGCCCGAGATCGATGATGCCGTCGGCGCGGTTCATGAGTTCGTCGTCGTGCTCGACGACCAGCAGGGTGTTGCCCTTGGCGCGGAGCGCCTGGAGCGTGTCGATGAGCCGGTCGTTGTCGCGGGCGTGCAGGCCGATGGAGGGCTCGTCGAGCACATAGAGCACGCCGGAGAGATTGGAGCCGAGCTGCGCGGCGAGGCGGATGCGCTGGGCCTCGCCGCCGGAGAGCGTTTCCGTCGGGCGGTCGAGGGCGAGGTAGCCGAGGCCGACGTGGTCGAGGAACTTCAGGCGCTCCGCGATTTGCCGGAGAATGTCGTGCGCGATGAGCCGGCCCCGCGCGTCGAGCGCGAGGTTGCGGAGATGGGCAAGCAACGCCGCGGGCGTGCAGCGCAGCAGCGCGGGCAGCGAGAGCGGCGGCTGGCGGCGGAGAAAGTGCAGCTTCACCGCGCGGCTGGTGCGGTTGAGCCGCTCCCCGGCGCAGTCGGGGCAGGGGCGGCCCTCGTCGGCGACATCCTCGTCGGCGTCGAGGCCGAATTCGCGGAGGCGGGCCAACGGGTCCTCCTCGTCGTCCGTGGGCACGAGCATCCAGGGAAAGACGCGGCCGTGGCCGCGGCAGGTGGGGCACCAGCCGCGCGGGGAGTTGAAGGAAAAATGCTTCGGGTCCAGCTCGGGAAAAGATTCACCGGTCTCGATGTCGGTCCGCGTGGTGGAGAACCACGAGAGGATTTCCCCGCCCGGGGTGAGCAGGAAGCACGCGCCCTTGCCGAGGCGGAGCGCGGTGTCGAGCGCCTCGCCGGGGCGGGCCTCGCGCTTCAGGTCGGCGACGACGACCTCGATGTCGTGTTCTTTGTAGCGGTCGAGCTTGGTGAAGGCCTCCACGGCGATGAGCCGGCCGTCGGCCCGCATGAGGGCGTAGCCCTGCCGGGCAATCCAGGCGGCGATGGGCTGGTGGTGGCCCTTGCGACCGCGAATGAGCGGCGCGCAGAGGTAGAGGTGCTTCGCCTGCCTGGCCTTGGGCGTCCCGAACATGACGCGCAGGAGGAGTTTTTTCAGCGCGCCCGGCGACAGCGGGGTGACGGGCCGGTCGGTAGCGGGGTGGTGCTGCACGCCGAGCCGCGCGTAGAGCAGGCGGAGGTATTGGGCGACCTCGGTGATGGTGGCGACCGTGGACTTGCGCGAGCCGCGCGTGACGCGCTGCTCGATGGCGACGGTGGGCGGGATGCCGGTGAGCCGGTCGAGGTCGGGCCGCGGCAGTTGCTCGACGAACTGCCGCGCGTAGGGCGACATGGACTCCATGAACCGGCGCTGGCCCTCGGCGAAGACGATGTCGAAGGCCAGCGTGGATTTGCCGGAGCCGGAGACGCCGGTGACCACGGTGAGCTGGTGGTGCGGGATGCTGAGCGAAAGATTCTTCAGGTTGTTTTCGCGCGCGCCGGAGATGGTCAATTGCGGAGCGCGGAGTGCGGAATGCGGAGTGGCGGCAATGTAAGGCGCGGGGTCTTCGGCGGCTTGAAATCCGCGGTCCACAATCCGCACTCCGCAATCGTCGAGCGAGGCGCGGAGGAAGGGGCTGGTGGCGGTGCCGGCGGCGGCGACCTGCGCGGGCGGGCCCTGGGCAATGATGCGGCCGCCGGCGGCGCCGGCCTCGGGACCGACCTCAAGGAGCCAGTCGGCGGATTTGAGCACATCGGTGTTGTGCTCGATCACGACGACGCTGTGGCCCGCGTCCACCAGCGCCTGCAGCACGGTTAGCAGGCGCTTCACGTCGTGGCGGTGCAGCCCGGTGGTGGGCTCGTCGAGCAAGAGCAGGGCTCCGGCTGGATTTTCGATTTTTGATTTTTGATTTTCGATCGGGGAGCTGGCGACGAGCACCGGGATTTGGACTTTGGGTTTTGGCATGTCTCCGGTGAAGCCGGAAAGGTAGCGCACCAGTTTCAGGCGCTGGGATTCGCCGCCGCTCAGGGTGTTGAGCGGCTGGCCGAGCGTGAGGTAGCCGAGGCCGACGGATTCGAGCGAGGCGAGCCGGTGCCGGATGGCGGGATGCTCGGCAAAGAGCGGCAGCGCCGCGGTGATGCTGGTGGTGAGAAGGTCCGCGACGGAGCGGTCCTGCCAGCGGATGGCGAGGACCTCGGGCTTGAAGCGCCGGCCCTCGCAGACAGGGCAGGGCACGAAGACATCCGACAGGAACTGCATCTCGACGCGTTCGTAGCCGAGCCCCTGGCAATGGTCGCAACGGCCTTCGCCGCTGTTGAAGGAGAAGGAGGCGGCGTTGAACCCGGCGGCCTCCGCCGCGGGGGTGCGGGCGTAGAGCTCGCGGATCAGGTCCCAGGCTTCCGTGTAGAGGGCCGGGTTGGAGCGCGGGGTGCGGGAGAGCGGTGACTGGTCCACGAGCACGATCTCGGTGAAACCGGTGTCGCCGTGGATGGCGCCGATGACGGCGGGGTCCTCGGTGAGCTGGTTGCGCCGGGCGAGGAGCCCTTGGTAGATGACGTTGTCGAGCAGCGTGGATTTGCCGGAGCCGGAGACGCCGCTCAGGCACACGAGCCGGCCGAGCGGCAGCGCGAAGCCGAGGTTTTGCAGGTTGTGTTTGGTGACGCCCTCAAAGCGCAGCCAGCCGGCGCCGGGACGGCGGGAGGCGTCGACCGGCCGGGTGGTGGCCGGCGGTTCGATGCGCTCGCGGCCGGACAGGTAGCGGCCGGTGATGCTGGCGGCGTCGGCCTGCATCCCGGCGAGGTTGCCCTGGAAAACGATTTGGCCGCCGCCGTGGCCGGGCTCGGGGCCGACCTCGATGAGATGATCGGCGGCGCGGATCATGGCCTCGTCGTGCTCGACGACGACGACGGTGTTGCCGGCCGCGGTGAGGGAGCGGATGATGCCGATGAGCCGGTCGATGTCGCGCGGGTGCAGGCCGACGCTGGGTTCGTCGAGCACGAAGAGCGTGTCCACCAGCGAGGTGCCCAGGCAGGAAGTGAGGTTGACGCGTTGCACCTCGCCGCCGGAGAGCGTTTTGGAGGAGCGGTCGAGCGTGAGATAACCGAGGCCGACCTGCTCGAGGTAGCGCAGCCGCGTGAGGATGGAATCGTGCGCCAGCGTCGCGCTGTGCGCGGCCGGGATTTTCGAATCCGGGCGCCCGAGCTGCGCCTGCGCCACCAAAGCCAGCAGTTGGTTGACGGGCAGCTGATACAGCTCGGGCAGCGTTTTCCCGCGCCATTGCCAGCAAAGCGCCTCGGGCTGCAGGCGGCGGCCGCCGCAGTCGGGGCAGGGATTGTAGGCCCGGTAGCGCGAGAGAAAGACGCGCACGTGCATCTTGTAGGTGTTCTTTTCCAGCCAGCGGAAAAATCCCTTCACGCCATACCAATATTGCGGCCAGGTCTTGCCGTTCTCCTCGCCGTAGCCGGGCTCGCCGTCGATGATGAAGGCCTGCTGCTCCGCGGTGAGCGATGCGAAGGGGATGTCGGTGGGAATCTTCCGCTGCCGGGTAAACTTCAGCAGGTCTTTTTTCGATTCGCCGTAGATGTCGCTTTCCCAGCACTTGATGGCGCCGTCGGCGATGGAGAGGGACTGGTCGGGGACGGCGAGCCGGTAGTCGATGTCGATCACGCGGCCGAAGCCGCGGCAGCGCGGGCAGGCGCCGAGCGGGGAGTTGAACGAGAAGAGCGCGGGGGTCGCGGCGCGGAAGGTGCGGCCGGTCTTGGGCGAGTGGAGGCCGCGCGAATAATGGCCGAGCTCGGCGAAGCGCGGCGTGCGCAGGGCCGGGGCGGCCTCGCCGAAGAGGTGGACCTGGCCCTGCCCGAAATGCAGCGCGGTCTCCGCGGCCTCGAGGAAGCGGGAACGGTTTGCCGGGGTGATGGCGATGCGGTCCTGAACCACGAAGACGGGGCCGGTGATGGCGGCCCGGAGGTCGGCCTCGGTCGCTGCGAGCAGATCGTCGATTTTGTGGAGCGTGAGTTCCGCGGGGATATCGGCGCGGGCGGCGAGCAGGCGGACGTAGGACTGGCCCTTGAGGTTTTGGAAGATCTCGGGCCACGTGAGGTTTTCCGGCCGGGTGACCTTGAAACCGAGCAGCAGGGTCCGGCCCGGGTGCGCCGCCGCGGTCTTCGTCCAGACGGTCTGCGGGCTGTCATCCTCGACCGGTTCGCCGGTGACGGGATCGAAGCAGGCGGCGACGTGGCTGAACCAGACTTTGAAGAAATCGGTGAGCTCCGTCATCGTGCCCACGGTGGAGCGGGAGGTTTTGACGGTGTTGGTCTGTTCGATGGCGATGGACGGGCGGATGTTCTCGATCGCATCCACCCGGGGCTGGGCGAGGAGGTCGAGAAACTGGCGGGTGTAGGCGCTGAAGGTCTCGACGTAGCGCCGCTGGCCCTCGGCGTGGAGGGTGTCGAACACGAGCGAGGATTTGCCCGCGCCGCTCAGGCCGGTGACGACGATGTATTGCCCGAGCGGGAGATCGAGGTCGAAGCCCTTGAGGTTGTTCTGCCGCACGCCGCGGAGCAGGATGCAATGGGGAGCGGAAGGAGAGTCGGTTTGGGCCACGGGTTGTGACGAAGTGCAGCCGCCGGGGGAAGGCAACTCGCGAACCGCGATTGGCCGGCACTGCTGACAGGACGCTGTCAGGAGCCGGCGCGCGGGAAAAATCAGGTGCGGCCGGCCCGGGCGCCGGTGAGGGTGAGCTTGGCGCCGGCGGCACCGATGGCCTTGGCGACGGAGGGGGCGGGCCGGACGTCCGTCACGATGGTGAACCCGGCCTCGAAAGGCGTGGTGAGGCTGAGCGCCTTGCGGCCGAACTTGGAATTATCGAGCGCGAAGATCGTGCGCTCGGCGGCGCCGATCATCTTGCGCTGCGCGGAGACGATGAGCGAGTTGTGGTTCCAGACGCCGTTTTCGGTGATGCCGGCGCCGCCGAGGATGGCGAGATCGGCGTGGACCTGGCCGAGCGAATCCTCGCAGAGCGGGCCGAGGACGACGCCGAGGCGGTTGTAGATGCTGCCGCCGGTGACGATGGTCTCCACGCTGCCGACCTCGCTGAACAGGCTCGCGACGGGCAGGGAGTTGGTGATGACCTGCAGGCGCTTGTCCACGAGCAGGCGGGCGACGGCGTAGGTGGTGCTGCCGCCGTCGAGGATGACGGTCATGCCGGGCTGCACCTCGCGGGCGACGAGGCTGGCGATGGCGAATTTCTCGTCGGGGTGGCGCTGGTTGCGGGCGATGAAATCGTATTCCTGCGCGACGGCGTCGGTCTCGACGAGGGAGGCGCCGCCGTGGTGCCGGCGCACGAGGCCGGCGGCCTCCAACTGGTCGAGTGCGCGGCGCACGGTGGAGAGCGAGCCGCTGAACCGGGTGGCGAGGGTGTGCAGGTCCGCGTATTTGTGCTCGCGGATGTAGCGGGCGATCAGGTCAACGCGTTGCTTGTTGGTCATGTTTCAGGCTTGGGTGAGCCGGGCGAAAAGGTCGAGATGCGCCTGCACCTGCCGGCCGGGGTCGAAATTCTCCCGGGCAAAGGCCCGGGCGCGTTCGCGGCGGGCGGCGTCGGGCGCGGCGAAGGCGAGCACCGCGGCGCGGAAGGCGTCGGGCTGGTCCCGGGGGATGACCGCGCCGGTGTCGCCGGGGATGAAGCATTCCCCAATGCCTTGGGCGGCGCAGGCTACCGCGGGCAGGCCGTGGGCCTGTGCCTCCACGAGAAAATTGGAGAGCGACTCGGTGCGGGAGGCGTGGACGGCGAGATCGGCCGCGGCGTAGAGCGCGGAGGGATCGGATTGGAAGCCGGGGAATTTCACCCGGTCCGCGAGCCCGAGCCGGCGGGCGAGCGCCGTGCAGGCCGGGCGCTCGGGGCCGTCGCCGGCCAGCCAGAGCTGCCAGGGAAAATCTGCGGGCAGCCCCGCCGCGAAGCGGATGAGGTCGGCCTGACCTTTGCCCGGCCGGAACATCGCCACGTTGAGCAACACCTTCGTGGCCGGGGTGGCACCGAGGGCGGAGCGCAGTTGCCCGCGGTCCGCTCCCGCCGGTGCGGCGGGGAAAACGAGCGGGTTGTGAATCACGGTGATCTTGGCGTCCGGCAGCCCGTGGTCGCGGACCAGCGTGGATTTCGCCGCCTGGCTGTTGGCGATGATGTGGTGGACATGGCGCAGGGAGAGTCGAAACAGCCGGGGCAGGGGCTTGCCCGTGCGCATCGTGCCGATGACCGCGAGCCGGGGCCAGCGGTCGCGCGTGGCGCAGACGATGTTTTGGCCGTAGCAGTTGGCCATCCGGCCCAGGCAGAGAATGACGTCGGGCGGCTGGCGCGCGATGAAGCGCGTGAGCCCGGGCGCAAACCAGTCGAGCCGGGTGTCGAACGGTTGCAGGGCGGCGCGCGTGACCGCCGGGTCCACGGTGGCGGCGAGCGCGCCGCCGGGTCGGAAAGTGAGGAGGGTGACGGCGTGGCCGGCGGCGGCGAAGGCGTTGGCGAGGAGCACGCTCTGCCGCTCGGTGCCGCCGCTGCGCAGCCAGTCCTGAAGGAGGAGGATTTTCATTGCCGGAGCTGGGAATGGGGCGGAGCGTTGTCAGCCACGCATGAACTCCCCGTTTCTCCAACTGTTGCTGCGCTGGCTGGTGCTGGCCATCGGCGTGATGCTGGCCACCAAGCTCATCCCGGGCATCGCATACGACACCGGCACGACCTTGCTCGTCGTCGTGCTGCTGCTGAGTTTCTTCAACGTCATCCTCAAGCCGCTGCTGGTGCTGTTCACGCTGCCGTTCATCGTGCTGACGATGGGCCTGGGCATGATCGTGATCAATGCCTTGTTGTTTCTTTTTGTGGGCAAGCTGGTCGATGGCTTCCAGGTGGCCGGTTTCTGGTCGGCGCTCGGCGGCGCGCTCATCGTGAGCGTGACGAATTTTGCCTTCACCCGGGCGCTGGCCACCCCGCGGCCCCCGCCGCGCCGCCCGCGCCAGCCGCCCGACGTGATTGATGTCTGAGCCGGCGGGTGAGTTGGCCGCAGATCCATTGGCCGCAAAAAGGCGCAGCAGGCGCAAAAAATATCCGGCCGTGGCCGCAGAAGTTTAACCGCGGACGCTCCGTAGGCGCACAAGTCACGCGGATGGCCGCGGATGAGGCGGGCGGCGGTTCGCTCGGCCTGTCCGCCATAGCCTTGCTGTGTCCGCCGAGGCCTCTGGCGAAGGTGGGGCGACGGCGGAAGAGCGAACCCTGCCCGCTGCCCGAAGCTTGGCGGGCGGTTTTGAATTTGACGGGTCGCGCCGGTGTGCGAGCGTCTGGGCCAAAGTTTAACTCTACACATCATGGCTGAATCCACCGAATACGATCTGGTTGTCATTGGCGGCGGGCCCGCGGGCTATGCGGGTGCGATTCGCGCCGGGCAACTGGGCAAGAAGGTCGCCTGCGTCGAAATGGAGCGCGCCGGCGGCACCTGTCTCAACTGGGGCTGCATCCCGACCAAGGCGCTGCTGAAGAGCGCCGAGCTTTACCAGAAGTTCAAGAAGGCCGAGGCCTTCGGGTTGAGCGCCAAGGAGGTCACCTTCGATTTCGCCAAGGTCATGGAACGCTCGCGCGGGGTCGCCGGGCAGATGGCGAAGGGCATCGAGTTTCTCTTCAAGAAGAACAAGGTCGATTACCTCGTCGGCCGCGCGCAGGTCTCGGCCGCCAACACCGTCGCCATCACCGAGGGCGAACATCAGGGAAAGTTTCTCCGGGCGAAAAACATCCTGATCGCGACCGGTTGCAAGATGCGCCAGATCCCCGGCCTGCCCGCGGACGGCGTGCGCGTGCTGACCTCGCGCGAAGCGCTGGCCGCCAAGACGCTGCCCAAGTCGGTCGTCATCGTCGGCGCCGGCGCGATCGGCGTCGAGTTCGCCTATTTCTACAACGCCTTCGGGGCGAAGGTGACGCTCGTGGAGATGCTGCCGCAGATCCTGCCCGTCGAGGACGAGGAGGTGGCCAAGGTCCTCCAGCGCTCGTTCGAGAAGCAGGGCGTCACGGTCCATGTGAACACCAAGTGCGAGAATTTCGCCGTGGGGAAAAACGCCGTGAAGCTCGACCTCGTGGCCGGCGACCGGCGCACCGCGATCGAGGCCGAGGTGGTGCTCTCCGCCATCGGCGTGGTGGCCAACATCGAGGGCGTGATCGCCCCCGGCGTGAAGATCGAGCTCGACCGCAACTACGTGAAGGTGGGCGACGATTACCAGACCAGCGTCAAGGGCGTCTATGCGGCCGGCGACATCATTGGGCCGCCCTGGCTGGCGCACGTGGCGACCTACGAGGCGATCAACGCCGTCAACGGCATGTTCGGCCACGGCACGCCCAAGCGCGTGAAAGATTTCCCCGGCTGCACCTACTGCCAGCCGCAGGTGGCCAGCACCGGCCTCACCGAAAAAGCCGCCAAGGCCAAGGGGCTCGATTTCAAGGTCGGCAAGTTTCCGTTCACCGCGTCCGGCAAGGCCGTGGCCTCCGCGGACAGCGAGGGCTTCGTGAAAGTCATCACCGACACGAAGACCGGCGAGATCTACGGCGCGCACATCATCGGCAGCGAGGCGACGGAGCTGATCGCCGAGTATGGCCTCGCCATGGCGCTGGAGGCGACCGTGGAGGAGATTCACCAGACGATCCACGCGCATCCCACGCTCAGCGAGGCCAACATGGAGGCCGCCGCCGCGGCGATGGGCGAGGCGATTCACATCTGATTTCACGCCGGACGGAAAACAGCTTGAAGCCCGGCGGTGAGCGCCTACTGGTAGGCGTTCGCGCTCCTGTAGCACAATGGATAGTGTAGTGGCCTCCGAAGCCATTGATCCGGGTTCGACTCCCGGCGGGAGCACCAAATAGCTGTGCAATGTGAAGGCATGAGTTGGTTCCGAGTGGCGGAAAACTGACATTTAATTTCTGCGGCTCCATGGTCGCCAGCGCCTCAGTAAAACAGGTTGCGGTCGAGGCTGCGGTATTGGATGGCCTCGAGGAGGTGCGGGGCGGCGATGGTTTCGGCACCGGCGAGGTCGGCGATGGTGCGGGCGACCTTGAGGATGCGGTCGTAGGCGCGGGCGGAGAGGGCGAGTTGTTCCATGGCCTGCTGGAGCAGGTCGCCGAGGGCGGCATCAATGGCGCAGTGCCGGCGGATTTGCGCATGGGTCATGCGGGCGTTGGCGGTGACGCGGGTGCCGGTGAAGCGGACCTGCTGCCGGTCGCGCGCGGCCTGGATGCGCGCCCGGATCGGGGCGGAGGGTTCGCCGGGTTGTGCGGCGCGGAGGTCGCCGATGGAGAGGGCGGGCGCCTCGATGTGGAGATCGATGCGGTCGAGCAGCGGTCCGCTGATGCGGGCGCGGTAGCGCTGGACCTGGGCGGGGGTGCAGCGGCACTCGTGGCGCCGGTCGCCGAGGTAACCGCAGGGGCAGGGGTTCATGGCGGCGACGAGCATGAAGGCGCAGGGCAGGGTGACCTTGCCGGCGCTGCGGGAGATGGTGACCTCGCCGTCTTCCAGCGGCTGGCGGAGCACCTCGAGGGCGGAGCGCTTGAACTCGGGGAGTTCGTCGAGGAAGAGCACGCCGTGGTGCGCGAGGGAGATCTCGCCGGGGCCGGGGATGGCGCCGCCGCCGAGGAGGCCGACATCGGAGATGGTGTGATGGGGGCTGCGGAAGGGCCGCAGGCCCCAGCCGGCCTCGCCGCTGATGGTGCGGCCCGCCGCGGAGTGGATGCCGAGGATCTCCAGGTGCTCCTCCAGCGCGGGCTCCGGGATGATCGTGGGGATGCGTTTCGCGACCATGGATTTGCCGGCGCCGGGCGGGCCGATCATGAGGAGGTTGTGGCCGCCGGCGACGGCGACCTCGACGGCGCGGCGCAGGGCGTGCTGGCCCTTGATCTCGGAAAAATCCACGCCGGCACCCGCCGCCTGTTGCCCGAGTGCGGCGCGCGCGGCGGCGGCGGAAAGCGGCGCGAGCGGGCGTTCGCCGCTGAGGAAGCGGCAGGCCTGGTCGAGCGAATCGATGCGGTAAACCGCCACGCCCTCGACCAGCGCGGCCTCCTCGGCGGAGCGCGCGGGCAGGAGCAGGCCCCGTTTGCCGAGGCTGCGGGCGAGCCGGGCGGCGGCGAGGGCGCCCTTCACCGGGCGCGTGGCGCCGGAGAGGCCGAGTTCGCCGGCGATGAGAAAATCATCGAGGTGCGGGGCGTTGAGCTGGCCGGTGGCGACGAGGATGCCGAGGGCGATGGGCAGATCGTAGAGCGGGCCTTCCTTGCGGATATCGGCCGGCGCGAGGTTGATGGTCGTGCGCATGCGCGGCATCTTGAACCCGCTGTTGCTGAGCGCGGAGCTCACGCGGTCGTCGGATTCCTTCACGGCGGCGTCGGGCAGGCCGACGAGGATCAACTTGGGTTCGCCGGCCTCGCCGGTGTTGACCTCCACCTGGACCATCGCGGCGTGGACGCCCTGCAGCGCTGCTGAGGTGATGGTGGCCAGCATGGCCCCATGGGACCAACGGACCGGCGGGGGCGTCAACCCCGTTTGATGCGGGCGAGGTTGGCGGCGACGGCCTCGAGGTAGGGGTTTTTTCCGTCCGGGCCGGCGAGGTAATCGAGGACCCCGCCAAAGTCGTGCCGGAGCTTGGGCAGCACGAATCCGCGCCAGAATTGCGGCGTGCGGCGGATGAGGTCGGCGGCGGTCTTGGAATAGCGCTGGGCCCGCGGCGTGCCGAAATAATCGTAGGACTCCTGAAACTCGCGGTGCAGGTGCGGCAGTTTTTCGAGGTAGTCCGGCGCGGCCATCTGCGCGAGGTAGTCGGCCGTGGCCACGACGCAGCCGATCAGCCGGGCGAGTTCGTCGGGAAACTCGATGCGCTGCGGGTGGCTGCGCGGGCCGGTGCAACTGATGGCGGCGACCACGGTGTCCACCTCGCGGGCGGTGACGCCGAGGCCGGGCAGATAGGAGGCGGCGTAGGCGCTGCTGCGCAGCTCGTGGATGAAGGTGTATTTCGCGCCGGTGCCGCGCCGGTCGCTGCGCAGGCGCAGGTAGCCGCTGTCGTGCAGGAGCACGGCGGCCACGGCGAGGTCGAAGTCGCGCGCCTGCAACTGCGGCCGCTGGCGCCGCTGCGCGCGGCCCTCCAGGATGAGCACGAGGCAGACGGTGGCCTGCAGGGTGTGCTCGAAGTCATGATAGTGGAGATCAATGGCGGCGTAGTTGGGGGTTTTCCCCGCAAAAAGCGCCGACACATCCCGCAGCACGCGCGCCAGCCACGGGGATTTCCCCCGGCCAAACAGCTCCGCCCGCTTCCGCTGGACGAAGCGGGCCACCGCCTTGGGGTCTTTGGTATCAACCGGTGGAATCATGCTGGGTGGGGTCGGTTTGTAGGGGGTGGAACCGGGGAGATGCTTATCACTAGTAATTTGCGGAAAAAGGGAGCCAAGCCAAATCTAGGGGAAAATACTTAACCCGGATCGTCCAGGCCCAGGAAGTTGAAATGTCCGCCCCGTGGGCCGCCCCCGGCGGGCTTAATCGCGATGCAGTCGCTTGGGCCGCCGGCAAACCGGATATTTCTCTGTTCAAGCATTTAAGGACGGTGAAATATCCGGGCAATGATCATCGGCGTCACAGGCGGAATGGGCTGCGGGAAATCCACGGTTGCGCGGATGATCGAGGCGGCGGGATTTCGCCGGATTGATGCGGATGCGATCGTGCGGGAGCAGGTGCTGACGGACCCGGCGGTGAAGGCGGCGTTGCAGGCGCGCTGGGGCGGGGAGGTGCTGCGGCCGGACGGCGCGGTGGACCGGGCGCGGGTGGCGGACAAAATTTTTGCCGACGAGGCGGAGCGGCGCTGGCTGGAGGCGCTGGTGCATCCGCGGGTGTTTGCGGCCTGGCGGGAGCAACTCGCGACCGACCCGGCGGGGCGCTGGGTGATCGAAGTGCCGCTGCTCTTCGAACAGCGGTTGGAAAATTGGTTTGATTTCATCGTATGCGTGGCCTGTGCTCCCGAACAGCAACTCACCCGGCTGGAGCAAAGAGGTCTGCCGAGACCGCTCGCCGGGCAACGCATCAACCAGCAACTGCCTTTGGCGCACAAAATAGAGCATTCCGACTTTGTTCTCTGGAACGACGGGTCCACCGCATTTCTGCAAGCGCAGGTGGACCGTTTGCTCGCCGCCGGGCCGACGGCCGCCTGAGCGACCCGGTCCTGCGCGACCGGTCCGATTTTTTCCGACATGTCCATCCCTCCCAAGACTGACGACGCAGCCGATGCCCCCAAGAAGCCGGTGCGTCGCCGCCCCCGCACAACCAAGCCCAAGGCCGCCAAGGCCGCGGACTCCACCCCGGATCTCCCGCTGGTGACCATGAGCGAACCGCCGCCTCCGGCGCCCGAGCCGGCGGCCCCGCCGCCGCCCGTCCGCGAGGTCGCGGAACCATCGCCCGCAGCCGAGGCCCCCGCGCCGGCACCGGACAACGGCGGCGGTCAGCCCGAAGGAAACTTCCACGGCGGCCATGGCGGTCAGGGCCAGGGCGGCTACCAGGAGCGCGGTTTCTGGAAGCGGAACAAACGCGGCAAGCGCGGGCGGCCCTGGCAGCAGGGCGGCGGCGGTTTCACGCCGCGCGAACAGCATCCGCCGCAACCGCCGCCGCCGAGCGCGGCGACCGTGGCGGGCGACCTGCCCGATCCCGCCCGGCTGGCGGACGCCGCGGCGCTGGACGCGCTGGCGGGCGAGATTTCCGCCGGCAAAAACCCGCCGCTCTGGCTCAACGAAATCTACGCGCTGAACCTCGCCGAGCTCACCGCCTTTGCGCGCAAGTCGGGCGTGAGCTTCGAGGGCGCACCGAACCGGCGCGACCTGCTGGCGAAGATTTTTGCCACCGCGGCCGAGGCAAAGACGCCGATCCGGGACCGCGGCCACATCGATGTGACCGACCGCGGGGCGTTCATCGTGCACCAGCACGTGAACTACCGGCTGTATCCCGACGACCCCTTCCTGCCCGCGAGCCTGATCAACCGTTACGGCCTCAAGCGCGGCCACGCGGTCGAGGTGCTCGTGCAGGCGCCGCTGCCGGGCGAACGCTGCCCGGCCGTGGTGCGGATTGACTCCGTGATGGGCGGCGCGCCGGACGAAATCTCCAAGGTGACGCCCTTCGAGGAACTCGTGCCGTATTATCCGCTGCAACGGATCCTGCTGGAGTCGGAAGCGACGCAGAAGGACGTTTCCATGCGCGCGGTGGACATCCTGACGCCGATCGGTTTCGGCCAGCGCGCGCTGATCGTGGCGCCGCCGCGCACGGGCAAGACCGTCCTGCTGCAGAACATCGCGAACTCGATCACGGCGAATTCGCCGCACGCGAAGCTCATCCTGCTGCTCATCGACGAGCGCCCGGAGGAAGTCACCGATTTCAAGCGCCACACGCAGGGCGAGGTCGTTTCGTCCACGTTTGACGAGACGCCAGAGAGCCACGTCCACTGCGCCGAGATGGTCATCGAGAACGCCCGGCGCCGCGTGGAGCAGGGGGAGCACGTCGTGATCCTGCTCGACTCGATCACGCGCCTCGCGCGCGCCTACAACGCCCTCACGGGGAACCAGGGCAAGACCATGTCGGGCGGCCTCGAATCCAACGCGCTGCAGAAGCCGAAACGGTTCTTTGGCTCCGCCCGCAACATCGAGGGCGGCGGCAGCCTGACGATCATCGCCAGCGCGCTGGTGGACACCGGCAGCCGCATGGACGAGATCATCTTCGAGGAGTTCAAGGGCACCGGCAACTGCGAGCTGCACCTCGACCGCGGCCTCGTCGAGCGCCGGATCTTCCCGGCGATCAACATCGACCGCTCCGGCACGCGCAAGGAGGAGCTCATCTACCACCCCGACGAGCTGCAGCGCATCCACGGCCTGCGGCGCGCGATGCAGGGCCTCGGCCCCATCGAGTCGATGGAAATGCTCATCACCCGCCTGCGGAAAACGAAAACCAACGCCGAGTTCCTGCTCGCGTTGCGGTGAGGTTCGGCGAGCGGGGAGCGCACGCCCATGACGACCCCGGCCGCCGCGGAAGATCCCCTGCGCCGGCTGGCGGCGCAGTATGGGTTGGAGACAATTGATCCGGCCGGCGTGAGCGTGCCGCCGGAGGTGCTGGCCCTCGTGCCGCGGTCACTGGCGGCGCAGCACGGGTTGCTGCCGCTGGCGCGCCGCGGCCGCAGCCTGCACGTGGCCAGCAGCGATCCGCTGGCGACGGAGGGCACGGATCTGCTGGGTCACCTGCTGCAGCTCGACATCATCCCGGTGCTCGCGCCGGCGGAGGCCATCGCACGGGCCATCGACCGCTGCTACGGCCGCGCGCCGGTGGCGCCGGACGCCGCGCCGGTGCCCGCGCCGGAACCGCCGCCCGCCACGACGGGCGACGAAAGCGCGGACGATGCGCCGATCATCAAATACGTGCACGCCCTCATCCTGGAGGCGATCCGTCGCCGCGCCTCGGACATCCATCTCGAACCGCTGGCCCGGCGTTTCCGCGTGCGCTACCGGATCGACGGCCTGCTGCAGGAGGTGGACAACCCGCCGCAGCGGTTGCAGCCGGCCATCCTCTCGCGGCTGAAGCTGATGGCGAACATCAGCATCGCGGAAAAACGGCTGCCGCAGGACGGACGCATCCAGCTCAACGCCGGCGGCAAGGCGCTCGATCTGCGCGTGTCCGCGCTGCCGACGGCCCACGGCGAGAGCATCGTCATGCGGATCCTCGACCAGGCAGGCCTGCGGTTGGGGCTGGCGGAGCTGGGTTTCCTCCCGGATGACCGGGCCGGGTTTGAGCAACTGATCGCCGCGCCCGACGGCATCCTGCTGGTCACCGGCCCGACGGGGTCCGGCAAAACCACCACGCTCTACAGTTGCCTGCACCATCTGAACCAGCCGGACCGGAAAATCATCACGGTCGAGGAGCCGGTGGAATACCAGATGAGCGGCATCAACCAGGTGCCGGTGCGGGCGGAGACGGGCATGACCTTTGCCGCGGCGTTGCGCGCAATGCTGCGGCAGGCGCCAAACATCATCATGGTCGGCGAAATCCGCGACGCGGAGACGGCGGACATCGCCATCAACGCCTCGCTCACGGGCCACCTGGTCTTTTCCACCCTGCACACCAACGACGCGCCCGGCGCGGTGACGCGGCTCGTGGACATCGGGGTGAAGCCGTTTCTCGTCGCGACCGCGCTCCGCGGCGTGGTGGCGCAGCGGCTCATCCGGCGCAACTGCCCGGAATGCAGCCGGCCGCACCTGCCGGCGGCGGCGGAACTGCAGGCGCTGCGGATCGGCGCGGCCGAGGCGGCGGGCGCGAATTTTCGCCGGGGTGCAGGCTGCGCGGCCTGCCAGGGCACGGGCTACCGCGGCCGGCTGGGGATTTTTGAAATCATGACCGTCACCGGGCCGATGCGCGAGATGATCCACCGCGGGGCCGGCGGGGCGCAGTTGCGGGCGCAGGCCCGGGCCGACGGCATGCGCAGCCTCCGCGAGGACGGCGTGAGAAAGATCATCGCTGGTTTGACCACCGTCGAGGAAGTTGCTTCGATCACCCTCGGCGACCTCAGCTAACCCAAAAAATCCATGAGCTACGAAATGAACGACCTGCTCGATCTCGTCGTCGAGCAAAACGCCTCGGACCTTCACCTGCAGGTCGGCCAACCGCCCACGCTCCGCCTGAGCGGCAGCATGACCCCGATCGACGGGGAGAACCTCACCCCGGCGGACACCGAGCAACTGATGCTCTCCATCACGCCGGACACGCACATCAGCAACGTGAAGCTCAACGGTGGCGCCGACTTCGGCTTTGCCTTCGGCGAGAAGGCGCGTTTCCGCGTGAGCGTGCTCAAGGCCAAGGGCAACTACGGCCTCGTGCTGCGCCAGATTCCCTACAAGATGTTCGGCCTCCGCGACATCGGCCTGCCGGACAAGATCCGCGAGCTGCTCTACCGCCCGCGCGGGCTGATCCTCGTCACGGGCCCGACCGGCTCGGGCAAGTCCACCACGCTGGCCTCGATGATCAACTACGTGAACGAGAACCGCGACGGCCACATCATCACCATCGAAGACCCGATTGAGTATTACCACAACCACAAGCGCTGCGTGGTGACGCAGCGCGAGATCGGCTCCGACGTGCCGAGCTTTGCCGAGGCCATCCGGCGGGCGCTGCGCCAGGACCCGGACATCATCCTCGTGGGTGAAATGCGCGACCTGGAGACGATCGAGGCCGCGATCAGCGCGGCCGAGACCGGCCACCTCGTGTTCGGCACGCTGCACACCAACAGCGCGGCCAAGACCATCGACCGCATCGTGGACGCGTTTCCGGCCACGATGAAGGAGATGATCCGCACCCAACTGGCCTCGTCCGTGCAGGCCGTCATTTCCCAGGTGCTCTGCAAGAAGGTCGGCGGCGGCCGCATCGCCGGCTACGAGATCATGGTGACGACGACCTCCATCGCCTCGCTGATCCGCGACAACAAGACTTTCCGCATCCCGTCCGACATCCAGACCGGCGCCGGGCTCGGCATGATCACGATGGACACCCACCTCATGAGCCTCTTCAACCGCGAACTCATCACGGCGGACGAGTGCGTGGAAAAAGCGCAGGACCCGACCATCATGCGCGACAAGCTCTTGGCGATGGGCGCCAAGCTGAAGGAGCTCTGACCGGCGGGCGGTGGACCTCGCACGTCATGTTCGAAGCCCACAGCCAGACAATCCAGACCATCCTCAGGGAGGCCGACATCATCGGCCCGGACACGCTGGCGGCGGCATGGGCCGAGCACGCGGCGACGGGGCGTTCGCTGGCGGACATCGTGACTGCCGGCGGGAGCATCGGCCGCGAGGCGTTGCTGGCCCGCGTGGCGGAGTATCTGCAAACCGAACTGGTGTCGCCGCTGCCCGAATACGTCGCCGCGGACCTGGCCGCGCAGTTGACGCCGGAGCAGGCCCGCACCTACGGCGTGGTGCCATGGCGCAGCGCCGGCCGGCGGCTCGACCTGCTGGCGCTGGACCCCTTCAACGACCGGATCACGGAGGACCTGACTTTTGCGCTGGGGCGGGACATCCGGCTGCTGGTAGGCGATCCCGCGGGCATTGCCGCGCTGGTGGCACGGCAATACGGGGCCGATGAGACCGCGGCCGCCGCGGGTTTGCAGGACATCCAGCCCGAGGAGTTCAAGACGGAGGCGGCGGGACTGACCCCGCACGAGATCGCGGCGATGGCGGAGCAGGCGCCGATCATCCGTTTCGTCAACCTGGTGCTCGGGCAGGCCGTGCGCGACCAAGCCTCGGACATCCACTTCGAGCCCTTCGAGCACGAGTTCAAGATACGCTACCGGATCGACGGCACGCTGCATGAGATGGCGCCGCCGGACAAGGCGCTGGCGCTGCCGATCATTTCCCGGATCAAGGTGCTCGCGAACCTGAACATCGCCGAGCGGCGCGTGCCGCAGGACGGCCGCATCCGGATCACGCTCGCGGGCCGGCCGGTGGACCTGCGCGTCTCGACGCTGCCGACCCAGTTCGGCGAGAGCGTGGTGTTGCGCGTGCTCGACCAGTCCACCCTGCAACTGGAGCTGGACCAACTGGGGCTGCCGCCGGATGTGCGGCCCGGGCTGGAGGAAATCATCCGCCGGCCGAACGGCATTTTCATCGTCACGGGGCCGACCGGCTCGGGCAAGACCACCACGCTCTACAGCGGCCTGCGGGCGATCAACACGCCGGACCTCAAGCTGCTGACGGCGGAAGACCCGGTGGAGTATGAAATCGAGGGCATCATGCAACTGCCGGTCAACCCCGGCATCGGGCTCACGTTCGCCACGGCCCTGCGGTCCTTCCTGCGGCAGGATCCCGATGTCATCATGGTGGGAGAGATCCGCGACCTGGAGACGGCGCAGGTGGCGATTCAGGCTTCGTTGACGGGGCATCTCGTGTTCTCGACCCTGCACACGAACGATGCGGCGGGAACGGTCACGCGGCTGATCGACATGGGGGTGGAGCCCTTCCTGATCGTGGCGACGCTGGAGGCCGTGCTGGCGCAACGGCTGCTCAGGCGCATCTGCCCGCATTGCAAGGCGCCGCACCGGCCGCCGCCGGCGCTGCTTGCGCAGGCGGGCATCGCGGATGGCGGGACGCCGGGTTTTTATCGCGGCGCCGGCTGCCGGCACTGCAACCACACCGGATATCTGGGCCGGCGGGGCATCTTCGAGTGGCTGCGCCTCACCGAGCCGGTGCGCGAGCTGGTGCTGGCGCGGGCGCCGACGGCAACGCTGCGGCAGCGGGCGGTCGCCGCGGGCATGCGCACGCTGCGGGATGACGGCCTGCGCGCAGCGTTGGCGGGCGAGACCACGTTGGAGGAAGTGCTCAAGTTTACCTGACCATGCCGCGCTACCATTACCAGGCGATCGAGGTGGCCACCGGCCGGCAACGCGCGGGCGTGATGGACGGTCCGCAGGCGGAAGCCGTGATGAATGCGCTCAAGGCCCGCGGGCTGGCACCGACGAAGCTCGAGCTCCAGGCGGACGCCGCCAAACCGGCGGTGAAGCGATCGCGCTTCACCCTCACGCTCGGGCGGCCGGTGTCGCCGCAGCAACTGGCGGTTTTCACGCGCCAGCTCGCGATGTTGACGCGCGCGGGCGTGCCGCTGGTCCGGGCGCTGGAGATTCTCGGCCGGCAGGAGCGAAATCCCGCGTTTCGGCCGGTGCTGGAGGACCTGATCGAGGGCATCCGCGGCGGCGGCACCTTCTCGGACGGCCTGCGGCGGCACCCGCGGATTTTCGACCGGCTCTACGTCAACATGGTGCGGGCGGGCGAATCAGGCGGCGTGCTGGAGGCGGTGCTGGCCCGGCTGGCGCAATTCCTTGAGCAGGGCGTGCAGGTGCGCGGCCGCCTCAAGGCGGCCATGACCTACCCGGCGATCATCGTGGTGGTGGCATCGGCCATCGTGCTCGGGCTCATCACCTTCGTGGTGCCGCGGTTCGAGGCAATCTTTGCCGGGACGCTGAAAGGGCAGGCGTTGCCGGCGCTCACGCAGTTCGTGCTGGGCGTGAGCCGGTTGCTCAAGGAGCAGACCCTGCTCGTGGGCGGGTTCGCGGTGGGCGTCTGGTTGCTGATCGGTTTGGCCGCGCGCACCGAGCCGGGTGGGCGGTGGCTGGACCGGTGGAAACTCCGGGTCCCGTTGCTGGGCGAGGTGCTGCTCAAGGCGGCGGTGGCGCGTTTTGCGCGGACCTTCGGCACGCTGTTGGCGAGCGGCGTGCCGATGCTGCAAGCGCTGGCCATCGCCCGCGACACGGCCGGCAACACGCACATCGCCGCCGCCATTCAGGCGGTGCACGACCGCGTGAAGGAAGGCGACGGCATCGCCGGCCCGCTGCGGGCCACGCGGATCTTTCCCGACATGGCGCCGAGCATGATCGAGGTGGGCGAGGAGACCGGGGCGCTGCCAGAGATGCTCGGCCGCGTGGCGGACAGCTACGACGAGGAGGTGGATCGCACGGTGGCCGCACTCACGACCCTGATCGAGCCGCTGATGATCGTGCTGATGGCGGTGATGGTGGGCACGATCGTGATCGCGCTGTTTCTGCCGATCATCCGGATCGTGCAGAGCCTGGGGTGAGGTGATTAAAATGCAACGGTGGCTCTCGCGCGGTGGCGCGGCAGCGCCGGTAGGGTCCGCTCTTCCGCCGTCGCCAAGGCTATGGCGGACAGGCCGAGCGGACCGCAGACCGGCCGGATACTCTGGAGTCGCACAGCGATTTGCGCGCCTTCTGCGAGTCAGCCCTGCCTATCCGCGGCCATGACGGTTTCAAAAACCGTTCCAGCAGTCGGCGGTCAGCGGTCGGCCGGCTGCACGGGCTTGGTCAGCAGCGTGGTATTCAGACCGGGCAGGCGTTCGGAGAATTCGCCCTCGGGCGGGGCTTGGCGCAGGGCGCGCTGGACCATGCCCATCTTGGCGTCGAGGTTGTCGATCATGCTGACGAAGACCGCCTCGGGCGTGGCGGCATAGACGGCCGCGCCCCATTCGGGTTCGCCCTGGTGCGAGAGAATGATATGTTCGAGCCGTTCGAGGCGGTCGGGGTCGAGCCGGGCCTTGATGCCGTGCTTGCGGGCGAGCTGGTAGCCGAGGACCACGTGACCCTGCAGGATGCCGCGGCGGCTGCGCTTCGTCGCGAGGGTGCCCTCGTATTCGATGGTCTTGCCGGTGTCGTGCAGGAGGATGCCGGCGAGGGCCAGATCCGCATCCACTTCCGGATAGAGCGGCAGCAGCGCGCGGCAGGCGCGGGCCATGCGGACGGTGTGCTCGAGCAGGCCGTGACGGTAGGCATGGTGCATGGCGACGGCGGCGGGAGACCACCGGAAGGCTTCGCCGATCTCCTCGAAGACGCTTTGCACGGTCTGGCGGAGTTCGGCATGGCCGATCGACTCGATGAAGGCGCTGAACTCCGTCCACAGGGCGGCGGCATCCTCGGGTGCGGTTTCGACGAGGTGCTCGATCACGCCCGGATCGGCGGCGAGTTCTTCCTCGGAGACCACGGTGAGCCGGCCGGGCTTGGGCGAAAAACGGGTTTGGTAAAAGTCCACCTTGCCCTCGAAGCGGATGACGGCGCCTTCACCGGCGCTCTTCAGGGTCTCGAAGGCGGGGCTGTCGCCGAAGATGGTGCAGCCGAACGAGCCGCCGCGGTCGCCAAACTCGGCGCTGAGGAAGGTGTTGCCGTTGGCGGCGGTGCGCGCCTGCAGCTTTTTGACGACGAGCAGGCTGGCGAAAGGCCGGCCGTTGTCGGCGGGATCAAAGGCCCGGAGTTCGCGGACGGGCAGGAGGGGAAGGTCAGGCATGGGATTTCACGAGTTGGGTGTAGGCCTTGAAGAACGGATGGTGGACGTTTTGGAGCAGCGCGTAAAACACGGATTCGGCGGGCAGGAGGTGGGCGCCGGAGCGGGCGAGGGCCTCGAGGCAGACGCGGGCGTCGTCCGGGCGGCGCGCGCCCACGGCATCGGTCAGGAGCGTGACGGCGAGACCCGCGCGCAGCGCGTCGAGCGCGGTCTGGTAAACGCACACCGGCGTCTCGAGGCCGCAGAGCAACAGGTGGCTGATGCCAGCGGTTTCGAGCGCCGCGGGCAGCGGCGGGTGGGCGAGGGCGGAGAAAGTTTCCTTGGCGTAAACGGAGGCCGCCGGAGCGAGTGCGCGCAAGGCGGGTTCGGTAGCCCCGAGCTTGGCGGGCACCTGCTCGGTGAAGGCCACCGGCAGGCCGAGCCCCTGCGCGGCGGCGATGGCAAAGGCGCAGCGGCGTTGCAGCGTCACGCCATCGGTCATCGCCCGAATGAACACGGGCTGCAGGTCGATGCACAGCAGCAGGGTTTCCGGGCGCGGGGTTGGATTCATGGGAAATAGCGTTTGCGGGCCTTGACCTGCACGAGGCGGCGCTCCGGCAGGACAAAGGCGGTGAGGTGGCCGCCCATGACGCAGGCGGTGTCGATGCCGACGGACCACTTGAGCTTGTAAACCTCGGGCCGGGGGGTGTGGCCGTAAACGACGAAGGGCGGGCCGTTCCAGAGATCGGCCCAAGGGAGCGCTTCGGGCGCGTCTGAGCGCTTGCGCGGCCGGCCGTCGGCATCGATGACCTGGATGCGGGTCACCACGGCAGCGGGCTGCTTTTGCCAGGGCTCGCCGGGCAGAAAGCCGCCGTGCACAAAAACGGTATTCAGCTCGGGCACCTCGTGCGTGAGCGGCATGGCCTCAAGGTAAGACCAATCCTCGGGCCGCATCCGGGCGATGGTTTCGCGGTCGGCCTCCTTGAGATGGCTTTCATCGCCGGTGCGCCGGTGGTTCAGGAGGCGCAGTTCGTGGTTGCCGAGCAGCGACAGGGCGCGGTGCTCGCGGGCGAGATCGATGACCCGGCCGCTGTCGGGCCCGCGGTTGACCAGATCCCCCAGCAGGACGAGCCGATCATCCGGGGTCAGCGCCAGCGCGGCCAGCAGGTCGGCGAACTCCTGGTGGCAGCCGTGGATATCACCGATGGCGATGATGCGTCCGTTCATGCTGGGGAGGTAATTTTGCTAGCGTCCGCCGCGGGTGGAAGTAAACACGGGAGCCATGGAAATGAATCTGCAGCCCACGGCGAGCACCTGTTTTGTATCGGGCCGGGCCTTCGCGGAAGGCGACCGGGTGGCCAGCTTCCTGGTCCGCGGCCCCGCGCTGGAGATCATGCGGTATGACGTGGGCGAACCGGCGGCGACGGAGTTCCGCCCGGAGGGCACGGTGGCCTGCCGCTGGGTGCACGGCTTCAAGCCGCGCGCGCGCGAGGAAAACGCGGACCGGGCGATGAAGCTGACCGCGGAAAACCTTTTCCTGACGCTGAGCGATCCCGCCACCGAGCCCACGCCCGAGACCGTGCGGCTGGTGCAGTTCCTCGCGCTCATGCTGGAGCGCAAACGGCTCTTGCGGCCGAAGGGGCTGACGGCCGACGGCACGCGGCGGGTTTACGAACATGCGCGGAGCAAGGAGCGGCACGAGGTGCCGGTCGGGGAGCTTGACCAGGCGTTTTTCATCGCGATCCAGGAACAGTTGAGCGTGCTGGTGGGGCCGCCGCGCGAGGCGCCGACGCCCGCGACGGTGGCGGCGGAGTGATTTTTTTCACCGGCCGGTAGCGGAACGGCCGGCGCGGGACGTCATCATCCCTGATGAACTGTGTGCACGGATCGCCGGCCAAAGAACCGCCGCATTGGCGGGAACAAGCAGGTGCGCCTGCCGTCAGTGTAACGATGAAACCAAAGGAGGAAGTCCCGCATGCCTGACATGACCGACAAGGAACTGGCGGCGGCGCTGCGGCATTGTCCGCCCGCCGCGCTGGAGGCGGCGCGCCGTTTCCGGCGCACGCGCGATGCGGTGCATCTGCCGACGATCCTGCTGGGCGTGCTGGAGCGCTACGCCGGGCCGGAGACCGCGCCGCTGCTGCGCAGTGCGCATGACGGCCTGCGGCTCACGGAGGATCTGGGCGTGGATTCGCTGTCCCGGCTGGAGCTGGCCTTGCTGCTGGAGGAAGTGCTCCAGGTATCGCTCCCCGAGGAACAGTTGCGCGCGGTGCGGACGCTCGGCGATGTGCGCAGGCTGACCGAGGACGCCACCCGGCAGCGCGCGGTGGCCTGAGCGGTCACCGGCGCACGGGCACGCCCCGGGCGGCGAGGTAATCCTTGGCTGCCGCGATGGTGTGGGTGCCGTAGTGAAAGATGCTGGCGGCGAGCACGGCGCTGGCACGGCCCTCGTCGAGCACTTCGGCGAGGTGCGCCAGCGTGCCGGCACCGCCGGAGGCGATGACGGGCACCTCGACCGCATCGCTGACCGCCCGGGTGAGGGCGAGGTCGTAGCCGTCGCGGGTGCCGTCGCGGTCCATGCTGGTGAGCAAAATCTCGCCGGCGCCGAGACTGACGGCGCGTTGCGCCCAGGCCACGGCGTCAAGCCCGGTGGGATGCCGGCCGCCGTGCGTATAAACGCGCCAACTGCGGCCGTCGGGTTCGCGCTTGGCGTCGATGGCGACGACAATGCACTGGTTGCCGAATTTGCGCGCGGCGTCGCGGATCAGCTCCGGCGCCCTGATGGCGGCGGTGTTGAGCGAGACCTTGTCGGCGCCGGCGTTGAGCATGGCGCGGATGTCGTCAACGGAGCGGAGGCCGCCGCCAACGGTGAGCGGCATGAAGCATTGCTCGGCGGTCGCGCGGACCACGTCGTGCATGATGCCGCGGTTGTCGCTGGAGGCGGTGATGTCGAGGAAGACAAGCTCGTCGGCCCCCTGGGCGTCGTAGGCCTTGGCGGATTCGACGGGGTCGCCGGCATCGCGCAGCTCCTGAAACTTCACGCCCTTGACCACGCGGCCGGCGTTGACGTCGAGACAGGGGATGATGCGGCGGCTCAACATGCGGACCGGGGGCTGCCCGCCCGGAAGGGGCGGACAACCGGCTCAGACGTGGGTGACATCGGGCTCAAAGTTGACCGCGAGGCGGTAAACGTGGCCGGGGCGCATGATGAGGGGATGATCGCGGACGAGATGCTGGAGGTAATGGATCTTGCCGTAGTTGGTGCGGTAGGTGGGGTCGCTGGTCACGACCTCCGTCTCGCCCCACGTGGCCTGAAAGTCATCCTTCAGCACGCTGCAGCGGTGGCCCTGCGGGCCGAGCGCGAGGGCGCCGCCCACATGGTAGGTGGAGTGGGGCGCCGCGATGGCGAGGACGTAGCGGAACCTGTCGAGCGTGAGCTGCTGCCTGACGGTGTAGGTGAATTCGCAGGAGAGCTGGCTGCCGGAGAAATTCCACTGCACCTTCACGCTGCCGAGGCCCTTGACGATCTCCTCCTTGGTGGTGATCAGCTCGGGCTGCTCGTAGCGGAAGTAGAAGCTGTTGCGCAGGCCGAGGCCGGTGACGCAGTTCTTGCCGTAGAAGGCCGGCAGGGTGACGTGTTCGCCGAAGGTCAGCTCCGGGAGCATGACGGGCAGATACACGTTGTTCGGCCAGTCGAAGATGCCCGGGCAGTGGGGGAACGGCAGGGCGTCGCTGGTGAGCGTGGTGCCGGAGCTGATGAGGGGGATCTGCGCGTGCAGGCCGCTCTCCGCGTCGCGGTAAAGGAAGAGGCCCTGCTCCTTCTTGCCGCTCTTGTCGAAGATGACAAAGCGGCCGCTGGTGCGCGCCGGCTCGACCTTGGGCTGGCCGGGCGGCATCGAGACGGTCTTGGCGAGGCGCGACCACTGGCAGAGGTAACGGGCGGCGTCGAAATTCGCCATGCGCGTGGTGTGGTGCGCGTAGGCGGTGCGCTCGGTGTCGCGGAGGTCGAGGAAGCCGTGCTCCTGGTCCAGGTAGGTCTGGTAGAAAAACATGAAGAGCCGGCGCAGGATGTCGTAGTATTTGATCTTCTGCTCGTCGGGGATCCAGCCGTCGCGCAGGCCCTGGAGAATGAGGCTGACGCAGTGCATCTGGCCGTAGGCGCCCGCGGCGCGGCCGAAGGCCCAGCCGAGCCCGTCCGCGCGGACGAGGTCGGGCATCATCTTGATGTATTTCTCGGCGTAGGTGCGGAGGGTGGGGAGCTTGCGGTCGCGCACGCCGGCGTTGGCGTGGAGCTGCAGCGCGGAGCGGATGAAGACAAAGTTCATCACGCCGTAGAGGTTGAAGTTGCCGCCGAAGCCGCTGGTGGAGTCGTCGAAGAAGCCGGCGGAGCTGGTGGCGTTGATGCGCTCGACCATGCGCTCGATGAGGCGGGAGGTTTCGTCCTTCTTGGAGAGGCCGAAGGAGTAGCGGGCGACGGCCTTGGCGATGTTGAAGGCCTGCCAGTGGTTGTCGTAGTCGCTGCGGTGGAGGAGCGACTTGTCGATGCGCTGCTTGGTCTCCTCGACGAGGCGCTCCCAGACGGGGTTGCGCTCCTTGGAGGGGCCGAAGGCGAGGAGGCCGAGGGCGGCGTAGGCGAGGCCGTTTTCCGCGGCGGGCTCGGTGAACATCTGCGCCGTGATGCAACGGGCGGCGAGGTCAACGAGGTCGTAGCCCTTGAGGGTGGATTCGCCGGTGGCGCGGTAGAACTCGCCGAGGGCGTAGGCGACGTGGCCGGGCTCATCGGGCCGGGCGGGCTCGCCGTGGGCGGGCAGAACGGTGCCATCGGGCTGGATGGCGTCGAGGTTGTGGGCCAGCATTGAGCGGGCCATGTCGAGACATTGCTCGGAGAAACTATGCATTCGGTGGAGGTTTTAAAGTGCGGGGCCGGCCGGGCGGGCGGCAAGGTTGAAGTGCGGTGGGATCAGCGGGCGATGAGCTTGAGGAACTCGGCGTTGGTCTTGGTCTTGGACAGGCGGGCGATCATGGTCTCGGTGGCCTCCTCGATCTTCTGCTGCACGAGGGCGCGGCGGAAGAAGTGGATGCCCTCGAGGGTCTTGGCATCGATGAGGAGCTCCTCCTTGCGGGTGCCGGAGGCGGCGATGTTGATCGCGGGCCAGAGGCGCATCTCGGCGCACTTGCGGTCGAGGACGAGCTCCATGTTGCCGGTGCCCTTGAACTCCTGGAAGATGACGTCGTCCATGCGGCTGCCGGTCTCGACGAGCACGGAGGCGATGATGGTGAGCGAGCCGGCCTCCTCGGTCTTGCGCGCGGTGGCGAAGATCTGCCGGGGTTTTTCCAGGGCGCGGACGTCAAGGCCGCCGGAGCCGGTGCGACCGGAGTTGCGGGCGGTGTTGTGGGCGCGGGAGAGGCGGGTGATGGAGTCCACGAAGAGCACGACATCGCGGCCGACCTCGACGAGGCGCTTGGCGCGCTCGATGCAGAGATCGGCGATGCGGATGTGGTTCTCGATCTGCTCGTCGTTGGAGGAGGCCCAGATCTCGGCGGGGACGCTGCGCTTGAAGTCGGTGACCTCCTCGGGACGTTCGTCCACGAGCAGGATCATGACGTGGCACTCGGGGTTGTTCTCCAGGACACCCAGCGCCATGTCGCGGAGGAGGGTCGTCTTGCCGGTGCGGGGCGGGGCGACGATGAGGCCGCGGGTGCCTTTGCCGACGGGACAGAAAAGATCCACGGCGCGGGTGGTCATGCGGCCGTCCTTGAGTTCCAGCCGGAGGTGCTGCTCCGGCGAGACGGTCGTGAGGGCGGTGAAGTCGAACTTGCCGCGGCGATCCTCCAGCGGGATGCCGTCCACGGTCTCGATGAAGCGCATCTTCGGGTTGGGGAAGCGGCCGTCGGGCGGAAACGCGGTGCCGCCAATCATGTTGCCGGTGCGGAGCTTGAAGCGGCGGATGAGTTCCTTGGGCACGAAAGGATCCGTGGGCCGGCGTTTGCCGCCGCGGGCGATGTCGAGCAACTGGCCGTTGCCGCCGCGCTGCAGGTCGATGTCGAGCACGCCTTCAACGTGGATGGTGTTTTCGACGGGACGCTCGGCCGGGCCGGTCGCCGCGGGGGCGGCTGCCTGAGCCTCGGGTGTGACGGCGGGAGCGGTGGTGTCCGCCGGAGCGGACGAGGGTTTCTTTTCCATACAAATAGTGGGACAGGACACGTCCCGCGCTTGACGCTTAAAACTCGGGGCGGGATAAGAAGCGCGATTCGCGTTTTCCAACCCCTAAATCCGCCACAACGTGACAGATCAAACGATTACCTCTGTTTCCCGAGAAAGTCGGGTGTTCAGGCCCTCGGCCGAGTTCAAAGCCCAAGCAAACCTTGGGAGTGAAGCCGCTTACAAAAAGCTGTATGCGGAGTCTGTCAACACCCCAGAAAAATTCTGGGGCCGGCAGGCGAAGGAGTTGCTGCACTGGCGGAAGCCCTTCAAGCGGGTGTTAAACTGGAAGGTGCCCCATGCCAAGTGGTTCACGGGCGGTCAGTTAAACGTGGCCGAAAATTGTCTCGACCGGCACTTGGGCACCGCGCGGGAAAACAAGGCGGCGATTATTTTTGAAGGCGAACCGGGCGACATCCGCACCATCACCTACAAGCAACTGCACCGCGAGGTCTGCCAGTTTGCCAACGCGTTGGCAGCGCTCGGGCTGGCCAAGGGTGACCGCGCGGCGATCTACATGCCGATGGTGCCCGAGGCGGCCGTGGCCATGCTGGCCTGCGCGCGGCTGGGCGTGATTCACACTGTGATTTTTGGCGGCTTCAGCGCCGAGGCCATCAAGGACCGCGTGAACGACTGCCAGGCGAAGCTCGTCATCACCGCGGATGCCGGCTGGCGCCGGGGCAAGGCCATCGAGCTCAAGGCCAACGTGGACCGCGCCCTCACCGGCACGCCGAGCGTGCAGCATGTGATCGTGCTGAAGCGCACCGGCACGCCGGTGACGATGGTCGAGGGCCGCGATCGCTGGTATCACGACTTTATTGCCGGTGCGTCGGGCGCGCACAAGGCGAAGGGCTTCGACAGCGAAAACCCGCTCTTTATCCTCTACACCAGCGGCTCCACCGGCAAACCGAAGGGCGTGCTGCACACGACGGCCGGCTACCTGCTGGGCACCGCGATCACGACGAAATACGTCTTCGACCTCAAGGAGACCGACATCTATTTTTGCACCGCCGACATCGGCTGGATCACCGGCCACAGCTACGTGGTTTACGGCCCCCTCGCGAACGGCGCCACGGTCATGATGTATGAAGGCGCACCCAACCATCCCGAGCCGGACCGCTTCTGGGACATCATCGACCGCCATGGCGTGACGATTTTCTACACCGCGCCGACCGCCATCCGCGCCTTCATGCGCTGGGGCGACGACTACGTCAAAAAGCACAGCCTCGCGTCGCTGCGGCTGTTGGGCTCGGTGGGCGAACCGATCAATCCCGAGGCGTGGATGTGGTATCACACGCTCATCGGCAAGAAACGCTGCCCCATCGTGGACACTTGGTGGCAGACCGAGACCGGCGCCATCATGGTCACGCCGTTGCCCGGCATCACCGCGGCCAAGCCCGGTTCCTGCACCAGACCCTTCTTCGGCGTGGTGCCGAAGATTCTGGACGAGCACGGGAAGGAAGTCCCGAAGGGCTCGGGCGGAAAACTTTTCCTCACGCAACCGTGGCCCTCGATGCTGCGCACGCTCTGGGGCGACGACGACCGGTTCAAGAAACAGTATTGGAGCGAGATTCCCGGGCTCTACTTCGCCGGCGACGGCGCCCGCTTCGACCAGGACGGCTACCTCTGGGTTGTCGGCCGCATCGACGATGTGCTCAATGTTTCCGGCCACCGCATCGGCACCGCGGAGGTGGAGAGCGCGCTCGTGGCGCACCCGATGGTCGCCGAGGCGGCGGTCGTGGGCCGGCCGGACGAACTGAAGGGCCAGGCGCTCGTGTGTTTCGTCACCCTCAAGAACGGCCAATCGCCCTCGCCGGAGCTGAAGGAGGCGCTGCGCGCCCATGTCGCCAAGGAAATCGGTTCGCTCGCGCGGCCCGATGACGTGCGTTTCGCCGCGGGCCTGCCCAAGACCCGCAGCGGAAAAATCATGCGCCGCATCCTCAAGGAAATCGCCACGGGCGGCACCGTGAAGGGCGATGTCACCACGCTGGAGGACTTCAACGTGGTGGCGGCCCTGCAGAGCGAGGAATGAGCCGGCAGGCGGCGGCTGCGCCGCCGCCTTTTGCCATTGCCCGCGCGCCGGCGCGGGAATTGGCTTCGGGCATGGCCCGCGGCTTCACGCTGATTGAACTGCTCACGGTCATCGCGATCATCGCGATCCTCTCGAGCATCGTGTTCGGCCTGGGCCGGCGGGTGGGCGAGAGCAGCCGCGCCAGCCGGGCGCAGGCCGAGCTGGCCGCGCTGAGCGTGGCACTGGAGGATTACCGGCGGGCGCACGGCGATTATCCGCGCACGGACGATGCCGCCCGGCTGCTGCAGGCGCTCATCGGGCGGCGCGATCCGCTGATGAACAACACCACCGGCCGCAGCCTGCTGGATCTGGCGGCCTACAGGACCGAAGATGGGCGCGATCCGTTGGCCGACGAGGGCGCGCGGCTGGCCGATCCATGGGGCCGGCCCTACCGGTATGCCTATCGCAGCCAGCTGCCATGGAACAACCCGGCCTATGTGCTCTATTCGCCGGGACCCGACGGGGCGGATGCCCCGGCCCTGTTGCCCGGCGGTTTCCCCGATTCGGCGGCGGAGGCCAACCACGACAATCTCCACGCGAACCGCTGAATCATGTCGCCCTGCCAAAAACATCCCGGTCGCGGCGGCTTCACGCTCATCGAATTGCTCGCGGTCATCGCGGTGATCGGAATTCTCGCCGGCATCCTGATCCCGACGGTGAGCGCGGTGCGCACCTCGGCGAACAAGGCGCGGACCAAGGTGCAGTTTGCCCAGTGGGCGGCGGCGATCGAATCGTTCCGCGGCGAATACGGCTATTATCCGGTGTTTCATGATTCGGCGCTGGTGAATCCACCCGGCCAAAGCACCGAGCCGGCGGCGCTGCATGTTTTTCACGATCTTCTGGCCGGACGGCGGCGCAACCTCGATCCGCTGCCGGCCTTCGTGGCGACCGCGCCGCTCGCGCCGGAGGCACAGAACCGGAAGCGCATCGCATTCTACGGCTTTTCCGAGTCCGATTTCACGGCTGCAAACTCGCCGTCGCCGCACCTCATCCGCGATGCTTTCGACAATACCGAGATCGCGGTGTTGGTGGACCGCAATCTCGACGGCGTCATCCGCATCGGCGCGGGCGGCGACTATCCCGCGCTCCCGGCGGTGCAGGGCCTGACCCCGGGTGCCACGGAGTTTCCCGCCACCGGGGTGCGTGCCGGCGTCGTATTTTATGCCCCGGCGCCCGGGGCCGGTCCCGATCGCCCGGACTTCATCCTCAGTTGGAAATGAATACGCGCCGCCCCAGTGCCGCTTTCACGCTGCTCGAGCTGCTGGTGGTGATTGGGCTGGTGGCGGGGCTGTCGTTTTTTTTGATCGGCGGACTCGCGGGTGGCAGCCGTTCGGCAGCACTGCAATCCGGACAGGCGACGATGATTAACCTGCTCATGGTCGCGCGGACGCACGCGATGGCCTCCGGCAACCCGACCCGCGTGTTGGTGAACCATGAGCGGTTGGCAGCAGACCGCTACTTGCGGCAGCTTGTGCTCCAAGAATCGCGGAGCGGAAACTGGCACACACTGCAGTTGGTGGCACTGCCTGCCGGGGTGTATGTGTTGCCGCATCAAAACCAGATGCCGGATGACCTGTTTGGTGCAGGAGCTCCCTGGATCAAAGCGGATGGTTCGCGCCTGCATTCAACGTGCCTTTTCCGTGCCCCGGTCAGCTTGGCGGTGGATACCGCCTTGGCCGAAACCTGGAGCGAACTCTTGTTCACGCCGTTTGGCACCACCGGCACGTCGGGATTTTTGGTTTTGGCCACAGGCCGCGCGCAACCGCCGGGTGCGGCGGCGGACACGCAATCACCGATATGGCTGGAAAATCAGATGGCCGTGCGTGGCCTGCAACTCAGCGCTTACGGTCTCGGTCTGCCCATCAACGAAAGGGATGGGTTCTGACATCATGCAGGCGCGCCGCGCATTCTCATTGATCGAGGTTGTGATTGCCGTGGCCCTGATGGCGGTTGGCGTGGTGGCCATGCTGGGCCTGCTGGCCGGTATGTCCCGCCAAACGACCGATGCGGACGACCTGCAAACGGCGACCCAGATAACGGGGGCAATCTCAACCGAACTTGCAGGTTTGGCCCGGCAACAGGGCCTCGGGGCATTGGCGGCGGGCATTCCGGTCATGGCACCCGGAGTGGATCAGGGTTTGTTATTTGTGGCGGACCGCGACGGGATGGACCTGCGTTTGCTGACGGCGGGCGAACTGGCGGGGCGGGATCAATATTTTCTCATCGAGGTTCGCCGGTTTCCTGCCGGCCCGCTCAGCTATGTGCCCGACTCGGCCGTCTTGCCGTTGAGCGTGCGAGTCTCGTGGCCTTATCGTGCCGGCGGGCCGGGTGCCCTGGCCGCGGCGGTGCCGTTTGGCGAACGGCAGCAATTCAACTTTGGTTTGGTTGTTAGCCGATGAATCCGCCAAGCAACGCCCGGGGCTTTACGGTGCTGGAGCTGTTGGTCGCGGCGACCGTCACGCTGTTGTTGGCGGGAGTCATGCTCAGCGTGAGTGCGGGTGTGCTGGAACTGTGGCGCCGGGCACAGGGTGGCTTCACCGCCGCAACGGAAGCGGTGGTGGCGCTCGACCTGCTTGAGCGCGACCTGCAGGCGGCGCTTTATCGGCCGGATGGAAATACTTGGCTGGCAGTTTCGATCGGCAACGATCCCGCGACGCTGGTAAACCGGGGTTGGCTCACGGCGGATGCAATTCGCACCAAGCCGGCGGCAAACGAGAGCCTGCGCCTGCTGCCCGAACCGGATGCGACCGGGCGGCGGCACTTGCGGGAAGCGCGCTTCGGCCTGACCGGGGTTTGGCTGCGTTTTGTGGCCGCATCGGCGGAGTCGGCGACGGAATTGGGATTGCCGCGTGCGATTGCGTATCAGGTGGCGCGGCGGCCGGTGCGCGGCAGCCTCTCGGTCAGCAACCCGGCGGCGGTGCGCTACACGCTCTATCGGTCGGCCATCTCCAGCCAGAACACTTTCAACCTCGGCTACAATGTGCTGGCCAGTTCCTATGCGAGCCTCGGGAACAACCCTGGCGCGCAGCGAGCACCTTCGACCATGGCCAATCCCAATTCGCTCGATGTGCTGGCAACCAACGTAATCGATTTCGGGGTGTGGTTGTATGTGCGCGAGGCTAACGGCGGCTTGCGGGTTGTTTATCCCGCCCACAGTGGTGATCTGACCCATGAAGCGATCGGGATGGCGACGCCGCCGGATACCGCGCGCATGCCGGAGCTGGCGGACATAATGCTGCGGGTGCTTTCGGAAGAAGGTGCGGCCCGGATTGAGGCGATCGAAACCGGCCGGGGCTCGCGCCCGCCGGAATATGCCAGCGATGCGGTCTGGTGGTGGGCTGTTGCCGAAGCTCATTCGCGGGTTTTTGTGCGGCGAATCGAGATTAAAGGAGGCGGCCGGTGAAGAGACAGCCCTCCAAGGGTTTTGCGATTGTGATGGTGATCACATTGCTGGGCTTGCTGGTGCTTGCGACCTACGCGCTGTCCGTGCTCGGCCGGGTTAACTCGCAGTTGAGTGCGTCGAAGGCTTATCAGGTTCAAGCGCGGCAAAATGCACTGCTGGGGCTCGGTGTTGCGTTGGGCGAGTTGCAGCGTCACGCCGGTCCGGACGATCGCATTACAGGTATGGCCGGGATCAGCGGCGTCCCGGCCAGGGATACATTGCGACAATGGAGCGGGGTGTGGGGGAGTGCACCGTCTCCGGTCTGGCTGGCCTCGGGTGGCAGCGGTTTGATGCAACCCAGTTTGTCGGGGGCGAGAGTTTTGCTGGTGGCCGCGGAATCTGTCGCGAATCCCGTCAACAAAACCGACCAGGAGTTCGTCGAGGCGGGTTTGGTGGAGGTTCCGGGGATCGGAGCGACCGGGGAAATGACGGTTCAGGGCCGGCTGGCTTACTGGGTGGGTGACCATGGTGTGAAGTTGAGCGCTTATGTGGGCACCGGAGAACCCCAAGCATTGAACGCCTTGGCAGGTTTGGTGGCAAACAGTCCGGAGCTCGACAAGGTGTTGTCTTACGAACAACTGACGCAGGCTCCACGGTTGCCCGGAATCACGCCCGCAGCCTTGGCGGGCCAGCTCAGGATGGCCTTCCATTCGCTGGGGCTGACACACAACGGGCTCACGGGTGAGAACCTGATACCGGGGATGCTGAACATCAATTCGACCTCGGCTCGCTACTGGAATGCGGTCGCCGAGACTTACAATCTGCGTCGCCCGGATGGATCGCCCATGCTCGTCGCGGCGGCATTCAGCGCCGAACTTGCGAACCGGATAGCCGAAAGTGATCCGACTCGTGGCAAAGCCCAAAATGAGCCGTTTGCCGGGGTGGACGCATTTCTCCAAGGCCAAGCCCTGGAGGCCGCGCTGGCGGCCAGCGGCGGTTCGCTGTTGGATTTCATCACGGTCATGGAGCCTTGGCTCACGGTGCGCTCCGATACCTTCCGGATCCGTGCCTATGGTGATGCGGTGAATCCGGTGGATCCGGCACGGGTGGAGGCGGTGGCCTACTGCGAAGCCATTGTCCAGCGGACGGCAGCGGAGCTGCCGGGCTTTGGCCGGCGGTTTGTCATCAAGTATTTTCGGTGGCTGGGCCCCGACGATATTTAGCCGGTCAGAGGATGCGTTTTACACCATTGGGTGCGAAATATCCGGGTAGAAAAATCTTGTGGATTTTTGCATTAAACTGTGGCTTCTACGCCGTTCCACGGACGCCAGAGTAGCTCAGTGGTAGAGCAGGGGACTCATAAGCCCTTGGTCGGCGGTTCAATCCCGCCCTCTGGCACCAAATTTGGCGGCAATTGATTTTATGGGCAGCCAGGACAAATGCTGGGTTTATGTCCTGCGGGGTTCCGCCGGCCGGCATTACGTCGGACAAACGAATGATCTGGAGGCCCGTCTGCGGCAGCACCGGTCGGGACAGACTTACACGACCGCCCGGCTTGGTGAAACGATCGAGTTGGTGGCAGCGCGGGAATATCCCGACAGGTTGGCCGCGCTGAAAGAGGAGAAGCGGCTCAAGGCTTGGAAAAATCCTGCCAAGGTTATCGCTTGGCTGACAGGTTCCGGAGCGTAGAGCAGCCCCGACTTGTCGGGGTTGGTCGGCGGTTCAATCCCGCCCTCTGGCACCAAATTTGGCGGCAATTGATTTTATGGGCAGCCAGGGCAAATGCTGGGTTTATGTCCTGCGGGGTTCCCCGGCCGGCATTACGTGATAGGTTCAGATGGCGTGCAACAGTGCCTGCAGTTCTTCGGCGGGGTCTTGATGGTCTTGGGTGAGCGCGAGGCGGAGGGCGTCTTCCAGGATGGGCTTGGCCACGGCGGGCTGGCCGGTCGCGAGCAGATGTTTGCCGAGTAGGATGCGGGGCAGCATCCAGTCCGCCTTTTGTTGGATGCAGAATTCGAGGTGCGGCACGGCGTCGGCCGGGCGACCGGCGGCGATCAGGGCTTGGGCGAGACTGAAGCGGAACAGTCCGTTTTCCGGCTGTTGGGCCACCAGCCCGGCAAACTGCTCCACCCGGCCGGACATGTTCACTCCAGGGCGTCGATTGTGACCAACACGCCGGTGGCGTTGTCAGGGCCGCCGCGGCGAATGGCGAGGGCGATGATGTCGCGCAGCGCGGCTTCCGGCTGATCGAAGTTCACGGCGATGGAGGCCAGCTCTTTTTCGCTCACCAGCCGGGTGATGCCATCGGTGCAAAACAGGAAATGGTCGCCGGGCCGCAGGGCTTCGGATATCAGGTCAACCTCCGGCGGCGTGGGCTGGCCCATGCAACGGGTGAGGGCGTTGCGGTTGACCTCGTGAAAGTAAATTTTCTCCCCACGGGCCCGGCGCATACGCGCTTCGTTTTCGACGGAGTGGTCGTTGGTGAGCGCCCGGATTTCACCGTTGCGCACGAGGTAGGCGCGGGAATCGCCGACATGGGCGAGGTGCAGATGGTCGCCCTTGATGAGACCGAAAGTAAGCGTGGAGCCGATGCCCATCTCGGGATTGATGGTGTGGCCCAACTGCAGCACGGCCTCGTTCGCCTGATGCACGACCTCGATGAGATCGGGCACGCTCTCGGTGCGGTGGGCGTCGAGCCCGGCAACGATATGCTCGAGGGTGGCTTGGGCGGCTTCGGCGCCGCCGGGAAGACCGCCCACGCCATCCGCCACGCCGAAATACAGTTTTTCCGGCTCATGCAGGTAGCGGTCCTCGTTTTCACTCCGCACACGGCCAATGTCGGTCAGGGCGGCGGAGCGAAATTTGATCATGGGGGGAAGAGGCGAAAATTAGCCGTGGTCTGGAAAAGGAGCAAAGAGGGTGTCGCGATTCTCCTTGGTCAGTCGAGAATGTTTTGCAACAGGCAGGCAACCCAGAAACAGGCGACCGTAAGCTTTGGCCAAAACCCGGGAGTCGAGGATGGTGATCACGCCGCGGTCGGTCGCGCTGCGGATCAACCGACCGACCCCTTGGCGGAATTTGATGAGTGCGTCCGGCAGGGTGAGATCGTTGAAGGGATTGCCGCCTTGGTCACGGATCCACTCGCTGCGGGCTTCCGCGACCGGATGGGTGGGCGGATCGAAAGGCAGCCGGGTGATGATGACCTGTGAAAGCGCGGGCCCGGGCACATCCACGCCGGCCCAGAAACTGTCGGTGCCGAAGAGCACGCCGTTGCCGGCGGCCTGCAGGCGGCGGGTGAGTTCCGCCCGGGACAAGTCGCTGCCATGCAAAAAGAAAGGCCGACCCGCCCGCGTGATTTCACTCTCCAGGGCATCGGCCACCTGCCGCATGTCGTGATAACTCGTGAACAACACCAGCGTGCCGCCGGGCACGCGGTTGATGGCAAACCGGATGTAATCAATGAGCGCGGCGATCGCCAGTTTGGCCTCACCGGGGGACGGGAGCGGCACATCCGCCGCGACATAGACGCGCATGTTGCGCTCGAAATCGAAGGGCGACTGCACGACGACACTCCGCGCCTGTCCGGCGCCGATGCGGGTTTGGAACGGCGCGATATCGCCGCCCATGGCCAGGGTGGCGCTGGCGAAGACGACCGAGGTGCCGCGCTGGAGCAGCTCTTCGCGGATGTAGGGGGCGATATCAAGCGGCGCGGTGCGCAAGGTCACGATGGTCTGCCGCCGGCCGGAGCGCTCCAGCCAGTAAACGGAGCCGGCCTCGCCGACCGCCAGCCACTGGCGCAAACTGGCCTGGTAGGTTTTGAGCCGGGTGCCCTGTTCCAGCAATTCGTCGCGGGGCTGGCCGTCCTCGAGTTTGTCGGCCCGGGCGCCGACGGCCTTGATGAGTTTTTGCAGCGGCTCGTCGAGCCAGGGCTCGCAGGCGCCTTCGCTGCGCACGCGGACGACCGGGTGCTGGTTCAGCAGCCGGTCGCGCAGAAAGCCAAAGAACTGTTCCGAAGCCTCCAGCGCATCGAGCACGAGTTGCTGCTCGACCGGCCCGGCATGCTTGGCGAGCAGACCGCGGCGGGTCTTGGGGTTGAAGAGATATTTCAGCATCCGGTCCGTGCCGTAGCTGCTGAGGCGGAGGCCGAAATGATCGGTGGCGACCTCGGGCACCGTGTGGGCTTCGTCGAGGACGAGGAAGTCGTCGGGAAAAAGGATGCCGCGCGCGCCGCCTTTCTCCCGGGCGCCGCCGGCGTTGATGTGGGCGAAGAGGAGCGAATGGTTGACGATGATCACCTGCGCGCCGCGCACGCGCGTGCGGGCGCGCTGGTAAAAACAGCGTTCGCCATCGCAGTGCTTGCGCGAGCAGGCGGAGGAGTCGGCGTTGACGGATTCCCAGACCTCGGGAAGGGGCGGCGGGTTGAGCTCGTGGCGCAGGCCCTCGCGGCTGGTGGCGGCCCAGTCGGCGATGCGCTGCAGTTCGCTGTGCTCGGGCGAGGCAAAGAGTTCCTGCTTGTCGCGCAGGGCGGTGGCGAGCCGGGTGGGGCAAAGGTAGTTGGCCTTGCCCACGAGGACGGCGCTTTTGAAGTCGGCGTAGGGCGCCAGCGCGGGTTGCGACCGAAAGACCCGGCGGCAGATCGGAAGGTCTTTGGACTCGATTTGCTCCTGCAGGGAAATCGTGTGCGTGGAAACGATGAGCTGCCGGGACTGATCCGTGGCGTGGATGATGCCAGGGAGCAGGTAGGCGAGGGATTTGCCCACGCCGGTGCCGGCCTCAAACAAGAGCACCTCGTCGGCGTCGAAAGCGGCGGCGGTGGCGCGGGCCATTTGTTCCTGCTGGGGCCGGTGCTCGAGTTGCAACCCGCCGTGCAGCCAGCCGCCTTCCGCGAAGAGGGCGGCGGCAAACTTCCGGGCATGGCTGGGGGCCGGAGCCGGAGGCAGGGAGTCGTTGTCGTCGCGCAGGCTGATCACGGGCGGCCACACGCAAGGCGCTGTGTCCACGCCGGGCAATTGCAAATCCCCGAGAATTTCAATTCGTCGCGATGCTTACTACGGAGCCCGTGGTCCGGGCGCGGTCGGCGCCGAGCCCGATCAGGTGGCCGCTGAGCGAGTCTTCCAGCGTGGTGGATGAAATCGAGGGCGTCTCCCCTCGCAGGGTGCGCACGAAGTCACCGATCAGGCGGAGATCGCCGCCGCCGTGTCCGCCCTGCGCACCGGTCATGTCGCCGCCGACTTTCAGGTCAACCACGCGTTCGGCATACTCGTGGCCCGGCCGCGGGTCGAGATGGCGGATGACGAAACGTGAGTCCTCAAACACACCCTGAATTTCGCCGCGCGTGCCGATGAGGTGCAGCGAGCGCGAAGGTTTGGCGCTGCCGCCGATCATGTTGAGCGTGGCCGTGCAGCCGTCGGCAAAACCGATGGCAACGGACTGGTGGTCCACGACGTCGTTGTCGCATTTCCAGACGCAGCGACCGTAGGGATTGTCGCCTTTAAGGGAGGCGATTTTGTCCTCGAGCGTGGGATTGTGCAGATGTTCGAGCCCGGCCCAGACGTAGAAGCCCCAGCGTTCCGGGTGGTCGATGTAGTGCTTGCGGGCGGAATAAAGGCAATCGGCCTCGATCGGGCAGTCCACCAGACAACGGGTGCCGGCGCCGGGCGGGGCTTGCTCCGGTCGAAATTGAAAGTTGCCGCCGACGCTTGATACCTGCACCGGGCGCACGCCGCTCTTCATCCACGCGATGAGATCGAGATCGTGGCAGGACTTGGACATGAGCATGGACGAGCCGCAGCGATCCTGGCGGTTCCATTTGCCGCGGACAAAGCCGACCGCCATGTGATGATACGAGACGTGCTCCACGGCCTGCACGTTGAGGAGATCGCCGATGGTGCCGCGGATCACCTCCTGCCGGATCGCGGCGTAGAACGGCGCGTAGCGCAGCACGTGGCAGATGCTGATCTTGCGGCCATGGCGGCGCGCGGCCCGGGCCAGTTGCCACAATTCGTCCTCGGTGGTGGCAAAGGGCTTTTCCAGCAGGATATCGTAGCCGGCGGCCAGCAAGGGCAGGGAGGTCGGCACGTGGTCGCGGTCCATGGTGCCGTTGATGACAAAGTCGGCCTGCCGGGGCAGGGCGGCCAGCGCGGCGGCACTTTCGTGGCACTGTGCGGGTGTCAGGTTGAAACGGGCGGCCGCCGCGGCCCGGCGCAGCGGCGAGGGATCCGCCACGCCGACGATGGCCAGCTCATCCGGATGCCGCAGCGCGTAGCCGGCGTAAACCATGGCGCGGTGGCCGGCGCCGACAATGAGGGCGGACAGTTTTCGCGTCATGCGGGACGGCAAGGAAGCCGAGCGGGCGCCGCCGGGCAATTGAATTTGCCGAAAGCCGATTGCCGCACACGCTGGAGGGGATGAACGAAATTTCCGCCAGCGAAGCGCACGACTGGGTCGGTGAGCTGGCGGCCTTTCTGCGGGACGAGCCGGCAGTCAGCGCGGTGCGGATCGATCCCGTGGCCCGGAAGGTGGAGATTGCAACCATCGGCACCGTGGACCTGGACGAGCTCCAGGTGCGGCTGACCGCGACCATTGCCGCCGTGGAGGCCCAAACGGCCGGCCGCCATGCCTCGCGACCCCCGCCGGGTTTCAGCCTGCGGGAACGGGACGGCACGACCGAGTTGAGCCGGGACACCTGCGTGACCGCCGAGCGCTTCTGGCACTGGCGGGAACTGGAGTGGCCGGCGATCATGCCGGAGCCAACCGATGGCGGTCCGGAATGGAAGGAACTGGCGTGGCTGGCGGGCATCTGCGGTGTTGCCGGGCTCGGCGGCTATGCGGTGGAAACCTTTGGCCCCGGCCTGCCTTGGTTGGCGCAGGGGCTTTATATCGTGGGCATCGCGGCGGGCGGCTGGGATGCGGCCAAGGATGCCTGGCCGAATCTTCGCACCCTGAAGCTCGACATCCATTTCCTCATGCTCGCCGTGGCCGCGGGCGCGATGGCGATCGGCGCCTGGAGTGAGGCGGTGCTGCTGCTGTTTCTGTTCTCCGCGTCGGGCGCGATGGAAGCATTTGCGCTGGACCGCACGAACCGTGAGGTGAGCGCATTGCTCCGTTCGGCACCGAAAAAGGCGATCCGGCTTGGACCCGAGGGGGAAGAGGTTGAGGTGGACGTGGACGAGCTCCACGTGGGCGACACCGTGCGGGTGAAACCGGGCGAGGCCTACGCGGCCGACGGGGAAGTCCTGGCGGGACGCAGTGCGAGCGACGAGTCTACGCTGACCGGCGAGGCGGTGCCGGTGGAAAAAAACACGGGTGAAGGGGTGTTCAGCGGCACGTTGAATCTCTGGGGGGCGGTGGACTACCGGGTGACCCGGCTGCCGGCGGAGAGCACCCTGCAGAAAATCATCCGCCTGATCCGCAGCGCGCAGAAACTGCGGGCGCCGAGCCAGCGCTTCACCGACCGGTTTGGCCCGCGTTACACCTACGCGGTGCTCGGCGGCTCGCTGGTGATGTTTCTTGGCTGGTGGCTGTTGCTCGGCCTGCCCGCTTTCCACAACACCCCGGAAGTCCGTTCGGCCTTTTACCGGGCGATGACGCTGATGGTCGTGGCCAGCCCCTGTGCGCTGGTCCTGTCGATTCCCTCGGCGATCCTCGCGGCGATTGCCTGGGGCGCGCGGCATGGCGTGCTGTTCCGGGGCGGTGCGGCAATTGAGAAATTGGCCGAGGTGACCGTGGTCGCCCTCGACAAAACCGGCACCCTGACGACCGGCGAGCTGAGCGTGGTGAGTTACGAGAGCTTCCCGCCCGGCCGCGAAAACGCGGTCATGGAGCTCGCCTACGCCTTGGAAGCGAAGTCCGAGCATCCGCTGGCCAGGGCGATCGTCCGGGATGCCAAGCAGCGCGGAGTCCGGGCGATCGAACTTGAAGGATTCCGCAATATCGTGGGGCAGGGCGTTCGCGGCGAATATGCCGGCGCCCAGGCCCTGCTCGGTCGCCGCGAATTGCTGCAGTCCGGTCCTTTGGCCAAATGGGCGGAAAAGCTGCCGCCGGCGCCGGCCGATCTCGCGGAAGTATGGGTGGTCGGGCGCGATGTGCTGGGCCGGGTGTTGTTGCGCGACCAAATCCGCGGCGAATCGAAGGCGGTGCTGGCGGCGTTGAAGGAGATGGGCATCCGCACCGTCATGCTTACCGGTGACCGGCGTCAGGCGGCCGAGGCGGTCGCGCACGAGATCGGGCTCGACGAGGTGCGGGCGCATCTCACGCCCGAGCAGAAAGTATCGGCGATCGAGGACCTGCGGCGCTCGGCCGGCGGCGGACGCGTGGCGATGATCGGAGACGGCGTGAACGACGCGCCCAGCCTGGCTGCGGCGGACGTCAGCGTGGCGATGGGTGCGCGCGGCAGCGATGCGGCGCTGGAGCAGGCGGAAGTGATCCTGATGCACGACCGCATCGAGAACTTTCTCTCCGCCGAACGCCTGAGCCGACGCGCCCGCACGATCATCCGCCAGAACCTGAGCATCTCGCTGGGCGTGGTGATCGTGATGGTGATCGCCACCGTTGCGGGTGTGGTGCCGCTGGCTGCGGGCGTCGCGGCGCACGAAGGCAGCACGGTGGTCGTGTGCCTGAACTCGCTGCGATTGTTATTTGGGCGGAACCGGTGAACCCAAGGTGCACTGGAAATCGGCCACGCCTTAACCAATCCGCATGGCCAGCTTGGGCCAGGCAGCGACCAAACCGGCGTCGTTGGTAGCCAGCAGGCAGCCGTTTTCCCGTGCGATCTGGATAAGCCAGAAATCCATGACCTGCCGGTGTCCTTTGGCCTGCTTGAGCAGAGTCTGGTCGGGCCGGGTGCGGGAGAGAATCACTTGGCCGGGATGTTGGGGTCCGGCCAGTTCCATGTCCACGGCCTGCAGGGCCTGTGCGGCGGTGAGGTGACCGAACTGCATCGCCGTCGGATTCATCAGCAGCCGCACCGCCGCAAGATAGGTTTCGGCGGCCACGCCCCAGCCGTCAGGTTTGACCGCATCGAGCCAACGCCGGGCGGTTTTGTGGTTGTCATGCCCCTTCGAAATCGCGGCGAGAAACACGTCGTTGTCCAGGAGGTATTTCAACTTAGTCGTAAAGGGCCGCGTCGATGATTTCCTTGGTCAGGCGCGGCGTCGCGATGATGATGCGACCTGGGTGTCCGCCCACTTTGACGGGCCGTGCGCCCGCGGCTTTGGGCAGCGCGGCCCGGCGCAAGTATTCGGAAACCGTCAGCCGCTTCGCGCGTGCGGCGGCGCGAATGGACTTGGCCTCGGCGGGTGCGGCTTTGAAGGAGAGGGTCGGCATTGGTAAGACGGTATTACCATGGTGTGGATTCGTCAAGAATGCATGCAGCGGAAGCCATCGCCATCCTCAGTCTTCGATCAGCACCAGGTCGCCGGTGCGGACTTCGTCGTAGAGGGCGATGATGTCGAGGTTGCCCATCAGGACACAGCCGGAGCTTTGGGGCGTGCCGAGCCGATCCTCGTGGTTGGTGCCGTGGATGTAAACGTAGCGGGCGTGGGTATCCACGTCGCCGCCCTGATTGACGCCGGGCTCGAGTCCCGTGAGCCAGAGGATGCGGCTGGTGATGAGATTGGGTTCGGTGTCGGCCGCGGGGAGCTCGCGGAAATGCCGGCCGGTGGGCACGCGGGCCTTGAACACCATGCCGGGCGGCTGGCCGGCGCCGATGCGCTCGGCAATCGCATGCAGGCCGCGCGGGGTGCCGAGGGAGTCTTTCACGTTGGACGGCGGCCGGCGTGAGGTGGATATGACATGGGAGCGCACAAGATGTCCCTGCCGAAAGAATTGCATCGTCTGCGTGGCGATCCGCACGAGCAGGAACCGGTCTGCGGGCTTGATATGCAGCCGCGCGCAGGCTTTGTTCACCCGTTCGACAGGACTCTCCATGGCTACATCCTCATTCACAGTTGGTATCGTCGGCGCAACGGGCGCCGTCGGTCAAGAGCTGCTCCGGCTCTTGCTGGAACGGAATTTCCCCATGGCTTCGCTGCGGCTTTTCGCCTCGGCGCGGTCGGCGGGCAAGGTGATCGAGCGGGGCGGCAAAAAATTTGTCGTGGAGGAGGCGAAGGCCGGCGTTTTTGGCGACATTGATGTGGTCTTCTTCGCCGCCGGCGGCTCCGTCACCAAGGCCCTTGCACCCGATGCGGTGCAGGCCGGCTGTCTGGTCATCGACAAGAGTTCGGCGCTGCGGATGGATCCGCAGGTGCCGCTCGTCATCCCGGAAATCAATCCACAGGAGCTGCGCCGGCACCGGGGTATCATCGCCAATCCCAACTGTTCGACCGCGGTCATGCTCATGGGCCTGTGGCCGTTGCACCTGAAGTTCGGACTGCAGCGGGTCATCATCTCGACCTACCAGTCGGTTTCCGGCACGGGAGCGGAGGCGGTGCGCGAGCTGGAGGATCAGATGCAGGCCCATGCCGCGGGCCGGCCGTTGGTGCACAAGGTTTATCCGTATCAAATCGCCTTCAACTGCATCCCGCACATCGACTCCTTTGGGCCGGACGGCTATACGGGCGAGGAGACCAAGATGGCGCAGGAGACGCGCAAGATCATGGGCCTGCCCGACCTGAAGGTCTCGGCCACCACCGTGCGCGTGCCCGTGGTGCGCGCCCACTCGGTCTCGGTGTGCGCGGAGTTTGCCCGTCCCGTGAATCTGGCCGAAGCACGCGCCGCGATCGCGGCTTTCCCCGGCGCGGAGCTGGTGGATGAGCCCGCGCAAAAGCGTTATCCGACCCCGCTCGATTTCGCCGAAAAGGTGAAGTGCGGCGTCGGCCGGCTCCGCTTGGACACGGCCTTCGCGAACGGTCTGTCGTTCTGGGTCTCCGGCGACAACCTCTGGAAGGGCGCCGCGCTCAATGCGCTGCAAAACGCCGAACTCATGGCGCGCGAGGGCTGGTTGCAGCCCAAAGCCGCCGCGAGGGCCGTGTCATAAGCCTGTTCCCGTGCGGGAATAAGTTCTTGTCACCCCCCGGCCCGGCGCGCTTTCCTCGGCCCTCGGTTCGGACGCCTAGCTCAGTTGGTTAGAGCATCTCGTTTACACCGAGGGGGTCGGGGGTTCGAGTCCCTCGGCGTCCACCATCCTTTTCAAACCCTTTATGCGACATACGATCTCCGTCCTTGTGGAAAACAAGTTTGGCGTTTTGGCGCGCGTGGCCGGCATGTTCTCCGGTCGCGGCTTCAACATTGATTCGTTGAACGTCGCGCCGACCCATGACGCCACGCTGTCCCGCATCACGGCGGTCCTGAAGGGCGACGACCACTCCCTCGACCTTTGCATCAAGCAACTGCGCAAGCTCGTCAATGTCGTGGAGGTGATTGACTTCGCCGACGGCGCGGCGGTGGCGCGCGAGCTGGTGCTGGTCAAGGTGAAGGCCGATTCCCACACCCGGCCCGAGATCCTCCAGATCAAGGACATCTTCCGCGCCAAGATCGTGCACCTGTCGCAGGACTATCTCGTCATCGAGTGCACCGGCGAGGACGAGAAGATCACCGCCTTCCTCGGCCTGCTGGAGCCTTTCGGCATCCTCGAACTGGCCCGCGGCGGTCGTCTCGCGCTCAAACGTTAACCCAACTTTACCATGCCTGCCAAAGTCTACACCGACAAAGACGCCGACCTCGGCGTGTTCAAAAACAAAACCCTGGCCATCCTCGGCTACGGTTCCCAAGGCCACGCGCACGCGCTGAACCTCAAGGAGAGCGGCTGCAAGGTCATCATCGGCCTCTATCCGGGCAGCAAGTCCCGGGCGGTTGCCGAGCAGCACGGGCTCAAGGTTTACGACACGGCCGAGGCCGTCCGCCGCGCCGATGTCATCATGGTCGGTCTGCCCGACATGAAGCAGGCCGATGTCTACAAGCAGGACATCGCGCCCAACCTCACCAAGGGCAAGACGCTGCTCTTCTCCCACGGCCTCGCGATCCACTTCGGCCTGATCAAGACCCCGAAGGGCGTGGACGTCATCATGGTCGCCCCGAAGGGCCCGGGCCACATGGTCCGCCGCCTCTACGTCGAGGGCAAGGGCATGCCGGCGCTCATCGCCGTGGCCCCCGGCAGTTCCAAGCAGGCCAAGGCCAACGCGCTCGCCTGGGCCAAGGGCATCGGCTCGACCAAGGCCGGCGTGCTCCAGACCACCTTCAAGGAAGAGTGCGAGACCGACCTCTTCGGCGAGCAGGCCGTGCTCTGCGGCGGCGCTTCCGCGCTGGTGCAGGCCGGCTTTGAGACCCTGGTCGAGGCCGGTTACCAGCCCGAGATGGCCTACTTCGAGTGCCTCCACGAGCTGAAGCTCATCTGCGACCTGATGTATGAGTCCGGCATCGCCGGCATGCGTTTCTCGATCTCCGAGACCGCCAAATACGGCGACATCACCCGCGGACCGCGCGTCATCACCAAGAAGACGAAGGCCGACATGAAAAAGATCCTGAAGGAAATCCAGACGGGCAAGTTCACCCGCCAATGGGTCAAGGAATACAAGGGCGGCCTGAAGAACTACAACAAGCTCCTCGCCAAGGGTGAAAAGCACCAGATCGAGAAGACCGGCGCCTACCTGCGCGGCATGATGCCCTGGATGACCAAGAAAAACATCAAGGGCGTGCAGGCCTCCTACGCCTGAGCAAAGCCAAACGATTGCAGCATCGGCACCGACGGTCCGCCGCGGTGCCGATTCTTGTTTTTACGCCTTCACCTGCTAGCCTGCTCCCGTGACCGCCCGTCCTATCATCCTCGCCACGCGCAAAAGCCCGCTGGCGCTCGCCCAGAGCAACCTCGTCGCGGCGCATCTGCGGGCCGTGCTGGGGCGCGAGGTTGAGCTCCAACCCATGGTCACCACCGGTGACCGCCAGGCCGAATGGTCGCTCGAACAAAAGGGCGGCAAGGGATTGTTCACGAGCGAACTGGAGCAGGCCTTGCTGCGCGGTGAGGCCGACATCGCTGTGCACAGCACGAAGGATCTGCCCGGCGACATGCCGGCCGGCCTGGCCATCGCCGGCTATCTGCCGCGCGAGGACACGCGCGATGTGCTGGTAGTGCGCGAAGATGTCGCCGCGCCGCGCAAGCTCGCCACCGGCAGCCCGCGCCGCCGCCTGCAGATCGCCCGGCTGCATCCCGGCGTGGAATTTTGCGAAATCCGCGGCAACGTGGACACCCGGTTGCGAAAAATCGCGGAGCAGCACCTCGCCGACGCGACGATCCTTGCCGCGGCGGGCTTGAAGCGGCTCGGCATCACCGGTTGGCCCGGACTGCGGTTCATGCCGTTGGCGCACGACCAGATGGCGCCCGCCGTCGGGCAGGGGGCCATCGCCGTGCAATGCCGGGCCGCGGAGGCGGAAAATTTCGCCGGGCATTTTGATGCCGGGACGGCCCGCACGGTGGGCTTGGAACGCGCCCTGCAGGCGGCCTTGGGCGGCGGCTGTCACACGGCCTTCGGAGCGCATGCCGCCGGGGACACCCTTTACTTTTTTCACGAGCGCACTGGTCCGCGGATGCTGCCGATCGGCCCGGCGGACCTTGATGCCCCCACCGCGGCCGCCGCGCGCCTGCTGACCCTGCTTGGATTACCATGAGCCCAACCCAACCGCTTTCCGGCCGCCGCGTGGCGGTCACCCGCGCCCGCGAGCAGGCCTCCGAACTGGCCGGACGCCTCGCCGTTCTCGGCGCCGAAGTCATCGAGCTGCCGCTGATCCGGGTCTCGAAGGAAATTTCCAAAGACAACCTGGCGGACGTGATGCTCGAGCTGGGCGGATACGACTGGATCGTGTTCACCAGCCCGAACGGGGTCCGTTTCTTTTTCGAGGAGTTTTTCCGGCTGTTCGATGACATCCGGTCGCTCGGTTTGCTGCGCATCGCGTGCGTGGGCGCAGGCACCGCCGGCCTGGTCAGGGACCTGCATCTCAAGGTGGAGTGTCAGCCCGAGGAGGCGACGGCCGAGGCGCTGGCGGACGCGCTCATCGCCACCGGCAGCCTCGACAGCGCCAAGGTGCTCGTCATCACCGGCAACCTCAACCGCGAGACTTTGGTAACGAAACTGGAGGCCGCGCAGGCCATCGTGGACCGTCTGCAGGTTTACAAGACCGAGCAGACGGATCTTGCCGGCGACCCGGCGGCCGCGGACTTCCGCGCCCGCGGGGCGGATGCCATCCTCTTTGCCAGCTCCTCGGCGGTGCAGTCCTTCGCCGCGCAGGCCGCCGCGCTCCAGCTCGCCAGCGGCGCCCGCCGCCCGCTGGCCGGCAGCATCGGCCCCCAGACCAGCGCGAGCATGAAACAGGCGGGCCTGCCGGTCGATTTCACCGCCAAGACGCCGAGCCTTGAGGCCCTTGTCGAAGCCCTCGTGAAAAGGCTGGCCCGCGGATAACGCGGACTGCGGATTCTTTTTGTGCTGACCGCGCCTATCGGTGTAATGCGCAGGAAAACATGAAAGTCCCTTTTCTTGATCTCAGCTTGCAGCACAAGGCGCTCCGTGAACCGGCCCTGGCGGCACTGACCGCGACCTACGACGCCACGCGTTTCTGCCTCGGCAAGGATGTGGAGGAGTTTGAGCGGAGCTTCGCCGCGACCCTCGGCTACCCGCGGGCCCTCGCCATGAACAGCGGCACCGCCCCGTTGCATGTGGCGTGCATGATGGCCGGTTTCGGCCCCGGGGATGAAATCATCACCACGCCGTTCACTTTCATCTCGTCGGCGTGGGGCATCAGCTACGTCGGTGCCAAACCCGTGTTCGTGGACATCGAACCGGGCACCTACAATCTGGACCCGGCGAAGATCGCCGCCGCGATCACCCCGCGCACGAAGGGCATCATTGTGGTGCACCTTTTCGGCCAGCCGGCCCGGATGGATGAAATCATGGCGGTCGCCCGGCAGCACAACCTGTTTGTGATTGAGGACTGTGCGCAGGCCGTGGGCGCAAAATACCGCGACACCCCGGTGGGCGTCATCGGTGATGTCGGCACATTCAGTTTTTATCCGACCAAAAACCTCGGCGGCTGCGGCGAGGGCGGGGCGTTGGTTTCCCGACGGGAGGAGCTGCACACGACGGCCCGCCACATCCGCGTGCACGGTTCGGACCGGCGCTACTACCACGACGTCGTCGGCGGCAACTTCCGCATGGACGGCTTTCAGGGCGCGCTGCTCAACGTGAAACTCCCGCACCTTGCCGCCTGGACCGCCCGCCGGCAGGAAATCGCCGCGCGCTACCTCGCCGGCATCCGGCTCGCCGATGTGCACCTGCCCGAGCAGCCGGCCTACGGCCGCTCGGTGTTTCATCAGTTCACGATCCGGCACCCGCGCCGCGATGCCCTGCGGGAACATCTGGCCAAGCACGAAGTAGGCACCGATCTGATTTATCCCGTGCCGCTGCACCTGCAGAAGTGTTACGCCGGCCTGGGGCAGGGGCGCGGCTCATTCCCGGTCGCGGAGCTTACGAGCGACACCTGCGTGAGCCTGCCGATTTTCCCCGAGCTCACCGATGCGCAGGTCGAGCATGTGATCGATTCGGTGAACCGTTTCTGAGGCCATGGTCGCCGGCATCCGCATCAAGCTCTGTGGACTGACCGCGCTGGTTGACGCGCAGGTCGCGGACCAGTGCGGGGTGGATTTCCTTGGGTTCAACTTTTACCCGAAATCGCCCCGGCACCTCGGCCTGGAAACCTACCGCGCCATGGCCCGCAACCTGCCGGACCGCCGCCGGGTGGCCGTATGCGTCGAGCCGACCGCCGCGGAACTCGGGGCGATGCAGGACGCCGGTCTCGATTTTTTCCAGATTCATTTCCGGCACGATCTGCCGCATGAGACCGTGACGGGCTGGTCGTCCTTGGTCGGCCGCGACCGGCTCTGGCTGGCGCCGAAGCTGCCGCCGGAGATGGATGTGCCGGCCGGCCTGCTGGCCCTCGCGGACACTTTTCTGCTCGATACCTTTCATGCCGCCGGCTTCGGCGGCTCGGGCAAAACCGGCGATTGGAAAAAATTCGCCAGGCACCAGCGCCTGCATCCCGGGAAGACGTGGCTGTTGGCCGGCGGATTAAACCCGGACAATATCGGTGACGCTCTCAAGGAGAGCGGCGCGCGCTTTGTGGACCTCAACAGCGGCGTCGAATCCGCGCCCGGCGTGAAAGACCATGCGAAGCTGAGATTGCTGGCCGAGCGCTTAAGGGCCTGCCGGGGGTAACGCGCCCTCGTGTTCCAGCAGGCGTTGCTTGATGGTTTGGCCGAAGGCGTAGCCGGTGAGCTGGCCGTCGGCCCCGATGACGCGGTGGCAGGGGATGAAAAGGCTGATGGGATTGGTGGCATTGGCGCGCCCGACGGCACGGGGCGAGCTGCGCAACCGGTGCGCAATGTCGCCATAGGTGCAGGTCTTTCCGGAAGGGATGCGCCGCAATTCGGCCCAGACCGTTTGCTGAAACGCCGAACCCAGCGGTTTTAGCTTCAGCGCGAACGTGCTGACCCCGTCCCGAAAATAGGCCGTGACGGTCTGGCGAATGGCCGGTGCCGGCCGCACGGAAGCGAGTTCGGTGGCCCGGGGCAGGCGCGCTTGCAGCGCACGCCGGCCGCCGAAGGCCGTGGCGTAGATGGCGCCTTCGTCATCGAACGCGACGGAGAAATCGCCAACGGGAGTCGGAAAGGTGTCGTGATGGAGTTTCATGCGGGAAGAGGTTGGGTGAATTGCCAGAGATGGGCGGTGGCTAGGCTGCGATAAGGGGAAAAGACCGTCATGAGCCGGCGCGTGGCGTCTATGTCGGGCCGGTGCTCGAGTTTGAAAAGCGCCTGCAGTCCGCTCGTGACGCCGGTGTCGCCCAGCGGCACACAGTCCGCGAAACCGAGCGCACGCATCATGAGATAGTTGACCGACCAAGGGCCGAGTCCGCGGATGGCTAGCAGTGTGCGTTCGGCGCGGGTGGCGGACATGCCGGTCAGCGCGGCAAGATCGAGCCGGCCGCTGGCAATCAGCCGCGACGTGTTGACCAGATAGTCGGCCTTTTGGCGGGAGAACTGCAGCGGCAGGAGTTCGTCCGGCTCCAAGGCGGCGACCGCCTCGGGCGTGGGCGGGGCGAAAAAGCCATCGCCCAGCGGCGTGCCGGTGCGCTCGATCAGCCGGCGCTTGAGCAGACAGGCGAAAGGGAAATTGATCTGCTGACCGATGATGGCCCAGAGCAGGCCGTCGAAAACGTAATGGGTCTGGCTCAACCGCAGTCCGGGTCGCGCGGCGACCATGCGGGCCAGACCGAGCTTGCGGGCGAGGCGCGCAAAACCGGAGGCGTCCTGCGCCAATCCCAACAGGCCGATGACGAGGCGATGCACGGCAACGGCGGAACCCGCGGTAAACTGAACCCGGATTTCATCTGAGGAAAGGGCCAGCGTAAGCAGCGAAGGACCGCTCTCCAGGCGAACTGCCGCCGTGTAGGTGTCGCCCGCGAGCCGTTCGGTGACACTGTGCGGATCGCGGCCCAAGGCGCGTCGCAGGTAGGCGAGCGGATAATCCGGGGGCAAGGTCAGGACAAACTCGCGCGCGGAAGCCAACGCGCGGTAGGCCGTGGGCGTGAGGCCGTTGTGGCGCTGAAAATTGTCGTGAAAGGCGGACAGGCTTTCAAAGCCCGCATTCAAGGCGATGTCCACCAGCGGAGCTTTGGTCGTCAGAAGCCCACGCTTGGCGTGGTCCAGCCGCGCGCGGAGCAACAGTTCGGCGGGCGTGCTGTGATAGTGTTGGCGAAAAAGCTCAAAGGCTCGGGTCGCGCCGAAGCCCGAGCGATGGATGAGCGCGCGTGCATCCCGGAAATGGGCTGGATTGGCGCGGACCTCGGCCACGACGGTCTCGATGGTTTCGAGGACGGGATCGGCCCCGCGGGCGTAGTCATCGGGGTGACATTTTTTGCAGGGGCGCAATCCGCTCGCGCGCGCGGCTTCGCAGGTGGGAAAGAAGCGGACGTTTTCCGGTTTCGGTTTCCGGGCCTTGCAGGAGGGCAGGCAATAAATGCCGGTGGTGAGCACGCCGGTGAAGAAGCGGCCGTTGTAGGCCGCATCGCCGGCCAGCAGCCGGGCATACATCTGGGTGTGACTCATCCGCATACCATCACCCTAGCACAGCGCCCAGTGGCTGTCGTCCGGATAATTTCGGCGCAATTTCAGCCGCCGCTCGACACCCGGCCCGGTTCGGCCAAGCTCCCGTCATGGCTACCATCTACGAACAGCTCCGCGCCGACATCATTGTTGCGATGAAAGCCCGCGACAGTGTCACGGCAACCAGCCTGCGCACCGCCGATGCCGCCATCCAGCGTGCGTCGATGGACCAGAACAAGCCGGTGGACGACGCGCTCGCGGTCGCCACGCTGCGGAAGGCGGTCAAAAATCTCGCCGACGCCAAGGAAGAGTTCGCCAAGGGCGGGCGCGCCGACTTGGTGGCGGCCAACGACGTCGAGATGGCCTTGCTGGAGAAATACCTCCCGAAAGGACTTGATGCCGCCAAGCTGGAGGCGTTGGTGGCGACGGCGATCGCGGAGACCGGGGCCCAAAGCAAAAAGGAAATGGGCAAGGTCATCGGCGCGCTCAAAAAGCATCCCGATGCCGGGCTCATCGACTTTGGCGTGGTGAGCAAGCTCGTGCAGGCGAAGCTGCCCTGAACAAATCCATGCACGGCAATGGCGCGATGGGGCAGGGAGAGTTTCGCTACCGGCCGGTGCCCGGCTGGGGCGTGCTGGATGAGTCCACTCCGGTCAAAAATTGCCATGCCCTCGTGCAGGACCGGGAAGGTCACATCATCTTGCTGACGGACCACACCGCCAACAACGTCATCATCTACGACCGTTCGGGCCGGTTGGTGCACAAATGGGGCACGGATCTGCCGGGCGCCCACGGGCTGACCATCGTGACGGAGATCGGCTGCGAAGTGTTGTATATGACCTGCACGGCGACCGGCCGCGTGCGCAAAACGACGACCGACGGCCGCATCCTCCAGGAATGGGGCTGGCCGGAGCACACCGGCAAATACGCCAAGGCGGCGGACTACATGCCGGCGTGGACGCTACATCATCCCAACGGAGACTTTTTCGTGCTGGATGGCTACGGACGCGATTACGTCGTGCATTACGGAGCGGACGGCGCGTTCAAGGCGATCTTCGGCGGCGCGGAGGGCGGCATCGGCCATTGGGGTCCGCACGGCGGCATCATGGATACGTGGAGCGCGCCGGAGCCCACGCTGCTGATCGCCATGTGCGACCAGCAGCACCTGCTGCGGGTCTCCGTCACCGGGGAGAAATTGCAGCGCGTGGAAATGCCCGGCGGCAACCCGCGGATGTTTCACCGCCATCAGGGCCACCTCTACTGCCCGCACATCGGCGACAACTGGCCCGCGGACTATGACAGCCGCGGCTATGTTTCCGTGCTGGATGAAAAAAGCCTGCGCGTGGTCGCCAACATCGGCGGCACGCCGCCGGTTTACCGGGACGGCGTGCTGCAGCCGATGCAGCACCAGGAGGAGTTTTTCGTGCACCCGCACGATGTCGTGGTGGATGCCAGCGACGGGAGCCTCTATGTCGCCCAAGCGGCCTCAAAGGCCACTTACCCGCTCAAGCTGGAACGGGTGTGAGAAGCCATCACTCGTAGGTGATGCCGGCGATCTCCAATTCGGTGAGACCGCGCGGAGCCTTGAAGGTGACTCGCTCGTCGAGCCGGGCGTTGAGCAATGCACGGGCCAGCGGGGATAGCCAACTGATGTTGTCCGCGCCGTCATGAACGCCGCCTTGTCTTCTCCGTCCGGAAGATGTCCGCCCGGTAATTGCCCCGGTTGATCACATGGTAACATGCTCCCGGAAACTCCAGTCGCAGCTTGCGGGCCATGCTGCCGACTCTGCACGCCCGGTTTTATCCGTAAATATTAATACTCAAAACCTGACTCCTTTGGCTTGGCCCTTTTCATCGGGGTTGGCGGCCTTGCGCGTCCAGCGTGCAGGCCACCGACTAGCGTTTGTGATGGTCGATTTCGGTATAGTTTACGGCACCGCCAAGTATACCACCGTCCGACCTGCGGCTCGGCTGCTTTCCTTAGCTGCCTCTCATGATAACTGACCCCATAGGTTTGGCCCGTTCGGCTGCCTTTGGTCGTCACCGTGCTGTGGTTGGCCCGTGGGGTTCACTTCCGACCATTAACCTCTTTTGGATCCCTGTCTTTTCGATATTTCTTACCGTCTATCAGGAATTCTAGGGCTATCATAATGATAGCGATCATCATCGTGAGTATGGCAACTCCTAAGTAAACAACGTCTGAATCCTGTCCCGGTAGTATCGGGCAACGTATATTAAATATTTTATAGACTATAGCAGATTTTAAAAATATTATAGATAACACGCATGGGGTCAATGCCCATTCTCTTCTTATTCCGTTTTTTGAAGCCAATGCGCGCACCCACTGTGTAGATGAAAAATAAATAACTAAGAAAACAATCCATTCTATTAACAGGTCCATATAATTAGCTGTTTCTATACAGCATTATAAGATGCAGAAAAGGATGCAGAAAAGGGGTCAGGATGCAGAAAAGGGGTCAGGTTTTAATGTTTTCATTCAGCGTCTTTAGGAGCTGGCGCGCGGGGCCGGGTTGCCGCCGGGCCTGGCCGACGTGCTGGCTGACGCTGACCGGCGTGCCCATTTGCAGTTGTTCGCATAACCAACGGTTGGTCACCTGGCTCTTTTGTTTGAGATGGGCCGCGATGGCAACCTTCCATGGGGCCGATTTGCGGCCGCCGGTGATGTCCGCCGGACCTTTGTCCAACTCGCGCAGGCAGCGGGCGAGCTGCTCCTGCCAAACGGCTGCCCGGATCTCCTGCGCGCCCTCGTCCGCCCACGCCCGGGACTCCGCCAGCAGGGCATGGTCTTTGATCAGCGCGCGTTTGTAGCCTTGGGTTCCCAGCGCCCAGCCCTGGCTCAGGCTGACGTAGGCTTGGTTCTTCCCCGCCGGGCCGGTCTCCGCCTGCCAGGCCAGATAGGCGGCATAGCTGCGCCGCCCGGCCGGCGTATCGGTCAGGCTGCCGGCTTCCAGCAGCGCCGTCTGCACCTGTAGAAACTCCGGCCGCCGTTTCGGCTGGCCCAGATACCAGTAGCTCGAATGCCGGAACTCCCCCAGACGCTCCACCGGCACCAGCCCCGCGCGCACCGGGTTCAGGTGGATGTAGTCGCAGACCTGACCCAGCGCCCCGCCCGGCTCCACCAGCAGGGCCTTGTAGCGGCCTTGGAACAGGTGGCCGCGTTCGCCCCGCAGCTTGTTGAACCGGTTCGCAAAGGTTGCCTGCAACCACTGCATGCCGGCCACCAGATTGCCCGCCGGTGTTTCCAACGCGAGGTGGTAGTGGTTGCTCATGATGACGAAGGCATGCAGCACCCAGCCGGACTTGGCGCAGGCCTCAAACAGACAGGACTCGAACGCCGCCTGCGCCCCCTCCGAGCGGAAGATGTCCGCCCGGTAATTGCCCCGGTTGATCACATGGTAACATGCCCCCGGGAACTCCAGTCGCAGCTTGCGGGCCATGCCGCCGACTCTGCCCGCCCGGTTTTATCCGTCAATATTAATACTTAAAACCTGACCCCTTTTGCTTGGTCTGACCCCTTTTGCTTGGTCTCCTTTTGCTTGGTTCTTTTGCTTGGTTCCCTTTTGCTTGGTTTTTTGCTTGGTCTTTACGTCGCCCAAGCGGCCTCCAAGGCCACTTATCCGCTCAAGCTGGAGCGGGTATGAGAAGCCTCACTCGTAGGTGATGCCGGCGATCTCCAATTCGGTGAGACCGCGCGGAGCCTTGAAGACAACCCGTTCGCCGAACCGGGCGTTGAGCAATGCGCGGGCCAGCGGGGAAAGCCAACTGATGTTGTCCGCGCCGAATTCCGTTTCGTCCACGCCGACGATGCGGTAGGTCGCGAGGCTGCCGCTGCGCTCGCGCACGGTAACGGTCGCGCCGAAGCGCACCACCTCATGCGGTGGTGGTGGCGGCATCGCCACCTCGGCCGTGCGCAGGCTCTGCTGCAAATATTGGATGCGCCGATCAAGCACTTGGAGTTCACGCTTGGCGTCGGGGTCGTCCATCCGTGCGACCAGCGGCGGACGCTCCGTCTCCAGCAAGCGGGCGAGCTCGGCGCGCAGCACCCCGGCGCCATGCGCGGTCAGGTAATTCTTCGCGCCGGGCGGCAACACGGAAACCGGCGGCGGCAGCACCGGTTCTTCGCCGGTGTCGTCCTCCCGGGTGAAGGCCTTGCTCATGTGCCGGTCAGAACCCCGGGAACCCGCCTTTGCCCTTCATGGCCTCCATCTGGCGCATGAGCTTCTTTTGGTTCCCGCCTTTCATCATCTTCATCATCTGCTGCATTTGTTGGAACTGCTTCATGAGCTGGTTGACCTCGACGATCTTCACGCCGGAGCCGTCGGCGATGCGCTTGCGGCGGCTGCCGTTGAGGAGCTCGGGTTTCCGACGCTCCTGGATGGTCATGGAGCGAATGATGGCCTCGGTGCGGGCGAGCTGCTTTTCCGAATCGTCGGGCAACTGCACGCCGTTCATGCCGGGGATCATGCCCATGAGGCTTTGCATGGAGCCCATTTTTTTGACCTGCTGCATCTGCGCGAGGAAGTCCTCCAGGTTGAAGTCCGCCTTGCGCAGCTTTTCGGCCATGCGCTCCGCGTCCTTCTGGTCGATGGTCTCCTGCGCTTTTTCGACCAGCGAGACGACGTCGCCCATGCCGAGGATGCGGGAGGCGAGCCGGTCGGGATGAAAGACTTCGAAATCGGCCGTCTTCTCGCCGGTGCCGGTGAACTTGATGGGGACGCCGGTGATGGACTTGATGGAAAGCGCCGCGCCGCCGCGGGCATCGCCGTCCATCTTGGTCAGGATGAGGCCGGTGAGCTGGAGCGCGTCGTGGAAGGCCTTGGCCACGTTGACGGCTTCCTGGCCGAGTGCGCCGTCGGCCACGAGCAGGACCTCGTCGGGCTGCACGGCGGCGCGGAGGCGTTTGACCTCCTCGATGAGGCCGGCGTCGATTTGCAGCCGGCCGGCGGTGTCAAAGATGATGCAGTCGGCGTTGTCCGTCTTGGCCGCCGCCAGCGCGGCGGTGCCAATGGCGGGCACGTCCTTTGAGCTGCGGTCGGCGTAGAAGCCCAGCTCCTCCTGCTTGGCGAGGATCTCGAGCTGGTCGATGGCGGCGGGCCGGTAGATGTCGCAGGCCGCCACGAAGGGCCGGTAACCGCGCTTTTTGAGGAGCTTGCCGAGCTTGGCGGTGGAGGTGGTCTTGCCGGAGCCGTGGAGACCGACCATCAGGATCCGCAGGGGCCGGGCAGTGGAGAGCGCGTTTTCGCCTTCGCCGAGAAGTTTCACCAGCTCGTCGTTGATGATCTTGACGACCTGCTGGCCGGGGGTGACGGACTTGAGCACCTCCTGGCCGACGCACTGCTGCTGCACGCGCTCGACGAAATCGCGGGCGACCTTGAAGTGCACGTCGGCGGCGAGCAGGGCGGTGCGCACCTCCTTGAGGGCGTCCGCCATGTTTTCCTCGGATAATTTGCCCACGCCGCGCAGGTTGCGGAGGGCGCTGCCAAGCTTGTCGGTAAGGGACTCGAACATGGTAAACGGACAGTTGAACCGCTAATCCGCGCTAATCCACGCTAAATTTTGCCCCGGGTCCGGCGGAGGGAAACGGGCGGGCGGAAACCCGGCCGGGGGCCGGCAAACATTAGGATGGATTAGTGCGGGGTATCCTTGTCACCATGGGCATGTCATGAACCCTGTTCTCAAGCTCCTGATCGATGGCGGCAGCCTGACCGTGGCGCAACTCGCGCAAGTGGCCGGGCTGTCCGTGGCTGAAGTCGAACAGCACCTGGAACAGCTGAAAAAAGATAAAATCTTCCTCGGCTGGCGTCCGGTGCTCGATCTTTCCCACGAGGCCGCCGCCGCCTCGGCCGTGCGCGCGGTGATCGAGGTGAAGCTGACGCCGGAAGGCGGGGGCGGGTTCAACCGGCTGGCCGAACGGATCAGCCGGTTCGACGAGGTCGAGAGCTGCCACCTCATGTCGGGCGGCTACGACCTGCTGGTCTTTGTGAAGGGCCCCTCGCTCCAGAAGGTCGCGGCCTTCGTCTCGGAGCGGCTTTCCACCATCGAGGGCGTGCTCTCGACCTCCACGCATTTCCTCCTGCGCACCTACAAGGAGCAGGGGTTCATGTTGGCGGGCGATCCCGGCCGTGATGCGCGGCTCAACGTGGTGGCCTGAGGGATCCCCAAATGAGCACCGATCCCCAACGTTGGGTGGCGGGCCATGTGGCTGCGCTGCCGAAGAGCGGCATCCGCGATTTCTTCGAACTGGTCTCCAAGCTCAAGGGCCAGGACGTCATTTCGCTCGGTGTCGGCGAGCCCGACTTCGTCACCCCCTGGCACATCCGCAAAGCCGCCATCACCGCCATCGAGGACGGCAAGACCTGCTATACCTCGAATCTTGGCCTGCTGGAGTTGCGCCGCGCCATCGCCGACTATGTCGGCACGCACTTTGGCGTGAGCTACCGGCCGGACGACCAGATCATCGTGACCGTCGGCGTGTCCGAGGCGCTCGATCTCGCCTTCCGCGCCTTCTGCAATCCCGGCGACAAGGTGATGTATCACCAGCCCTGCTATGTGTCGTATCACCCGAGCATCGCGCTGGCCCACGCGCAGGGCATCGCCGTGCCAACCTATGCGAAGGACAACTTTGCCCTGACGGCCGAGACCCTGCGCGCCGCCTGGCAGCCGGGCGCGAAGCTGCTGATGCTCAATCTGCCCTGCAACCCGACCGGCGGCACCTGCGACCGCGCGCAACTCGAGCAAATCGCGGCGTTTTGCCGGGAGAAAGACCTGCTGGTGCTGAGCGATGAGATTTACTCGGAGCTGACCTTTGACGGCACGCACACCAGCATCGCCAGCCTGCCAGGCATGACCGAGCGGACGATTTTCCTGCACGGCTTCTCCAAGGCCTTTGCCATGACCGGCTGGCGCATCGGCTATGCCTGCGGCCCGGCGCCGCTGATCGACGCCATGATGAAGGTGCACCAGTATTCCATGATGTGCGCATCGATCATCGCGCAGGAGGCGGCCGTCGAGGCGCTGCGCAACGGCTGGGAGGCCGTCGTGCAGATGCGCGAGGAATACCACCGTCGGCGGGATCTGGTCGTGCGCCGCTTCAATGCGGCCGGGCTCAAATGCCATGCCCCTCGCGGTTCGTTTTACGCCTTTCCCGACATCACCGCCACGGGGCAGGGAGAGGGGGATTTTGCGGTCGGCCTGCTCAGGCAGGAGAAGGTCGCCGTCGTGCCGGGCACCGCGTTCGGCCCCGGGGGCCGCGGCCATGTCCGCGCCTGTTTTGCCACCGGTTACGAGCAGCTGATCACGGCCTGCGACCGGATCGACCGCTACGTCCAATCCCTCCGATCATGAGCACCCTGCGCACCGTAGCCATCGTCGGCCGGCCCAATGTCGGCAAGAGCCGCCTCTTCAACCGGCTCGCCCGCAAACGCATCTCCATCGTGCACGATCAGCCGGGGGTCACGCGGGACGTGATCTCGGCCGAGATCGCCGACGGCGCCTACACGCTGTTCGACACCGGCGGGCTTGGCTACAAGGGCAAGGACACGCCGGCGGCGCTCACAGCCGCCTCGGAAACGCAGGTGGACTTCGCCATCGCGGCGGCCTCGTTGATCCTCTTCGTCATCGACGGGCTGGAGGGCATCACCGCGCTCGACGAGAAAATCGCCGGCATGCTGCGCCGCAGCAAAAAGCCCGTGTGTCTCGTGATCAACAAGGCCGACTTTGACGACGAGAAGATCGAGCTGGCGGAAGCCTACCGGCTGGGCTTGGGCGAACCGTTGCGCGTCTCCGCCGAGCATGGCCGCGGGGAAAACGAGCTGCGCGATGCCATTCTTGCGACGCTGGGGCCCGCGCCGGCGGCGACCGGGTCGGAAGCCGAACGTCCGCTCGGCGTCTGCTTCATCGGCCGGCCCAACGTCGGCAAGTCCTCCCTCAGCAACCGGCTCCTGCAAAGCGACCGGCTGATCGTGAGCGACGTGCCCGGGACCACCCGCGACGCCATCGAGCTGCCCTTCGAATTCAAGGGACGCGACGGCCAGATGTATCCCTTCCGGCTGATTGACACGGCCGGTATCAAGGCCGCGACGAAGCTGGCTTCGCCGGTGGAGTATTTTTCCCGGCTGCGCTCGCTCGATGCCATCAGGCAGACGGATGTCGTCTTTCTCGTGCTCGACGCGATGGACGGTGTGACGCAGCAGGACAAGGCCATCGCGGGCGAGGCCGTGAAGGAGCGGAAGCCCATCATCATCGTGGTGAACAAATGGGACCTCGTGAAAAAGGCCTTCAAGGCGCAGGGCGGGATCGAGCCCTACACCAGCGAGCGCGACTACCGGGAGAAATATGAACGCGCCCTGTTTGACCGGTTGTATTTCACGCCCGGGGCACCCGTGGTGTTTGTCTCGGCGATGAGCGGCTACGAGGTGGACCGGATGCTCAATGCGGCGGTGAAACTGCACCGGCAGCTCGATACGAAACTGCCCACCGCCAAGCTGAACAAAGTGCTCGGCTACCTCACCGAACGGACGCCGCCCCCGGCCGTCGGCGGCAAGCGCTTCCGCGTCTATTACGCCACGCAGACCGGCACGCGCCCGTTCCGCATCAAGCTGTTTTGCAACCGTGAGGAAAAACTTACGGAACAGTATCGCCGCTATTTGGAGGCCGGCTTGGTCGAGGAATTTGGCCTCGCCGGCTGTCCGGTTTACTTCGACCTCGTGGGCAAGGAAAAGCACGAGCCGGGCATGTCGTTCTCGGCGATCCGCGAAGCCCAGGAGCGGGCGAAGCAGGCGCCGCACCTCCCCAAGTGGCGCTCGGCCGAGCAAAGCCCCGATTCGGAAATTTTGGAAGATTGAGCCAGCCCGGAGTTCGCGCATGGCCCGGCGGTCAACTCGGCAGGCTTGCGGCGGCCGTGCGGACATGCCTGAAAACAAGCGGTGAACGCCCTTCGTGTAGTTTTTCTCGGTTCCGATCCCATCGCGCTGCCGCTCCTTGAGTGGCTCGGGGCGGCGGGCAAGGCCACGGCCGAAGTCGTGGGGGTCTTCACCCAGCCGGACCGGCCGACAGGCCGGGGCCAACAGGTAACCGCAAATGCCATCAAGCAGTGGGCGCTGGCGCGGGGGCTGCCCGTGTTGCAGCCGGTGAAGATCACCGAGGACGTGCGCCAGCAATTGCAGGACTGGCATGCGGATGTCGCGCTCGTGATGGCTTACGGGCATATCCTGAAGGATGATTTCATCGGCACGCCCCGGTTGGGCACGCTGAACCTGCACACCTCGAGATTGCCGCGGTATCGCGGGGCCTCACCCATCCAGACTGCGGTGGCGACAGGTGAGACTGCGACCGCCGTCACCTTGATGCGGATCGTGCGGGAATTGGATGCCGGCCCGGTGGCGGATGCCGAAGCCGTGGCGATTGATCCGCTCGATACGGCGCTGGACGTGGAGCAAAAACTGGCGGCGGCCTGTGTGCCCTTGCTGGCACGGGCCCTGCCCAAACTGGCTGTGGGCGGATTGGAATTTGCGGAACAGAACCAGACGGACGCGACCTATTGCCGCAAACTCCGCAAGGAGGACGGAACGCTTGATTTCAATGCCTCCGCCGCGAGCTTGGCGGCCAGGATCAACGGGCTCTTCCCGTGGCCGGCATGCGCGGTGAGCATCGACGGTGTTGTTATCAAACTGGGGCAGGCCGAGGCGGTGGGAACGCCGGCCGACGCGACTCCGGGCACCGTCTGCGGGATGGATGCGCAAGGCCTGCTCGTGGCCACCGGCGCGGGAATGCTGCGGTTGCGCCGGCTCCAGCGGCCGGGCGGCCGCATGCTGCCGGCCGGGGAGTTCTTGCGCGGTTTTCCGCTGCCGTCCGGCACCGTGTTGCCTTCGCAGCCCATGACCTCGCTGATGGCGGCGCAGCCTTTTCGGAGGTAGGTCTTGTTTTTGCCGGAGGCATGCGCCAATTTGCGCGCATGAGGCACAGCTTTATTTTCGCCCTGATATTGCCGGCGGCGGTTTCATTCGCCCAAGTCCAACCCTTGCAGATCGAGGTGGCCAACCTGCGGGAGGATGTGCGCGGCTTGGTGCAGCGGGTGGGGGAGCTTAACCTGCGCGTCGAACAGCTTGAGCGTGAGAATCAGGCCCTGCGCAACCAGACCAGCGCCGCAGCGGAGAGCTTCGTCACGATGAAGATGTTGAACGATGCGATCAACGACATGAACCGCAACGTGCGGTCAACCGCCGCGACGACGAAAAGCGAGACCTTGCAGCAGGTCGCCGGCCAGATGGAGCGACTCGCCCGTCAGACCAACGCCGCCATCGATTCCCTCGCCAAGGGCATGGCCAGCCGCCCGCCGGTCAACACGGTCTTCACCGAGGACTATGCCAAGGAAGGGGTGAGCTACACGGTGCAGCGGGGCGACACGCTCTCCTCCATCGCGCAAAAGCACAGCGCGCGGGTGGCGGATATCGTCAACGCCAACAAAATCACCGATCCCACCCGCATTCAGGTGGGGCAGACCCTTTTCATCCCCGCCGCCAAATAAACCCATGTCCGCTCCGAAATCCCGTCTTGGTCGCGGCCTCGGCAGCCTGATAGCGAAGGCCGCACCCGCACCCGCACCCGCTGCTGTTGCGCCGGCCGCAACCAGCGCCGCAAAGGCCCAGCCCCCGTCGTCGGCCGCCGGCTTGCCGGGCTATGCCGAAATTCAGGTCAATTTGATCGAGCCCAGCCCGTATCAGGCCCGCCGGGAAATCCCGGCGGAGCAGTTGCACGAGCTGGCTGACAGCATCCGCGCCGAAGGTTTGCTCCAGCCGATCGTGGTGCGCGAGGCCGGCGGCAAATTTCAACTGATCGCCGGCGAACGTCGTTGGCGGGCGTTTCAGCACCTCCAGCTCCGCAGCATCCCGGCCCGGATCGTCCAAGCCAGCGATGCCTCCGCCGCGGCGCTCGGACTGATCGAAAATCTGCAACGCGAAGGTCTCAACCCCATCGAGGAGGCGCACGGTTACGCCAGCCTGATCCGGGATTTTGATTTGACGCAGGAATTGGCGTCGGACCGGGTCGGCAAAAGCCGGGCCGCGGTGGCGAACAGTCTGCGCCTGCTCTCGTTGGAGACGTCGCTGCAGGCTTATGTGGCGAAGCAGATCCTCAGCGTGGGACACGCCAAGGTGTTGTTGGGCGTGGCTGATCCCGCCCAACGGGCAATGTTGGCCCGGCGCATCATCGAGGAAGGCCTGAGCGTGCGGGAAACGGAAAAGCTTACGCAATCGGCCCGAAGCACGGGCGGTGCTTCGGTGCGCAAGCCTCACCGGTCATTGCCGGCCAAGGACGCGGCCACGGTCACGGGCATCGAGCAAAAACTCACCTCGCATCTGGGCGCCCGGGTCGCCGTGCTGCACACGCCCAAGAAAGGGCGCATCGTCATTGAGTATCGCGGCAACGATGACCTCCAGCGCCTGCTGGAGAAACTGGGCGTAACTCTTTGATTTTGGGCGCCGTGGAAGGGGCCGACCAATGCCCCAGAACGGCGCATTGACAAAGCGGCCCTTGGTGGGATGTTATCTCCCTTTCACATGAGCATTCTCATCGGTATTTTTACCTTCGTCCTCATCATTGTGTCCGTGTTTCTCATTCTCGTGGTTCTGGCGCAGAAGGCCAAGAACGACGGCGGAGTGGGCGCTGCCTTGGGCGGCGGCATGACCGAGGCCGCCTTCGGTGCGGATACGGGCAACGTCCTCAGCAAGGCCACGATCAATGCGGCCATCGCCTTCTTCGTGCTGAGCTTCGCGCTCTACCTCGGGCATATTTATCAACGGACCCACGCCACGGCCGCGGCCAATGATGCTTTGCCGACCATCTCCCTGCCGGCTGCGCCTGCACCGCAGAATCCCTGAGATGGTTGTGCGGTCGGTTCTTACAGCAACGCCCGTCTTTGTTTGGCGGGCGTTTTTATTTGCGGGGTTGGCGGGGTGCCTCGTGCTCCAGGCTGCGCCCGCCGGCCGCAAGGTGCGTCCGCCGGCGAATTACGTCCAGTTCGGCACGCCGGACCAGGAAGCCGGCGCGAAGATCTGGCGTGAGTTTCGTGGTCTGGGGATTGCCGGGGACTACTACATCGAATTTCAGGTGCGGGTGATGCCCCGGCGTGGCGACGAGCGCGAGGTGCCAGGCCAACTCTGGGGCACACGCAATGAAAACGGGCCGCTCCAGCGGGTGTGGCTCGGCGGGGCGGAGGCGGACCGGATGCTGATCCAGAACGGGCCCAAGCCGGCCCTTTGGCTGGCCCAAGGGGATGAAGGAACGGCCCGGCCTGTGACCGATGACCGCGTACCATTGGTGCCGGACGCCGACATCACGCTGTTTGATTTGCAGATGCCCTTTTTGTATTGGGAGGACTTCGTCTTCGAGGGGGTCAGTCGCATCCGCGGCCGGCCGGCACACACGTTTTTGCTCTATCCGCCGGCGGACTACGGTGTCGAGGATTCGGAGTTGGCGGGCGTTCGCGTCCATCTGGACACGCAGTTCAAGGCCTTGGTGCAAACCGAGCTGATCAACGCCGATGGCAAGGCCTACAAGACGATGTCCGTGCTCGACCTCAAAAAGGCCGGGGAGCAGTGGATGGTCAAAACCATCGACTGGCGCGATGACCGCACGCGGAACAAGACGCGGATGCAGATCACGGGAGTGGCATTCGACCAGGAGTTTTCGCCGGTGATTTTTGAACCGGGCCAACTCGGGCTGCCGCTCCGGGCGCCGGAGGCCATCATCTCCCTCGGGCGCTGACCGGCCCGGCGTGCCGGGAGTTGACCTTGCGGCCATATCTGCTGATTTCGGTCCGGCCTGCGGGCCTGAGCCTTCCATGAGCCGAATCCTGCTGATTGAAGATGACGATGCCTTGAGCGCCGTTTTGGCGGCGACTCTGCGGGACGCCGGCCACGTGGTGCAGCAGGCAGCGAACGGCCGTGACGGCATGAAGCTGTTCAAGGCCGCGCCGGCGGACGTGATCATAACGGATCTCATCATGCCGGAGCAGGAGGGCATCGAGACCATCACGGCGATCCGCAAGCAACACCCCAAACTGCCGATCATCGCGATCTCCGGCGCACTCATGCACGCCACGGCTTACCTGCAGGCGGCGGAAAAGCTCGGGGCGAGCCGCTCGCTGGCGAAACCATTTTCCTCCGCGCAGCTCCTGCAATTGGTGGCCGAAGTTCTGGCGGAGCAGGAGGGGCCGGGAGCGGCTTGAAGCCGCCTGGCTGAAAACCAGCGGGCACCGGTTGCCGACGGGAAGGCGTCCTACTTCAGGACGTTCTCGGTGGCCGGATCGAAGAGCTTGGCCTTGTCCATCTGGAAGGTGATTTTCACCTTCTGGTTCACATCGAAGCGGTCGCTGGCGCGGACGCGGGCGATGAACGAATGCGCGCCGGTGTCGAGATAGAGATAGGTTTCCGCGCCCATCGGCTCCGAGACCTCCACGGTCACCTCGATGGTGTGGGCGGGGTTGGGCGTGGCGAGGGTGAGGGAGTCTTGCGCGTCTTCCGGGCGGACGCCGAGCACGATGGGCTTGTCCACGTAGGCCGCGGCCTTGTGGGCGAGGTCATCGGTGAGCTGCACGGAAACCGGTGTGCTGCGGGTGTTTTCCTCGATGAACGCCAACTGATTGCCCGTGCGTTTGATGCGGCCCTTGATAAAGTTCATCGGCGGCGAGCCGATGAAGCCGGCCACATACATGTTGGCCGGGTGGTTGTAGAGGTCCAGCGGCGCGGCCACCTGCATGATATGGCCGTCCTTCATCACGCAAATGCGGTCGCCCATGGTCATGGCCTCGACCTGATCGTGCGTCACATAGATCATCGTGGCGCCGAGGCGGGCGTGCAGCTTGGAAATCTCGGTGCGCGTGGAGACGCGCATCTTGGCGTCGAGATTGGAGAGCGGCTCGTCGAAGAGGAAGACCTTGGGTTTCCGGACGATGGCGCGGCCGACGGCCACGCGCTGGCGTTGTCCGCCGGACAGGGCCTTGGGTTTACGCTCGAGGTAGGGCTCCAGACCGAGCATCGCGGCGGCCTCACGCACGCGGGCGTCGATTTCCTTCTTGGGGAATTTGCGCAACTTCAGACCAAAGGCCATGTTGTCATACACCGACATGTGCGGGTAGAGCGCGTAATTCTGGAAAACCATCGCGATGTCGCGGTCCTTGGGCAGCACGTTGTTCACGACCTTGCCGTCGATGGTGATCGTGCCGCCGCTGATGTCCTCCAGGCCGGCGATCATGCGCAGCGTGGTGGACTTGCCGCACCCGGAGGGGCCGACCAAGACCATGAATTCACGGTCCTCAATCGTCAGGTTGATGCCTTTGACGGCGGTAACGCCGGGGCCGCTCTTTTCGGGGTAGGTCTTGACCAGATTTTCGATTACAACACGCGCCATGATGGTGGATGAAAGGGTTGGGGTGTCTCCGCAAAATCGGGCAATCCAAGGGTGAGTCAATGCCAGACCTTGGCTTATTTTTACGTTGCGGAGAATGCGCCCGCCCGCCGTGCTCCATGAGTTGTCCAAATGAGCAAGCGTTCATCCCAGAAACCGTCCGCGGCCCCGCTTACCTTCGATCTGCCGCTGGAGCTCATCGACAAGATCGAGACGTGCCGGCGTTCGCTGGGCCTGGGTTCGGCCAGCGAGGTGGTGCGTGCGGCGATTGAGCGGTTCGATTTCAGCCAATGCCGGCCGGCGGTCATTCCGCACCGGCAGATTTCCGTGCGCCTGTCGGCGGACCAGCGGGCGACGCTCAAGCGGCAGGCCCGGCTGAAGGATGTGAGCATCGGCGAACTGCTCCGGCTGGCGATCGAGGATCTGCAGGCGAAGCCCGCGAAAAAGCGCGCCAAGCGCTGAGCGGGTTTGCCCGAGCGGGGGCTTGCCAAGGCTTCCCGCGCACCTCTTTAGTGCTGGCCTCCATGAGCACGCCTTTGCCGCTTTCCATCTGGGCCCGCAACATTTCGCCATCGCCGACCCTGGCCGTAGACGCCAAGGCGAAGGCGCTGCAAGCCGCTGGCGAGGATGTGTGCAGCTTCGCCGCCGGTGAACCGGACTACGATACGCCGGAGCACATCAAGGAGGCGTGCATCGCGGCACTGAAGGGCGGCAAGACCAAGTATGCGCCCACCCCCGGTATCGAACCGCTCCGGCAGGCAATCGTCGCGCGCTATGAACTGGAATACGGCCTCAAGGCCGCCCCGGCGCAGGTGATCGTGTCCCCGGGCGGAAAGTTCAACTGCTACCTCGGCGTGCTCGCCGTCTGTTCGCCCGGCGACGAGGTCATCATCCCCGCGCCCTACTGGGTCAGCTATCCTGAGATGGTGAAACTGGCCGGCGCCGCGCCGAAATTCGTGCTCTGTGACGACAGCTCCGGCTTCAAGCTGACGCCCGCCCGGCTCGAGGCCGCGATCACGCCGAAGACGCGGCTGCTCATCCTCAACTCGCCGTCGAATCCGACGGGGGTGGTTTACAGCCGCGTCGAGCTGGAGGCCATTGTGGCCGTGGCCCTGAAGCACAATCTCTACATCCTGTCCGACGAGATGTATGAGCATCTCATCTACGACGGTGCCACGCCCACGTGCATCGCCACGTTCTCGCCCGAGGTGGCGGCCCGCACCATCACGGTGGCGGGTTTTTCCAAGACCTATGCGATGACGGGCTGGCGCATCGGGACCACGCTGGCGCCGCTGCCCATCGCCAAGGCCATCACCGAGCTGCAGAGCCAGATGTCCTCCAATGTCGCCACCTTCGCCCAATACGGGGCGCTGGCGGCGCTCACGGAGCGAGAAAAAACCAAAGCCGCGGTGACCACGATGCTGACTGCGTTTGACCGGCGTAGGAAGAACCTGCACGCGGCGTTGAACGGCATTCCGGGCGTCTCCTGCCTGCTCGCGCAGGGTGCGTTTTACCTGTTCCCGAACATCTCGAGTTTTGGCCTCAAGGACATGGATTTCTGCAACCGCTTGCTCGAATCGGAAAAAGTCGCGGCGGTGCCGGGCTCGGCTTTCGGCGCGGAAGGTTACCTGCGGCTCAGCTACGCGACCTCCGATGCGATCATCGCCAAGGGCGTCGAGCGGCTGACGCGCTTTTGCGCCACGCTGCGGAAGTAAGTGCGGTTAGGCCGGCCGCGCGGGCACCGTCATCCGGCGGACGCCTCCGGCTCGGACGGGACCGATTGGCTGCGTTCGATCATGCGGACGAGGTAGGCCTGTTCAGGGCCGACTTGGGCGAGGCTGAGCGCCTTGCGGTAGTTCCACGCCGCGGCCTGATGATGGTTGAGCCGCCAGTGCAGTTCGCCGGTCACGGTGTAGAGCAGGTAGTGCCGGTCGAGCTTTTCGCGCTGAGGAATGGCCGCGATCGCATCCAGCCCTGCCTGGGCGCCGTGCAGGTGCGCCACGGCCACGGCACGGTTGAGCGCGACGATGGGTGAGGGCTTGAGGCGCATCAGTTCGTCGTAGTGCAGCAGGATTTTCTCCCAGTCGGTCGAAGCATAATCGGGGGCGATGCAATGCAGCGCCGCGATGCCCGCCTGCAGGTGATATTCGCTGATTTCCGCGCCTTGGGCGGCGTGACCAAGATGCATGAGCCCCCGGGCAATGAGCGGCTGGTTCCACTTGCCGCGATCCTGATCATCGAGACGCAGCAATTCGCCCTGATCGTCAAGCCGCGCAGGGAAGCGGGCGGTGGTAAGCAGCATCAGCGCGATGAGCGCGTGGCTGCGCGGCGTGCGGCCGGCCGGGTGATCGATGAGCAGGGCGGCGAGCCGGATGGCCTCCCGGCACAGGTCCTCGCGCAGCAGCCGGTCGCCCGACGAGGCCTTGTAGCCCTCGTTGAAGAGCAGGTAGATCGCGGCGAGCACGCCGTCGAGGCGCGCGGCGAGGTTTTCCCCTTCGGGCAGCTCGCAGCCGATGCCGGCCTCGGCAATGCGCTGTTTGGTGCGGGTAAGCTGTTTTTCGATGGCCGCCTCGGTGGCGAGGAAGGCGTGGGCGATCTCTCCGGTGCTGAAGCCGCAAAGAATCTTGAGCGCCAGGATGACCTGGGCATCCGGGGCGATTTCCGGATGGGCACAGACGAACATCAGCCGGAGCGCATCATCGCGGATGGTCTGCGTCGCCTCCCAGGCAACGGCCGGCGTGGCCGTCATCTGCTCCTGGTGCGTGATGATGGCGGCCTCCTTGCCGGTGGCCATTTTGCGGTGGCGCAACGCATCCCGGGCGAGGTTCATGGCGACCTGCGTGATCCAGGCCGAGGGATTAGCCGGCACGCCGCCCATGGACCAGGTGCGCAGCGCGCGGAGCAGGGCTTCCTGCGCCACATCCTCGGCAAGGGAAAGATTATGCACGCCAAGCCGGCGGACGAGCGCCCCATGCAGGCGACCTTTCTCGTGGCGAAAAAAATGCTCAACCAACTGGGCCGGCTGGCCGGGAGGGGCGGGTCGTGGGCCGGCCCCGGGGCTCGCCGTTGGCGGCGACCCGGCATGGAGGGTTTTGCTCACCGGTGCGCGGGATTCAGGCGCCGGCGGTGAGCGGCACACCCTTGGTATTCACACCGAGGTGGCAGTGCGGGGTCATTTCGCGAATCTCGATCAGCATGCCGTATTCGAGCCCCGGATGGCGTTGGGCGATCGCGGTAGCCTCGGCGAGGTTGCCGACCAGCAAAGTGACAAAACCGCCGATGGCCTCCTTGGTCTCGGGGAACGGACCGTCCACGACCCGCGTCCCGCCGGGGCCGGCGACGATGCGGGTGGCGTCTTCCAGCGGCTGACCGATGGTGGCTTTGCCCTGTTTGACGAGGGTCTCGAACCAAGTGTTCCAGCGGCCGACAAGCTCCTGCTGCTGCGCGGCGGAAAGGTGCCGGTAGCTGTCGGCACCGGTGTTGCGAAAAAGCAACATGAACGGGATGGATTCAGGGACGGGGGATGTGCTCATGATGTGGGCGGCAAAGGTGCTCACAGGCTACGACGAAGCATCCGCGTCCGGAAGGACAGAGTTTGGGGATTTTTTCCGGGCACGCGGCCGGCCACGGCGGATTTCAGAAAAAAATCGGAGGCGGGTGTCCAAAAGAGACCGGCTGGTTCGTTTAGAAGATGAACCACCCGGTATCCACCCACCCAATAGGAGAATCCACCATGTCCCAATACGTTGACGGTTTCGTTATCCCGGTTTCCCGCAAAAAACTCGGGCTCTACAAAAGCATTGCGACCAAGGCGGCCAAAGTCTGGCGCGAACACGGTGCGCTCGATTACAAGGAATGCGTCATGGACACCCTGCCGCAACCCGAAGGCGTGCCTGGCGACCTGTTCAGGAAACTGGCCAAGACTAAGTCAGAGGAGACCGTGATCTTCGCCTACATCCGATACCGTTCCCGGGCGCATCGCGACCGCGTGAACGCCAAGGTCATGGCCGACCCGCGGCTTGCCGCGATGTGCGACCCCAAGAAAATGCCCTTCGACATGGCCCGCATGACCTTCGGCGGGTTCAACGTGCTCGTCTCGCGCTGAACGGACGGCACCGCCATGCCCGCTGTTTCCACCGACCGCCCTGTGCGCGCCTTGTTGGACCGGTTGCGCACGGAGCTGGCCGACCTTGCCTGCGACCTGGAACGGCAGGGCCGGCGTGATGCCGCCGATATCGTGATGCAGATCGATGGGCGCGTGTGTGAGCTCGAGGCGGAGGCTGCCGGGGGAAAGGCCCCGGAAGGCCGGGTTTGACGATGAACAGCCACAGCCGGAGCGAAAGAAAGCTGAAGCTGACGCGCGTGATCGATGCGCCGCCGGCAATCGTGTTCAGGGTTTGGCATCAGCACTTCCGCGACTGGTGGGGCCGCACGGGATGACGACGCCCCATTGTGAGCTGGATCTGCGGCCGGGCGGAATTTTCCAGGCCCTGATGCGTGCGCCTGACGGTTCCGAATATCCGGCCCGCGGCGTGTTTCTCGAGGTTGTGCCCGATGCGCGCATCGTCTTCACCGATGCCTTTGACCCGGAATGGCAGCCGCGGCCCGACATGTTTTTCACGGCGGTGACGACATTCGAGCCGGTTCCGGTCGGGCGAACCGGCGTCACCATGGAGGCGCGGCACTGGAGCGATGCAGCCTGCCGCCGGCATGAGGAGATGGGCTTTGCGCACGGCTGGGGCGAGAGCCTCGACCGGCTGGCCGGGCTCGCCGCCGGTTTGCGCGCCGGCTGAGAGAGCCGGCTTCCCGAGTCTCAAAGCGCGAAGCCGGCCGGGGCGATGATCAGCACAAATTCGCCTTTCAGACTGGCCTGCTTCAGGCGGGCCTGCACGTCGGCAGCCGGGCCGACCCAGAAAGTTTCGTGCAGCTTGCTGATTTCCTTGGCGACGCAGATCACGCGGTCGCCGCCGAGCGTGACGTTGAGTTCATCCACGGCCTTGGCGATCCGGTGGCAGCTTTCATAGAGCACCACGGTGTAGGCGAAGTCCCGGTGTTTTTCAAAAAAGGCGATCCGGGCGGCGGACTTCGGCGGGAGAAAACCGACGAACAAAAATCCGTTGGTCGGCAGGCCGCTGGCGCTGAGCGCCGCGGTCAGCGCGCTGGGGCCGGGCACCGGCACGACCGGGAGCCCGCGGCGGCGGCATTCCCGCACGATCCGGAAGCCGGGATCGCTGAGGGCGGGAGTGCCGGCATCGCTCACCACGGCGACGGACTGACCGGCGGCCAGCCGCTCCGCGAGCCGGACGGCGGCCTCGGCCTCGTTGTGATCGTGATAGGGAAAGAGCTCCCGCCGCACACCGATGCGGCCCAGCATGACCCCGGTGGTGCGGGTGTCCTCGCAGGCGATCAAATCGACGGACGCGAGGATGGCCCTGGCCCGCTCCGTGAGATCGGCGAGATTCCCGATGGGCGTGGCGACCACGTAGAGGTGGCCGGGCAAGGGAGTCAGCGAAGTGTTTTCGGACATGACGAAATCGACCCAACAAAAAATCCGGCGGTGAGCCGGATTTGAGGGCGGGGTGGCGGCATCAGCGGCCGGGCTGGCCCATGCCGGGGATCTGGCCTTCCCAGTCGGCGGGACGGCTCCACGGGATGGAAGAGTCCTTGTTCTGACGCGTGGTGCAGCCGGTGAAGGCGAGGCCGAGGAGGACAAGCAAGGTGGCGAGCAATGGGCGATGGAGGGATTTCATGGGCTAGGGTGATAAAACGGCCGAATCGCCCTTGTGCAAGACGCCAGACAGGGAATCCGGCTGCACTTGGGCGATGGAATGGTGCGGGCGCACATCACTGATATGAACCTTGGCGAGGGTTTCGGTTCCACGGCGGATCAAGAACTCCTGACGGGGAAGTGCCCCGTGTTCCGCGCCGTAGTTGAGCACGACAAAGGACTGGGACGGCCCGACGCTGACCACCAAGGCGGTGCGGGCGCGGGTGCTGGTCAGGCTGAGACGGGGCGCGGACGGCGGCGAGGCCAGCCTTTGGCCGAGTTCGCCCATGACGCGCTCAAAGGCGGCGAGCATTGCGGGGTCCAAGGCGGCCGGTGGTGCGGCGGCCACCTCCTGTTGCAGGATGCGGTGGGCCGCTTGAAGTGCGGCCAGTTCGCGAGCGAGGTTTTCGGACTCACCGATTTGCGACCGGGCCTGGATAAGCTCGCGGGTGAGTTCCACGTTGCGGGTCTCGGTGGTCGTCAGGCGCGTCCGCGCTTCCCCGAGGGCGGTATCGAGGTTGTCCACCTGAAGCGAGAGCGCGTCCGCGCTTTGCCTGGCCGTGGTCAAGGCGGCACCAAGCACTGCGCTTTCCGCTGCCAGTGCGGCGTGGCGGTCGCTCAGTTGCCGGTGCGCCATCGTCCGGTGGACATAAGCCGCCGCCGTCGCGACCAAGATGGCCGCCAGCAACCAGAGGTAGAGAGGCGACGGCGGCTTCATCTGGACGCGGGATCAGCCTTTGCAGGCGAACCGGGAGGCATGCCACGGCTGGCGGGCGCGCATTTTTACCCCGCTGCTCCGGTTGGCCGCAAGGTGCTCGAGGATCTTGAAGACGTGCTCGGTTTGCGTGTGTGCCGTGTCACCAAGCCGGGCGGACCATTCCTCGGCGGTATGGAACTCACCGGGAGCGGCCTGCATGGCGGCGGCGAGCCGGAGCTTGAGGGCAATGACGCCGCCGGCAGCTTTCTTGCCGGCCTCGACGCCGGGTTGATGGTAGGCGTTGATACCGACGAGCGAGGCGTAGAGCCCGACGGCGCGCTCATAAAGCGCGATGAGCAGACCGATGGAGCGGGCCGAAACATCGGGCACGGTGATCGTGATGGAGTGCCGGTCCTTTTCGCTGAGCGCATCGCGGGTGCCGAGATAAAAGCCCTGCAGGTAGTCGCCGCTGGTGACGCCCGGCTCGACCTCCAAGGCCGTCTTCGCCTCGCGGTCCTTGAGGACCTCGATGAAGGTGATGAAGAAGTTGTTCACGCCGTCGCGAAGCTGCTGCACGTAGGCGTGCTGGTCGGTCGAGCCCTTGTTGCCGTAAACGGCGATGCCTTGGTTGACGACGTTGCCCTGGAGGTCGTGCTCCTTGCCGAGCGACTCCATGACGAGCTGCTGAAGGTAGCGGGAAAAAAGGAGCAGGCGGTCCTTGTAGGGCAGGACGACCATGTCCTTTGCACCCCGGCCGTCGGTCGCAAAATGCCACATGAGCGCGAGCAGGGCGGCGGGGTTGTCGCGGGTGACGTGGCTGCGGGTCACGGCATCCATCGCGGCGGCACCATCAAGCATGCCCTGGATGTCGAGCCCCTGCAAGGCGGCGGGCAGAAGGCCGACGGCGCAGAGTTCGGAGGTTCGTCCGCCGACCCAGTCCCACATGGGAAAACGGGCGAGCCAGCCCTCGGCGAGGGCGGTGGCGTCGAGCTTGGAGCCCGCGCCGGTGACGGCGACGAAGTGTTTGGCGTGTTCGAGCCTGGCGGCCTTGAACGCGGCGATGGCCTCAAGCATGCCGTTGCGGGTCTCTGCGGTGCCGCCGGATTTGGAAATCACGAGGACCAGGGTTTTCGCCAACTGGCCGCGCAGGGCATCGAGCACGTAGTCGATGCCGTCGGGGTCGGTGTTGTCGAAGAACGAAACGGCGAGCTTGTCCTTGCGCGGCCGGCCGAGCGCATGGCTTACGAATTGTGGACCGAGGGCGGAGCCGCCGATGCCGATCACGAGGAGATTTTTGAATTTCCCCTTGGGTCCGGCGATCTCGCCGGCATGGACCTTGGCGGTGAATTCTCCGATGGCCGCGAGAGTGGAGCTGATTTCTTTGGCGAGGGCCGGATCAGGGGCGAACTGCGGGGCGCGGAGCCAATAGTGGCCGACCATGCGCTGCTCGTCGGGGTTGGCGATGGCGCCGCCCTCAAGGGCTTTCATCGCCGCAAATGCCGACTGCATCCGCGGCTCCATGCCCGCGAAGTAGTCATCCGGAAACGGCATGCGGCTGAGATCGAGCGAGAGCCCTAACTCAGAGTGATGATAGCGGTGGGTTTTGAAGCGTGACCAGGTCATGACGGGATGCGGCGCAAGCGCCTCAGAGGTTTTTGTCGGTGACGGCGCCTTCGGAGGCGGTGCTGACGAGTTTGGCGTATTTGGCGAGGACGCCGCGGGTTTCTTTTGGCGGGAGCGGCCGGTAGGCCTTCATGCGGGCGGCGTAGTCGGCTTCGGGGATGAGGAGGCTCATCGTGTTTTTGACGGCGTCGATTTCGATGAGGTCGCCGTTTTTCACGATACCGATGGGGCCGCCTTTGGCGGCTTCGGGCGTGATGTGGCCGACGTCGAAGCCGTGGCTGCCGCCGGAGAAGCGGCCGTCGGTGATGAGGGCGACATCCTTGATGAGGCCGCGGCCGGCGATGGCGCTGGTGGGCGAGAGCATCTCGCGCATGCCGGGGCCGCCGACGGGGCCTTCGTTGCGGATGACGACCACGTCGCCTTTCACCACGTCGCCGCGGAGGATGCCGTGGAGCGCGCCTTCCTCGCTTTCGTAAACCTTGGCGGGACCCTTGAAGTAGAGGCCTTCCTTGCCGGTGATTTTGCCGACCGCGCCGCCGGGGGCGAGGTTGCCGTGGAGCACGCGGAGGTGGGTGTCTTTCTTGATGGGCTGGTCCCAGGGGCGGATGACGTCCTGCTGGTCGGGGTAGGACGGGTAAGGCTGAACGTCCTTGAGGGATTCGGCGACGGTTTCGCCGGAGACGGTGAGGCATTCGCCGTGGAGCAGGCCGCGGTCGAGGAGGACTTTCATCATCGGGCGGATGCCGCCGATGCGGATGAGGTGGGCCATGCCGTATTTGCCGAAGGGTTTGACGTCGGCGAGGAGCGGGACGCGGTTCCCGATGGTCTTGAAATCCTGGAGCGTGAGCGGGACCTCGGCGCAGTGGGCGATGGCCAGCAGGTGGAGGATGAGATTGGTGGAGCCGCCGAGCGCGAGGCAGACGGTGATGGCGTTTTCGAAGGCCTGGCGCGTGAGAATGTCACGGGGCTTGATACCCTTTTGGAGCATGGCCATGACGGCGGCACCGGCGCGCACGCAGTCCTCGCGCTTCTCCTGGCCGACGGCGAGCTGGGCGCTGCTGTTGGGCAGGCTCATGCCGAGGGCCTCGATGGCGGAGGCCATGGTGTTGGCAGTATACATGCCACCGCAGGAACCGGGGCCGGGAATGGCACCGGCCTCGACCTCCTTCAGCCCGGCATCGTCGAGTTCGCCCTTGGCGTGTTTGCCGACGGCCTCGAAGACGGAGACGATGTCGAGGGGCTTCGTTTTGTCGCAGTCGGAGGCGGCGAAACCGGGGAGGATGGTGCCGCCGTAGATGAAGACGGCCGGGCGGTTGAGGCGGGCGATAGCCATCATGCAGCCGGGCATGTTTTTGTCGCAACCACCGATGGCGACGAGTCCGTCAAAGCCCTCAGCGGCGACGGCGGTCTCGATGGAGTCGGCGATGACGTCGCGGGAAACCAGCGAGTAGCGCATGCCCTGCGTGCCCATGCTGATGCCGTCGGTGACGGTGATGGTGTTGAAATAGACGGCTTTGCCGCCGGCGGCATTGATGCCCCGCTGCGCGTGCTCGCTTAATTCGCCGAGGTGGACGTTGCAGGGCGTCATGTTGCTCGCGGACCCGGCGACGGCGATCTGCGGCTTCTTGAAATCCTCGTCGGTAAAGCCGACGGCGCGCAGCATGGAGCGGGCGGGGGCGCGGTCGTTGCCGTCAACGACAACGGCGGAATGGGGACGGAGCGACGGGGCGGAAGACTTGGAACTCATGGTCGGGGTCGAGCGAACCAGAGCCGCCGCGGGCGGGCAAGAATCATGTCGGCTATGACAAATGGGGCGGCGGCTCCGCCGTGTTTTCGTGATTGCTTAGGCCCGGCGCGGACCCATTCATTCGGGGAACTTTACCGCATGGCCTTCAATCTGAAAAAAGTGCTCAAGGCGCTGCTCTTTTCCTCCAGCCAACCGCTCGCGACCAAGGACATCCAGGCCGCGTTCACCCGGTTTCACGAGCAGGCCCTGCTCCCCGTGGCGACCGGCGCCGCGGAGGGTGCCGTCGGGAGTCCCGCGCCCGAGGAGGCGGCCGAAATACCGACCGAGATGGCGGCCGACGACGAACTCTACCGGGAAGTGCCCTCGCTCGTGACCGCGAGCCAGATCCGCGAAGCGATGGACGAAATCGCCGCCGAGCTGCGCGCCCGGGACGAAGGCATCCTGCTGATCGAGGGGTCCGCCGGCTACCGGCTGGTGACACAGCCGCAATTTGCCCGCTGGGTGCGGGTGCTCCGCAACGAGCCCACGCCGCTCCGGCTCAGCCAGTCTTCCATCGAAACGCTCGCGATCGTGGCCTACCGCCAGCCCGTGACGCGGGCCGAGATCGAGACCATCCGCGGCGTATCGGCCGAGGCCGGCATCAACAAGCTGCTGGAGCGGGAGCTGATCTACATCGTGGGACGGGCGGATTTGCCGGGCCGGCCGATCCAATACGGCACCACCGACCAATTCCTCGAATTCACGGGCATCAAATCGCTGGATGAGCTGCCCGCATCCGACGTGCTCTCCAACCGGCAGATTGACGACTGGTTGCAGACCGCGCTCAACCCGACGAAGCCCCCGGCGGATGCCGAGATGGGCCTGCCGCTGGAAAGCGGCGAAGGCGAGAGCCCGAATTTTGAGCCGGTGACGGTCGAGCACGCCGCTCCCGTGACCACCGAGGAAAAAACCTCCTGACCATGGATCTCGGACCCATCCGTGAGAACATCGACCGGATCGACAAGCAACTGGTCGAATTGCTGAACGAGCGGCTGAAACTGGCGGCCGAGATCGGCAGGGTGAAGCGCAGCCAGGGCGGACAAATCTACGTGGCCGAACGCGAGGACGCCGTCCTGCGGAAGGTCACCGGCCAAAACTCGGGGCCGATCAAGCAGGAGGCGCTGAAGGCGATTTACCGCGAGATCATGTCGGCGGCCATCGCCCTCGAGAAACCGCTGATGATCGCCTACCTCGGCCCCGAGGCGAGCAACACGCACGCGGCAGCGATGAAGAAATTCGGCGCGAGCGTCGATTACCACGCGATGACCGCCATCGGCGACATCTTCACCGCGGTGGAAAAAGGGGAGACGGACTATGCCGTCATCCCGATCGAAAACTCCACGGAAGGATCCGTGCGGGAGACGCTCGACAGTTTTGTGGAAAGCGACCTGAAGATCGTCGCCCAGATCTACGCGGAGATCACCCACGCCCTCATCGCGCACGGGCCGCTGGAGCAGATCACCAAGGTTTACTCGAAGGATCAGGCGCTGGCGCAGTGCCGGCACTGGCTGCAGCGGCACCTGCCGCACGCGCAACTGATCGACGCCCCGAGCACGTCCCGCGCCGTGCAGATCGCCAAGGATGAACCCGGCGCGGCGGCGGTGGCGGGCGAGCTGGCGGCGCTGCACTACGGCGTGCCGGTGCTGGTGAAAAACATCCAGGACAAGGCGGACAACACCACGCGCTTTTTCGTGCTGGGAAGGCAGGCCTCGGGGCCGGTCGGCGGCGGCAAGGATATCACCAGCTTTCTGGTCTCGCTGGGCGACGAGGCGGCGGCGCATTCCGGCGCGCTGCTGCGGATGCTGATGCCGCTCGCCGAGCGGGGGATCAACCTCTCGAAAGTGGAGTCGCGCCCGAGCAAAAAGCGGCCGTGGGACTATTATTTCTTCATCGACGTCACGGGGCACTACGAGGACGCCAACATGAAGGAGGCGCTCGCCGAGCTCCGGAAGTTTTGCCCGATGGTGAAGTGGTTGGGCAGTTACCCGGCGATCAGTTGAACGCGAACGCCGAGCGGGCTCAGAGCAGCACCTGCCATTGGTTTTCGCGCGCGGCGCGGGCGGCCTTGAGGGCGCCGATGGCGACGTAGCGTTTGTAGTCCTGGCCGGCGAGGCGGACCTTCGGGGTCTCGTAGCCGTCGGCCGCAAGCCGCTGTTGCAGCACCGTGTCGATGCCCCGCAACTGCGAGCCGCCGCCGGTGACGATGATATTTTGCAGCAGCGTGACCACCGAATCCGAGGAGGCGCGGCTGATGAGGGTGGTGAGGGCCGGGTAGATTTTCTCCACGAGGGTGTTGCAGGCGTTGCCGATGACATCGGCGAGCTCGAGCAGGTGGGCCTTGCCGCCCATGATGACCTTCACGTCCATCGGCCGGCGGGACGGGCCGACATAGCCGTGGGCTTCCTTGATCTCGCGGACCTTGTGGCGGGACAATCCGTTGTTCGGATAGGTGCGGTTCAGCTCTGCCTCCATCAGGGCATCAATGGCGTCGCCGGCGAAGGGAATGCTGATCTGGTCGTCGCCGGTGGGGAAATAGCCCTGCACGAGACAGAGGTCGCTCGTGCCGCCGCCGATGTCGATGAACAGCGAGTTGATGACCGGATCAATGTATCCGGGCTGCCCCAGCCGGGAGTTGTCGCGGAAGCCCACCGCGGCGAGAAACGGCTCCGGGATCAGCAATACGCGGTTGAAGATACCATGGGCGCAGCGGCGGATATCCTCCCGGGTCGTTTCCGCGGCGTTGGCCGGCACGCCGATGACGGCGCGGATCTCGGCCTGCCCGGACGGATCCGCGAGGCTGCGGAGATGCGCAAGGAAGTCGCGCGCCGCTTCGGGATGGGCGATCACGCCTTCCTCCATCGGAGCGACGAGGTTTACATGCAGCTTGTTCTGCAAAGCCTCCTCGCCGAAAAGCCGGGTGGCGTTGCCGGCGATGATGCCCTCGACAATGCCCTCCTTGACGTAACCGACGCAGGTTGGAACGACCTTGCTCACGGCGATGTCGCCGGAGCCGGGGGTGCCGGCGAGCAGGCAGGATTTGTTGGTGCCGAAGTCGAGACCGGCGAGAACGGCTTTGGCGGATTTGGGCGCAGACGGTGGACGTGCGGCCGGCGGCTGGGCGGTGGTGAGAGTCTTTTCGAGGGTGGCGGTGGTCATGATGCTATATGGGTTGATGGTTTGACGGAGAAAGAATCAGCGCCCGCCGGGCGGCTGTGCTGCGCAAGCATGCCGTCGATCAGACCGGCGATGGCGTCGTCCTCGGTTGGCGGCAGAACCGCGCGGGGCCGCGGCGGCGGCTTGACGGGAAGCGGTCCGCCCGCCGGGTCGCGAATGACGGAAGGGCTGCGGGCCAGAAAAATGGCGACGAGTTCTGCGGTGAGCGCTGCCTGTTGCACCCGGGCGTCCTCGGCGGCGAAAAGCTCATCGCGGTGCCGGGCAAAATCCGCCGGGTCCGGGGTGAGCGTTGCGGCGCGGTCCAAGGCCGCGGCCAAGGCGGAGGCAGCCGGCGAATGCACGGACGCATCACCACGGATGCGTTGCAGGCACGCTTGGCGATAATGCGCGGCCACCTCATCCCAAGGGGAGGCGGGCGGGGCGGTAGGCGTGAAAACAGGGTTCAAGGGCGCGGCGCTAGACCGCGCGCGGAACCGGTGGTTCGCGGAAATCTGCGAAAAATCAGCCCTGCTCCATGAACAGCAGCGGGCGGTCGCCGTAAGCGAAGAAATAGATCGCGGCCAATATCGCGGCCAAGAGCACGAAACCTGCGATCAGCCAGAGCAGGCATCCGCGTTTCACTTCCTGCTGTGTGGCGGCGGGGTCGGGCGAATAAGCATCGGTTGCAGGCGCCGCCACGGGATCTTGCGCCACCAAGGCCGGACGAGGCGGTGGTGGTGCAGCTGCCGGCGCGATGCCTTGGACGGCGGTGGTCTCGGCGGCGGCGATCTCCTGATCAAGCCAATCCAGATGATCGCGGACGAGGGCGCGCTGACGGCGAAGTTCGGTGAGGCGGTCGGGCACGAGCCAAGCCTGCCGGGTGCGCCGCGGTGGGCAATCCAACAAAAAAGGCGCACCTTGCGGGTGCGCCTTGGAATGGTTTCGAAAGTTAATCAGACAATCTCAACCTTGCGGTGAGCCTTGTCGAACTTGACCACGCCGTCCTTGAGGGCGAAGAGGGTCCAATCGCGGCCGGTGCCGACGTTCTTGCCGGCGTGCAGCTTGCTGCCGCGCTGGCGAACGATGATGCTGCCGGCGAGCACGGACTGGCCGCCAAAATTTTTGATGCCCAGACGCTTCGAGCGGCTGGAACGACCGTTGGTGGAAGTGCTCTGACCTGTTTTATGCGCCATGACTGATGTTCTCCTTAGGCTTTGATGGACTCGATCTTGATGACCGAAAGTTCCTGGCGATGGCCGCGCTTGCGCTCCATGCCCTTGCGTTTCTTTTTCTTGAAGACGATGACCTTCTCGCCGCGCTTGTTTTCAAGCACCTTGGCGGAGACGGAAGCACCGGAGAGCGTGGGGGTGCCGACCTTGAAATCAGCGCCTTCGCCGGCGGCGAGCACGTTTGTAATCTCAACAATCGCACCGGCTTCCGTGTTCGGATAGCGGTTGACGGTGAGGATGTCGCCCTCGGACACAGTGAACTGCTGGCCTTGGGTTTTGATAGTGGCTTTCATAAATAAAACCGCAGAGGAAGCGGTTTTATGAGGGTGAAAGCAAGAATTTATTTTGGCTCCGGCTCGGATGTTTCTTCTTCAACCGCAGGAAGATTCTCCCCGGCCTTCAGGTAGGCATCCCAGGCCATGAGGGCGCGGAAATTGTGGTGATCCCGGGATTTGTAATCTGCGGGATAAATGATGCGCCGCGCCGGAGTCGAGCGTTGGTGGGCGGCGACGGCTTCCAGCGCCTCCTGCTGGCGCAGCGCGGCGAGCCGGGCTGCCTCACGGTCGGCGGTTTCCCGTTGGCGGGCTTCGTCTTCCAAAGCCCGCAGGCGGCTCAGCGCGGCCTCGCGGGCGGCGAGAGCGGCGGCCGATTCTTCCTCGCGCAACGCGGCGAGGCGCCGGGCCTCGGCTTGGGCGGCTTCCTTTTCACGTTGCAGCCGCGCTTGCTCCGCGGCGAGCCGGGCGGCGGTTTGCTCGGCCTCAAGCCGCGCGGCCTCGGCCGCCAATTGCTCGCGTTGCAGCATTTCCAGACGGCGCGCCAGTTCCGCAGCCTCGCGCTCCGCCTGCGCCGCGGCCAACCGCTGCGCTTCCAGTCCGGCGGCGAGACGCTTTTCCTCCGCGGCCAGCGCCTCGTTGGCGGACAACTCCTGCAGCCGGGCAATTTCACGCCCGGCTTCAGCCTTGTAATTGCGGTAGCCGCGGTAACCCAACACCAGCGCACCAAGCAGGAGGAAGGCGGCCAAAATGGAGACGGTCGTTTTTTTCATGACGGGAACTTATCCGGACCGCGTTTCGCGGGAGAAGTTCATCATTGCCGGCTCAAGGTGCCGGCAATTCGAAGTCAGCGACCCCGGGATGGGCGGCGTTGGCGGCGGCAAAGGGGATGGCGTAGCGGACGGCATCCGGCATGGAACGGCCGATTCCGTAGCGGGCGTGCAGGATGCAGGCAAACAGCACGTCACCGGAGCCGGTGGGGGAAACTTCGGCCAAGCGCGGCGGCGCGAATTGCACCGGCTCGCCGGCCTCGTCGATCAACCAAACCGCGTCGGCGCCTTGGGTAACAATCCAACACGGGACCGGGCCGCCAGCCCTGACGGTGCGAAGCCGCTCCGGCAGCGAATCGCCGGGCAGATGGGCGGCGAATTCCGTGCCATTGATTTTAATGAAATCCACGGGTTGACGGGCGAGCCATGCCAGCGGGGGGCCGTAGGCATCCACCGCGATGCGGCCGCGCCGCAGCCAGCGGACCAAAGCTTGGCGCAGGGGTTCAAAGCCGGCGCGGTCCCAACCGGGGAAACTGCCGCACAACGCGAGAACCTGGCCATCCGGCCGGGTGTCGAGATAAGCGGCGCAGGCCTGAATGGCCTGATCATCGGGCGGCACATCGGGCCCGAGAAACGTCGTCTCGGCCATGGTGTCGCTCCAGATGACGGTGCCGGTGCGCGTGGCCGCGGAGGTGGCAAAGGCCTCGTAAGGGATGCCGCGGGTCGTAAGCCAGTTCTTGCATTCCGCGCCCGAAGGTCCGCCGGCAAAAATCAGCGAGGTGGTCGGGGCGCCAAGCCGGCAGAGCATGTTGGAAACATTGACGCCCTTGCCGCGGGTGTGAAACGACTCCCGCCGGGCCCGCTGGGTGCGCCCCACCGCCCAGCCGGCGTAATCGAGCGTGCGCTCCGCCAGCAGATTGCCGGTCAGCGTGTAAATATGCGGGGAGGCGTGCATGGGACTTCGGCGCGGAAGGTGAGGGCGGACGACTTAGTTTTTGCGCGGCGTTTTGGCCGATTCCGGCGTGCGGTAAAACACCTGGTTCACGAGGAACGTGAGACCGAACAGGGAGGCGAGGGTGCGGACGTTGCGCATCGCACCGACGACATCCGTGACCTTGGAGCTGCGGCCCTCGTTGATTTTCTCGAGGAGCAGGCAGGTGGTGATGGTGAAAACCGGCATCACGACAAAGGCGGCATGATAGACCGAGATGGAGGGCCAGCCCATGCCGATCGCCCAACTGAGCAGGTTGCTGCCGGTGATGGGGCCGAGCGCGGCCGCGAGCGAAGAGAGGGAAACGAACAGCGCCACACCCATGGTGCGCGCCTCGGGCGGCGTGAGCTTGAGCAACAGCCCGAAGACGCCGACGCCATAGCCGGCGGAAAACATGCCGCCCGCGGCCAGCGGCACATAGAGCAGCCAGATGTTTTGCGGCGTGATGAAGCACCAGATAAAGTTGAAGACCTGCCACAGAAACAAGGCTACGATCATGACCGGGATGTTGCCGAAACGGTCGATCATGTGTCCCCACGCAGGGAAGGCGATCGCCGCGGCGAGGATGCCGGTGAGCAGCATAAAATTGGTCTGCGCCGCGCTCAGGTGCAGTTCCTCGAACATGAAGACCGGGTAAAACGGCGCGAAAAGATTGACGCCGAACCCCATCAGGGCGGCGAAGGCGATGAAGCGCATGAAGGTCCGGTCCTGCCAGACGCGCTTCAACTGCTCGGGCCACGGCGTTTCCTTGGTGGCGGGCTTGCGGCCGGAGGTGAGATGCATGCGGTGCTGGGCCAGCACGGAGATCACGCGCATGGTCACGCCAACGGCCAGCAGCACATGGAACGCGAGCAGCGAGCCATCAAACCAGGCGAGCACGCCCGAAGCGGCGAAAAGAAAACCCAACAGTGAGATATAGAGCAGGCGGTTGCGGACGCCGAAGTATTTGCCGCGGATGCGCAGGGGCACGGCGCCCTGCATCCAACTGTTCCACGCCACGCCGTTGATGGCGGTGGAGAGGGCGATGACGGAAAAGATCACGATAAACGTCGTGCGCGTCACCGGGTCGTCACCGGTGGGCACGTAGGGCAGCACGGCCACGAAGGCCAGCCACCCGAGCACGTGCATCCAGGCGCTGGCGATGCACATGGCCCGGGCCGATAGCCGCTGGGCCAGCAGCGGGGTGAGCACGACCTGGAGAAAGTTGAACCAAAAGGGCAGCGAGGTGATCAGCCCGTAGGTGCGGGTGGACAGCGCAAAGGTGCCGGTGAGGAGTGCGGCCACGACCGCATTGCCCGGCTGGCTGAGCACGGTGAGGGGCACGGCGGTGATGCCGTCCCAGGTGCAGAGGCGGAGATTGCGGCGGAGCGAAGGCCCGGGTGCATGATGGGCGGTATTGGCAGGCACAGGATTTGAACCTAAAACAGGCGGGATGTCGGAAGTCATCCCTGAAATCATCCCGCCGGAGCATTGGCGCAGCCGCGGCACCGTGCGGCATGCCCGCCGGCTGTTGGGCAAATACCTCGTGCGGCGGAGCGTGGGTCTCACCGCGGCCGGCATGATCACGGAGGTCGAGGCGTATGACGGAGAAAGCGATCTGGCCTGTCATGCGGCAAAGGGCAGGACACCCAGGACGGAGGTCATGTATGGGGCCGGCGGGCATTGGTATGTCTATCTGTGCTATGGCATGCACGAGATGCTCAACCTGGTGGTGGGGCCGGAGGAGTGGCCGGCGGCCGTCCTGATCCGCGGGGTCGAGGGTATTGCCGGTCCGGGCCGGCTGACCCGCGCTTGGAAAATCGACCGCCGGCTCAATCGGACGCCGGCAAGTCCGGCCGGCGGATTGCACATTGAAGATCGCGGAGTGCATGTGCCGTCGCATTTGATCCAAGCAACGCCGCGGATCGGGGTGAACTATGCCGGGCCGGTTTGGAGGGCCAAACCGTGGCGTTTTTGCTTCGACCCCCAAGCTTTGCAGCCGGCTCCACGGTGACGAATCACACGCCCAGTGGAGATGCGCGCGAGTGGACCGTAGCGGGCGTTATGAGCCGGGTTTTGCCTGATTGCCGGCAGCAGTTTCTGGTTTACGGTAGTCGATCAGCGTGGCGATGCCGGAGCCAAATTTGAATTCGACTTCAAAACGCACCGGCAGACGTTGGCCGTCCTGGGAGATCCAGACGCTGACCGTCGAGCCGCGCTTAAACATGCCCTTGGGCTCGGTTTTCTCCATCTTGGGCACGAGTTTCAGCGTCTTGAAGCGTCCCATGGGCGTGCGAATCTCCTCATAGGCTTCCGCATGAATAGTGAGTTCGTAAACGTCGTCATCGAAGATAACGAGCGCGTCCTGCTTTTCCCCGGGCTTGAGGTTCCAACTGCGGGTGTTGATCAGGCTGGTGATGAGGTCGAGCGGCTGACCGGGTGGCAGGTCGAGCGCGACATTGCGGTCGGGCCTGAGCTCGTCGGTGAAATCGGCGCGGCTGTTGGTGTAGTCGAATGCGAGCGCGTGACGTGAAGTCTTCTTCTTGGATTCACTGACTTCCTTCACCTCCTGCAGGAGCCCCGCAGCGTCATAGAGGGCTTCACTACGGGCATCGAATGGGAAGAGCCCCCGCAGGAATCCGCGGGTGGCCGTGGTCGTCGTGATGCGGCGGTGGTCTCCTGCGGGGCCGGCGTCGATGCGGATTTCACCCGCATTTCCAAAAATACCCCAAGCCACCCGGAAGACGAAGGCTTCGCCCTCAAGCAGAGGAGGTGAGCCGGCGAACAGGGAGCCGGCGCCCGTGAAAAGGAGGAGGAGAAGACGCGGCGTCATGGATCAGTGGACAAGCGGGTAGCGCATCAGTGCGGTGAGGGCGAGATTTTGCCGGGCGGGGTGAAGAGCTCGAGCTGGTTGTCCCCGCCCAATGCCCAGGCTTCCACACCGCGGGCGCGCAGCGTGGCGGCGAATTCCCGGGCGAAACCGTGCACAGTGTAAACGAGTTTCGGCTGCACCAGCTCCACGAGCTCAAGAAGTTCGGGATAGTCGGCATGGTCCGACAGGGGGAAGGCCGCATCGGTGCGATTGCGATAGGTGGCGCTGGAATCAAGCGCCCAGCCGCTGACAACGGCAGTGCGGCGCGCCGGGAGATGCCGCAGCAGGCCGCCGCCGTTGTGGGGCGGCGGGCAGATGACGATATGCCCCGCGGCGGAGTCCGGCATGAATTCCCGGTAAGGCGGAAAGCGCCAGCCGAGCTGTTCATAGACGCGGGTTAGCCTGACCGCCGCAGGGTGCAGCATCACGGGCAGGCCGGCGGGGGCCAAAGCCATCAGCACTTCCTGACTTTTGCCCAAGCTGTAACAGTAAAGGACCGGCACGGCGCCTCCGGCGACGGTTTCCCGGCAGAAAGTGATCATCCGGCCGATGGTTTCTTCCCGGGGCGGAAAGACATACTTCGGCAGGCCGAAGGTGGTTTCCATGATGAGCACATCGCTCCGGGGCGGAGCACACGCTTCGGCCGCGAGGCTTGGCTTGAGCTTGAAATCTCCCGTGTAAAGCAGTGTGCCCCGCTCGTGGTGAAGCTGGACCATGCTGGAGCCGAGAATGTGCCCGGCGGGGTGCAGCGAAACCGCCGTGTCGAGGGTCAGCGGCTCCATCCGGCCATACGGCAACACATGCTCGAGCCGTCTTCCGGGCAGCCGTTCACGCAAAATTCGCGCCGTGGGCGGGGAGCAGACCAGCTCCTTGTGCCGGGCGACATGGTCGGAGTGCGCGTGGGAAACGATGGCCCGGGGCGTGGCGGTGCGGGCATCGAGCCACCATCCGGCCTGGGGCAGCCAGATGCCGTTGGCGGCGCGCACATCCCAGGCCATGGCCGGATCAGGCGGTGGCTTCCGCCTGGAAATACTTGTGCTGCAGCAGGCGCCAGACCGTCACGAAAAAGGCCGTGAGCGGGATGGCGAAGAGCATTCCCAGGATGCCGCCGAAGGCCGTGCCCCAGAAAAAGATCGAGACGATGATGGTGACCGGGTGGAGGCCGGTGCGGTCGCCCATGATCTTGGGCGTGAGCAGCCAGCTCTCGATCAACTGCACCACGATGTAAACGACCAGCACCAGGCCGATGAGCTGCCAGCCGCCCTCCGGCTGGAAAAAGGCGAGGGGCAGCGTGATCAACAGGCCAAGGATCGTGCCAAGGTAGGGCACGATGTTGAGCACGCCGAGCATGAGGCCGATAAACAGGCCGAACTTGAGCCCGACCAGCGAGAACCCCGCCGCCAGCAGCACGCCCATGATCAGCGCGATGATGAGCTGACCGCGGAAAAACGCCACGATGATGCCCACAAATTCGCGCAGGAGGAAGATCACGTCGTCACGCACCCCGGGGCTAAGGAAGGTCAAATGCCGGCCGATGGCCGGAGCAGGTTCGCCGCGGGAAAGCAGAAAGAAAAAGAGATAGACCGGCACGATGGCCAGATGGGCAAAGAATGTGCCGACACCCATCAGCCCGATGCCGGCCGAGCGCAGCGAAGGCAGGGCATGCGCTAGCAGGTTGTTGAGCTCCGCAAGCAGATTGTCCGTGGTCTGCTTGATCAGCGGGTGGGCCATTTGTTGCTGAATGAGCGCGATCCATTCGGGATAGCTGCGCTGCACGTAGGCGGTGGCAGTTTGCCAGAAAGTGGGCAGATAGGCGATGAGGTTGAGCAACTGCTCGATCAACGGCGGGATGAGGAGGAGCATGGCACCCCAGACCGCGGCCAGGAAAACGCCATAGAGCACGATGACCGCGGCCAGCCGCCGTCCGCCCATCCGCGGCTCCAGCAACTCGACGATCGGACGCAGGACCAGCGCGACGACTGCGGCGACAGCGATGGGCCAGAGCACCCCGGAGAAAAATGACGTCAGCCGGCCGAGCAGGACGAAAGCGAAGACCATCAGGGCGGCCGTAGCGAGCAGGGCCAGCAGGGTCAGGCTGAAGCCGACGACGCGGCGCTGGCGGTCGGACAAAAATCGGCTCGGCGCGGCATCGGACATACGCCCAGCACATTTGGGCGGCAGGCGGTTGACCAGCCAATTTTCCGGCTCAGGACCGCCAGCGCCGGGTCTGAAACGGCGCTTGGGTGCGGCCGGTATGATGGCGATAGAACCAGCGGGCCATGGCCGGGAGCAGCGTGATGGCTCCCAGCATGTTCACAAGAAACATGAAGGCGAGGAGCAGGCCCATGTCGGCCTGGAACTTGAGGTCCGAGAACATCCAGGTGCAAACGCCGATGGCGAGGGTGAAGCCGGTGAAGACGACCGCGCTGCCGGTCTGGGTGTAGGCCGCATACATCGCGTCTTCAAAATAATCCCCGCGCTTCAGGGCCGTTGTCAGCCGGGAGAAAAGATAGATGCCGTAGTCCACGCCGATGCCCACGCCCAAGGCCACGACCGGCAGGGTCGAGGTCTTGAGCCCGATCTCCAGGCAGACCATGACGGCATAGGCGAGGTAGGACACGATGGCGAGGGGCACGACGATGCAGATCGTGGCCCGAAGCGACCGGAAGGTGATGAGGCAAAGCAGAATGATGGTGGCAAAGACCCAGAAGAGGATGGGGTTTTGGGCTGCCGCCACGACCTCGTTGGTTGCGGCCATCACGCCGACGTTGCCACTGGCCAGTTGGAATTTGACCTTGTCGGACGGGTTGGCGGTGCGGAAGGCCTTCACCGCATCGGTCACGGCGCGGATGGTTTCGGCTTTGTGGTCGGTGAGAAATATCATGATCGGCAGCACGCTGCCATCGCTGTTGAGCAGACCGGTGGCGGTCTCGATGGGCGAAACCGCCTGGGCCAGCGCGGCTGGATTGTGCGGCAGCACGCGCCATTTCAACGAGCCCTCGTTGAACATCGAGTTCACGACCTTGGCAGTGGAGGAAAGACTGATGACCGATTGCACGCCTGGCACGGCGCGGATGTGGCCCTCAAAGCGGTCCATCAGGGAAACGACATCATGGTCCACGCAGCCGTTGGGCACGGTTTCGACGAGGACGGAGATGATATCCACGCCGATGCTGAATTTCTCGGTGATGACCCGGCTGTCCACGTTGTAGCGGGACGTCTGCCGCAGCTCGGGCACGCCGGCATGCAGGTCGCCGATGCGGACCTTGGCGGACATGAGCCAGCCGAAAATTCCCGCCAGAAACCACACGACAATGACCACCACGGACCAGCGGGGATGCGTTACAATTAACAGTCGCCGCCACCAGCGGTCGAGGGCGGCTTCCTGGGCGGACAAATCGGACCGGCGGGCAAAGGGCGCCTGCGTCCAGGCCGCCTTGGAGACGTAGGAATCCGGCAGACGGAGATAGGACAGCAGAATCGGGAGCAGAAACAGGTTGGTGATGATGATCACACCGACGCCCAGGCTGGCGGTGATGGCCAGCTCCTGGATGATCGGGATGCGGATGATCAACATGGTGATGAAGCCGAAGGTATCCGTGATTAGCGCGACGCCGCCGGGGATGAGAATCTGGGCAAAGGCATTTTCGGCGGCGGCGGCCGGCTTGAGCCCGGCGAAGACCTCGCTCCGGAAAGCCCGGACCATCTGGACCGCGTGGCTCACACCGATGGCGAAGACGAGAAAGGGCACCAGAATCGAAAGGGGATCGAGACCGAAGCCGAGAGCCTGAAGCGCACCCATTTGCCAGACAACCGCGATCAGCGAGCAGACCAGAGGCGGGATGGTCAGCCGCAGCGAGCGCGAGTAAACCCACACCAGCAGCGCGGTGACCAAAAAGGACACGATAAAAAAGAAGATGACGTTGCGGGCGCCGTCGCTGATGTCGCCGATGACCTTGGCGAAACCGATGATGTGGACGCCGTAGGCCACCTCCACGTTGTCCTGCGCGTAGCGGTCGCGGATTTTTTCCTCCAGGTAGGCGGCGACCTGCGTGTAGTCGAGGCGGCGGCCGGTGGCGGGATCCACCTCCAGCAACTGGGCGGAAATAATCGCGCCGCTGAAATCATTTGCGACCAACTGCCCGACCTTGCCGGATTTGATGATGTTTTCCCGCACCCGGGCGAAGTTGGCGGGGGTCGGCGTAAAATCCGCCGGGATGACATTACCGCCCGAGAAGCCGTCTTCCACCACCTCGATGTAACGGACGTTGGGCGTGAACAACGACTGCACCTGCGCGCGATCCACGCCGGGCAGGTAAAACACCTCGTCGGTGACCTCTTTCAGGGCGTTGAAAAATTCCGCGGTGAAGATGTCGCCCTCGCGGGCCATGAGGGCGATGACCACGCGGTTGGCCCCGCCAAACTGGTCCTGATATTTGACGAAGTTGCGGATGTATTCGTGCTGCTGGGGCAGTTGCTTGTTGAAGCTCGCATCGACGCGGGTGTGCTTGGCGGACCAAGCCATGAGCAGGGTCAGCAGGCCGAATCCGATCAGGAGGGGCAGCCGATGGCGAAAAACCCAGGCGGCGATCCGTGGTGCGATGGAACTCATGGCTGGGCCGGGGGAGCGGGCAGACGGGTGACACCGGTTTCACCAAAGGCCAGCAGCGTGCCATCTGCGGCCTCGACCAGTTCGGAAACGCCGGTGGTCAGCGGCGCAGCCCAGGCGGCAAAGCTGCGGCCGTCGTCGTGACTGATGAAGAACGCCCGGGATTGTCCGGCCAGCACGATGGCGCCGGACCGCAGCCGCAGGGCGCAGGCGATAAGCACGCGCTGATCATTGGCCACCGCGATCCAGTCCTCGCCTTGGTCCTCGGAACGGTAGATGCGACCGCGCAGGCCGTAGGCGAGCAGGCTACCGTCGGGCAGCGGCAGGGTGCCGTAAAATGAACCGTCATACGGCGTGTGGATGCCATCCCAAGTGGCGCCGCGATCATGCGAGCTCAGCAGGGTCCCGTGCTCGCCCGCGAGATACAGGGTGCCGTCGTCCGCGAGGGTGATGCGGTTGAGGTGATAATCGTCGTCAAGAATCCGGCGTGAATTCCATGTCGCTCCGCCGTCTTTGCTTTCAAGATACAGGCCGTAAGCTCCGACGGCGATGATGGTCGTTTGGTCGAGGACGCAGACATCGAGAAAGGATTCATCCGGGCTTTCGCCCCGGTAGGCGACGCGCCACGAGCGGCCCGCGTCCGTGGTCGCAAGGATCACCGCGTCATGCCCGACGGCCCAGCCGGTGCGGCCGTCGTCGGCAAAAGCCACCGCGGTGAGCGTGGCGTGCACGCCGCTTTGGGACTTGGCCCATGAAGCGCCCCCGTCCGTCGAGCGATAAACACCGCCTCGCTCGCCGACGGCTACCAGGGCATCGGGCGCGACGGCGACATCCAGCAAAAGGGTCCGGGGTAGTGACGACGCGCCAAGCACCGCCAACGGGAAGAGAAAAGCGAAGACGTGGGCGGCGCGGAACACCGCGGCGCAAAGCCGATTCGAAAAAGCAAACCGTGCGGCCAAGCCTGCTCGCCTGACCGCACGGTGCGGGACGGAATTCTTAACGCACACCGGCGCGGCGCAGGGCATCGGGGCTGTAGTCCGCCGGCGTGCGCTTGACGCCGAAATCATACATCTTGCCTTCGTTATCCAAGCCGATGGCCAAGTAGCGGCCGGCGAGCAGGTCGGTGTGGACCTCAAGGGTGCTCCAGAAGGTCTGCGCTTCGTAATAGTTGATGCAATGCGCCTCCGACACCCGCCAGAGCTGGCCGCGGGAATCATACTGATCGACGGCAAGAATCTGCCAACTGTCCTCGTCCACGTAGAACGTCCGCCGGCTGTAGATGTGCGAGGTGCCGGACTTGAGCGTGGCGTCCACGACCCACACGCGGTGAAGTTCGTAGCGGGTCAGGTCTTGGTTGATGTGCAGCGGGGTGAGGATGTCGCGATATTTCACGCTGTCGCTGTGCAGCCGGTAGGAGTTGTAGGGCACGATGATCTCCTTTTTGCCGACGAGATTCCAATCGTAGCGGTCGGGCGCGCCGTTGAACATGTCGAACTGGTCGCTGGTGCGCATGCCGTCGGCGGCGGTGCCGGGGTTGTCATAGGCAACATTGGGCGCGCGGCGGACGCGGCGCTGGCCGGCGTTGTAAACCCAGGCCCGGCGGGGCTCCCGCACTTGGTCGAGGGTTTCGTGGGCGATGAGGATGGAACCGGCCAGCCGCGCCGGGGCGATAACGGCCTGCTTGAAATAGATGAGCACGTTGTCGAGATCGGCCGCGGTCACATCCTCCCGGGTGTAGTTGAAGAGGAAGTCGTCCTCAAATTCGACCATCGTGAAACTGCCGCCCCGGGTGGGTGAAGCCTGGCCGATGTAGCGGGCGGCGGCTACGCCGCGGTAGCGGGTGAGGTGGTTCCAGATGACCTCGAGACCGTTCTGGGGGATGGGGAAGGGAATGCCGACGATGGCATTCTCGAACCCGGCGCCGTTGTTCACCAAGCGCGCCGTGGTGGCGTTACGACGGGTGGCTTCGTAAATGCGCTCGGGATTGGAAGCGCTGCGGCGCGTGGGATAAACCGGCATCCGGTAGCTGGACGGATACGCTTTCAGCAATGCGGCGTGGCCGGCGGTCAGGCTAGCCTCATGCTCGCCGAGATTGTCGTGGGTGATGGTGTAGAGCGGTCGGTCGTCCGCGAACGGATCGGGGTGGTGGCTGCCCACGACATAGCCGGCGGGCGGGGTCGTGATGCCACCGTCCCAAGCCGGGATGGTCCCGGCGGCATTGCCGGCGCGCTCAGCCCCAAGGGGGGTGAGATCCTGGCCGAGACGCGCGGCCTCGGATTCCCCGACCTGCGCGCTCAGCGGCAGGCAAAGGATGATGGTGACGAGACTGGGGGTAAGAAAACGTGATTTCATGGGAGAGCAGGGGGGCGATTAGAAGGAGTAGCGAAGGGCGGTGGAGACGAAGTCGCGGTCGCTGAGGAGATTGTAGCGGCCGGCGCCGAAGAAGTTCACGTAGCGCATTTCCAGCGCCCAAGCATTTTGGAAGGTGAACTCGGCGGCGAGGGTGATGCTCTTGCGCCCGGCGATGAAGTTGCCGAGTGGCAGGGGTGTGGTCCCGCCGGCGTCGTGCACAAACGCGATGGACGGCGAGACGTTCACGCCGGCGAAGACATTGCTGTAGTCGAGGCGGGCGGCGATCTGGTAGCCCCAGGAAAAGCTGTCGGCAAAGCGATTTTCCGGCGTGGTGGGCAGGGTGCCGTTGCCGCTGGTGATCATGTTGGCCGTGCTGCCGCTCGTGAAGGTGCCCGGGCCGTCGTAGCGGAGGGTGCTCTTGGAGGGAAGATTGGCCCAGACGCCGCCGACTTCGCCGACCAAGACCAACTGGCTGGCTCCCAGCCGGGGGCCGAAGACTTTCGTCATCGTGGTTTGGGCGGTCCAGACATCATGCCGGCGGTAGCCGGAGATTTCCCGGCCGTATTGACCGAGATAGTTGCCGATTTGGTTGCTGGCGCCGAATTGCGGGGCGAGCGAGGAGAGGGCGGCAAAGAGCAGTTCGACGTCGTCAACCTGCAGGGGGACGTCGTTTTTATACGAGACCTCGCCCTGCCAGGAGATGCCGGTTGCGCCCAGGTCGGTGTTGAAGCTCACGCCGACCATCCCGATGTCCTCGGGGTATTCGATGAAGTAACGGCCGGTCTGGGCCGCGCTGAGCAAGCCGATCTGCCGGGCACCGGCGGCGATGGCCTGGGCACCGGGATAAAACGGCGCAAATGGCGCAAGGCCGGCCGGCAGCGAGCCGACGGGCACATCGGTGAGGGCCGCACCGAGCAACTGCGGCAGCACGACGGCAATGGTGGCGGGCGGGATGCCGGCCCCGACCATGGCCGGGACCAACTGGGCGTTGGCGAGGTTGGTGGCCGTGGCTTGAACCAAGGCCGGGCTGATCGGTCCGGTGGGCGTGCGGGCGCTGATGACCGGGGAACGGCTGTGGTAGCGCGCGAGGTAGAAGCCGTATTCCGTGCCGCTGTCGGCAAGATAGCGGGCGGCCACGCCGAATTGGCTGAAATTGTTACCCTCCCGGTCCCGGTCGCGTGGAATGCCGCCGAGACCGCCGGTCCCGCTCACGCCGGTGCGGTCGGGGATGCCGCCAAAACCGAGCCACACGGTGCTGCCGCCGCGGCTGGCAAAGTCATTGGTCGAGAAATAGGTGCCGGCGGGCTCGAGTTCGTTGCGGCGAAACTCAAGCAGCCAATAGGGTTCAAGGGTGAGCTTGGACGTCACTCCGACGGAAACTTTCAGCATGTTGACCGGCAGAAAGGCCTCCTTAAGTTCGGCGCCGGGCACGCGGAGTTTGGAGAGGTCCACCGGGTTGACGACGTTGATGCCGTTCGGGATGAAAGTGCTCTCGCCGAGGCTCAGCACTTGGCGGCCGACGCGGACATCCACGGGCATGCCGCCGATGTCGAAGTAGCCGGAAGCATAGAGATCGAGCAGCTCACGACCGCGATCGACGCGGTCCTTTGCCTGGTCGCTCAGGCCCGTGCGCTTCGTCTCATTGGCGATGAGGTCCACGAAATAGTAACCGCGCACGAAGAGGCCAAGGTTCTCCCGGGAAAGCTGCAGGTCATGCGAGACCTTCAGCAGGTGGGAGGCCCAGCCCTTTTCGTAGTTCAAGTTGCCGTCGTCGGTGTTGACCGAGTTCTGGGTGCCGCCGTTGGTGCGGCCGATGAAGTCGCGATCAGGGTCGCCCAAGCGATAGAGCGCACCCACCGAGACGGTGGTGTCAAAGCTGCCCTTCACGTCACCGGAACTGAAAGTGTATCCGGGCAGAAGCACAGGAGCTGCGGTGAGCAGGCTGAGAAAGGCCGCCACAAAAGGACGGCGCAGACAGGGGGATGATTTGCTGTTGGACATGGGGGTTGGTGGTGAATCCTAGAGCGAAAAACCTCCCGGAGGGGAGGTTTGGTCGGGGATGAGGGGTGGGGTTAAGGGTAACTGGCCTATCCGTGAGTCTGCCGGCTATGAAAGGAATCGGCCCTTGTGCAGCAAGTCATAAAGCAGGCCGGCCGGCGAACGCGGTCCATACGAAGGATTGCACTTACGGCTTTGACGCGGCGGGCAATTGCGTAGATTGCGCGTTCCATCCATGCAGGCTGCGACCCATATCCATGTCAAAGGTGCCCGGGAGCACAACCTGCGGAACCTGGAGCTGCGCATCCCGCGCGGGCGATTGACGGTCATCACCGGACCCAGCGGTTCGGGCAAATCATCGCTGGCCTTCGACACCATCTATGCCGAGGGCTATCGCAAATACATGGAGTCGCTCTCCACGCAGGCGCGGGCGGCGTTGGATCAACTGAAACGGCCGGACGTCGATTTTATCCACGGATTGTCGCCGGTTCTCGCCATCGAGCAGCGCACCGGTGCGGGCGGCCCGCGCAGCACGATCGCGACGGCGACCGAGATTGCGGACTATGCGCAGCTCCTCTGGGCACTGGCGGGGGAGCAACGCTGCCCGAAGGACGGCGGGCGGGTTGTCCGCCGCTCGCTTGACGACAACGTGCAGCATGTGCTGACGGGCTGCGCCGGCGAGCGGGTGATGGTGCTGGCGCCGTGCCTGCGGGCCAAGCCCAGCGTCCTGCGCGAGGAACTGCCGCGGCTGCGCCAACGGGGTTTCCAACGCGTGCGGCTGGACGGCGAGATCAAAAACCTCGACGAGCCCGGCCTGGTGCCACCGGGGACCAAGGAAATCACGGTCGATCTCGTGGTGGACCGGCTGATGGCGACCGCCGAGCAACGCTCCCGGCTGGCCGATTCGCTGGAACTTGCCTTCCGCGAGGGCAAGGACCGGGCGGTGATCCTCGCGCAGAAAACCGCCGATGCCCCGTGGCGCGAACTGCCCCTGAGCCAGCATCTCGCCTGCGAAGGGTGCGGGGATGTTTTCGAGAAACTCACCCCGCGGCACTTCTCGTTTAATCACAGCGACGGTGCCTGTCCGACCTGCGGCGGGCTGGGGCGGCAGATGCGTTTCGTGCCGGAACTGCTTGTGCCCGATCCGGCCAAAAGCGTGCGCGAGGGCGCACTCAAACCCTGGCGCATCGGCGGGAAAAATCTCATCATCAAGCACAACGCGCTGCTCAAGCAGCTCGCCGAGCAACTGCCCTTTGACCCCGACACCCCGTGGCAGGAATTGCCGCCCGCGACCCGCGAGGCGATTCTGCACGGGGCGAGCAAGCGGCAGTTTGCCTTCAAGCTGCGCCGCATGCGCGAACCGCGCACGCTGCCCTTCGCCGGCGTGATCGCCGACTTGGAGGAAAGTTTCCGCGAGACGGACAGCGAAGGCTTCCGGGCGCGGCTCATGACGTTCATGATCAGCGGGGCCTGCACCGAGTGTCACGGTGCGCGCCTGAACGTCCGCAGTGGCGCCGTGCGGGTGGGCGGACTCACCTTCCCGGAGTTTTTGGCGCTGGATGTGGGGGCGGCGCACGCGGTGGCACGGGCGTGGGTCGCCGACCATGCGGACAGCGCGGCGTTGGCCGAGGTCGTTTCGGGTATTGAGCAGCGGCTGCATTTTCTTCTCCAAACCGGGCTGGCTTACCTGACGCTGGACCGCGACTACGCCACGCTTTCGGGCGGCGAGGCGCAGCGCGTGCGGCTGGCCACGCAACTCGGCATGGGACTGATGGGTGTAATCTACGTGCTCGACGAACCCAGCATCGGCCTGCATCCGGCGGACAATGAACGCCTGCTGGCCCAGTTGCGGGAGCTGCGTGACCGCGGCAACACCGTGATCGTCGTCGAACACGATGAGGACACGCTTCGCATCGCCGACGAATTGATCGAAATGGGACCCGAGGCGGGGACCGAGGGCGGGCAGGTGCTCTTCCAAGGCACGCCGGCGGCCTGTGCGGCGTTGCCGGCCAAGCTGTCCCGCACCGGCCCCTACTTGGCGCGCAAACTTCGCGTCACGCGGGAGGCGGCAGCCAAGACTCCCGACGGGGCGTGGTTGGCCGTGCGCGAAGCCCGCGAACACAACCTGCGCGGCATCGACGCAAAATTCCCCATCGGCTTGCTGACCTGTGTCACCGGTGTCTCGGGCTCGGGTAAAAGCACGCTGGTAAACGACATCCTTGCGGCCGCGGCGGCGCGAAAGCTCAACGGCGCCAAATCCATCCCCGGCAAGCACCGGCACATCGAGAACCTCGAGTTCTTCGAAAAACTCGTGCTCGTTGACCAAGAGCCGATCGGCCGCAGCCCGCGTTCCAACCCCGCAACCTTTACCGGTCTGCTCGACCTCCTGCGCGATCTCTACGCCCAGGTGCCGCTGGCCAAGGTGCGCGGCTACAAGGCCAGCCGGTTTTCCTTCAATGTCCGGGGCGGGCGCTGCGAGCGCTGCCAGGGCGACGGTGTCATCAAACTCGACATGCAGTTCATGGCCGACGCGTATGCGCCGTGCCCGAGCTGCGCAGGCCGGCGTTTCAACCGCGAGACGTTGGAAATCCTCTTCCACGGCCGCTCCATTGCCGACGTGCTCGATCTCACCGTGCGCGAGGCCATCACGCTGTTCCGCAACATCCCGCGGGTTCTGGACAAGCTGGCGACGCTCGACACCGTGGGTCTCGGCTACCTCAAGCTCGGCCAGCCCGCGCCCACGCTCTCCGGCGGCGAGGCCCAGCGGTTGAAGCTTTCACTCGAGCTGAGCAAGCGCCAGCAGGGGCAGACCCTTTACATTCTCGACGAGCCCACGACCGGCCTGCACTGGACCGACATCCAGCGGCTCATGGACCTGCTGTTCAAGCTGCGCGATGCGGGCAACACGATCATCATCATCGAGCACAATCTCGACGTGATCAACCTGGCGGACTGGCTGCTGGACTTGGGACCCGGCGGTGGCAAGGACGGCGGTGAATTGATTTTCGCCGGCCCGCGCCACGGGATTGAAAAGGAACCGCGCTCGCTCACCGGACGTGCGTTGGCCGGGTGGAGCCGGAGTGCGCCGGCGATTTCTGCAACTTGAGCACGGGCGGAGTGTTTTGAAGGCAACCCGGGACGCTGTGTCCCGCAAATCCTCAAAACCCTCCCTCCCAAGAAATCCTTGTTTCAACCGAGTCTGTTCGCCGCCGCGCTCGCCCTGGGCGCGCCGGCCCTCACCCACGCCGGCACCGATGCCGTTGATTTTGGCTCCTTCCCCTCCGCTGCCGGCTGCGAGTATGTGGAAATAAACTTGCGGGGCGGACTCATCCGGTTCGCAGCCAAACTCGCGGCGACGCAAGAGCCGGAAGCGGCGGAATTGCTGCGCAATATCAAGCACGTGCGGGTCAACGTCGTGGGCATGGGCCAATCCAACCGCGATGCCACCTTGGCGCGTGTCACCGGCATCCGGGCCGATCTCGAAAAACGCGGATGGGAAAAGATCGTGACGGTCCAGGAGTCCGGCGCCGAGGGCGATGATGTCGCCATTTACCTGAAGTCGAAGGACGAGGACAGCATCGAAGGCTTGGTCGTCACCGTCATCGAGAAGCGCGGCAAGGTCGTGCTCGTCAATGTGGTCGGTCACATTGAGGCCGGGCAGATCGCGAAGTTGGGCGAGAAGCTCAACGTCGAGCCGCTGCGCAAAATCAAAGTGAGCGCCCAGCCGGGTGTTTGAAATTTTCCCGCCGTCCACGATCATGAACACACTGGCTCCTCCGCTCATCCGTCGCCGTCGCATCTGGCCTTGGGTCTTGGGGGCGGTCATCATCGCCCCGGTGGTGATGTTGTCCGCCGCGGCCTACAGTTTCGTGGGGCTCGATTCCGAGACCGCGAGCCTGCGCCGGCAGCTCATGCAGGCCACCGGCGCCGAGTGGGACACGAAGGTGCAGCTCAGCCTCGGCCGGGTCTCGTTTGCCACCCTGCGTGGAGCCCTTTCATTTTCCACGAAGGAAGAAATTGCCGAGGCCCGGCTGGCCTTGAAAGGCATCAAGCGGGCCAGCGTCGGAGTCTATGAGTTGCGCGGTGCGGCCAAGGAGTGGTCGCAGGCCGAGTTGATGCATGCTGCCGATGCCGTCATGCAGCGCCACGGCTGGGACCGGGTCGTCGGGGTGATGGACGGCGGAGAAACGGTGATGATCTATGTGCCGGCGAAGACGACGGAGCCGCGCGAGGTGTGCGTTGCCGTGATCAGCAAGCGCGAGTTGGTGGTGGTTTCCGCAGGTCTGGATCCCGAGGCGCTGGTGCAACTGGCCAAACGGCATACCACCCGCACCTCCCACGCGATGTTTGCGGCGCTCGGCCGGTGACCGATCAGCAGCGGCAGAATCCGGCGGTTTGCCCAACCATGGGTTGTCAGACCGCGGAGAGTTGTTAGCTGGGACTGGTGCCGCGATTGCCAGTCATTGTTCACCTTGATGCCGACGCCTTTTTCGTCTCCTGCGAGCAGGCGTTGCGGCCGGAGTTGCGCGGGACCAAATGCGCGGTCGGCGGCCGCGAGCGCGGTATCATTTCCTCCGCCAGCTATGAAGCCCGGGCCTGCGGGGTTTATACGCCGATGCCCACGGCGCGGGCGCTCAAGGTCTGTCCCGACCTTTATCTCATTCCGCACACGCCCGGGCTCTACGGGAAAATGTCGCGGCAGATGTTCGACCTTTGCGAACAACTCACCCCGATCGTGCAGCGCAACTCGATTGACGAAGGTTATCTCGATCTCGGGCCCTGCGGCTTTGAATCCGCGGCCGAAGTCGAGCTGGCGGTGCGGAAGTTGCAAAAGCGCCTGTGGGATGAGTTGCGGATTCCCGTTTCGATGGGCGTGGCGGCAAACCGGCTGGTCGCGCAGATTGCCTCAAAGCTGCGGAAGCCCGGCGGTTTTGTGGTGGTTGCTCCCGGCGCGGAGGCGGCGTTCCTCGCGCCGCTGTCGGTCGGGAAGCTACCCGGCGTTGGCACGAAGACCGAGGCGTCGCTGGCGGCGCGAGGCTTGAAATATGTCGGCGATGTGCTCCAGCGCGGCGAAAGCGAACTGGCCGCGATCTTTGGCCGGGACTGGCGGTCATTCGTGGCGATGGCACGGGGGGAGGATGACCGTCCGGTCGAGACCGAGCACGAAGACGCCAAAAGCTATTCGCAGCAGGAAACCTTTGCCGCGGACATCGGGGATTTTGCCACCATTGAACGGGTGGCCAAGCGCATGATCGACGAACTCCTGCCGAAGATCCGGCAGGATCGCAAACGAGTCAGCACGATGACGGTGAAGGTGAGGTATCCGGATTTTCAGCAGGCCTCCCACGCGCAAACGCTGGCTGCGGCCACGGATTTGGAGGCTGCCTTTTACCCGCTGGCGGCCCCTTTGCTCAAGGCGGCGTGGACCCAGCGCCGGCCGCTGCGGTTGGTCAGCGTCCGATTTTCCGGTGTGACTGATGCCGCGGTCCAGTTGGAGATGTTTGCCGAGGGCGATGAAAAGCGCCGCCGCTTGGCCGCCGTGCTCGACAAGCTGAATGCCGGCGGACGTGAAGCTGTCGTCCGGCCCGGCCACCAGCTTGCCAAGCCGAAGCCTCCGGCCTAGCGTCCGCCACACATGCCGATCTACGAATACTACTGTCCCGTGCATCACACGGTTTATCAGTTTTATGCCAAGACCCTGGCCCAAGGCCGCACCGTCCCGCGGTGTCCCGCGGACCCGGCGCACGTTTTGGTCAAGCTGCTCTCAAATTTCGCCGTCACCTCCGGGGGTTCGCGCGAGGAACCGGCGGCCGCGGGCGGGGGTGAAAGTGCGGATGATCCGCGCATGGAAGCGGCCTTGGGCACCATGGAGCGGGAGTTCGCGAACGTGGATGAAAACGATCCCCGCGCAATGGCCCGGATGATGCGCCGGATGGCCGAGCTTTCCGGCGAGAAAATCGACGGCGAGATGGAGGAGGTGGTGCGCAAGCTGGAGGAAGGGGCGGACCCGGATTCGCTGGAGGAGCAACTGGGCGGTGAGGCCCCGTGCAGCATGGAGGATCCGGACGCCGGGTCCCCGGGGGCAGGGAAAGTCAACGAGGCGCGGCATCGCTTCCGGGCGCGCCGGTTGCCGCCGCGGCGCGATCCCAAGCTTTACGATTACGCGACGTGAGCACCGCCGAAATTCTCGTCCGCAGCGAAGCCGGCCGGCGTGCGGTGCTGGCGCAAACAGAGCTCCTGCATCGCGAGCTGGGCCGGGCGCCGAGCAGTTGGAAAGGCGACGGCACGCGGGTGACGACGGCGGACGTGGCGATCTCGGAGAATATATTTCGCGAGCTGGGCGCGCTGTTTCCCGACGACCAGTTTTTCAGCGAGGAGCTGACACACGAAGGCGAACCGCTGGCCGTGACGGCGCGTTTCTCGTGGGTGTTGGATCCCATCGATGGCACCAACAACTTTGCGCTCGGCATCCCGCATTGTGCGATCGGGCTGGCGCTGCTGGAAAACGGGCGGCCGGTGTTTGGCGCCGTTTATGATCTGGCGGGACGGCAGTTGATCCATGGCGGCCCGGGGCAGGGAGTTTTTTGCGGCGAACGCCCGGCGGCCATGCGCGGCGAAAAGCTGACTACGCAGAGCATGATTGGTTTTCACAGCCCTTACGACAAACGTTACGCCCCCCATGCTGCGCTGCTGGCGGGCAACTACAAGCTCCGCGGGCTGGGCAGCAGCACGCTGCATCTCGCCTACGTCGCCGCGGGGCTGATTGACGCCGTGGTGGACCACAACGTGAAAGTGTGGGACATCGCCGCCGCGGTTCCGCTCGTGTTGGCGGCAGGCGGTGAGGTGTGTTTCCTGACGGAGGCGCCGTTCCCGCTGCGGCAATTTGACCTGAGAATGGGCCGTATCTTTTACGTGGCGGGCAGTTCCGCCGCCTGCCGGCAGTTGCGCGGCTTGCTGGAAACGTAAGCGGGGCGGGGGACCTCAGACGAGGTATTCCTTGCCTGGGGTGGGATCGATGATCTTGGCGTTGGGCAGGGCCAGCGAAAGTTCCCGTGTGAACCAATCGCGGGCCGGCTGGTCCCCGTGCGTCAGGACAATGCTTCGCGGCGCGGCTTGGATGGCGAATTCGAGCAAATCTTCGCGGTCGGCGTGACCGCTGAGCTCAAAACGCTCTACGCGGGCCTTGATCTTGGTCTTCACGTTGGCCTTCGTGAAGAGGAAGGTGTCGCCGGGCTTGGCCGCGAGCAGTTCACCGCCCGGGGTCTCGGGGTCGCAATAACCCACAAAACCGATGGTGTTGCGGGCGTGCCCGAGCATGCCGGCGGCCACACCGTAGCTGGGTGTATTTTCCACCATCATGCCGGAGCCGAGGACATAGAGCCCGGCCTGTGGCGGCGGCTCGCCGGGCGTGAATTTGCGCGGCATCGGGCGGATCTTGAGATCCTTGATCACATGGCGCGTGAACTGGATATGCTTGGTTTTGCGGCTGATCTCGTCGAAGTAATCGCACAGATCCATGCCGAGGCCGGAGGCGTAGATGGGGCAGTCCACGAGCTTCCCGAATTTGCGGGCATCGTGCAGGATGGTAAGCAGCTCCTGCATGCGGCCCAGGGCAAAGACCGGGATAAGGAAGGAGCCCTCGCGCTGGATGGTGTCGTTGATGGAGGTGACCAACCGCTCCATTTCGGTGGCGCGGGTATGGCTGGTGCGGCGCTCGGTGTTGCCGCGCGTGGTCTCCATGATGAGCGTGTCGAAATGTCCGGCAGGGAACTTCGCCCCGGGCAGGATGCGCTGGTCCTCGAACAGGACATCGCCGGTGAGAAAGATCTGCCGGTGCTTGTGCCGAAGCTCCACGCCCGCGGCCCCGGCGATGTGCCCGGCCGGATGAAAGATGATTTCAACCTCGTCCTTCCGTCCGCGGAATTTTTTGGCGTGGCGGAAGGGCAGCCCGGTGAGGCGGCCCGCGATGCGGTCCACTTCGTCATGCGTGAACAAGGGCATGTCCGGGGCGTCGCCCTCGGCTTTCTGCCGCATCATCACGCTGGCGGAGTTATGCAGCATGCGCTCGATCAACATCCGGCTGGAGGTGGTCATGATGACCGGAGTATTCGGATGATCCCGCATGGCCAGCGGCAGGCTGCCGATATGGTCGAGGTGGCAGTGCGTGATAATTATCAGATCGAGGGCCGTCCCGCGCAGCGGGGCGAGGTTGGGCGTAGCCTCCCGGCCGTCGAGCTTGGGGTTCATGCCGCAATCCACGAGGATCGACAGGTCGCCAAGGCGCAAAAAATGGGAATTGGCGCCGATGCCGCCGGTCCGGTTCAAATCAATCAGTTTCATCTATCCGGGCATACCGAGCGCATGTGGCCGCGAACGGAAGCTCATTTTTCATCCTCGCGCGGGATCGTCAGCGCAAAGGCCGGCAGGTGCACATGGATTTTGGCCCCGTGCTCGTCTTTGCCGTGGAAGCAGCCGCGGACGGTGGCATCCTTGCCGGTCACATGGTAGCTGTTGTAGGAAAACTCCTCGCCGGGGGCGAGGCGCGGCGTTTCCCCGACGATTTTGTCGCCTTCGACCACGAGCTGCTCGCCGTCGCCGTGGGCGATGATCCACTTCCGGCCCAGCAGGGTGACGGTGTGGTCGGACCCGTTGCGGATCGTGATGAAATAGACGAAGGCGTGGGGCTTGTCTGCGGGCAGACTGCTGCCCCCATGGTGGTAGCAAAGTTTGTCGAGCCGGGCGGTCAGCCCGGGTAATTCGGTCGAACAGGTCACGCTGCACATTGAGCCGAGAACATACGTTTCGGCAAGTCGGCTGACAAAAGACGGTTTCGGACTTGCTGAGCCTTCCCGGCGCGAGCAAAAACGCGCGGCATATGACAAGATTCGCGCTGCTCTCGGTCAGTGACAAAACCGGCCTGGTGGAGTTTGCCACCGCCTTGGTGCGCCAGCACGGCTACACGCTGCTTTCGACCGGCGGCACGGCCCGGCTGCTCGCCGAAAAGGGCCTGCCCGTCACCGAGGTCAGCCAGCACACGGGTTTTCCCGAGATGATGGAGGGGCGCGTCAAGACCCTGCATCCGAAGATCCACGGCGGATTGCTCTGCCGGCGGGACAAGCCGGACCATCTGGCCGCCGCGCAGCAGCACGGCATCGACCTGATCGATCTCGTTGTGGTGAACCTTTACCCGTTTGAGCAGACCGTGGCGAAGCCGCACGTCGAGTTTGAGGAGGCGATCGAGAACATCGACATCGGCGGCCCCTCCATGCTGCGCAGCGCGGCGAAGAATCACGAGAGCGTGACGGTGGTGTGCGATCCGAGTGATTACAGCGCGGTGCTGGCCGCCATGGCGAACCCGGCTGAGCTCGGCGCGCTGCGGCGCAAACTTGCGCTCAAGGTTTTCCAGCGCACGGGCAGCTACGACACGGCCATCGCGGCCTACTTGGAGAAGCAGATGGAGGCGCCCGATCTCGCGGCGCTCAGCGGATTTCCCGAAAAGATCTCCCTTAGCTACAAGAAAGCCCAGGTGCTGCGCTACGGCGAAAATCCACATCAACAGGCCGCGCTCTACGGCACGTTTCACGAGCATTTTGAGCAACTGCAGGGCAAGGAACTTTCGTTCAACAACATCCTCGATATCACCTCGGCGACCTACCTGATCGGCGAGTTCGAAAAGCCTACCGTGGCCATCCTTAAGCACACGAATCCCTGCGGCGTGGCCAGCGCCGACACCTTGGAGGCGGCTTGGGAAAAGGCCTACGCGACCGACCGTCAGGCGCCTTTTGGAGGCATCATCATCGTCAACCACACCCTGGGCGAGGGTTTGGCGCGGACCATTGCCGAGATTTTCACCGAGGTCATCATTGCCCCGCGTTTCACCGATGAGGCGCGGGCCGTTTTCGCGAAAAAGAAAAACCTTCGCCTGATGGTGGCAAAGAGTGGCATCGGGGCGGACTCATTGCAGGAAATCCGCTCGGTGATCGGCGGCGTGTTGGTGCAGGATCGCAACAAAACTCTCGGCAACCGGGCTGACTTCAAGGTCGTGACCAAGCGTCAGCCGACGCCGGAGGAGTGGGATGCGATGCTGTTTGGCTGGAAGGTGTGCAAGCACGTCAAATCGAACGCCATCGTCTATGTGCGCGGTGAACAGACGCTCGGCCTCGGCGCCGGGCAGATGGCGCGGGTGGACAGCTCCCGCATCGCCGTGTGGAAAGCGGGCGAAGCCGGACTCGAGCTCAAGGGCTCGGTGGTCGCGAGCGAGGCGCTTTTCCCGTTTGCCGACGGCTTGATCGCGGCGGCACAGGCCGGCGCGACTTGCGCCATCCAGCCGGGCGGCTCGGTGCGCGACAATGAGGTCATCCAAGCAGCCGACGAGCGGGGGATGGCGATGGTTTTCACCGGCATCCGACATTTCAAACACTGAGGTCTCGCCATGGAAACCGGCAGCCGTGCGCTTGTTCTTGGCGACAGCCGGCAAGCCGCTAAGGTGGGTGCATGAAACAAGCCATTGCCGGTATTTTGCTGGGTGCCGCGCTGTTCCTTGCGGGATGCTATACGGTGCCGGAAACGGGTCGCACCTCCTTCATGCTGCCGGTGGACGATGTGGCGCAGGGCGCCGCGGCTTTTGCCGAACTCAAGGCAAAGGGGCCGATATCGCATGATCCCGAGGCCAATGCGCGCGTGCGGCGCATCGGCAACCGCATCGCCGGCGCGGTGGGTGATGCACTGCCGGGCGCGGCGTGGGAGTTTGTCGTTTTCGACGAGGACGCTACCATCAATGCGTTTGCGCTGCCCGGCGGGAAGGTGGGCATTTATACCGGATTGATCAAACTGGTGTCGTCGGACGACGAGCTGGCGGCGGTGATCGGTCACGAAATTGCCCACGTGACGGCGCGCCATGGCGCGGAGCGGATGTCGCAGGGAATTTTGGCCGCGGCGGGCGGCGTGGTGCTCGATGCCAGCACCAAAAATTCCAACAACAAGGAACTGCTCATGGCGAGCTACGGGCTCCTGGCCGGAGGCGGCATGCTGGCGTTTTCCCGGGCGCATGAAAGCGAGGCCGATTACATCGGCATCCGTTACGCGGCCAAGGCCGGCTATGATCCGCGCGCGGCGATCTCCTTTTGGCAAAAAATGGCGGAGGTCAGCAAGGGGGCACGGATGCCGGCGTTCCTTTCGACGCATCCGTCGCATGACCGGCGCATCGCCGACCTGCAAAAGTGGATGCCCGAGGTCGTGCCGATCTATGAGGCCAACCGCCGGCCTTGAGCCGGGCAGGGAAACAGGCCCGCTGCGCTGCCGACGGGCGGCTGCTAATACTTGCCTTTTCCGATGGCCGCGGGGCCGAATCCTTGCCACGGTGCGGACATGTTCGACCCCGTAGCCAAACTCAAAGAATACGTCAGCCATCCCAGTGTTTCCGCCGATCCTGCCTTCGCCGAAGGCATGAAGGGCGCCCGCGAGCTTGCAGGCGGCCTGCTCCGGGAAATCGGGTTTGCCGTGGACTATGTGCCGACCGCCGGGCATCCCGTGATCGTGGCCAAGCGCACCGGTGACCCGTCCTGGCCGCATGTGATTATCTACGGGCACTACGACGTGCAGCCGCCGGACCCTTTGGAGCTGTGGACGACGCCTCCGTTTGAACCGGTCGAGCGCGCCGGCCGGCTTTATGGCCGCGGCACGGCCGACAACAAGGGGCCCTTGATGGCCCACATCGCGGGCGTGGGGCGGTTGCTGGAGAGCGATCCGCAGATCCCGCTGCGGATCACCTTTGTGATCGAGGGCGAGGAGGAGATCGGCAGCAAGCACTTCAAGGATTTTCTCCGCGACCACAAAGACCGGCTCGCCGGCGCGGATTTTGTGTTTTTGTCCGACACCGGCATTCCCAATCCGGATCAAATGGTCATCACCGTCGGGCTGCGCGGGATGGTCTGTTTCGAAATTGAGTTGAGCAACGCGCGCACGGATCTGCACTCGGGCATGAACGGCGGCGTGCTCCTCAATCCCATCCAGGGATTGGCGGAACTCTGCGCCTCGCTGCATACGCCGGACGGCCGCGTCAATATCCCCGGATTTTATGCGGACGTGAAGGAAGTGGAGCCGTGGGAGCGTGAGCAGCTCGTGAAGCTCGGCCTGAAAGAAAAGGACTACGCGGAGTTTCTGGGCATCGAGCGCTTTCACACGCCGCCGGGCTACACGCCCTTTGAGGCGATCCGGTTTCTGCCGACGCTGGAATTCAACGGCTTTGGCGGCGGCTACCAAGGGGAGGGCACCAAGACGGTCATCCCCAGCAAGGCCCGCGTGAAGATCAGTTGCCGGCTGGTTCCGAACCAGACACCGGAGCGAATGAAGGAAGTGATTTTCAAGGCCATCCGGGAACGAGCGCCCAAAGGTTTGAAACTGAAGATCACCGACCAGCACGACGCCATGCCCTACGTGGTCGTGCCGCCGGACCGCAGCAACACGCCGCCGGATCAGTCTCCGGTGCTGGCGCGGGCCTTCCGCGCCACGCATCAGGCCGCGACGGAAATCTGGGGCCGCGAGCCGCTCTACCTGCGCGAAGGCGGCAGCGTGGGGCTGATTGCCGACTTGAAGAAGGAGCTGAACCTCGACGCCATCATGCTCGGGCTGTTTCTGCCGCAGGACAACCTGCATGCGCCGGATGAGAGCTTCGACCTAGCGGTGATGCACAAAGGCATCGAGACCGTGCAGCGGATCCTGCACCGCGTGGCCCGTGGTTAAGGCGGCTCAAGCGGACGCAAAAAAGCCCCGGAGAGCATCTCCGGGGCTTTTTTGCTGAAATACGGCAGCAGTTTACTGCTTGAGGACGACAACTTCGGCCCGGCGGTCTTTGCCGGCTTGGGTGTCGTCGGCGTTTTTCACGGCTTCGAGACTGCCCTTCGAGAGGGTCTCGATCTTGCCGGTGGCCACGCCGAGCGTGATGAGATACTGTTTGGCGGCGTTGGCGCGACGGTCGCCGAGGCCAAGATTGTATTCCGCCGTGCCGCGCCAGTCGCAATGGCCTTCGAGGAGGATGCGGTGCTGCGGATTCTCGCGCAGATACTGGGCTGCGGCGTCGAGCTTGGAGCGCTCGCTGGCCTTGATGTCGGACTTGTCGAAATCGAAATAGACGGGCTGGAGCAGACCGCGGATGGTGAAGCCGTCATCGATCACACCGTCGCCACGCAACTGCAGGCCGGAACCGAATTCGGTCATCGTGCCGATGTCCTGCGGCATCAGATTGCCGCCGGTTTGCGGGCCGAGGAGGGTCGAGCTGGGGTCGGGCCTTTGGGGCTTTTTGGTGCAGCCGGTGAGCAACACGGCGGCGGTAACGATAAGGAACAGGAATTTCCGGGAAACGTGATTCATGGAGAAAGGCGAAGGTGACGCTGATTCGTATTGGTTCAGGTTGCCGGGCACGGCAAGGAATTACTAAAGGGTTTTCTTCGGCTCGATCAGCCCGATCTCCAGCGCATAGCGGGTCAGGCTCGCCACATCGTGGAGGTTGAGCTTGCGCATGAGGTTGGTGCGGTGGTTGTCCACGGTCTTGATGCTGATGCCCAGTTTGGCGGCGATTTCCTTGGTGCTGTGGCTTTCTGCGACCAGCTGGAGGATTTCGCGTTCCCGATCGGTCAAAAAATCCGCCGCGCTGCTGGCGGCGGGATTGGCCACGACATTGCGGAGGAGGGAGGCCACCGCGGGCCCGAAATAGGTGCCACCGTTGGCGACGGTCTCCAGGCCCTTTTTGAATTCGAACAGACCGGCGGTTTTTTCCACGAAACCATGGGCACCGGCTTCCAGCATTTCCCGGACCAGCACGGGGTTTTCGTGGCCGGAAAAGACCAGCACACGCACAGTGGGATGCTTTTTGACCAGCCGGCGGAGGATGTCCACGCCGTTAAGCCCGGGAAGCTTGGCATCGAGGACGATCACGTCGGGCTTGATATCGAGGCAGAGGGCGAGGGCTTCCTGGCCGTCACCGCTCTCGCCGACGAGCTGATAGTTCGCGTCCAGCCGGAGGATCTCGACCAACATCTCTCTGATGGCGGTTTGGTCTTCGATGATGACGAGCCGTTTCATGCTGACGGAATTGATTGTAAATTGGTGGGTTGGCCGGGATTCGAACCCGGAACCAACGACTTAAAAGGACGCTGCTCTACCATTGAGCTACCAACCCTACTGACTGGAAAAAGCGTGAGGAAGATTTGTAAGCCGAGATTGGCAAGTAATTTCTCCAACGTAAAGCCGGGGATTCGTTGACCGCGTTCACGGCGGTGCCACTATCCGGCAAACCGGCAAAATCTTGGGAACAATTCAAAAATACACCAATCAGAGCGAGGCAGAACGTATGTCCTCCAAAGCTCAAGAAGTTGCCCTCGACCGCATGCTCGTGGATCGCTTCAAAAATGGCGATCAAGCGGCCTTTGACGAAATGGTGAGCCGCTACTGGGACCGCATCTACTCCATGGTAAACCAATTGCTGCGCAACACCCAAGATGCGGAAGAGGTTACCCAGGATGCGTTTATCCGGGCACACCGAGGCTTGGCGAATTTCCGGGGTGAGTCCGCTTTCTCGACCTGGCTTTACCAGATCGCGACGAATCTCGCCCGCAACCGCTACTGGTATTGGTGGCGGCGCAAGCGCGACCAGACCATCTCCTTTGACCAGCCGGTCGGCTCGGACAACGAGACCACCTTGGCCGAAATTATCCCGGCGGAACTGGAAACTCCGGACGACATCACCGTCACGCAGGAATTTGTGGACAAGATCGCCGAGGGCATGGCCAAGCTCAGCGCCAAGCACCGCGAAATCCTCACGCTGCGCAACATCAAGAACCTCTCCTACGAGGAGATCGCGACCATTCTGAACTTGTCCGTTGGCACGGTGAAAAGCCGCATCGCCCGGGCGCGGGAAAGCCTGCGGGCCAAATTGGGAGACGATTTTAAATGAAAGACACCAAATTCACCGAGCTGCTCAATCTGTATCTGGACCATCAGATCACGCCGGAAGAGACCGCGTTGCTGGAGGCTGAGATTCAGCGCAACCCCGCCCGCCGCGCGGTCTATCGCCAATACTGTCGCATGCACAAGGCCTGCTCGCAGGTTGCCTCCCATTTTCAGGAAAATGCACCGGCCCGGCGTCCGGTCAGGCCGGCGGCCCGCCCGCGCCGCACCGCCGCGGTGTTTTATGCCACCGGTCTCATGGCCGCCGCGGCCTGTGTCGCCGTGGTATTGGTCAATTTGCCGGGAGGCGGAGAATCCTCCCCGGCCGAGAGTTATGCCGCCGTAGCTGCGGCCGCTCCGGACGAGGCGGTTGCCGTGGCACCGCCGCAGCAGCCGGTTATGCCGGCGCTGGCCCCGCGCACCGCCGAGCTGCACACGGTTTTCAGCACGCGTGCTTTGGCCCAGTTGGGCGAAGATTCCGTGCCGGAGGCCATGTTTGCCGCCGGTCGGGAGCGGTTCGATTGGATGAACCAGCTGCAGCTTATCCCGCTGCAGGCCGAGCCGCTGATTTTCGAGTCCGGCCCGACGCTGACTCCCGATACCCGCACCTTCCGCAGCCAACGGCCATATTACGGCACGGCGGAGATGACGGCCTTTCAGTTTCAGCGCTGAAGTCAGTTCAGCGCTTTTTTGATCAGGGCCTCGGTCGAGGCCTGGGCGCCAAGGGCGAGTGCCGCGCGGCGCACCGCCGTGTCGGCATCGGCCCCTTTGTAACCCAGTGCCGTTAGCGCCAGCACGGCGTCGCGATGCCGGCTGCCATCGGCCGATTCCGCGGGCGCGCCCCCGGATGCTGCGGCCGCCGGGGCCGTCCCGTTGCCCCCCAGCTTTCCCTTCAGCTCAACGACGAGGCGCTCGGCGGTCTTCTTACCGATGCCCGGGGATTTGGCGAGGAGTCCGACGTCGCCGGCTCGGATGGAGTTTTCAAGCACCGGCAGCGACAGCTTGCTCATGATGGTCAGCGCACTCTTCGGGCCGATGCCGGTGACGTGCTCGATCATGAGGCGGAAAAAATCCCGCTCTTCCGGCGTCGCAAAGCCGTAAAGGGTCTGGGCATCCTCCCGGTAGATAACGTGCGTGTGCAGCTTCACGTTGGCACCGGGGGCGGGCAACTTCTCGGCCGTTGTCACCGGGATGTGGACCTCGTAGCCGAAGCCATTGAGCTCGACAACGGCCCGGAGCGGGGTGGCGTCGGCGAGCGTGCCTTGGATGGAAGTGATCATGGGCGGGCTCAGCCCTTCAGGCCCAAGACATCCTGCATGTCATACAAGCCCGCCGGCCGGCCGGTGACCCATTGGGCGGCGCGGAGAGCGCCGCGGGCGAAGATCCCGCGGTCGCTGGCCTTGTGCGTGAGTTCCAGGCGTTCGCCGGCGGCGGCATACATGACAGTGTGGTCACCCACGACATCGCCGCCGCGCAGGGCGTGCATGCCGACCTCAGTGGAGGTGCGTTCGCCGGTTATGCCTTCACGGCCGTGGCGGAGGGCGCCGGTGCCCAGTTTCCGCTCTTCGAGGATGATTTCGAGCAGCCGCGCGGCTGTCCCGCTGGGCGCGTCCTTTTTGAAGCGATGATGCATCTCGACGACTTCGACGTCGTAATCGGTGCTCAGCACCTGCGTGGCCTTCTGGGTCAGCCAGAACAGCAGGTTGACGCCGACGGAATAGTTGCCTGCCCAGACGCAGGGAATGCGGGCTGCGAGATCGCGGAGCCGCTGCTTTTCCTCGGGTGCGTGGCCGGTGGTGCCGATGACCAACGGTTTGCCGAGGGCGACGGCCTGCTGCAGGACTGTGGCCGTGGTCGTATGAAAGCTGAAATCGATGATGACATCGCCCTGCTTCAGGCCGGCGGCGAGATCGTCTCCGACGTCGAGGGATGCGGCCACCTCCATGCCGAATTCGGCGGCGCAGGCGGCGAGGGTTTGCCCCATGCGGCCCCGGCCGCCGACGAGTGTGATGCTGGGAGGCATGATGTTCAGTAGCCGAGTTCGTGCAATGCTTTGAAGACCGTCTCGCGGTTCGTCGCGGTCATGCCGCACAACGGTGCGCGCACCGCGTCTGAGCCGATGATGCCGGCGCGCGCGAGCGTGGCCTTGATCGGCACGGGGTTGGGCTCGATGAAGAGCGCCTTTGAAATCGGGTAGAGCCGGCGGTGCATGCGCCCGGCCTTGGCGAAATCGTTGGCGAGAGCCGCCTGCACCATGCGTCCGACTTCCTTGACCAGCAGGTTGGAAGCCACGCTGATCACGCCCTCGGCGCCCACGGCCATAAAGGGCAGGGTGAGTGAATCGTCGCCGCTGAGCACGGTCAGATCCGCGCCCAAGGCCTGCTTCAACTGGTCCACGCGCTCCACGTTGCCGCCGGCTTCCTTGATGTGCCGCACATGTGGGTAGCGCTGGCGCAACCGTTCGACCACGCCGACGCTGATCTCGATGCCGCAACGGCCGGGGATGGAATAAAGGACGATGTTCCGGTCCGTGGCTTCGGCGATGCTGGCAAAATGGCGAAACAATCCCTCCTGGCTTGGCTTGTTGTAATAAGGCGCAACAACCAGCATGCCATCGGCGCCGGCGGCATGCGCCTGACGGGTGAGTTCGACCGCTTCGCGCGTGGAGTTTGACCCGGTGCCGGCGATCACCGGCACGCGCCCGCGGGCGTATTCGATCGTGGCGCGCACCACATCCATATGCTCCTCGTGGGTGACGGTGGGCGATTCGCCGGTGGTGCCGACCGGCACCAGTCCGTTGATGCCGCCCTTGATCTGGTAGGCGACAAGGCGGCGCAAATCATCGTAGGCGACCTTGGTCCCTTGGAAAGGCGTGACGAGTGCGGTGAACGTGCCGGTGAGCTTGGCGAGTTTCATGGCGGTTTTTGCAGGCAATGCAGTCTTGCTGAGTAGAGCAGGGTGATTTACGGATTGCGCAACGCTTTTTTACCCGGCGCCACACCCATGACATCACACACCGAGATAATCAACGACCTGCTCAAGCTCGCCGTCGAAAGCGGAGCCAGCGACATTGTCATCAAGTCCAACAAGCCAGGCTATGTCCGGCTGGCCGGGCGCTTGAAGCCGGTGGACATGGACCCGATCACCAGTCCCGAGGCGCAGGCGTTTATCGAGGAGCATTGCCCCAAGGTCTTCCTGCCGAAATGGCACGATGAAGGCCAGGTGGACTATGCTTACTCGGCCGATGGAGTGGGGCGTTTTCGCGTCAACGGTTTCCATCAGCGCGGCTTGGTGAGCATCGTCATGCGTCACATCAAGAGCAAGGTGCCGGTCTTCGAGGATCTCGGCCTGCAGGCGGAACCGTTGCTCAACCTAGCCAAGGCGAAGGACGGCATCCTGCTGGTCTGCGGCGCGACGGGCTCCGGCAAGAGCTCCACCATGGCCGCGATGCTCAACTGGATCAACCAGAACATGGACAAGCACATCGTGACGATCGAGGACCCGATCGAATACACGTTTCAGGATGAAAAATCGCTCTTTCAACAGCGCGAGATCGGGCTCGACGTCCCGAACTTCGAATTGGCGATCAAATCCGTGCTGCGCCAAAACCCTGACATCATCCTGATCGGTGAAATGCGCGACAAGGAGACCTTCGAGACCGCCATTTCCGCGGCGGAAACCGGCCACCTCGTTTTCTCCACCATGCACGCGGCCACCGTCGCCCAGTCGCTGACGCGCCTGTTTGAGTTTTTCCCGCCGGAGCAGCAGATCCAGGCGCGGCGCCAGATCGCCGGCTCGCTCCGCGGCTTTATCTGCCAAAAACTGATACCGGCGCTGGAGGGCGGCGGTCGCATTCCGGCGAATGAGATCCTCAATGCCGACGCCGTGGTGAAAAACCTCATCCTGGAGGGCCAGTTCGACAAGCTGCAGGGCATCATGGAAGGCACCGGTGATTCGAGCAGCTATTCCTTCAACAAGGACATCTACCGGCTCATCAAGGCCGGCAAGATCAGCAAGGCCGACGGTCTGCGCTTTTCGCCGAACCCGCAGGCGCTGGAGATGAACCTCAAGGGCATCTTCATCAAATCCTGAGATCATCTGATGCGCGTCCGGCTCCAAATTCCGCTGCTCGCCGCGACCATGGTTGTGGCCGCTGCGCAGGCGCAGGAGAAGGAGCCGGCCATGAAGGACGCCGTCAGGCGCGATCTGGAAGAGATCAAGGCGGCGGGCGTTCAGGCCGGCCGCGAGCGGCTCAACTTGCCCGCGATCGCCGGGCCTGACTCGCAGCCGGCGATGGTGGTGCCGCGACCACGGGTTGCAGCCGGACAAACCCGGGACCGCCAGGAGACTGCATCGGAAAACTGGCTGCTGCAGGCGATGAACCCGGACGGGGAGCGGACCGCCGAGGAGGAAAAGCTGCTCATCCTGACCGGGGAAAAAACCGAGACGGAGATCATGCTCGAAAAGCGTTTTCGTCTGCCGGGCGAAAAATTGTCCCAGCGGGCGACAACGGACCCCAAAGGAAGAGCAGGCGTTGCCAAAGCGGTTGAGACGCCGACGGCGGTTGAGAATCCGTTGACGGCATTCATGGGGGATTGGATCAGCCCGCGGGATCATGAACTACTGATTCCGAAGGCCGCGGCCAGCGTCGGCGCCGGACCGGTTTTCTCCCAAATGCTGGCGGCGCCGGGTTTGGAGCTCAACGCTGCCAAGGGGCCGGGTCGGACGAGCACAGAAAATACCTTGCCGAATCGGTTTTTCGACAACTCACCGGCGAATCCTTATCTGCCGCCCGATCTGCCATCGCTGCCGGCGACGCGAGGCCAAGTCTCCTTCATGCCGGAAGTGCCGCCGTCCGGTCCGTCGCTTGATTTTTCTCCGCCACCAACGCGCAAAAACGAAGTTCCGGTGGCACCGACCAGATCGGCTCCGCCCAAGGAAATTTCAACGCCGGCGGACGACGCCAAATACTTCCCGCAGTTGCGCCGTTTTTAGGGCTTGGTTTTTGCGTCGGCGGGCGATTTTCTAGCCGGTTTCCTTATGGCATTGGCACTCATTTTCTCCGGGCAGGGCGCCCAAAAGACCGGCATGGGACGTTCACTTTACGAACAGTCGCCCGCGGCCCGCGCGCTTTTCGACGAAGCTGACCGTGTGCTCGGTTGGTCCCTTTCCCGCCTTTGCTTCGAGGGGCCGGAATCAGAGTTGACCCCAACCAAGGTATGTCAGCCCGCCCTTTATGTGCATGGCCTGGCGGCGATGGCGGCGTTGCGGGAATCGGGCCGTCTGCCGGGAATGCAGTTCGCCTTTGGTCTCAGCCTGGGGGAGGTCACCGCCTGCGCTGCGGCCGGTGTATTCGATTTTGCGACCGGCCTGCGCATCGTGGCCGAGCGCGGCCGGTTGATGCAATCGGCCTGTGAGACCACCACAGGGAGCATGGCCGCGATCATGGGCGAAGAGCGCGCCAAGGTGCAGGAGCTGTGCGGCGAATTCGACATCGAGGCCGCCAACTTCAACGCGCCGGGCCAGATCATTGTTTCTGGCGAAAAATCCAAGGTCGCTGCGGCCGTCGCTGCCGCCAAGGACCGCGGTATCAAGAAGGTCATCCCGCTCAATGTCGCCGGCGCTTACCATAGCCGCCTGATGGAGCCGGCCCGGGCGGCATTTGCCGGATACCTGGAGCCCATTCCGTTTGCCGCGCCGGCCTGCACTTTGCTGACGAACACCACGGGGCAAACCGTGGCTGAGCCGGCCGCGATCAAGGCCGCGCTGATCCGGCAGGTGGTCTCGCCGGTTTTGTGGGAAGACTGCATGCGCGCCGCGGCCGCCGCCGGTGCCACGGAATTTTGGGAACTCGGGCCGGGCGGGGTGTTGGCCGGACTGGCCCGCCGCACCGAGAAAAGCTGGACCGTGAAAAGCATCGCCGAATTTGCCGATCTGACCGCCTGAACCGATGTCCGCCAATCTTACCCGCAATTTCTGCATCATCGCGCACGTCGATCACGGCAAAACCACGCTTTCGGACCGGCTGCTTGAGCATACCAACACCGTCGAGCAGCGCGTGATGACCGACCAGCATCTCGACGCGATGGACCTGGAGAAGGAGCGCGGCATCACGATCAAGTCGCATCCGGTGACGATGCACTACCGCGCCAAGGACGGCCACCGCTACAAGCTGAACCTCATGGACACTCCCGGCCACGTGGACTTCGCCTACGAGGTCTCGCGCAGTCTGGCAGCCTGCGAGGGCGCGGTGCTGCTCATCGACGCCGCGCAGGGAGTCGAGGCGCAGACGGTCGCCAACGCCCATTTGGCTTTCGGCCAGCAGCTCAAGATCATCCCCGTGATCAACAAGATCGATCTGCCCAGCGCCAATCTGGATCTTTGCCTGCGGCAGCTCGAGGACATCCTCACCATCCCGGCGGAGGAGGCGATCCTCGCGAGCGGCAAGTCCGGCATCGGTATCGAGGATATCCTTGAAGCCGTGGTGGCCCGGGTGCCGCCGCCGCGCTGGACGGATTATCCGCAACTGCGCGCCCTGGTGTTCGACTCCCTCTACGACTCTTATCGCGGGGTGATTTCCTACGTCCGCATTTTCTCCGGTTCCGTCAAGGCCGGTGACCACATGCTGTTGATGAGCAACGGCGTAAAATCCGAAGTGAAGGAAGTGGGCGTCTTTACGCCCAAGATGGAAAAACGTCCCGGGCTGACCGAAGGCGACGTCGGGTATCTGGTCTCGAGCATCAAGGACACCTCAGAGATCAAGATCGGCGACACCATCACGCTTTCCCAGCGCGCGGCGGCCGAGATGCTGCCCGGCTACAAGGAAGTGCGTCCGATGGTATTTTGCGGGCTCTATCCCGTGGAGACGTCGGATTATGAAAAGCTCAAGGCCGCGATGGGGCGCCTGCGCCTGAACGATGCGGCCTTCGTGTATTCCTCCGAAAGTTCCGTCGCGCTCGGCTTTGGTTTCCGCTGCGGCTTCCTCGGGCTCCTGCACATGGAAATCATCCAGGAGCGCATCCGCCGCGAGCACGACGTGGACATCATCTCGACCTATCCCAGTGTCGTTTACCAGGTGCTCAAGCATGGCGGCGACCTGATCGAGGTGGACAATCCCGTGAACCTGCCCGACCCGGGCACGATCGAGGAAATCCGCGAGCCCACGATCAAGGCGGCCATCCACATCCCGAACACGGCGATGGGCGACATCCTCGCGCTCATCATGGAGAAGCGCGGCGTCGTGGAGCATACGGACACCCTGGATGCCACCCGCGTGATGCTGAACTGCGTGCTGCCGCTCAACGAAATCCTCGTGGATTTCAACGACCGTCTGAAAAGCATCACCCACGGCTACGGCTCCATGGATTATGAACTCGGCGACTACCGTGTCTCCGACCTCGTAAAGATGGAAATTCTCGTCAACGCCGACCCGGTGGACGCCTTTGCCAGCATCGTCCACCGCGACAAGGCGGAAGGCAAAGGCCGCGAGCTGTGCGAGAAACTCGCCGACATTATCCCGCCGCAGATGTTCAAGGTCGCCATTCAGGCCGCCATCGGCGGCAAAATCATCGCCCGCGACAATGTGAAGGAGATGCGCAAGGACGTGACCTCGAAGTGCTACGGCGGCGACATCAGCCGCAAGCGCAAGCTGCTCGACAAGCAGAAGGAGGGCAAAAAGAAGATGAAACAATTCGGCCGTGTTTCGATCCCATCTGATGCCTTCATCAAGGTCCTGAAAACCAACTGAGGAAACCCGCCGTGTTCGGAATCTTTGCCTCACCCGCCCGCAAACTCCGGCAGTCCGCGGCCCATTGGTTGGAGCTCGCGGACAAGGTGCTGCATTTCCGCCGCGATATCCTGCCGGCCGCCGAGGTCGCGGAACTGCAGGCCCAGACGGCCGCCGTGCGCCGGCTGCTGAAGGAAAAGGCCGAGACGGCGAAGCTGAAACTCGGGCTCGAATCCTTGGAAGAGATTCTCCGCCGCACCGGCGGGCTGCATTACCCGAAAAGCTCGCTGGTCGAGAACGTCGAGTTTTTCCTCGTCGCCGCCATCGTGATCCTCGGCATCCGCACGTATTTCGTGCAGCCCTTCAAGATCCCGACGAACTCGATGTGGCCGACCTATTACGGGATGACGGCGGACAATTTCCCCCCGGAGACCAAGCCCGCTCCGGGGCTGGTGGCGCAGGGGTTGCGGCTGGCGGCGTTTGGCGCCCAGCGCCGTGAGGTCACGGCTCCGCGTGGCGGCGAGGTCAGCGCCGACTTCATCAGCACAAGCAACGGGCTTACGATGGCCTATACGGTCAAGCGCGGCCGGAACTGGTTTGTCATCCCAACGCAGGTCCGCGAATACACCTTTTATGTGGACGGCACGCCGGCGACAGTGACCGTGCCGCTTGATTTTCACGATTTCGACCGCGTGGTCGTGGAGACATTTTTCGGCGACCGCAAAGGCCTGTCCGATCATTTGCGCCGGCTGGAGCGCTCCGGAAAATCGGTGAGCCACAGCACGGTGACCCTCAACGCGCAGCAAGGCCTGCGGGCGCAGGCTTACCGGCTGCCCTTGGATCGCACCGTGGCGGCCGGCGATCCCATCATCCGCTTCGATATCCTGACGGGCGACCAGTTGTTCGTGGACCGCATGAGCTATCATTTTGTGCGGCCGGCGGTCGGGCAGGGGTTTGTCTTTCGCACCGGTCAGATTCCCGGCATCGGCCAGGAGCAATATTACATCAAGCGCCTGGTCGGGCTTCCGGGCGACACGCTAGAGATCAAAAATTTCACCCTTTACCGCAACGGCGCACCGATCACCGGCTCCGTGGCTTTTGAAAAGAACGCGCGGCAGGCCGACAGCTACGTCGGCTACCGCAACTATCGTGATCTGGCTGAAGGCCGCACTATGACCGTCCCGCCGGAAAGCTATCTGGCCCTTGGCGACAACTCGGCCAACAGCGAGGATGGCCGCTCATGGGGTTATGTGCCGGCCAAGGAAGCCGTCGGTCGCCCGTTGTTTATCTATTATCCATTTACGAAGCGTTGGGGTCCAGCACGTTAGATACTTATTATCGCACAATAAACATTATGTTCAATAATAATTGTGCATGAATTCTCCTTTGTTTAATTGGCTGCAGCAACGCTCGGCCGGGCTGCTTTTGCACCCCACCTCATTGCCGGGTGACCAAGGAATCGGCGTATTGGATGAGTTCGTGGATGCCTTGTTCGCCCTGCTGCGGGATGCCGGACTGCATTATTGGCAAGTCTGCCCACTGGGTCCAACCGGCTACGGGGATTCGCCTTATCAGTGTTTCTCGGCGTTTGCTGGTAATCCCTATCTGATCGATCTGGAGCCGCTGCGGAAAGCGGGCTTGGTGACGGCGGCCGAGATGCAGACGCTTCAAGCCCTGCCGCGCGAAACCACCGACTTTGGCTGGCTCTATGTGACCAAGTTCCCGGTGCTTTTCGCCGCCTATGAACGTCAGCGGCAAAAGCCACGCGCGCTGCCCTACGGGGATTTTGCGGCCTTTCAGGATGCGCACCGGCACTGGCTGCAGCCGTTTGCCCTGTTCATGGCGTTCAAGGACCACTTCAAGGGCCAGCCTTGGTGGGAATGGCCCCAGGCGGTGCGCTTCTTCGCCACGGCCAAGGACAACCCGCTGGCTGCGAAGCTGGCTGCCCGCGCCGAAGCCCACGCTTTCTTCCAATATCTGTTCTTCGGGCAGTGGCAGAATGTGCGCCGCAAGGCCCGTGCCCATGGCATCGAGCTGATTGGCGATGCGCCGATTTTTGTGGCGCGCGACAGTGCGGATGTCTGGTCCCGGCCGGAACTGTTCCAAGTCGATGCCCGCACCGGCCAGCCCACCGCCGTGGCGGGCGTGCCGCCGGATTATTTTTCGGCCGACGGCCAGCTTTGGGGCAATCCTCTCTACGCTTGGGAAAAGCATGCGGCCGAAGGATACGCTTGGTGGCTCGACCGCTTGCGGGCCAACTTCGTCCTTTGCGATGTGGTGCGCATCGATCACTTCCGCGCGTTCGATACGTATTGGTCCATCCCGGCGGATTCGCCCACGGCGAAGAACGGTGCCTGGAAATCGGGTCCGGGTTTGGATTTTTTCCGTGCGGTGCAGGCCGCCCTGCCGGCCTGCCGGCTCATTGCCGAAGACTTGGGTGACCTGACGCCGTCGGTCCACGCCCTGCGCCAGGCCACCGGTTTGCCCGGCATGGCCATCCTGCAATTCGCGTTTGGCGGCGAAAACACCAACACCTACCTGCCGCACAATCTGGAGGCCAACACCGTCGTTTACCCCGGCACACACGACAACGACACCACCGTCGGTTGGTATGCCAAGGCCCCGGAGAAAACCCGTGACCACGTGCGGCGCTACCTGCGCGTGGATGGACGGGAGATCGCCTGGGATTTTGTCCGCGCCGGCTACGCCGCCGTTTCAAATCTCGCGATCTTCCCCCTGCCCGACCTGCTCAGCCTGGACGGCAAGGCCCGCTTCAACACTCCGGGTGTCGCCGCGGGCAACTGGCAATGGCGCTGCACGATGGCGCAATTGGCGGCTTTGCATCGCGAAAGCGCGCCCTATCTGCGCGAACTCGGCGAACTTTACGGGCGGTCCTGAAGCAGGAAAGCGGCGATGCGCGGCACGACCTCGGTATTCGCATCGGCCAACACGTAGTGGCCGGCGTCGGGCAGATAAACCGTCTCAGCCTGTGGCAGCCGATGCCGCCACTCCGCGTAGAAATGATCATTGAAGCAGAAGTCCCGTCCGCCCCAAACGATCAGCGCGGGCCGGTTCGCCAATGATTGCAGCCCTTCGGCGGTCGCCGTGAGTGCGTTCCAAGTGGGATGATCCTGGGTCATCGGGATGTCTTTCACGAAAGCATTCACTGCCACCCGGTTTGCCCACGAATCATACGGCAGCAGAAATCCCCGCCGCTCGACCGCGCTGAGTTTGCGCCGGTGCATGGCCATCCAGACCGCGGGTCCGGCGAAACCGTTCAACCCGCGCACCACGAACGTGCCGGCGCCGCGCAGCTTGCAAAGTGCGATCCGGCGCGGGAGGTGCGGCGACGGGAAGGCTGCGGTGTTCAGGATGACCAGCCGGTCGATCAATTCCGGGTAGCGCGCCGCGAAACCGAATCCGATCGCACCGCCCCAATCGTGCACCACCAGGTGAACCTTGGTCAGCCCGAGTGTGCGCACCAGCGCCGCCACGTCATCAATGCGCGTGGCCAAGGTGTAGGGATAATCCTGCGGTTTCTCGGACAAGCCCATGCCGATGTGGTCGGGCGCGATGCACCGCCGGCCGGGGGCCACGGCCTGCACCAGCTCGCGGTAGTAAAATGACCACGTCGGGTTGCCGTGGAGCATGAGCACGGCCTCGCTCCCCTGCCCTTCGTCGAGATAACTCATCCGCGCCCCGCGTGGCGTGGTGAAGCTGTGCGGCGAAAACGGATAAAGCGGGCGCAGCCAGTCCGGGATGGTCGCGCTCATGGTTACCACTCCAAGGCAAGCATCAGGCAATTCAGGCCGCTGCCGATGCCCAACAAGCCCACCTTGTGTCCTTCGCGGATGGTCCCCGCCTCGACCGCCGCGCACAGCGTCGCGGGCAGTGCGACGGAGCCGGTGTTACCGAGCGTTTCAAATGTCGAATAATCCTTGGTGAGATCGAGCCCGAGCGCCTCGTAGAGTTTACGCCGGTGAACACTGCCGACCTGATGGCAAACAAAGCGATCGATCTGTGCGGCGCTCCACCCGGTCTCGGCCGTAAACTCGCGCCAAGTTTCCCGGGCGAGGTCGATGCCGGCGACCAGCAGCGCCTCGGAGTCGGTCTGCATCGCCAGCGAATCGGCGCCATGCGTATCCCCCTGGCACAATTCGCTGTGGGCCGTCGCAGCCCGGGCCACGCCGCCGATGAGCCGGTGGACGCGACCGCTGACGAGGTCCTCGTGGCATACCACCGCGCCGACCGCACCGGAGCCGATGGTGAGATTGGCGAAATACGGCTTGATGCCGTTGCGATCGAGCGGCTGTTCCAGGAGCGTCTGTAGGGTCTGTTCCACCAACGGCCGGCTGTTTTCCCCGGCCACGATCAACGCGCAGCGGATCTGGCCCGACTCGATCAATCCCGCCGCGACGGTCAGGGCGTTCAACAGTCCGAGGCAGGCATTGGAAACGTCAAAAATCTGGGCCGTCGGCGGCAGGCCGATCTTGCGGTGCGCAAAGGAAGCCGTCGCCGGCTCCAGCATGTCGCGGCTCACCGCGCAGTGGATGAACAGCTCCACCTGCTCCGCCCTGAGGCCGGACTTCGCCAGGGCCGCGCGGCCCGCGGCGGCGCTCGCATCGGACGGCCGGGTGCCGGCCGGCCAGACGCGGCGTTCGCGAATCCCCGTCATCAGCTCCAGCCGGCCTTCCGGCAGCCGCAGGCGTTCGTAGAGCGGCTGCAAGCGGCGCTCGATCTCCGTGGAGGAAAGCACTTCGGATGGCAGCGTGACGGCCAGCGATTCGATGCAGGTATGCCGGAAGCGCATGGTTCAGCGTTCGGGCCGCATCGCGAGGCGCACGATGTCCTTGTCGTAAAAATTGCTGCCGAGACCCGCGTCCACCACCAAGGTCGTGCCGTTCAGTCCGCTACTCCGCGGGCTCAGCAGGAAGAGCGCGGCATGCGCGACCTCGGCCGTGGACAGGTTGCGCTTCCGGAAGGTGAGCTTCTCGGTGTAAAGGTAGCTCTCCAAGTAGCCGGGGATGCCGGCGGACGCGCTCGTCTTGAGCGGCCCCGCGCCTACGACATTGAAACGCACTTCGCTGTCCGCGCTGAACGACTTCGCCAGAAACCGGCTGGTCGATTCGAGCGCGGCCTTGATCGGCCCCATGTAGCCGTAGTTGTCGGGCGTCACCGTCAAGGACGAGATGCCGATGGTGACGACCGAGGCGTTCTTCACAAGGTGTGGCTTGAAGGCCCGGGCCAGCTCGACCAGCGAAAACGAGGAGATCGCGGTGGCCTGAAGATAGTCAGCCCGTTTCGTTTCATGGAAGGGCTTGAAGCCCTCGCTGTAGTTGGCGAAGGCGATGGAGTGGACGAGACCGTGCAGCGGCCCGTGCCCGCCGACGGCAATCTCCGCGGCGAGCCGCTCAACCCCGCCCTCTTGCTCCATGTCGCAAACATAGACCGGCCGGCCGGCAAGCTGGGCCTCAAGCGATTTTTTGCGCGTCTCGGACCTGACGCTGTAAACGACCTTTGCGCCCTGCTCCTCCAGGGCCTGCGCGATGAACCACGCCACACTTTTGCGGTTGGCCACACCGACGACAACAAAGGTTTTTCCGCTGAGCTGGAGAAAGTCGGACATGTTTGTGGTCGGTGGCCGCGTGCTCAGACGGCGGGCTGGCCCTCGGGTGCTTTCCAGGCGACGGCAAATTCAACCGTCAGCACGCGGGTGCCGTCCGCCTTTTTGATGTTGCCGCTCATCATCGTGAATCCGCCCATCGCTTCCTTTTTCTTCACCTCGATGAGCGTCGTGTCGCCGGGATAGACCGGGTTGCGAAAGCGCACATCGCTGATCTTCGCGAGCAGCGGCACGCCCTCCCCCGGCTTGGCGCCGCCTGCCAGCGCCTGCTTCGCCATGTAGAGCGCACCCGTCTGGAAGACGGATTCGCACAGCAGCACGCCGGGCGTGATCGGCGCCCCCGGGTAGTGTCCGCGGTAAAAATCCTCGTCGGCCCGCCAGAGGCGCTGCGCCACCAGCACATCGGACGCTTCGCTCACGATCGAGTCTACGAACAAAAACGGCGGCCGGTGCGGGATAAGGTCGGTGACGGTTGCCATGGGCTGCATCAAGCCGGACGGTGGCCGGGCTGGCCAGATTGGAATTCAGTCGCCACCGGATTGAGACGTTTCAGCTCAAACAGCGCCTTGTCGATCTTGTTGGCGGTGATGACGCCGTAGTTGATGGTGCCGAGCCAGCCGGACATGATGATGCCCACGCTGCCGGCGTGATAGAGTCCGGGCAGTTTCTCCGGCAGGTCCATCGAGACCTTCAGGCCTTCGAACTTGGTGCCGAAGGAGGTGCCGTTCAGATGCGTCGTGTAATACTCGATGGTCCGGGGCGTGGCTGCCTCCATCCAGTCGATTTTGCCGCGCACATCCGGAATGAATTTCTCCAGGGCCGCGAGCGACTCTTCGATCAGTCGCTGCTTGTGCCGGGCGTATTCCTCGTCGCCGAGGTTTTTCCAGTCGGGGTAGCGGCCGTTCAGGGAGACCACGACCGTATAGCGATCCGATCCCGGGCGGGTGTCGGGATAATAGACCGAGAAGGTCCGGCTCGTCGTGTGAAAATTCACCAGTTCCTCGCTGCTGTAGTGCGGCGCGGCCGAGGTGAACACGAGGTCGCCGATATGCGGGATGCTCTCACCCTTCCGGATGCCGAAATACACCTGGCACGAACTGGTGTTGATGCGCACCGCCTCGGCCGCGGCCACATAATCGGCGGGAAAATGCTCCGCCCCGGCGAGCCGGAAGACGGTGTTCTTGATGTTTGCATTGGAGAGGACGGCCTTCGCGCGGATGACCCGGCCGTTGTTGGCCACGATGCCGCAGGCGACTTTTCGGCCGTCGCGTTCCTCGACGAGGATTTTTTCCACCAGCACTTTTTTGCGGACTTCTACCCCGTTCTTCGTGAGCTCGGCGACCATCTTTTTGATCAGGAGGTCCGAGCCGCCGCGAAAGGTGTAAACGCCGGCGCCCATGAAATTTGAAAACACGATACCGTAGGTGATCGCGGGATCCTCCGGCGTGGAGCCGTTGGCGTAGGTGATGGGCTCCATCAGCAGCCGGTGCACATCGGGCCGGCCCGGGAAGAACCGCTCAAACATCTGGCCGGTTGTTTCCGGGTTGTTGTCGTAGAAATTCATCGACCGGAGGTGGTCGTAGAACTTCTCGACGACCGCGGGATCGAGTTTGAACTGCTCCACCAAAACGCGCGTGTAATCCTCCCGGGTGAAGGTCGTCCACACGTCCATCTGCGGGTTGACGAAGCGGATGTCCTTCAGTTGCACGATCGAGTCGGCGATCTCCTTCGTCCAATATTTGCGGCAGCTCTTGATCATGCCGCTGGGGAAACCGTGGAGGGAGATGTCGAAGATATGCCCGCCCTTTCTCGTGAACCAGGTGGCCAGTCCGCCGAACTGGTAGTGATGCTCCAGCAGCAGCACCTTGTGACCGGCCTTGGCGAGGTAGTTGGCGCCGGTGAGTCCGCCCAAGCCGCTGCCAATGACGATCACGTCATACTCGTCCGCCGCACCTTTTAGCCAGTCGTAAGCCATGTGAAGGGTTCAGCGAAGCAAAGGCCGCCGCCCGCTGGCAAGGGGTTTTGCGTCCGGCCGCACGGCTTACTTGGTCAGCACGTGGTAGTTTGCCATCGAGATTCCGCTCAACATGGCGCCGACGATGCCGAGAAAGCCCTGGTCCGTCCCGCACAGGTAGAGATTGCCGAGCGGGGTGCGGCCGTCGCGAATCTTGGTCGGCGCGCCGTAGATCGCACCGTTGAGGTGGCCCGTGAATTTGGTGATCGTGCGCGGCGTAAACATGTCGGTCGCGACCGTGGCCCCGGCAAAGGCCGCCGGATCGGACGGCGGAAGAAACCGCCGCGCACTGGCGTGGATCGTTCCGAACCATCGCTTCTTTTCCGCCTGATACTCCGCCTCGGGCAGCCCGAACCAGTGCGCAGGCTCCGCCAAGCAGGTCACGCGGAAAATCCCCTCGGGCAACACACGGTCCGCGCCGTAGTCGAAATTATTGGGGATGCAGATCACGCCGCTGCGCGGGTCCACCGGCGTGGCCGGGCACGCATAGTCGAATTGCGGTGAATCGTTGAAAAACACGATCGTGTCGTCCCCCCACCCCAGCGCGGCCGGCTGGCGGTCGAGCACCGTGATCGTTTCCACGAAGGAATGGCGCCCCGGGCTGTGCCGCAGTTCGGGCCGGGCAAGCGATTCCTCGGGTCCGATTGCTCCACCCAGCATGCACAGGCCAAAAGTCTCCGGTGCGCCGATGGACGAGAGCACGTGCGTCGCGGTGATCTCCTCACCACTGTCGAGCACAAGCCGGTCCACTTTGTCGCCCCCAAACAGAATCTGGCGCACGCCGCACTTCATGCGCCGCTCGCCGCCGGCCTGCCGGTATTTTTCCTGCAAAACCCGCAGGATGACGCGCACCCCTTCAAACGGCCGGGCAAAGCCTTCCAGGAAAAGCGCCTTGAACATGATCACAAACTGACCGAACTCCATGTCGTGCTCCTGGGCACTGCCGTAATACATCACGGGGCAGAACAGCATGTCCTCCAGCAAAGGGTCGGTGAGATGTTGCCGCACCACGGTCCGGGCTGATTCCGGCTTCGCGTCGAGCGAGACGTCGTCGTAGCCGCGGATGAGCTGCACCAGCTTCCGAAAGCCGTCGATCTGCGCCGGGAAGGCGCGGGCGACCTCGGATTCAAAGACGGCAAAATCGTTGGTGAAGCGCAGGCTCGTCTCGCCCCGCGACCCGAAGGCGACCCGGCTCTGCTTCTGCTCGCACAGGGCGAATTCCTCCCGGTCGATCCGGAGCTGGCGCAGCAGCTTGGTCAGCGGCGTGCCTTTCACGCCCGGCCGCACGTAATTGGTCATCGCGTGGAGGCCCACGTCGTATTTCCGTCCGTCAATGCTGTAGAAGCTGTTCAGGCCCCCCACGGCGTTGTGTCGCTCGAAGATGCACACCTTTTTCCCGAAATGCGCCAGCCGGATGCCGGCCGCGAGGCCCGACATGCCGGCGCCGATGATGACGACATCGTAGTGGGAGCTGCTGTTCATGGGGTGCGGCGCATTGTCCGCATGGGTAATGTCGGGCGGCGGAAGCGGGCATTCAAGCCCGCCGGTTGCGGCCTAGCAAAAAGGCCGGGGTGTTCCCGGCCTTGTGGTCGCGGCGGTTCTGCCGTTTTCGGCCGACGGCTCAGCTCTTCCCGGCGAGCGCGTTGAATTTGGGCGTCAGGTATTCGGCGCAACTGTCCAGCGAGGCGAGCTGCATGTAGTCGGCCTCGGGCACCTCGATGCCGTGGCGCTTGCGGAGCTCCATGACGATATCAAGGAAGTCCATGGAATCGAGCTGGAGCTGGTCGCGCAGGCGCACGTCGGGCTTGACGTTGCTCAAGTCCTCATCGGGCGCGATGTCCGCGATGATATTGAGCACCACCTGTTTGCATTCGTCTTTGGTCATAGGTCGTTGGTAAAGGGCCGAATTAGGGGACAAATCGCCGAACAATCAATGTGGAATTTATACCCAGCATGCCGAAGGAATTGTTCAAAATCGTGTCCACCTTGGCGGCCTTGTGCGGCTGATTGAGGACCAGCCCGGGCAGATCGCACTTGGGGTCGAGGTGGTCCACGTTGATGGTCGGGTGAACCGTCAGATCGTCAAAGGACGGCAGGTTGCCGGCCAGTTCCAAGGCCCCGGCCGCGCCCATGCAGTGGCCGATGTAGCTCTTGGTGTTGTTGATGTGGGTCTCGGGGCAGTTTTCGCCGAAGACCGCGCGGATGGCCTCGCACTCCTGGATGTCGCCGAGCGGAGTCGCCGTCGCGTGGGTGTTGACGATGTGGATGTCCGCGGGCTGGAGCCCCGCCCGGACGAGGGCGCTGCGGATGCACTCGGTCTGGCGGACGGGGTTCGGCAGCACGTAGTCGCTGGCGTCGCTGTTGACATGGTAGCCGGCGATCTCGGCGTAGATTTTGGCGCCCCGCGCCTGCGCGTCTTCGAGCCGTTCCAAGGTGTAGAGTGCGCCGCCCTCGGAGATGACGATGCCGTTGCGGGCAAGGTCGAATGGCCGGGAGGCCTTGAGCGGATTCTCGTGGGTGGCGAGCGCGTTCTGGCTCTTGAATCCCGCGAAGATGCCGAAGGTGTGGATGCTCTCGCTGACGCCGCCACAGATCGCGAAATCCACCTCGCCGAGCCGCAGCATCTGCGTCGCGTGGATCAGCCCCATGTTGCCCGCCGCACAAGCCGCCCCGATGGTGTAGGCAGGCCCGGTCGTGCCGAGATTGAGCGAGGTCTCGCCCGCCGGGTTGTTGGCCACGGTGCGGGGGTTGTGGTAGTGCGACCAGAACTTCGTGTCGTAGTTGAACTTCGAGATGTTGTAGATCTCGTTCTCCGTCTCGACGTTGCCGTGCTCGGTGCAGCCGATGTAGATGCCCACGCGGTCCTTCGGCAG